>Ga0193743_1000743_pt1 | contig 25462 bp, 32 predicted proteins | sample L2c2metaG_FD_143038 | JGI IMG/M metagenome (GOLD analysis project Ga0193743, IMG submission 143038) | Soil microbial communities from a riparian zone of the East river system, Colorado, United States - L2c2 | ecosystem: Environmental > Terrestrial > Soil > Riparian zone | place: USA: East River...
AAAAAAAAAAAAAAAAAAAAAACAGAACCTCACCTGATAGATATATGGCTTCGTCCCAGCAACATAGTTAACTGCGACCTTGATAACGTACGGAATTTCAGCAAGGACGTCCACTTTTTCTATAAGACCCTTGGGTTCGGCTACACTTCCGAGGCTAACTTGAAGTTGTGCTTCGATAATTCCCGGAGCATCGGGAATTATTGAGGGAGCTTTCCATTCAAAAAGAATCTCCGTGGGCTTTTCATAACTCGTGTCAGGATCTTGTTCGGGTTTGAAATGGGTCGCTTGTGAGACAAGAGAACCAGTAGGTTTTTCTCCAGGCCACTTCGTCTCCGTGGTGACCGCCGCCAATTTATCCCCAACCACCAAAGAACCTACGCTCACCACTACTCCACCAGACCCTGCACCCTGCTTTCCGTATGTATCCAACGTTTTAAATTCCATCTGGATCGCAGACACTCCACCGAGCTGGTCACTCTGGAAGTGTGCAAAATTCCACGAGGAAGCGACCAGATTGGGTCGCATCCCTTGGATAGCATGCACCAGCATGCCAGAACCTTGAACAGGTATAGCTTTACCTTCGCGAATGACGGCGCCAGTGGCTTGGACGCGAGGCCAAAAGCGATGAATGACAAATCCTTCTGCTTTCTCCGGGTCTGGTCCAAAATACGAATAACCTCCCTTCGGCCCCTTGCCTACTTTGTACCCGGGGATGGCAGCAGGCCTCTGGATGTCCAAAGACACCTGCAAATCGATGCCGAGATTGGCGCGGATAGTATAAGATTCAGGGAAGTCAGTGCCAGCACTGGATTTGTAGGTTACAGAAAACTCGTCTGCTTTGCTAGATCGTTTGTCGAGCCCAGTAGGAGGGGTAACGAAATTGTTGACATTCACAGACTTCCAGGTATTCTCTCCTGTTTTCGGGTTTGCTATCTTGCACGTAAATTGGATGGTAGGGTACCAAACTCTGCGTAGAAACGCATTTTGAGTCAAAAAGTGCAGTCTTTGAGATGATTCCTCACCCAACAGAAGAGTGAATCACTTGGCACATGAGAGATGTGCCATCGTCGGTGATCACGTAGAAAGTCTGTGTCTCTGTGACAAATCCACCAGCGCAGAGCCATTCAGTGTCTTTGGGCTCGAGCTCGCCGAAGGTTTCAGTGTCCGCAACGTTGCTCGAGACGGCGTGAAAAGTAGGGGCTGTCGGATCGACAGGAGGCGATGTACTGAAAAAAATATGGCAAAACTGGTAAGACTGATGACTATTGTACAACTCACGAGAAAATTGAGGAGAACATGGTGGGAGAAAGGAAGTTATACAAAAGCAGATAGGAAATGAAAAACTGATGTAATTATAATTGTTATGAATGCGGGCGGAACAACCACAGACATCGATGAAACCCTTGAACAATCGATGAGAATAATATATCTTTGTTGTACTAGTACTGTGTATATATTTATTCTTGGTTAGGATTCGGCTCTTCACTTCGAGGTCGTTTCCGTGGCCGCGAGTCTGTCTCCGATTCATCATCCCACCCAGGATGATCTATTGTTGGTTCGTTAAAGTCGCCAACCCATAGGTGATTTACATTATATTGAGAAAGAGTCGAATCTGTATCGAGAGTTGAAGTCCATGACATGCTACCTGATTCTGTTTCATCAACAGGTACAGGAAGAACAGAGTTTTGACCTGTATTTAGCGATTGGCGAGGGGGTAAATGAGGCAATGTTGTTGAATACTCTGCGTGTGACGATGGTGGACTGGCATCGGCATCGTAAGCCCATGAAAAATCTTCATCGGGATAATCCTCTGCAGCCTTTGAAGCTTCCTCGACGCCATCCCCTTGACCAGATTGCTTTGAGTTGCCCAGTGTGATCTTTTCAAACCTCATCGAACCAGTTTGAAGAGCCTTTAATAAAACTTTGTTTTGGCTGACTTTAAAAGTCGAGGGATTTTGAGCGGGGACACCTTCTGGCCACCCAATAAGACGTACACCATACACATCTAGTCGTTCAGGATTCGTCCATTTCATCTCTGCACTCCGGACCCCACTTGCCGATCTGAGGGGGAAAAAAAAGATACTTTATCATAGGGCATGAACGTAAGAGAAGATAGGAACGTACCTCAGAGCATTTCGTACACTCTCGTAAAGTTCGTTCTTTAATGATTTAGCCGGACCTCCCTTCGGCGGAGGAGTGGATGGCTTGAGAACATGCGCAGGGTTCCTGCTTGCAGGTTGGGGTTGTAAATGATTGATAGAAAAGGCCTTGAAAGCTCGAGCACCGCCTTCGCCACCAGATCTCAAACCCCTCCAAAACTCACGACCAACAACAGAACCACCGAGAAACCCACTGTCAGAGGTCTCAGAGGGGTCTACTGCCAGGATAAACGATTGTACACCAGAAACCTCAGACAAGGACTCGAGGACACGCGAGGTATCACAAAGGACATCTCTAACTAGAACAACACTTCAGACCAGGAAAAGACAACATGAAAATTGAAAAATAGGCGGACCTTGAGAAGAACGATCAGGAGAAGACGTAGAGGGAGACGATAACAATTGTTTCGAAGACTGGAAGAGATATTTAGCGTGCCATTGTGCGATACGCCTTCTCGTCTATGGAGAACAGTTGTTAGAACACGAAATATTACCAATTGAGGGGGTCCTAAAGACCTCTTCGTACGGCCTCAACTCTCTTTCAGCAAAGGCCTTGATGTCTATCAGACATTTATCCATAAAGGTGTCCAACCGCTCAAGAAAGAGACCATCCTTGGACATAGCATTATCTGATGATTCATATTCAAACATAGTCATGGTCGGACTCGGAATTTACCCAAGAGTAAGTAAACAAAAAAATGAAGTAGGACTCCGTTTCTCTCAAGGGATGGTAGGTTTGAGCAACGGCATATGTAGTTTGTCAATGTAATAGGGTGAACAGTCCAAACAACAAAAAAAAGATAAATTTAAATATTATCAGATAAATATCCCAGACCACGTGACTACTACGCGACGTCGCAGGTATTCAGATTATCCTGTTCGTTCCTTGCCGTTGAACCCACACCAGATACGCCTTCCTTCTTCATTGTCTAAATGAGTCACCATATCAACCCAAGATCCGTTCCAACCCCCAGAATTCACTGTCCCTAGGCTGCTTCATCAGGTTTTACAACGTGGGCTACAATAGTACTAGTGGAAGGTGTACACTACTCCGATGAATGTCATTTCGTTCTTTCAGACTGCTAATTCCATCTCAAACTGGGCTTAATATCTAAGCAAGGAGGATCGCTTATTATCGCCCGCATCAAAAAACGCTCTAAGGATCTGATAGAGGATGACCATTTTACTCTATTTGGTGTTTTACATAAATCCAGCTCATTCAGTTCCGCAGGGGCTGTCATTCATTCGCTTCAATTAAAATTTTATTACAAAAGGAAACCAACTGCTCATTGGGTGCGTTAAAAACCCAGTGGGAAAAGCTACCAATGACAGGGACATGACGAAAGAGTAGATACCAAAAAAAAAATTACACAAATAAAGATCTCAACCTCAACAATCTCTCACTTGTCACCAGTGGTCATACCAAAGCTTGCTTTCAAGTAGCAATATGTCTTACGCGATACTTGGCGCGAGGTACGTTTTCTTCTTGGCGGTCTCATTGCAAACATTTCTGATTCAATTTCAGTCGATGTGTGTGAAATAATGGGACATGGCCAAAACATACCAGAATGCGCTTTTTTCCTGGCAAGGAAACTCGATTTTAAAGGAAGCAATGGCCTTCATAATTGTTCTTTCGATGTCAACTCGCTAATGAAATGATACTGAGGTTAGTATAGCAGCGTCGCCCAATGTAAAAGCAGCTGCTGGAGAGCTTGGGAAGAACATGTCTACAGCATGAGCCTGGGACGATAAAGTCAGTGTGATATTAAGATGGGAGGATGGACCTAGTCGCGCACCGTTCTGGCCCACGCCCTCTCCAACTTACTTCGGGAGGTTCTTGCCCACCATTGACTGATGGTGGGAGAACGAGGGAGGTTAGAGAAAAGGAACGCCAGGATGAAGGTCTTATATAGGCACCTAGGTGGCTGACATGCCCACTCTTGGAACGATCGATCGTGAGGAAGGAGGGGTAAGTAAATTTCAATCCTTACCAGGACTGCTCTCACGGCTCCTCTAGAATACAGAGGATTCGGAACCTACCCAGGAGCCCAGATGTCCGTGGATCTATAGTGCATGCAGCCTATTTGTGCATTAAGTAATGAAATCCCTGCCTTGTTGCAGGTTTGCTCTTTAATGATTCTACAGTATTTTTGGACTGTATTTTCCTTCTGCCGAGACGATCTATATGTAAATACGAAAAAACTGCATGAATAGAAACGATCAATTGGATGAGGAGATCAGGAAACAATATGCAGAAGACGAGGCTGAGCAGGGCATCGTTGGGTGCAACGTGATAAAATCAACGATTGGATGCTAGAAAAGACAAGAAAACAAAGTAAGACCGCAGTCACCAACAAAAGAATCCCCAAGGTAAGATTGAAGTCTGCAAAGACACATTGTCGCTGTGACACCAACATGAGCTTTGAACGTTGAACACCGAGTCCAACGGCATTTTCCTGCATGGAAGTTGAATCATAGATGGAAGTTGACATAAAATTCTTTTGAGAAATCGTCAAAGGAGAGAGAGCCTGGAATCAACACAGATCTCGAGAATGTGCATGATTTCCCGTACTCCAAGGACCAATATGGCTTATTTACGGGATTAGAAGGCTTTACCCACTGACGAATTCCCATGCGGCCATCGCCCTTCAGACGGAAAAGCTCGTCGATATGTCGGTCAAGAAAGATTCCTAGCTTATCCGAGAGGTTGGTGTTTCCTACAAGGTCGACTAGTCAATATTGGAAGCATGAGACAACGAAGTTTTCCCTCCTATTTGAGCGATCCTCAGAGCCTAGTGTAGAAAGTACCTCAAGCGTTTTGCTCCTTGGATGAATTCGTATTCAGTTCCTCTAATGTTGCGAACTTGGCTTGTTTCAAGGGCGGGAACAAGTAACATGTCCAAGATATCACACAAGTTAGCAGAAATATAGCTTCCCTCACAGTATTCTAGGTCCTGATCTCTCCGTCTGACAGTGAAAAAGTACTGCCACGGGCCTGTAGATGCACAACAAATGTCTAATATTTTGAAAGTGATGATAAGTTATAGAATGAGTGTGGGTGTATCAAGTGCTTAGCAGAGCGAAAGGTGGGTGGCTGCCCTATGAGTCAAGTGCTCAGGCATGTACAACCTTCTTCGTCTCCCCTCCTTCACTGGTTCCAACGAGCATATGCCAAAGTTCTGGGCCGTCGCGGATAAGAGCCTACAATATCCCTTGTCAAACCAAAGTGTCAAACCAAGCATCAACAAAACGAACGTACAATGACAACTTCGACTGCAATGAGAGCAATGATGATAAGCTCCATAGAATGCGTAGATGACTATGTATTTAGAGAGCAAAAAACTCCTATTGTTAGTAATATATTCATGGAAAAAAAAGGGTTCAGCGAAACTAACCTCAGTCAGTAATTGTCGAAGCATCGATTGGACTTCAGCAGCGTAAGTAATCTTATCGTTAACTGAAGCTGTACGCATTTTCACTTCCAACGCATCGCTTAATGACTTGAAATAACCTAGTAGAAATCAATTGCTTTCAGTATCGATACCCTCGAAAAACATATGAAATAAAATAAAATAAAATAAAAAAACAAAAGAAACATAAAAAGAAACATACGTTCTAACTCAGGTTCAGCCCAATAAAAATCTGGGACTTCACTGAAATTTTCGCGATTGAGATTCAATCCTTGTCTGAACTTCATTAACTCTCCTAGTTTCTTGATTAACTGTGTTCTTCCCATGCCTGGCTTTCCAGTTTTTGCTAATGAGTGAGGGAGGAGCGCCATGGAAGTGAGGTAGTCATCCAAGGACACTTCGAGTGCCGACAGCGCCGTCGACCGTGAAAGAGCCTGAGAGAACGCATAACGGGCCAACAGGGTTTCCTGAGGGAAAGCCATGGGTGGCAAATTTTTCGGTACGAGTCCAGGCTCATTCAAAGCAGCCGTTTGCCCCAAAAGAATCAAGTCGCCCTGTAACCTAGTCTTCCTGGATTTATAGATATATCTTGTCAGTCACCGAAAGCACCTCAGAATACGCACCACACCCTCACTCGATAGGATCAAACACAAATTCCAACTCTTCCGTTTCGTGTTCTTTGAGAGGACCAACCTCAATGCCAGGTGCGTGGTCTATGACCTCGGCTGCGAACCTCTTCGCATCTTCCTCGACTAACCCCCAACAGACGATACTGCCATTGGAGAAAACGAAGATTTCGCCCTGCCTGCTGCCTTCATCTCCCCACTTGGGAATCCACCAAGATTCATGAAGCGCCTGCGAACGCGCTGGCAGATTTGGATGAGAACGAAGACGTGACAATAGGTATCGTTCAGCAGTTGCAAGAGTAAATATGGGCTGTATGTTTCCGCGAGTAGGTGTAGGATTGGCACGAATTGGAAGAGAAGCTGAAGCAGAGCGACGAAGGGGAGTCGTGGATTTCGGTTTTGGTTTGGCGTCCGTGAGTGGATTTTCGACCTTTTGTGAAGGGGCTTGGGTGTTATTAGCGCTGAAATTACGAAAACGAGGTAGATTCAGCCATGAGGATGTCGCTACGTTTCGACATAAATATCGGTGTGCAAGAAAGGCAGTCATATTGTAAGAGTCAAAAGGGGGATATCTCAATCTTATATATAGTCTCTATCAAAGCATTTTTGTATTACGCTCAACATACATGCACATAGTTGACAAAGTACACGGAGACTAATGGCCTGGGGTAATTGATTTTGGGAAAATCCAGAGCAGTAACATTGCAATGCTACCCGTCCCACACAGCAAACGGTCCTCCGATAGACATACAAAAGGTTGCCAAAACAGGTTGCCGCGCCCATGGAAAGCTGTAGTCCTTCCATAGGTACCCAGGTTGACTCAAAATCGTACCATCACACAGATCCGACACTGGCTGCGAAGCGATGAGTAGAAAAGCTGCCCCCCTGTTGGAGGGATTAGATGCAAGTTTTGACTAGCAGAGAGTAAAATGGCTGACTTACACTTCAATGGATTATATATGGCGATCCAGACCGATGGGGTTACCACCTAGCCCACATAGAACGCCATAAAACACGCCCGAAAGTAAATAAACGGGGATCAATGCAAGGGACCACACATGTCCTGCATAGGTAAGATGAGAAAAGGCGACAAAAAGAAAAACAAATATGTCCGCACCAAGACACTGTCGCAACTCCTGACGACACTGAAGACGGACTCATGGGTGACCCAGCGGGAAACCGTTTCCCGCAGACAGATACAGAGGCCTCCTACAGTACTGACCATACATACTCCAATCTTACAGACGGCAAATACAACTCCAATACCTAGAAGAAAAGCGATTAGAGAAAGGCGGGCAGATGAAAGAAAAGAGCATGGACGTACCGAGGAGAGGGGGAATATCGACCAAAGATTTGTCATCTTATTACATGAGGTTTATATAGTTGCGACTTTCGGGTAGGTCATTCGGACTTCGGCAGATAAAGCAATTATTATTATCGTCATCGAGAAATCATCTAAAACATCAGGCATCAAACCAACCAGCCTGTACCATCTCCTCAGCTAACCCAATCCAGCTTTGCCGTCTTGCTTTACGTCCAGCGAGCTCTGTTGCAAATCTATCCAACAAAATGATACACAATCAAGGTTATTCAGATGTTAAAAACAATCTATTTACCTCAAACATTCATCCAACCGCCAACGGCCTCTTTCGCTTTCTGACGATCCGTTCGCTTCTCCACCTGTCCAAGACGGTGTATACGGAGAGCCAGGGCACATTCGCCTGCTCAAACTATATATCATCCCCGCAATAAACGCATCTTGTGCACCAACTTCATCCACTGTATCGGCATCTGCATCTTGGTCCCTTCCAGGTCTCTCAGTCCCCTGTGAATCATTATCGTCGTCCTCTGTCGTATATTGACTACTTTCGTTCGTCCCACGGCCTTGACGCGTGTGGGACAGTATTCTCATATATGACTTGCGTCCCTTCTCGCTTTCATCTCCAGTATCAGACAAGTAATGACTCCCGTCACCTGTGAAAACACGAGAAGGCGTCCGACTACGCCCGTCCGCCCAAAATTCGCTTCCGCTTCTCACAGACTGAACTTCAGTCACATTTGCGCCACTGGATTCTTCATGCCCTGTTGTCCGTGAAGGTGGTGGCTTATCCTCTACCCATCCTGAGCTTTGGAAATATTCTTTTGTAGGTAGGGATAGTACAGCACCACCTTCTGAACCCCAATGGGCAACCAGCAGAGCGTGAGGGGGTGCGATGGAGGAAAGAGATAAAAGAAATGCTCGTGGTGTCGTTTCGTAATGTGGAGAATTTGCCTGCGCATAATGTTTGTTGAAAAATAACACATCTGCATGAGGTATCAACTAAAGCAAACAGATTTAGCTTTCTTCTGTGATTAAGTATGATAAAGGTCGAGACGAACCGCTTCGACTCCTTGGCGTCCTCTGCGTCCAACATCAACACTGAAGACACAGTGACTTCTCCATTTCCGTTCGCGCGCCAGTCCATCCAAGCCTGTGATATTGCTCAGTGTAGTCTTAACCGACCTCCCTTCGAAATGCAGCCAATCAAAGGGGGCAGGACTATTGGGATTGTGGAGAATGGGTGTGATTTGTGGCCGAGGACCTGATTGAGAGGTTCGAGGCGTAGATGAGGAAGGGGGCGCGAGCGACGATGAGGATGCATAGTTGGGTGTTGTGGAGGTCGGTGTTGGTGTAGATGTAGGTTGGGGATAGTTCTCTGGTGCAAGTAATGGACCCAGCAAGGAGACGAAATCCTCGTGGGTAATATCTGGAAGGGGATTGTGATTGACCACTGTTCGTGTATTATCCTCTGCTAAATCCAGAGGGTCAATTGGTATCCAGGATAAAATGAAAAGGCTTTACCCGCATGCAATATCCATGCACTAGGAACTCCAGCATCTTTCCAGATCTTGCAATATTGTGTGATGACTCCTTCATTCTCCAGGTCCTTTAGGACCATTCTTCCTTCTTCGTTTCCACCAAGTGGGGCCACCAACACGGCTTCCACAGAGGAGAATTGCGCTAACAAAGACAGGATCTATACCAGAAACCCCAAGTATGCAACTTTCAGATAAGTTTTTCTACCAAAAGTGCAAGAGAAAGAAACACACCATATTAGCCGAACCGCCTCTGGCTTTATCAACCGAATGGGCGCGAATCACGGTAGACGGTGCAGGATGACATGGTAAAGACAACGTGTGGGTTAGAAAAAGAGTGCCTGAAGCAACTACACGCAATTGTTTTCCTGCGGGCGAGAGATGTTGTTGGGAGTTGTCGTCACGTTCGCGTCGTAATTTTGCCATCCTGGTGGCAGGTGAGTAAGTCGAACCACGGTTTGTGTACACAATCAAATCGCTGTCAACACACCTCTTCATCATGATCGAGTACAAGTACAGCACCCACCAAAACATGAAAAGATTTTCAGACTAGTCTATTGTCACAGTCAACTGTACGAAATTAAATGTTTCTTTTTACTGCATCTCAACATCTCCGTCTCCATCCACGCTCTCACCATCAGTGTCCCATTCATCGTCCTCGTCGCCTTCGGCCCCATCTTCATCATCTAAAGGAGAAGTGGCGATGCCCAAGCCATCCAACTTTTCAATGAGTTCTTTGGTATGTTCCAATAAAGGTTTATCAGGGTGTTCTTGATTACGATGTAGCTTTAAGGTTGAAATGTCAGTTGACGTTCATCAAGTTCCTTTTTTCATAACTTACTACTTGGCATGTTTCCAAACAGTCTCTTGAATCCTTCGCTAGCTCTTGCCATGTCAAGCCGTCAATAGTCCCTCCGCTTTCTTGGGCTTGTTCGGACATTAGATAGAAACACCATCCTTCCAAGTACCATGCCTCGACTTCCTGGTCGTCCGAGGACATGATTCCGTGAAGCACCAGTAAAGCTGGGGTGTATAGCGATAACTCGATAAACAATTTTACAAGCACTAGTCGCGCAGGTATTGGTGGCATTTTTGGATCATCTTTCAAAACATGTTAGATAAAAGGAAAGTCTGATAGACTTTTAGCGCGCCCACCAAGATCTAAGTCTTTCCATGCTGTCCACGCTTGCTCAAGGCATTGTTTGGCCTCCTCAGGGCGTTGTTGTGACATACGAACGGAGGCTAGAGCCTGAAGAGCTTCAGGATGTCCGGGGGAAGTCTGCAGGGCCATCGTTAGAAGCTCTTCGCATGTTTTCTCAGCTTCCGGCTCAAAACTGGATGTATATTCAAAATCCCGCATTAAAAAAAAAAAAAAAAAAAATTTCTGAATAAAAATCAACTTACCATAGATCGTATGAAGGATCCATCCATATCTCTACCTGTCCTATCAGAGCTCTGACAATGCTAGCTTTCAATTCCGTCTCGTCGTTTCTTCCGTTTTCATCTTCCGCGCGATCCTTTCCTTTGAGTTGTGCCAGGAGAATGATGACAGCTGCTTTATAATGCTGTAATGCAAGTTTAGGATCATCTTCGCTCAATTGCGCAAGGTAAAGATGGGCAGATGGAGGTGATGGCGAGGGAGCGTCAGGATGTGGAGGTAATAACGCTTGAAATGCCTACAAGAGTTCATAAGAATGAAATTGAGGACTGAAAAATCTTGTATCCGACCTGTTTTGCTCCTTCGATCTCTCCGGTCTCAAGCAAGGCTACCCCAAGCATTTCTTTGGCTTCAGCATTTTTTGGATCCTGATCCAAAATCCGGTAAATAAATCGGAGAGCAAGATCATAGTCGCATTGCTCGATCAGAGATTGCGCTTTTGCTAACAAAGATGTGGTCGAAGGTGTTTTCTTAGACTCCGAATGTGGATCTGTGACCTTGGAGTGCACCTTTTTCTTTAGTTTCGTTCGTCCCATGTCATTGGTATAGAGACTACAGCTTTGCTTATGTAACACTCGCTCTCTCATGGAATCTCTACATTTTCCACATTATCAGGCAGACTATTCTTATGCTCATATCGCTCTCTTCAGAAATGTATCGACGTCAGAAAAGCTGAAGAATCGGATAATCTCTGCATCAGTAACTGAAGGGGAATTGGGCGACAAAGAGCGTGAGGCTGTCAACTTCGCTTTCATCGACGCCCGTCTTGTCAGCCAACTATCTGCATGGCCATCAGCGATTGAATCTTAAAACATCCCCTGAATTAGATTACCAGCAAATTGCACCTGCAGACTGCGATCTCTCAAGCTATTCTTGCGGAATCGCAAGGCCAGCTTCGCACAAACACTGTGCACTCCGAGATCTTGTATTATCTGAATCCTACACATAATGTAAGTTATTACACTTGATTTGAGAATATCTTGTAAGTGTTGATTTTATCCCGAAGATTACTGAAGCTATTCGAAGATATGGGATCTCCAAAGGCAATATAGATGTTATCGTTGTTAAAATTGGTTCGTTGGAACCATCTCCGGTCGCAGTTGAAGTAAAGATGAAGGAAGTGATTGATGGAACTCTTGAACCCCTTGCTGAGCTGGAGAATGTCACCGACTGGTCATCTATTAAGAAGGTATATGTGGTTAATTTTTGTCCGTTTAAATCGTTGTTTACTTATTTCTTCTTGAAGTATCACAAGCTCAATGGCGAAGCGGCTATTAAAGGCAGTAAAGAACGTGAAATTATTGATAATATCGTTGTAAGCTCTGTTGCTATAAAAAGCGTTATGTCTTGAATATGCTCCTTGATCACTGCTGGACGGAAAATTCAGGACATCAGTGACTGGCCGCGCAGGAACTTTATGTTGATTTGTGATGGTGTTAAGTATCATGATCGTCAAACTAAACCGTCAATTATGATGGGAGCAAACGACTCGGACAAAATTCTTATTCCAATTGTTGTGGCTTGTTTTCGAAATATTGTCAAAAATGGAGAACTTCGCTCACTGGTTTCCTAAGGACCCACAAATACATGAAGCTTGCATGGGCGACTGTTTTTATCCCTTGAATTTCTTGCATAGTACCAACCACAGGTACGCAGAGTTTCCTAGGGCCATCCTCACTTATTTGAACAAGGCAAGGCAACGGCTGGCTTTTGTTAAATATTACAACGCTCCCAACAATTATCCAAATCCAAATCAAAAGTAATTTCAATGGAATTATCGATCACATGTGTATCCTTATTGTTATAACACTTGATTTCAGAATGGACAACATATATAAACGCCACCTAGAATGACGACAAAATCATATTTCCATGCCTTACCACCATCTCTCATTCCAGCACAACGCCATTCACGAAGAAGCAATGGTACGTCTCCTATGATCTACAGGTGACTTGCAAGTTGAACTAATCCCATCTCATCAGCAATTATCAGACAAAGCTATCGTACCCCATCCTGCTGGATACAAGCATCAGAACCTCTGGGATGCTGCTTCTAAACTCGATTCTTCACCCCGAACACCTAGTAAATCTTGGAATATAGGATTACCCACTCCTCCAAGTTCACCAAAGCTAATGAGAAGCCTCACTCGCCTTTCTCTCAACCCCCTTGACTTCGAGCCAGGCGTTGAGCCTCCGATGCAGCGTTGTGGCTACAATATCATTCCACTACCTCTCGTCTCTCCAATTTCTCCCAAAGCATTCTGTCAAAATATTCACCGTTACGAAGAGGATTCGGCCATGGACGTCGATGAATATGTTCCTTTGGGGCAGCATTCCCATTTGTCGCCCGGTACATGGTCTCCACACCGCCTTAATGACCCTTCATACCCGCCCCAGAGCTTGAACCATTTAGATCTTCCTGGATTCCCACCCAAAAACTCTGTTTTGTTCCGGATAGACTCGGAGCATCGTTGGCAAGCCTGGTCCGCTATTCAGAATAGTATCTTCAACGCTGACTATCCCGAAACATCGCCTTTCTCTGCTTTCGCCTGAGGAGTGGTGTAGGAAAGAGTTGAGCGATCCCCGGATCATAGTTCTGCTCCCTAGTACAGAATAGTAGTGGGGAATATTTTACAAGTAATTGTCATTTGTTTATTAGGTTTGTTTTAAGAGAATGTGCAGTCTATAAAACGTAAAAGTAGAACTTAGTGCACGTGCCAATTACTTATACTTATCAGATTTATACAGTCATGTCTAGTAACCATCATCCCCATGTTTCCATCCCCAGTCATCAGGAAGCACAGCAGCCCGCAGTACCAAGCTCGTCAACATGGGCACCGCCCTCCGAGTACGCTTACCGGCTATCGCCTCCCAATCCCTTTATTAGCCAAGATATGACCTCAGGCTCCTGGAATCTTCCCCCATTACCACCACGGCGGCCACAAGCTACGCCGATGACCCCCACACTACCTATTAGACCTCGCGTACAGTCGGTCTCGGAACACTACCCTACTACTACACCTATGTCATTTCCTGAACCTCATCTTCATCGAACTACTTCTCATCGAGAAAATCTACCCGTGCCTTCCCATAGCTTGACACACCATCACAGTCGAACCGAACTTGGATATGATCCAAATTTGAGTAATTTGAGGTTGCCACATACCAACCCTTCTGTGGCTTCTTTTGCCTCATCGTATGCAGAGGACGACTATTATGGCGTAGGACCGAACGAGGTGCTTTCCTCGATATCATCTCTATTATCCCCTCTCCCTAATTCATCTGTAGGCGTACGACGATGACATCGGAGATCTAACTCGCAGATTGTCTATTTCGACGTGTGTATCATTCCTGTTTGCTCCTCTGTTATTGTCATCTTTTTCATTACAAGTTGCATAGCTTGAATGCCGAACAAGCGTTGTCTCATTTCCAAGCCGGAGAACTCAAAGAGAGCGACCAGGAATGGCATCTCTTAGTCCCACCTGAAGCACGCGATGCACTCGGGAAAATGGAAGTTCAGAGACAATCTGTTATATTTGAAATAATCAAATCCGAACGGGAATATGTAGCGGACTTGGAAGCTGTGGAACGGGTTAGTAGCTCATCCATCCCGTCTGATACCCTCACGGCTGAGCAACAACCTTTTGAAGGTTTTCATTGATCAATTGCGAGCAGCGACCCCACCCATAATATCGGAACCAGATCTCAAGAACTTCATACATATAGTTTTTGGAAATCTCCATGAAATCCTTCTTTATCACCAACAGATACTCGCTGCTCTTTATTATCGCCAACGCGAGCAGCATCCCCTGATTTTATCCATTGCTGATATTTTCCTTGACAGTAAGTGCCTTCTTGCTATTCCGAGGTCCCGTGGCTCAAGCGTTCATCCCTTCCAGCCACTTTAAAAGGAGGCTTTCGCGACGCTTACGAAACCTATATCAAAAATTACCCTTTGGCAGAATCACACCACCGACAAATGCTCAAACAAAAGCGCGCCTATGAGAATTTCATGCAATCCGTTGCTCAAGACCCACGTATACGAAAACGTGATCTTACAACATTTCTTTCACGTCCAGTCACACGACTACCAAGATTGAATCTTCTACTCGAACAAACCTTGAAGCTAACCAGTGGCGAGGGTGATCACCCTGATCTAGAAACCTTGCCCTTGATATTAGGTATATTGAAGGACTGCATTAAAAGCACGCAACCGGGGATCGAGGCAGCAGAGAGTAAGGTCAAATTTCGGGCTCTCTGCGAGAGTTTAGTGTATCAGAAGGGAGAAATCATCGTAAGCCATATCTAATTTGTCTATGTAAACTTACGAGGGAGGTTTCTCTAGGATATGGATCTATTTTCCGAGAGTCGTTCGTTGGTATACTCCGGTCCCGTTTTACGGCGGGGCAGGGGTGGCACAGGTCTTTCGACAGTATGGTTAGATCTCGTGGCTGCTTTGTTGGATAACTATTGTAAGCCTCCGTTGCCTTCTGGTTCTGCATTCTAGTATCTAAGCACTTTACTTTTTCGCAGTTATACTCCTGCGAGAAGAGAAACGTCCAAACGGTGCTGTTAAACGGATACTAGTGTCGCGGGTGGGTATATAAATTTGCTCAATTTACCCTTTAATCTGATTCTTGCGTACAGCCCATACCATTGGCATACCTTCGTTTAGGAACTTTTGATTCTCCCCCAGATACACGGCGAGAGAAGGCCGAAGACGGCGGGCTGCTTGAGAGTTTACGATATCATATGGTCCAGGTCTATCCTTTCACTGTTTATCACGCCTCGAACAGGTCCAAAAGGTATACCCTATATGTCGCATCTGATGGAGTACGCCAGCGTTGGCGTACCGCGTTCGTGGATGCAATTGGGGTACATAAAGTTTGGCAAGATACAAATATGGTGCGTAGTTGATACCTTGAACAACTGAATCCAATGATGAAGGTTATATTATTCCAGTGGTTTAGGCCACGGACTCTTACCGACGAATTCTTTCGCAGGCCACGGTGGGATCGTCAAGATACTGTCCATACACCTTCACATCTACAATTGACGGGGACAATCAATTGCGCTGTCTCATTTGGTGGGTCCTTTTGAATCACTTGTTAATCACGGTATTTGACTGGATGTATGCGCCTTAAAGTTAGAGCCAGAACAAGGTTTCTAGTGGTGGGATGTGAATCAGGGATATACGTTGCTCCTGTTGGACCAGATGGTACATTGATTTTTCCTCTTTAGTTATAGTCTACTCATGGATGTGAAATCTAGTGACGGAATTCCGATGGATATTGACTCACAAGCACCCTACCTCGCTGGCGGCACTGGCAACGCTTGGGAACAAGACATTTAATCGATTGGTTGTACACGTGGATTCGGCCGTCCTGACCTATTCGTTGGACATCTTAGCTCGGTTAGCACTTGACAAATCACAAGTGCAAACCTTGGATGCATCAATTGAGCGCGTGGGGGGAAATGATGTGAATATTGTTTTTTGCAAGCATATTCATCTTGCTGAGAAGTCACTATGTTCGTATATATCTCAATTGGATTTCACCATAAAGCTCATCGCCACCTCTAGTGATCTATGGTTCGAAACGGCGATTAGGGACGTCTTTGATGTTACATATAGTCGAGGCACTTGATTCGTCGGAATTAGTGCTCAGTCCCACTAGGAGTCCCACGAGGAGTGCTGCGACTAGTGCAAGGTCTTTCAGACCATTTGGCGAGGTGCGTGATCAATTGAAGTTTTATCCAACTTCATCATATTTGTTGGTCAGAACGATTGACCTTGTGTGCAGCCTGGCTTTATACCAAAGGATGCCTATGACATTGTTTCATTTGTGAAATCGATAGGGATCTGCACAAGTTCTGGCGTGATAATAGCAGATCCAACAAAGTGAGGAGTTTCGCAGCGATGATTCGTTAGAAGTTTTCCTGACATCAAGCCATTGCCAGTCTTGCCAATTCTGCGATATTCATCGTCCCAGATCTTCAAGATCCAGGTACAAATCCAGCGATGTTATCCTTGAAAGCGCGTCTCGATGGTCAAAAGACCTTGGGCCTTGTGCGAGTATCACCTCAGGAATTCCTGGTTATCTATGAAGGTACGCATCTATTCATCTCGAGGACTAGATCCTCACAACTAATCCTGCGAAATAGAATACGGTTGCTATATCACCAAGTACGGTCCTCCCTCTCGGGATTGCGAATGCGTCAAATGGGAATCCAAAGCCGTGTCATACGCCTATCGCAATGGACATATCCTGCTTATCTCCTCTGAATTCATCGAGGTTCGTAATATCACAACAGGACGAGTCGTGCAAGTCATTGAAGGTCATGATATTCGACTCCTCTCTTCTGGTCCTCATACAAGCGAAGCCGTGTTAGTAGCGATGCGTGGAGGAAAGCAGGACCAAGTTAGTGTCAGTGAAAAGATCGTAGAATTGAATGAGACAGAAGAAATCGTTCATTCACCTGAAGCTGATACGTGGGGTGAGTGGGATATGTGAGGATTGGCTTGCTTTCGCCCTTTCCAGTTTTCTTTGGTTATTTTACAATCAATTAATGCTTGGACTCGGTACGTGCATAATTTATTTCATGTAGGGATCATTGTTTTCTCTACCAAGTTCTGCCAAAAGATATCGAACGAACAGCTCTACCCTATTCGACCAATCTTTAGATATACGAGTGTATGTTTTCAACCACTATAAATCATCCATGCTTCATGTGCGCACAGGTGTCTGTGATTGCACTCACCGCTGAGCGCGAGTATTCTGACCAGATATAATGACAGATGTTAAATTTTCATAGGTCCTGTAGATTCTACGTCCCCTCGGTCTCCGTTGTGAACACCATACTCACCCCGTCGTCTCCTGCACTAACAACAACTGAACCATCTAATGCTAAAGTTGCACCCAGAACAGGCGCATGATGTCCCGTGTGCGTCTTCAACAAATTTCCATTTCGAGCGTCCCATGTACGCAGGGTCTTGTCTGCGGAAGCTGAAATCAGCAGATAAGCTTTCGGTGACGGATGGGCCAGGAGTGTCGTTATTGCGTCCTGTTGTTAGAAAGGGTAAGAAGAGGCCTATGTAAGTAAACTAGGAAGTATAACTGACCCCATGTTCTAATGTCACACGGAGTCGCATGGTGCTGAGATCCCAAATACATGCTTTTCCGTCGGTAGCGCCAGTCACAACCACTCCAGGACCTATGCCTGATCCAGTGATATCAACGAATACGATCGATTCGATGCTTTCTCCTTCTGTATGGCCACCAAGGGTTGAGACGATATCACCCTTGGTAAGGCCGATAACGCGCACACCGCCCGCTGCGCCTCCGACTACGGCTAGCGTAGAAGAAGGGTTCACAGCAATGGATGTGATTCCATCTAAATCAAACCGTGCGTCGTCTGGACCTAATTTGAAAATGGGTGTAGATGAGCGAGGGTCCCAGAAAATTAGGTGTCCGTCGGCGCAGGCGGAGATGATTCTTTTGCCTTGTAAATTTTGTGAGGATTTTATACAATCAGAGGAGGCAAGATATATACCGTCTGGCGTAAACTCGCCACAGTTAACGGGGCCAGTATGACCTGCAAATACTTGCATTGTGTTTCCTGAAGGAACTATTTGCCGAGAAGTTAAAACTGGACAGAAAACAAGATAGAAGGATGGATGTACGTTGCCAGAGCCAGAGTGTGGAATCGTTTGAGCCCGCCAGCAGCACATAGCCCTTTGGATGCCATCGCAAAAACTACGGAGGGGAAATTGATCTTTGGGTCGAGAATTTTTTTTTTAAGTTCTTACCATGACCTCGTCTGGACCTTGTAGTTCTGTTAGGAATTCCCAAGTTCTATAATTTTCCTTTCCTACCCGTCTCCAGATACGAACTTTGCCGTCCATTCCTCCTGTTGCGATCATTTCACCATCTGTAGTCCATGCCGTGCTCGTAACACTATCCGTATGTCCTGTTAGTTTCACTATGATTTCACTATCTGTTATATCCCAGATGAATCCAAGATCATCTTCGCCACCGGAAGCAACCAGGGGCTGCGTTGGATGTCCAGAGATACTGAAAACGGACCCTTGGTGTGTGTCAAAGTGTTGCAGGGAGTTATCTTCAACACGACTTGAGGATCCTTCAGGCATGTCTCCCAAAGTGTCTTCTTCACCTTCAGCGTCGTCTTCGTCATGCATTGGATGGTCTCCATCGTCATTTACTTCGGCAAGAATATCATCTTCGGTTATGAAGTGCTCGCCCTCAGGCCCGTCGTCGAGTCCGAAGTTGTTGATTGCGGGTGCTTTTTCAGCAGCCATTGTTCCTTTTCTTTGGATGTAAGGTGGATGGTCTGTACAACGAAATTTCGGGTCACAAATTATAAACCTTGTGCTGAGTCAAGCTGTATAGAACTGACGCGATCGCTGACAGAGCTGAGAGGATGTGTATACTATATCGTGTAAATACTCTTTGATCGGTTTGCAGGGTCCAGGTTGCAACAGGCTGCCGACTTGTGACTCTCAGCAACGACGACGTGTCATGAGTATCAGAGTAAAAATTATTCGGTGTGAGACAGGGTAGGGCCGATTACCAATCAAGGCAAGAGTTGAAACCCGTGACTTTCTTTTCTTTTCCTTGTCATCATGTTATTCTCTTATACGCTCGTCCTTTCTGCTATAATAGCGACTGCGAGCGCGTCCAATGTTATTGACCTCACCCCGGACAACTTTGACAATATCATTGGTAAAGGGAAGCCTGCTTTAGTCGAATTGTAAGCACATTCTGGGATTAATATTGATTTTGACTTGTATTGAAATTTCATAGCTTTGCGCCTTGGTGGTATGTGGTATTTTATGAATTCCTTACGGTGTCCATTAATCCCGAACCAAACTTTCTATAGTGGTCACTGCAAAGTGAGTAATCCTTCCAAAAGACATTTTTTTAACCAAGAAAAAATTTAGAATCTCGCGCCAATATATGAAGAACTCGCAGATGCTTTTGCGCATGCTAAAGACAAAGTCATCATTGCAAAAGTTGACGCAGACGGAGAAGGGAAACCACTGGGCAAGAAATACGGTGTAACTGGATACCCAAGTGTGTGCCACCATCTTAATTAGTATCTTATTTCCAAGGTATCGACAATTCCATTTGCAGCACTCAAATGGTTCGATGCCCAAGGCAACGAGGAAAAATATGACACTGGCCGTGACCTTGAAACACTAGCCAACTAGTGAGTATTCCACATCGCTGTTTTGAGAATGAAGTGCGTCAATTGGTTTAGCATCACGCAGAAGTCCGGTGTCAAGTCGAAACTTCCGGGGCCTCCACCAACCGATGTAGTCACGTTGGATACCCAAAACTTTGATCAAATTGCATTGGTTCGTCTCATTGGACATATCTGGTCAATTGCTCATTACGTATTAGGATTCCTCTAAAAATGTTATTGTAACATTCACCGTAAGCCAGATTAGATTAGCTTTACAAGTCAAGATTTTTATTGCCTAATCCGCCGTCTAGGCTCCTTGGTGTGGCCACTGCAAGAATCTGAAGCCTCACTACGAAAAAGGTGTTTATAGAGATACCTTACCTTAAAGAAGCATGCTCATCTCATCTTTCAGTTGCAGCAACTTTCAAACCTGAGGGTGACGTAAGTAAACTATTTCGGATAATTTTCCTTTTTTTTTCGGTAACCAAATTTTTTTCCTGCAGTGTGTTGTTGCCAACATCAACGCTGACGAGCAGAAGAATGCTCATATCAGCCAAAAATATGAGGTTTCGGGCTTCCCAACAATCAAATTCTTCTCAAAAGACAACAAAGAGCCTGAAGATTACGACCGAGGACGCACAGAGGATGATATTGTCACCTACTTGAACGAGAAATGTGGTACTCACCGCGCTGTCGGCGGCGGCCTAAATGACCAGGTGTGTTTTCTTCTGAACTCTGTGCTTTGTTCATTTTGGTCCTATCTCAATGGCGTGCCCTGGCTAATTTGGTCTATAGGCCGGTCGCCACGCAGAGTTAGATATCTTGGCCCAAAAATTCTTTACAGCATCTCCAAGCGCTCGAGATTCCCTGTACTCGGAAGCACTGGAGCTGGTCGCAAGCGCTGGCTCAGCGGCTAAACACTATATTCGCGTCATGGAGAAGCTCGTCAACAGTTCAGCCGGATATGTTGAAAAGGAGTCCAAACGGTACGCTTCCGGCTTATCACCGCTCGGTGATTGACATTGACGGCATTATCTTTTCCTCTGATACACAGATTGGAGGGCATCTTGTCGAAGCGCAATCTCGCCGTATTCAAGCTCGATGAGATGAAGATCAAGCTTAATATTCTCAAGTCATTTGTTGAGGAGGGGTCTGACAAGGTTGAGGACGCTTCAAAGGAAGCCGTCTCCCGGGAGGAAGCTGAGCTTTGAATGGTCTTCTAGACTTGTAGTAGGTCGTATTGAGGATCTATTCAATTATATTTATAATCCTCAAAAATTACCCGGAAGCAGACATGATGGTGATTTAGTGTGAATTTTTTCCGATATTGGTTGCCTTGTGGCTGATTAGAAGCAGTATAACCAACGCCTCGTGTTGAGGAATGTAGGTACGCGTGATCGTTTTCCTTGCCTTGAGGCAAGGAATGTGAGTATAGTATCTCTTGGATCCGAGAACATCGAATAAGCCATTCAGGTCCTGTCAGGAGGGCACACAATCGATCTATCTAAGGGCTACGGGGTATACAAGGCACCAGGACTGTTCGATTTGACTCGAACGTCCTCATTTCCTCAACTCCCCAAGCCTTCACACTGAGATGTCCTACTGGTTTCCAGCTTTCGCGCGTCCCCAATTCGAGCCAGCACCTCGAGAGCATGAGGAAAAGGTCATTGTCCCGTTCATACCACCCGAATTTGACGAAGACAGCAACGACAACGACATCACTGAGTCGACTAACGAAAGTAACAGTGGCGATAACAACGTCGTGATCCCACAGACCTTGCTAAAGCTGAAGCCTTATCGATTTCGACCATCCAAAAATACCTGGAAGCATGTCGTGACTTACGGCCTCCGAAACGATCTCCCGCCTGAAGGAGGAAAAGCTCCGTGTTCGCAAGTACGAATCATCACTTGGAACATTGATTTTCAGACTGGATGTCCGGAGGAACGTCTGACCGCGTGTCTCCGTCATATCGAAAGAGATGTTTTACAGTGCAAGCCAGGCGAAGCGCCGGAACCTTGTTGTATCTTGTTGCAAGAGGTTTTGGACGGGGCCTTCCCACACCTTCTACGAGATCCGTGGGTGAGGAGTCACTTCGTTGTCACTCCATATTCGAGTAAAAAATGGCCAGAAGGTGCCTACTACGGCAACGTTACATTGGTTTCACGCTCTCTCACGATCGCTGAATGCCACATGCTCCACTACGGAATGACAGGGATGGAACGTACATCGCTGTGCGTCAAGCTCCGACTTAATTACACAGGGCATAGTAGGGAGACGGCCATCATTTGTGTGGTGAACACCCATTTAGAATCGCTTCCTCAAGGAGCAGTTTGGCGACCACATCAATTGGAGATGTGTTCACGTTTTCTGAGGCTGGGCGGGGTGACTGGAGGCGTTGTTGCGGGGGATATGAACGCTATCATGCCTGAAGATGAGGGCATTGAGAAACAGGCCGGCTTAAGAGATGCCTGGCGCAAGGGAGCTGCGGAATCTGGAAAGACGTGGGGGTATCAAGGACAAAATGCAGAAGGGTATCCTTGTGGAAGGTTGGATAGGGTGTTTTATTTACCTGGGCAGGGGTATAAGGTGGATGAACCTCGACGTATCGGTGTTGGGGTAAAGATAAAAGGGTCATCGTCAAGTGAGGCGCCTTGGGCAAGCGACCACTATGGATTGGAAACTACGTTGCGTATGATGAAGCCCCCCGCCTGAGTCATATTAAAGGAATAAATGGTATGGTTGTCCCAGAAACTCATAGGTCCACGGCTTGATATTTGGAAACTAGGTCCTGGGTTGTTCAAAGTTGGATTCATGTCTGTGTAGTACCTAATCTTTTTGCCCTCGTCCCTCGATCTGTTATCACTTTTATTTTTTCTGTTTTGTAGTCATCAGGCTTTATACTCACATCGACGTCTTCACATTTCGGACAAAATGTTATTGCTGTTTTCATAAATCCTGGCGAAGCTGCCTTTTCGGCAAAATCAAAAATTTCGTCACATCTGGGTTGTTATTTAGATTGAACCGTAGCACCTTCATTTCTCAACCTATTTCTACAATTTTTAGTGCGTTGGAATCTCCTGAATCCAGGCTTTCGAACAGTGTAATAAAATTAGGGTATTTCCTAAAAAAAAAAAGTCGCACTATAGCACCCTATTGTGTGAACATCAGTGTTACATCGCATTCTCTCGTGCTTAGCACATCCCCACATCTGTCAAGGATGGGAAAACGCGAACGCAAGGCTCCCAGGTCTTTGAAAAAGGCCTCTCAGCCTGATATATCTGAATCAATTGCCGAGGAAGCCACTCCTGGGCCTCCTGTTCTCCCGAAATTGACATTACAGCTACCTAAACAGCCATCCCCCTCTCCTAGTCTGCAAGAAGACTCAGACCCCCCTATCACCCCCCCTCCTCCATTTACGGCAGACAAGGCTCAAGTAAGGGATATTGTCAATGCTATTCTGGGTGTCCAAAAGAAGAATTCTACAATCAGCATTTCATCCGACTCTGAGGCAACATCCACTCTCTCAAAGGCAACCTCAAAGCGCAAGAGGGCTGTTTCTGACATCTCAACAGCCTCCACACAGCCTGGCCTTGATGAAGGAGAAGATGAAGTGAGCGAAGATGAGCCTGATGAGGAAGAGGATGAACTCGATGAGGAAGATAATGAGCCTTCCGGTCAGTAATTTACACTTCCAACTGTTACAATTCAGATCTCAACTAACTTTGCATGCCTTAGACATTGATTTACCTTTTTCCATTCCATCAGATGGCACCAACTCAACCCTCCTTGTACGCTCTGACATCACATTCAAAGGGCTTATGAATCAACTTGCCGATGAGCTGTCTGTTGCTCCCAAGGCTGTCAAAGTTGCATACAGATTCAGCATTGAACCACGCAGTGCACCGTGGTCCCATCTTCAAAATGAAGGCCACTTATCTGATCTTTTAAAGAAAGCTTGGACCGCAATCGAGAAGCAGAAGAAAAGCAAATCAACATGGGTGTTTGCAGTTGAGCTCAAGGATCTCGCACCTCCGATCACTGACCACGACATGAAGGGTGACAAGAAGAAGAGCCGATGGAAAAAGAAGAAAAAGGTGATGTCAAACAACTCAACTGTGATGAAAACTAACAGTCAATTATTAGAGATCCTTCTCTGACTCATCTGATGATACCGATATTGATCCCTCAAAAGTAGCAGAGAAAAAGAAGAGCGCAACACAGTGGATTTCTGAGATTGAGAAGGACAATGCATGCAAGGAACTGTTACGACTTCGACCGATTCAGTCTTTACAGACTTGATCAGTAACAGTCGTTAGGCTAGTTGTCAAGTTTGTTCGTTTATCAGACTATAAGATTGCTTTGGTATAACCAAAGTATTGTCTTAAGTCGAGCCAATGTTCTCGCGTATCAAGAATGTCTTCGTATTCAAACAAAGACTAGCTAAAGTTACACGATATCTGGCTATGGTATATATATAATGAAACATGCGTATAATGCATGTTTAAAGCATGTACTACATGTGTGATAAAAGATGCGCAGCATCAAGAATGAAAGACATGCGTCGCTAGCATGTAACATGCGCGTTATGCATGGAAGAAAGTAAAAATAGATGAACATGCGTTCATGGCATGTTGTTCAAGAGATTCGTGAAATGAAAAGTAAAAATGAAATCGTACGTGTTATAGGATGAAATCGTAACAGAAAGCTAGATGCTTGCACACAGCAGGGATGTTTTGTGGGGTATGATTCCAAGTCCAAGGGATGCCGGATCTATTGGCCAACAAAAAGATCAATTACGGTCAAATGAAACATAGTATTCAATGGAAATGACATACAAGCAATGGAAAGCACTACCACATTTTCAGTTGGGGTACAGTCTGAGGGGGAGAGGGACAAGGTCATCAAGTACCCAGAAAACCATAAAGAACATCCCAAAGAGGTTGAAAATCAACAAAATGAACATATAGTTGCTGAATCAGTTGAAAAGGGAGACCCAAAAACAACAAATACTGTACCCTTTCCACCTATTCCTGATCCAACAGTTGAAGCTGAAAATGTAGACGAAGACCTTCAACAGTATTGACAAGGACACTGCCCAAGAAAGAAGCAAGGAGCTTATAGAGACATGAATGAAGGGCTTACTGCAGCAATGGCTCATTGCGAAGACTTAATAGAGGATAAAAACTTACCGGTTGGAGCTGAAGATGAAATTGGAGGATTTCTTGATGATTAACCACCATATTTCACTCTAGTTGGGAGTATTGGATCAGATCCGCAAACACTTGACGAAGCATTACATGGTCCAGATGCTAAACATTGGCAAGAAGCCCTGGAATACAAAATAGGTCAACTTGAGAGGCTAGAAATGTGGGAGGTCACAGACTTACCTCCTGGCCATACAGCAATACCCTTTAGTGAGGTGTTGAAAGTCAAGTGAGGTCCAGATGGCAAGGTTCAGAGCTACCAAGTGAGGATTGTCACTGGAGGCCATAGACAAGTCAAAGGTGTAAATTACACCAAGACATTCTCTGTGGCTGCGAAGATGCCAACTGTTCAAGTTGTCCTAGCCAACGCAGCCCACCAGGACTGGAAGTGTTAGGGGACGCTCCACGTCCTCCGATGTTTCCTCCGATATTTCTCTGTCACCTCTGTATATTCCTCCTCATCATCGCCAGCCCAAGACGGAGTGCACTCGCGGCTCCGATACCGGAGTCCGATGATCACGTGACGTAACATTCCTATCACTGTTTCACCATTCTCCATCTTTT
>Ga0193743_1000744_pt1 | contig 25457 bp, 22 predicted proteins | sample L2c2metaG_FD_143038 | JGI IMG/M metagenome (GOLD analysis project Ga0193743, IMG submission 143038) | Soil microbial communities from a riparian zone of the East river system, Colorado, United States - L2c2 | ecosystem: Environmental > Terrestrial > Soil > Riparian zone | place: USA: East River...
GCCTGGAACATGGAACGTGTGTGGAGCATGGTGGGGCTGTGGTTGTGCTGCGGTAGAAAGCACATGGTGTTGGTTGGTAATGACAATGATAAGAATGCAGGTTGTTTTGGTGGTAGCGGAGTGGAGGAGTATTCCGACGGAGCTCCGATATAAGTCCGACGAAGGTGGCCGGTGGTAATGGTGGCACTGAACAATGGTGAGGCGGCCATCATCGGAGACTCCGTCGGAGCCGTCCTTTGATTGTTCTTCGGAAAGAACGTGACCGAGCACGGACCATGACAGAAATAAGGATGTCTAACTTGTGTTGGGTGTTTGCATCCTTCACCTGTAATTCAGCAAGGGCTTGCTCCAGGGTCACTGTTAGGGCAACTGTGGAACGACTTAGTCAAGATCTAGCGGGGGATCCTAAACATATATATAAACATAAAATACGACAGGAAAGCGCACCTAGCAGGGGATCCTAAAGGAAAAGGATAAAGCCCTGCTAAGGTGGGGTGCATGTCTATATACCAAAAATCGGAGTCAAAATAATAAAATGATGAAGAAGATGAAGAATGGTGAAAATGTGATAGGAATGCAAAAGGTAGCTATGTCACGTGACCATCAGATGTCTTGAGCTAGCGACAATGAGGAGGGATGTACAGAGATGACAGAGTGTTATCGGAGGAAACATCGGACAAAGCGGAGCATCCCCTAACACAGAGTTGTAATGGCTGGTCATGAGCCTACAGCAAGCAGCCATAAATGGATGAAATGTTGAAACTCCAACCAAAAACAGCTGCTGAAATCAAAACAACTTGTTTTTGACATATCTTCAGCCAGTTTTTCACATGAAAATATTTAAAAATATGTACACAAAGTTTGGTTGAACTGGTTTGAACTCAGTTCTCAAATTTTTGAAAAAGGCCGAACTGAGAACCAAACCGACTGGCTAAAAGCCCGAACCAGAACTGGACTGAACCAAACTGTCGGTTCGGTTCAGGCGGTTCAGGTTCAGCGAGATGGTTCTGAACCGAACTTTGGCAAGTACCCCATGCTGTTGCATCTGGTGACACTGCCACGAGCACATCTGCTGCTCCCTCCTAACCTTCGCCGTCGCTCAATCTATTGTAGTCAGTGTTGGTACCTTTACTCATGTTTTTAAAGGAGTAAATAAAGAGTGAATGCTTTTGGTTCAAGCTGTTTGCGCCTCACAAATCCTCGAAGTATGGGGCTGGTTCCATCAGAGCTACATCCGGATTTGATTCTCGTGTCGTGGTGAATAAGGAAATAGAAGTTTGACCATATTTTGTGGGCTTAGTACGAATTATGGGTGGGCACATACCTTGTTGTCATTTCGTGGTCTCCAAGATGGAAACTTACGCTTATGTGTCTCTTGGCTTTTTAAATTTCCCCACTTCGTATCAATCAACCGCAAGGCTAGCTTGCGGCCAACATCCTTGATGTAGGCTCCCTCGTCCCATGCTTGCCAAATGGACTTGACATCAGTCACCAAGGCTACTGGGCGCTCCACTGCTTCCACCACTTCTACTTCCATCGCCTCTCAACACAGCTGGATTCAAACTAGTCGCGGTGGCACCAGGTCCTGGAGATCTGGTATTCACTGTCCCTTGCGTACGTACGGTAAGAAATGGTCTGGCCATTGGTGTGTTCGAATGGGTACCATAGATGGAGGAAGTGGGAGGGAGTTACTGTTCCCGGTAAGACCGTGAACATCGTGCAACCTCACACATCCATCCCGATCAACTTGGGGGTCGAGGAGAGTATGTTTCTAGTCCTAGGCGATATCGCGAGTTCTGTGGAGCGTGTGGCGCAAATGTGTTTTGGTGGGCTTTGCAAAGACCGGATTTGATAGATGTTTCGATTGGCTTATTCGATGAAGCTCAAAACGGCGCCAGAGCCGAGGATTGGTTGGAATGGCATAGAGGACGAGTGGGCTTCTTGGAGAAGGCTAGTAAGCCTTTTGCATTCGGAGGACTCAACGGATTGAATTCATAAATAGGAAAGAGGTTTCACCAAGTTTCATCTTTGTCAGGACTTTTTTTAGAGTATATATACAGCAACATATATGAAAGACGATCATTTTATAATGCGTCCATCTCGTTTCCAGATGGTCACTGAGGTGAAAGCATTCTGCCAGTGTGGTATCAACACTTTTCGAGTCAGGTTCGATCAGAGTCTGATTCCGTTTTCGAGCGAACTTTGTCACTGCAATACATGCCGCCATGTTACTGGTGAAATGGCTTTTTATCATGTCCCAATACAAGGCCGACCCTTGGTCGGTTCCCTCGGCGACACCTTAGTCGAAGAGAGAGATCTAAAGGGTTATCGAGTTTCTCCAGACACCGTGCGGTATTTCTGTGATCGGTGTTCAGCAAAAATGTTCATGTGCAGGAATGGAACGGACTGGTATGTCTCTGGGGGAGTACTCGAGAGAACGGAAGGGATTGTGAAGTTGGGTTGTCACGTCCACGTTGCGGAAACTAAGGATGGAGGAATTGGGGATCAATTGCCGACGGTGGATGGGGTAGACCTTCCAAGGTACTCGGCTCAAGAGGGCAGTGGGGAGCTGCCTATGGGTTGGAGGTCGAAGACGCTGAAGAGTAAACAAGAATCAGCAGGTATGAATTGTTTGAACGCTTATTGTCAGTGTGGGGCTATCAGGATATATATCACACGTCCGAACCGGCTCTCGATTATGCCTAAGGCGCCTTATCCTCATGTAATCTTCCCAGTACACACCCGTCTTTCAACCATTCATAATATCAAGGACGAGAAGTGGTGGCTCGCCGGTGACGATAACAAGTTCCCGACCAAGTATCTAGCTAGCCACTGTGTCTGTATTCACTGCCGGCGAGAGAGTGGATTCGATATTCAAAGCTGGGCTTTCGTGCCAACGGCAAACGTCTTTGAAGTTGGTTCGCAGAGACATATTAACTTGTCTCAGGATGGTTCCTGTCGTCCGAAAGGTCTCAAGCAATATCTTTCGAGTCCGGGTCGGTATAGCGAGTTTTGCGGCACATGTGGTGCTACTGTTTTTTGGTGGCAAGCTGGGAGACCAGATATCATCGATATCTCTGTGGGTTTACTGGACCAGGAACAAGACGGGGTTAGGGCAGAGGATTGGTTGAAATGGCACAAGGAGAGGGTAGGCTTTGCAGACGATACGAAGGTTGGTCGGTCGACTATTGAAGGACTAGTGTATGGTATGGCCAATTTCAAGGGTTAGATTACTGTTGTTTGTTTCTAAAGGTAAACAAAGCCCGTTGAATAGCAGCTTCGTCTCTACGTCCATCTCCATCCCAAGGACCTTTAGTTTGGACCATTGCTGACGGCCCTTATCATTTGGCGGCCCTAGGGCCTTGCAACAAACTCACTTTATGGCGACGAAGGAGGACCAAGAGGCATTGCGTCTCCTCGTTCAACATGTCTCTCGGGCATTTTACGAGTCCAAGTACACCATCATAATGGACCAGCTTGCCCGTCATCCGGTGTAAGTATTTGAACATGTGGCATTGCTGTCCTTACATGTTCATAAATGGCTTTTTATTGGCCACTGATCTCACTCCTTAATTTTTACACTCCATCACCTTGATTTCCTTCTCCCCCCCCCCACCTTGTTATACACTCCTGACACATGTTTGCTGCTCTGTAGCCTCAAGGACGATGACTTGGCTGGGAGAATGGGCCTCCAGCCTAAAGAGCTCAATAAGGTCATCGCAGTCTTGTCGAATGACTCATTGGTCAAAATGTAAGTCATTTATTTGCACTTTACGTCGGCTCAAGTTAAAGGCGTCTTAAGCTACCGTCAAAATGAGCTGAAGGAAGGTGCTCAGCGGTCAGTCGGAAAGCAATATTACTACATCGACTACGAGCACTTCTGCAACGTCGTAAAATGGAGAATCGCAAGGATGAGGAGTATCATCGATACTGGCCTTCGTAATGTTCGCCTTTTCTCCAAAATTCTCTATTGGTGATTCTGACTTTCCATATTCTTAGGAACTCATGAATAAAGGCTACATCTGCCCTCGATGCAAACAATCTTATTCTCCTCTCGAAGTTGACAAGCTCATGGATTTTACACGGAATACATTAATTTGCGAGATATGCCATGCGGAGGTGGTGGATAACGAGAACGCGGAGAGTGTACAGGGTAGCCAGGATCGAATGCAACGGTTCAATCACCAGATGCGGTTCATCCGGGAGGGTTTGCAGAAGAGTGAAGCAATGGTATTACCTGCGTATGTCTTGCTACGCTCTTCCTTCAGCCGTGTTTGATAGTCATTGTTCCGTAGATTTGACGTCTCTGCTTGGGTGAAAAATAACCCTAGCGAATCAGACAAACAAAAAGCGGCTCAATCAGGTTCAGGCCTGAAAGTTGCCGGTTCAGATCCGAACAAGAAAGAGGATGAAGGGGTTGGTGTTATGCTAGTCATGGACAAGGATGAAAGCACGCGGAGACAGGAGAGAGATGCCGAGGCGGATCTCAAAAGGCAACAGAATGCTCTACCGGCGTGGCATTTGAAGAGTACAATTACGGGTGATCTGACAGCGCTGGGTGTAAAGGAGAGTGCTCGAGCGGAAAACTTGATGAACGGATCATCAGTGCAGGTCTCCAATGATGATATTTTGAAAGGGCTTGGAGTCATTGGTGGTCCTTCAAAGCAGCAGCAGCAACAACAACAACAACAACAACAACAACCTGTGATAAACTTAGTTGAAGATGTGAAACCAGCGATAAATCGTGAATCGGATCGTACGCGTTCTTTGTCTTCTACCTGGTCTTCACTCTGATTTGATTATCGCTTATTTCCAGTCTTTGATCAGTACTATGCATCTCTCGCAGCTTCCTCTGCTGCGGTGTCTTCCCAACCCACACCAACGTCTCAGAGTGCATTGGGCAGCTCTGATTCTGGTGATTTCGGCTATGACGATGAAGAAGACCGGAAGCCTTCTGTGCAGTATCTTGATTCTTTGAATGCCTATCGTAAACGATCACGCTCTCATGAGGATGTTGGCTCAGCTACGAAAATCAAACAAGTCAAAGTTGATCCTACGGAAGGCATTTATGGCATTGGCAATGGTTTAGGGGTAGTGATTAATGGCTATACGCCAGAGAACGGGATTGAAGTCGAGCAAGATGCGGTCATGGTTGGGGATGTGCCACCGTTACCCGAGGACGATCCTATGGTGTATGGTACGGCCACTTCCTGCTTTCTTCTATTCTCAATATCTTCCGTTCGAGCTCTGAATGCTTTTGATTTAAATAGTTAATGGCGCTCCCAAACCTTACTCACAGGTGACTGAAGATGACCATGAGCTGATGACACCTGAGGAATATACGGCGTTTTTCAATATTCTACAGGCGCGTTCGTAATTTCTTCATGTAGGGCCCATATCATGTAGACAAAAGAGGATATTGTCCGAGTATTATTATCATGTTGGTATTAGATGCATGTACATATGGTACTTAGTATAGATTTCTTAATTGGATGCGTGTTGAAGCTATGCTGCGTGCCTTGCTGCGTCACCACCCACATTACAACCAAGAGTTCACAAGAGTGGCGCCGAGGATCGTGTTGTGCGAAGAGCAGATCCTAGCAGGTGTGTTGTGTAGGTTGGGATGGCAAGGTCTGCGCCTATGAGGTTTCCTCTCATGCTATTTTTGGGCTCAGTCGACCTTTTCCTAAATTTACAATGTGTACAAGGCGGTCGGTAACTGACCCCAGGTGAGAAATCATACACATTACAACAGCTAATACCAAAGATGAGCATCAGAAAAATAATGGGCAGCTAGAGAGGTTTTACCTTGGTTTGTTCATCGTGTACGGTGACGACGACGCCGTAAAGTAGCTTTGACTGAGCCCGTCTAAACGAGAACAAAACAGCAAGTGTTCAACAAAAAGGGTATACTGGCACAAAATCAGAAGAACCGTTACCTGTTGCCTATATTCTTCTCTCATGTATCCAATGTCTCTGTAAACATCGTCTAGGTATCTGTCTTCTCCTTTTCTGTACTTGTGTAGTTGCCTCAACCGAGCTGCGACATCATCTGCCGCCTGAAGATTTTTGGATATAATAAAACCGCGCATCAGAGATATGTACATCACGAGGTCAGGGGCTGGCAGGGCTGATGACTCGGGAGTTTTCAGACTGTCATATTCCTCAGACGTTGATGAATCGCCTTGATCGTCCGAGGCTGCTGTTGGAGATTGCGCGGCATTCTTGAACCTCCTTTCTAGGTTATCAAGAATCAAAAACGCCCTTTGCACCTCCCCTGTGCTAGCGTAGAAACCGGCAAGCTCCGTATAATGATAGACCGTGGGCTTGATTCCAATATTCACCATATCATTTAAAATTTTCGCACCGCGGGCGGGCCCAAATGCCTGCATTAGACGCCGAAAGAACGGTGTAAATGCTCCAGAACTAGGACCTCCTTGGGAACCGCTGATAAGAGGTTCAACAGAAGCAATAGCGGGGGCGGTGGGTGCATCTTTGCCGTGTTCCGCGATCAGCAGGAGTTCTTGGTATAAACTTTCAAGTGCTGGGCTAGGCACGGTGAGGGCTACCAAAGCGTGATAAACGAGATTACAGTGGGCGCTGAAAGGCCATAATTTGCCTCTAGGAAGTGCTTTACGGAGGTCAAATTTGTAGCACCGTTCTGCAGGTGGGTCTTTTCGAGTAGCTGGGTCATATGCTCGTCGTTTGGCGGATAAACGATGGTAACGGTTGAGAACATGTTCTCTCGGAACGCCAGTCAAATAAAAATGATCCACAAAAGTCTCGATAACAAGGTCGTGTTGTCGTAAGCGGCGGTAGAACAGCATTTCTGCGAAGATGAATGTGGATGTAGTCCGATAGCTTGTCCGAATAGCCCTGCTAAAGAGTAGCTCCAATGCTCGGGTTCGACCTGTCGCAAGATATGCATTCATGAAGTTGACGATGGTAAAAGGATGGGGGAGCACGTCTTTGTCAAGAAAAGCCAGCTTCAAGTAACGGAGGTCGTTCACTAAATTCTCGGTAAGCTCGACAGGAGGTGCAGGATTTAGGCTTGAAGCCATTTCCGCCTCCTCAGCGAGAATAGTCAAGGGGCTGACAGAATTGTTTTCGAAGACCGTGGCGGATTCTTGGCTCCGGAGTTCCTCAACCATAGGGATTTGCTTTCGATGTTCCACAATCTTTGACTTTTCTAAACGACGTAACAAGACGTCGTAAGTGAAGCTGGTCAATCTGAAGCGGACATCTTTGGGGTCAGGCAAAAGGGAGAGAGCCTCGTCTATACGGCCTGAATACGCCAGACTACGCACGGCCAGTCCACGAACGCCAATTTCTAATCTCTCCGGCGCAGCCTCTGAATTGTGGGTGGCCCAGTATTTCGCATTAGCATCATTGAAGTCGTCGAGGAAATTTAGCCCAATTTCAAAAGACGAATATCGCATGATAGTCGGGATAGCCTGAACGCTTATCATCTGACCATATCCTTTGGACGCCATAATCATGGCGAAGTTGATAATAAGTGAAAGGTTAGTGAGTTTCGCCTGAAAGATAAGATGACAAGTTTCGTCGAATGTTCGAACTATGTCAGAGGTATGGGCGGGAGGGATGAGGTAGAACCATGCTGTGAATTGTTCAACTTGTTTAGCGCCGTGCAGATCCCCATCTCTAAGCACAGCCTGGGCTGGGGCTTCATATGAAAAAGACAGTGGTATGGGAATATGCAAGTCTTGAATGTCTTTGAGGAGCAGATATGCTTGGTTGAAATCTCGATGTTCGACGAGTTGAACCAGAGCATGTATGGATGAATTCGGCAAACGATGTCGGGAAATGGTTGAGGCTACGGTTGAATATTCTTGTCCCTCGACCTCGAATATTGCATCGTCTTGTGAATGCTCCGGAAGAAGCTCTGGCAGCTTCTGTTGAAGCCTGTCAAGAATGGACGTTTGCGGGGATTCGGGTTGTTCGACGACCGAATGGGTGTGCCGAAAGGAGGGTGTCGTTCCATGACGAGTACCGTAGACTAACTGATGAACATGTGCTGAAAGCTCCCTTATATGCCCCACGCATAGCCATGGAGGGCGTGCTCGCAGCATTAGCTATAGGGACAGTCATAAACTTTCTGTCACGGAGCATGACCGTCACAGTCACGCTGGTAACTTGTGGTGGTTTTTAAACCGGACCTCTCGTGTCTAGACCATTTATTTAAAAGCCTGCCCGCTGGTCGAGCAACTCGCCCCGAACAATCTATATTCTATCTATTCATACTTTATACTTTCTAATATGCCAGACGTATCGGACAGCCCACCCCGTGCGCCTCCTATCAAGTACACCGCTCCGCTGGGAACTCGCTGGGACAAGGAAAAAGCAGCAGCTGGAGGAGCTGCTGCTTTCGATTTACCTACAGATCCAAAGAACATCGGACCCTGGATTCTGGGCGAATGTGTCGGGAAAGGCGCTTCTGGGCGGGTAAAAATTGCTAAACACCGTCGTACTGGTCAGCTCGCCGCCGTCAAAATTCTTCCCATAGCTCCTCTTGTCAGCTCTCGCGCCTCTCTTGCAACTCAGCAGGCAAAATCTGACAAGCAACGCCTTGGTATAGATCGCGAGATTACAATGATGAAGCTCATGAACCATCCCAACATCATGCAGATCTACGATGTCTTCGAAGGTGACAAAGAGCTCTTCCTTGTACTTGAATATGTGGAAGGCGGAGAACTTTTCGACTTTCTAGTCAACAGAGGTCGTCTTCCCCCAAACGAGGCTTTGATTTATTTCAGGCAGATCGTCTATGGGCTAAACTACGCGCACACCTTCTCGATCATACACCGCGATCTGAAACCAGAGAATATTCTTATTGCTTCCCTGCAGCCCCCCTTGATAAAGATTGCTGATTGGGGCATGGCCGCATTTGCCCCTCCTACACTTCAACTTGAGACCAGCTGTGGTTCGCCGCATTATGCTAGTCCTGAGATCGTCAACGGAGAAAAATATCAGGGAAATGCCACGGATATCTGGAGCTGCGGTGTTATTCTATATGCGTTGCTTACTGGGCGGCTCCCTTTTGATGACAAAAACGTTCGGACTCTACTCTCTAAAGTTAAAAGTGGAAAGTACGACATGCCCACCTGGATCGACCCATTGGCCAAAGATCTCCTCAGTAGAATGCTTATCGTTGACGTACACAAACGAATCACGGTATGTAGTCACTTTTGTCATTTCAGTGCCATCAGCCGACTTTGAGTACAGGTACCAGAGATTCTATCTCATCCCTGGTTACTCTCCCGAGCTTCGGTTCCCTACCCTTCCGCGGATGGAGGTACAATTTCTGTCCTGGCTCCACCCTTGCCTCCTTCTCCAAGCATTCTTGCTCGTCCCATTACTTCCCCCGATTTGATAGATTCAGAGCTTTTTTCTTCTTTGCGCATTATCTGGGGGCGACACACAGATCCGCAAGGGGACTCTATCCGACGCGATCTGTGCGCACCCGCAGGTCAGGGTGTCCATGCCAAAGCCTTCTACTTTCTACTGGGGAAATACCGCGAAGAGTCTTCTCGTAACAGGTCGAACGACGAGCTTGATTCTCGAAGATATTCTCTAGGCTCTAGCATTGACCTGGACACTTTCAAATTCAACCTTGGCTGGGAGCTTGATCAGTCTGGTGCTACAAGGAAACTGGGAGTCCAAAAAAATCACGTCTCTTCGAACGCCGAGACTATTTCTGCGCCAACGTCTGCTATTACGCCGACGTTTCCATCTAAGTTCATATCGGACCCAGCACCGCCGGTCATGCCTCGTAAAAGAACATTCACTGATGGAAGTCTTCCTTTGCGTGACAGACCAGAATCTCCACTTGGTCCTCGACCCCCTCCGAAAATAAATAGAGCTCGCACAGATGCTCAGCGGGACGTTTCCTCGTCCGTAGCGTTTACCAGTCATCCTCGGCCAAAGTCTTCATCGGGAAGTGCCCGCGTAGGACCTCGTCCCTTGGCGCCGCGCCGCGGATACACGTATTCCGCAAGTGAGAAACGTGATCTTGACTCTCCTGGCCCTTCACCCATTGGATTTTCGCATCACCTACATCAACTTCAAGCAAGGATATCATCCAATTCGTCTCAGAGACCCAGGTCCTCCGTTGGGCCACCTGTTCCATTTACCGAAGCCGAAAAGAAGGCTATGTTTTCAGAGTCGAGGATTGCTTCTCTCTCAGTCCGTAGTCGTGACCCGGCTACCACTAAACCTCCCACACCTGTTCTTGCACCCATTGTGGCAAGCCCCCATTTGGATAACGACCTGCCGCCTTTGGAAAACCCACATCCCCACCAGACCATGGACGATATCACGCAGAAGATTAACTATCTCGTACATGCAGTCACTGGGCCCCAAGCCCACGTGGCTGTAACGCATGCCGCGGATTCCACCAAGGTCGTCACCCATTTGAGTGATAAGCAGGACAAGGAAAATCACAGCGTTGACGATGAAGGTTGGAATCATGTCAGTGCTGACATTGGTCATTCTGGAGGAATTGGTTTAGGGGTTGGACTGGCGGAAGGTAGGGCTGTCGGAAGGGACCTTGCTAATGTCGGATCTGCTGTCACTAAGACCAGGAAGGACAAGGATAAGAAAGGAAGACGTAAGTTTCTCTCCCTTATGAATTTGTTCCCGAAACTAAAATTACGCAGCACCACCACTCGAGTTACCTTTACTTAACCCCAAAAGATCAGCCTTCGCAATGCTCGGCTCTCCTATCGTCCTCTCATCGCCTGTGCACCAGAGTGCAACGAGTTCTAGCAGGATTTTAACTTCGCCTGTTGTCGGGGAATTTAAAGGATGGTTCTCCAACCTATTCAATTGGAAGCAGTCAAGCAGTCAAGGAGGTGTCCTATACTCCGTTGATGATTTGCAGCAAACGAGATTAAACATTGCTAGGCTCCTTGAGGGAATTGGTATAAATCTTGGTCATGGTGGTGCTGACCATCTTCAGCCAGAGTTATCCAATGTCCTCCTTTGCCGCGTCGATCAAACGACCACGGATCCAGTGAATGGTATCACTCTGAAGAGTGTTCGCTTCCGGGTGGAATTCAAAGCTGGTCCCGGTCCATCTGATTCCCAGATGCCGGTGACGCACAACAGAGATGACAATTCATATTTTTTGACGGCTCCGGCTGGTAATCCAAATCAATCAACTGCAATCAGCGCCAGCGCTGGAAATTTCTCTCGGCCGCGCGCGAGTGTGTTACTGGGTCGAAGCATTCCGTTGGTCAGTCCAGGCGCATTTGCAAAATGGGACTTTCCGCCTGGATGCCTTTGCGCCATCGCCTTGATATACGAGAAAGGCTCAATGTCGACTTTTAGGGCGATCTGGCGTCAAATGAAAGCAGAGTATGGTGACGCCTCGAATGCTTATCCTTGCTTCAGTCCTGCCATGCTTAACACTCCGGGTCCATTCTCGGAGAGTCACCCCAAAAAAGGGGTTTCCATGTAGTTGCTCCCACGTTCGGGCGTACATTTAGGTTGGCATATTTACGTATAAGCTGGTATACTATCATTGAATCATGACGAAAACTCCTTTCTGAGTGCACCTTTGCTTCGCCCCTACTTAAGTACTCAAAGTCGAACGGTCCGATTCATCCGGTGTTTGTTCTCCAAGCTGGCAACAAATATTGTACATCCGAAAGCGAGTCTGAAAGCAGTCATGGTATGATAACACCGTGTAGGCCTGAATCATAGTAATAAAGCTGTCGTCTACAAGTCATTCGAGCATCAAAGACCTTATCGGCTCAAATATTGAGCAATAAAGTGACGAAGTATGGTCCCTAGCCAAAATCACACCTTACCGAAATCAAGGCCAGTTATTATTCCTTTGGCCAAGATTAGACGGTGAAAAATATACCACAAGTACGGCCGTTAGTTTTTCTCAGGTATTTCATGTTTAAATAAAGTGCTTCGATTATTTTATCGTCTATAGTTTACGGAGACTCATGATTTAATTTTTGGAGTCTGTAACCAATTTATAGCAGATTGTGCAACCTTGTCCTAAATTATCAGGGCCCAATTTCTTGGGTTAGAGTGATTGAGAATATTTTTTGATATTATAAGAAAACATAGAGGTGCTTATGTGATCTCTGCTACTTTATGAACGACGTCAAAGTCGGGTTTTGCTCAGCACAGTTTCCCACCACAACCGCATCAGCCGGCTCCGGAGTCTACTTGGGTCTTGATCAGATAGAACACAATACAGCCAGAATAGTTGGATATCCAGATTTTGAAATGAAACAGAATCACTCAATTCCTCAGGCCCTGGTCTTGTTTGAAAAATTGCCGTCATCAAAATTACCGTGATTCATTCACCAGTGGTCCAGTGCTACAATCTCTCAATCACGAATCCGTCACGGCCTTGTCAATTCTTAGCTTCTTACAGCCACTCAACAGCCGCTCTGCTCCTGCTCATGTCATGTGCGATATCTCGGAATAGAGTTCTCCACAGTTCAAATAAGGTACCTAAAACTTGTGTCAAAGTGTAGGTAATCTATGTATGTATCATTCCACATATTAGGCAATATGAAGGTATGCCGGCCTCAGTTCCATTGAATCCAGAATTGTTCTTATGGAAGCGCCGTTTCGCTCTTAAGTATATAATCCTGGAGATGGGGATCTTACAAATATATCATAAATCACCAGGAATAAATAGTTAGCGACGCAACCGCTTCTAGTAGCAGGATTTTCAACTATCGACAGTAGGCTCGGACCTACGGAAGGTGTGTAACGCGCTTCTGAGAAATGAGGGAGGTTCCTCATAGCCTGTGAAAATTCTGACCAAAATGGCGGGTTCCGTGTTCAATGGGGAAAATGGGCAGAACCGCGAATGCCAATTCAGTTCCGGCTTCTGATTATGGTGTAGCATAAGCACTAAAGAGTAACGCATGTGCAATGACTACTTTGATAGGGGGGTTAGGAGGGCTGCTTCCGTGATGCGACGATGTGTGGAAAAGTTTATCCTTTAAATCGTCATCGGATCCACATAGAAGGGCTGATGATTGTGGGGAGGCTGCCGGAGGCTGTGGGGACTTGACTATGGCACTGAGTAACCAGTACCATACATGACTCCTTTTGACTTCAGCGCCCGATCAGAAATGAAAAGGCGCTCGGGTTGGGCCGGAGAGCTTGACTGTTTGATGATCTTGCGTCAGCCCGCCCACTGCCCATCATGGAAATTGAAAGAGTGGAAGATATTTGTATGGTGTCCCAAGCTATCATGTAAATTTGTCGGCAACTAGGCTCGATCTAAAGCTGACTCGGAAATTTTAAAAACGAGGTCGATAGTTATTAATGCCTCCAGGCTACAACCTCAAACCCTTGGTGTGAACACGCGTAGCGCACTGGGCAGCAAGACCACATTTTGTGAAAAAGTTCATGAAGTCCGACCTTTAGTAATATTATAATTGATCTGAAGCCTCGAAGTATGCAAGGCAAGATCACGTCATGATATGCATGCATTTGACAATTCAAGCTTTCTGATAACAAAGACCTATCATGAAGAGTGGGGTAGTTAGTAGAGCGCCTATCCAGCGACCTGCTAGCAACTAATTGTCTTACGGTTCTAGCGAGACTGAGGCTATGCATTGTGCAATGTTCGGACGGCCCGAATTGAGTCACAATAATTCAATGGACAATGGAAGCCGGACCATAATTCCCTTTTGTGAGTCTCGATGAGTGCATAGCCAACTGGTCAAAACCATATTCGGCACTCAAATTTTTAATGTGTATTTTTATTATCTGGAGCCAATCGGATTTTCTATGTCGATTGAGATAGATACCACTCTACTGGTCCTGAGAACAAAGGACCTGGTCTGCATCTAGCGGCCCTACCGATGTAATTTCTCGATGATCAGGTGAATATGGGAGATGCGGGAAGGAATCTATCCTCATCATCGAGAAATAAAGTACGCTTAAGCGAGAACGTTTATACAGATGAGTTGATGAGCAAGCTGAACCAGAGATATATCCGTTCAGATTATCACGGTGCGCTGTATTTAGACAGGTGATGGCATCGATATAATAAAAATCCCACCCTTCAATACAACCAGATTCCTGGGTAATATTTTCTGACTCTAAGCAAGTCAGGCGCCAGTTTTTTTTTGTACCGCTCCAAAACCAAATGGCTAGCGTACAATGGAACTAGTGTCCATTATTTTCCCATGCTTTTAAATCTCTCCTTTGACCTGTCACTCTTTTCGGAAAGAAATGAAGGTGCTATATTTAACACACAAGGCAAGTGTTGCAATGTGTTCAGCATAAAGGAACCACGCCACTGTATATTCTAAATTGGGTGAAGAAGGGGGGGCGCTCGCCCCAGCCTAGCCGCGGCAAAACCAGTATACTTATGGATTTTGAAAATGGATTGGGATATGGCTGAAAGGAGATAGATTTTCAAGCGAAGATTTATCTTCCATCGATCCTGCAAGCACGTGCTGTGAGTGTGCTGTGTTTGTTGATGTGCCGTAAGAGTACAACAGACTACAATTGCTTCCAAACCACGAAGCTGCTCCACTGCGGCTTTCCTCTCTATTTAACCCACCACTTCCTTTCACTACTATGGCGATCCTTTTCCCTCACCATAATATGCAATCGCATCATACAAAACGTATTAGACGCAATGCTACTGCTGTAATGGCAGGTACTTTTGACATCCGACCACCCAGAGATGTCTTGACGAGCCTGTTGAATGGAGTTGGTCCCTATAAAGCTGTGGAAAGAGACGAAGAGGCACGGCAGAAACGAAAAAAAGAGAAGAGGGAGCGTGAAAAAGAGAGGAAACGTTCAAAGGCTGCGGCACGAGCTCTTAATAAAGCACTTTTTGGTGACTCAAATCAGCACGCGTCTACCGATGGGAATTTTGCTAGTACTAGTTCATTGCCGCAGCCGTTACTTGTTGCGAGTTCAAGTACTTCATCTTTTTGGCGCGCAAGGCCAACAATTCATATTCCTGCCATGCAACGCTCTGTCTCGGTTACGCCTTCGCCGACATTCTCCCCACATCCCCTGGATTTCACCCCGGGTTCGACACCCGGTCCATCTATCTCTTCCAGTACATCGCGTACCTCGTCCAAGAGACCACGTACACCTGAAGATGACGAAGTCATCGGTTCCCAATCCCGCATTCAGTCCGCAGCCCCCGCCCCTCCACGCAAGAAGAGGGTTGCGGCAAAGAAAGGATGGAAGGGATGGGTCGAGGGCTCGCCGCCTCCTTCACAGAAGCTTATCAACCTTGATGTTCCCGTTTTGCAGGAACGACGTACTCGCAGCGGGAAAAATTTCGATGCCATCGGTGTGGGCAAAGAAAGTTGGGTCAGCCTAGTATGATGTGACGGTCAGTTATCCCCCATTTTCGGTAAAAGAGTTCATGATAAGTCTCTGAAGCTAACCGCCTGGTCTTGAAAGGTTTTATCAAATTTGGTCGTTGTCGTCGTCATCGCGTACCTTTGGGCGAATTTATCCACATTGAATTACCCGTTGTTTTCTGGTAGATTGTAAAGTTACTTCAACTCGGTTGTTATGCTGACAGACGTGCTCTCGCTTACCTTTTGTCCTTTCGTAGTATCTTTCACCAAACTCTCAAAGGTGTATTCCCTCTCCAGCCCAAATTCTCTATTAGTCGTATACCATATCCTTGATACTTCGAACTATTGGTTATCAAAAGTGTTTATTAACTGTATTCTCAATCCGAAAGCGATGGGACTATTCCTATAATAACCCAGTCCTCAGTTGCCAGATAGTATGCTCCGTACCTCCAGGAAGAGCGATTCTATGTAGATGACCAACGTATAAATGACAATCTTTCGAGAACCTCCTGTCCACTCTTAGCCTAAGGTTAGGCCCCTCTCTTGATCGTTCACCCCTTCGATCACGAAAGATCACGGAAGGAACCAAATAGTTTCGGAGGAGGCAGGTCTAATTAAAGAGCTACCGGTAGCCTTGGAAAGAAACAGGCCAAAACATAGTTTTCCACTCCGAGCCACCGCTACAGAAGTTCAGCTCGACATCTCGAGTTCTAAAGATGACTTTGACTCATCTTCCAGCCCTTCCAAGCCCACCATCATGGTTTCCGGGACACATGGTGAAGTTCACGCGGATGCTACCAGCCTTGCTCAAAAGAACGAATGTTGTTCTTGAACTCAGAGACTCTCGACTTCCTTTGACCAGTATTAATAGAACTCTCGAAGGTGTGTTGTTGAATTTCTGCGTGTCCCTCGGACAAGGCCATTACTCTGGGGATGGGATGCTTGGTTTCCGGATCGCCTTCTTACTCCTTCCAATGTGCATTGAATACAATGTTCATTGTTCAGTTCTCTTCTTTGAAACCATGCCTGGCCTCGCCGCAAAAGCCTCACACTCTCATCTTTCATTTCATCGCCGGCTATCAATTCTAATTGTTATTCATTTCCGGTTTAGGTGCATTGAAAAAGTGGAGGCTTGAACGTGGATGGGACCCAAACAATCCGACGCGCCGTATAGTCGCTGTTGAAGCTTGTGAACACATCGTGGTGTTGAATAAGCGTGACCTTGTTCCAGAATGGGGTATGGAGGTGAAATTCAAAGCCTCAGTTCATAGGTTAAAATTTTATGCGCTCTCTTTTACTCAGCCTTTTCGCCGAGCGATGAGCAAGAAATTTCCTCATCAACAATTGATTTTTGCGTCCTGGCACCGACCACGGGACATTCGTAATCTCAGTGAGATTTTAGTAAGTATGTTAATTTTATTTCGAAATCACCGGATCGTAGTCTCAAAGTTAAAACTCATCATCGTTCTTTGCAGACGTAGCTAAGGAATATCCCCATGCCATGGAGCTCAACGTACTAGTCATTGGGATGCCCAATGTCGGCAAGTCTACATTGCTCAATGCCCTGCGGAATATCGGTATAAAGGGCCGTGAGTCAATGCCCATCTTGAATTTGCATTTTTAAACCACCTTATTTTCTCTTATAGGTACACCGAAGGCCTTTCAGACTTCCGCGAATCCAGGGATGACGCAGGCACTTTCAACACGATTGAAACTATCCTTGGATCCTTTAGTTTATGCATACGATACACCTGGTGTAATGTTACCTTTCCTTGGACGTGGCTCAGAAGGGGCTGAAAGAGGGGTTAAGCTCGCCCTTATTAGTACGTAACGACGCATTCCTCCGTCTATTGGTAGGATAATCAGTAAGACTGATAAGAATTCATCTGCCCTATCTATCAGCGGGCATCAAAGAAGGGTTATATGACATGGAAGCGCTAGCTGGTTATTTGCTATACAGGCTTACTGTGCTGAACCCAATATGTGAGCTTTCATTCACGGGTATTCCCCAAAGATGAAGCTAACTCACACCCCTGTTTTATGTCCATCTGGCGTCGTTAATGTGCTAATTTTTGATTCTGTTATTCATTAGCACCAGCATACTTACACCTGCTGCCTCCCGGAACTCCGCCAACCAGTGATCTTGAGGAATTTCTCACCCTCCTCGCACGGCGAATGGGCATGGTGAAACAAGGCGCCGAACTAGACCTTTCTAGAGCCGCAGTCTACTTTGTGAGATGGTGGCGCGAGGAGGGTGGTCTGCTGTCTGCATCATCGTCGACAACAAACATTGATCTATCTCTAATGTCGGACGAAAAAAAGCCGATAACCCAAGCCTGGGGATTTGATTTTCAGTGGGATCTGCAACCACAGGATGCCGTCATAGGACCAGATCCGAATATTTCCATTCAGACGAAAATGGAGCAGTGTATAGAGGACTATCTAGCCGCGACAGACCGTGAAGAAATTGAAGAAAACAATGTCAGTCAAACGCAGGTGAAGAAGAGGACCATGCAGGAAGAGAAGGAGAGACGCCGGTTGAAGTATGGGAAACGGTAGTTCTGCATTGAGTATACTATACTATATCGGTATACCCCCCAGCATCGGTAAACTTATCTGATTTCGCTTCCCTTCCTAGCCCGCGATGACAACAACGCTGTCCGGCGAAATATTAAACGTGGCGTTGGAACTAGATGTCTGAATCGCCATTATCTCAGTAATTGCGAGTCAGGAGCTTCTCATTTTTACCTGACCCCACCAGACAGATGATAGTATGTACAGCCTATGATCTTTGACCGCAGGAGTAAGCTAGCTCGATGAAATTACAAAGTGTTCCATATATATACAGATAAGAGAAGTCGTGACTCTATTTAGAAGTCCAAATAATCACGACCTCTCGCTCCCCATGCGTTCCCTCCGGCACCTCCAGTACCACCATACGGATCTTCGTTGGCCAAGGGTCCCCCCGTTCCGCCGACAGTGCCTTCGACATCCTTGTATGAGAATTCTCGTTTGAATTTTGTCTCAAGGGAAGACATTGTTCCGATGAGCTTTGTACAAGCTTGCTCTAGGACAGCTTGAGGTGTTATGGTGCCATCCGTTTGAATTTTGATGAGGAAATACGGATGCAGCGGATGTGGCACTTTGTAACCAGCGAAAAGAATTTGAGGCATAGACAGAAGTTGGCTTGAGTAAAAGTGATAATTAGGGAGATGAAGATATGGAAGAAGAAGACGCCACAAGAAACGCACGCTCGTAACATGTTGCCCAAGGTGTGATCCTGTTTGACGATCTTAATGGTAGCCGCATTGGGGATTTTCGTGTCCTCTGTCACTTCTACACTGAAGAGAGGGGTGGTAGAGAATTGACCTTTTGCTTCATTAAGAATAACGGCACAACCTACGGCTTCTCGCCATCCTCAAGCACGTAGAGTTCGTGACGATTAGGTGCATTCATAATTTATTGCAGAATGTTGAACTTCTGTATGAGAAAATAATAGATACAAATCTGGAGATAATGGCTTGCCCAACAGCTTGCTCACCTCGAGCCCACGCCGCAAAGTGCGTTTTTTTTTATATGGGTGTTAAGCCTGGATTCAAAATAACCGTTAGCTGTCTGCGCCAGAATAAAGTGATGGAGTCAGAAAGAAATGTATATTTGTGATCATTGTGATTCACCGACAATAAATAGTAGGAAAATACCCATCATATACGGGTGAATGAGGGGGAGACTTACAATTCACAACCCTCCCAGCTCGACGGACACAGTGGTGAAGAAAAAGCAGAGACGCGCCATCAAATTGTGTTATTTGGCATTATTTGTGTTGTGGCGAAGCACCGCAAACAAAGATTTGGAACGACAACGCCGAAAGGCACACCCAAATCGTCAACCTCCCTCAAGGTCAGTATCTCTGCGGGAATCTCTGTTTCAAAGCGTCGCCAGCATCTTCTGGAGGCGCATGGCTGTTGAATCTATGTTTTTTGAACCAAAAGCATGGAGTTTTCAGTTGGATGGATTGGAACCCCTTTGGATGGGGCGATAATCTGTTTTCGTTTGCAATAGACTGACGCAACTTATCCTTCGCAGAAAACAATGCCTACTCGGTTATCGAAGACTCGCAAGCACCGTGGCCACGTATCTGCCGGTCACGGACGTGTAGGCAAGCACCGCAAACATCCTGGAGGTCGTGGTCTTGCTGGTGGTCAACATCACCACCGGTACGCCCTTTACATGGTTTACTTACATATATTTTTGTGCCTGTGACTGAATCTCTAATTTTCAGAACCAACTTTGACAAATACCATCCCGGTTACTTTGGTAAGGTTGGTATGCGCCATTTCCATCTCACCCGCAACGCACACTGGCGCCCGATCATCAACGTCGACAAACTATGGAGTCTCGTGCCTGAGGAACAAAAGAAGGGGTTGACCGAAGGCTCGGACATTGTTCCCGTCATTGACACCTTGAGATTTGGATACGGAAAGATTTTGGGCAACGGACTGTCAGTTTCTCTCTCCCTTGGTTACTCTGCCTCGGCTTCTTACTTTTTCTTTTCCATTTGTTTCTAGACTACCAAAATTGCCTTTCATCGTGAAAGCACGATTTGTATCGGCAAGAGCAGAGTATGTGTCTGATACCTCCCCTTTAAAGGTGCTCTAAATAATTGGTGTGGTATAGGGCTAAAATTAAGGAAGCCGGCGGTGTTGTGTCACTAATCGCTTGAAATGTTTCTATTACCCGCCTATCATATCTTTCTTTCTTTCTTCTATGACACATGAATCAAGCACCATGCCCACATGACCAAAAATTAGCTCACCATCATCAGGTCTCGACACTTACCGAAGCGTAAGTTGGGAGTAGCTCAAAGCATGGGTGACTTTGAGTAGGCGTGTTGCTAGTGTTTAGCACCGAGGTCATATTCATAGCATTTTCACACCAGACATCTGTACAAGTCCGTTAGATGACCATCGATCAACACGAACCAGACTATGCAGCCTGAGGAGCGCGCCTATTTCTTCGGTCATAAAACAAAAAGTTGGGTGCAATAGATCGTGATGCGTGTGGCTCCAATATATGTCCATGTGAGTTCCTTCTCATCGGCTGATTCCGTGTGAAGAACATATGAGTATATAAGTTCACAGAGGTCTGGTGGTGAAGTTTTTATTAGTTTTTTCCCTTTTACCATGAGTTTCCTCTCCTCAGTCACCAATAACGACAGCTCCCTCTCGCTTTACTCCATCCCAGTGGTCTGGTTCACGGCTTTTTATCCGGCTACGTGGAAAGTGCGTGTATTTTCACTACATACCGGATGCAGAGGGCATCTCATGTCTTTCCTTCAGTTCCTAACAATTGACAAAGCCATTGGATACAACAAGTGCATTCGAATTTCTCGTCAGAAACCTAGAAGGAAATGCTAATATATTTCACCTTAAAAGTGTTCAACCGCGATTGAATATCACCAAAGTGGCAAATAATAAAATTATTGCACCAGACCTAGCTGCCCGAATTCAACGCATGGAAGGGGCACATCTCAATGGAAATGAAGCATTCCCACTTTGGGTTGCTGCAGTTGTTGAGTAACATTTACAACGGCGTCGAAGAGAAACATGTATCTCATTCTTTGGTTTTTTCTACAACAAGCTCGCGGGGAACTATGCAGGCCTTGAAAGTCGCTGGCTGAATACTATGTCTGCCTCATAGTAAGATGTCACTGGTGAAACTGGGAATCAAATTACTTACTGTCTACTCGATTTCTTGAAGCGTCGTCCTCCGAATTCTTTATAATCAAGTTTACATCAGTCATGAGAAAACTAGTAGCAGTTGGATACGGTGAGTATTTTATTTAAATAATGTGGCTGATTGATTGATTGTAATTGACTGATGTGTAAAATATCAACATGCAGTACTCTGATTTTCTTTGCCGGGCTATGTGCGTGTCCTTTCTGGCAGTCATTTGTGATCAAATATTTTATTGATGAAATTTTCAGCAATCCCTTTGAGGATTCTTCTTAAAGCGGCAGCCAAGGTCTCCAATCATTAATTGCATATTATTTATTAGGACCTACATAAAAACTTTCTCACTGCCACTACTCAAATTTTCGTACCGGGTACATTTCGGCATCAATTATTGGTCACGGTTCCCGGAAACGACATAGCCGGTGCACCGTGTTTAATGCCAACAGTTTGTCAATGAACGTTCAGGCCCAGGTTCTCTCTGGATCGCAGGATATTTTTTTTGTTGTTTTTGACATGAGCCTCCACACCAAGACCGCTGTCAGGACACATAAAATTTACGCCGCGCTGACGTTTCATGCTCGATTTTTATCTGCCGGATTCATAAGGCCTGTCAAAGATGATTAAACTGTGATACAGAATACAGTTGGGCGTACATTTGTAAATGACCGTCCCCCTTTAATTCTTTTCCTGCCAGCACTACTAGGGCGAGTATGGTGTCTCTCTCAAGCCCACTGTCGATTTATGCCATCCCTGCGATGTGGGTCGTCAGCTGTTATGAAGGTATGTAAACTTTCTAAATCGCATGGAATTTCATTTGTCGCCTCTCCACCGTAACTTACTCCTCGGTTTTAAGTATAGGGGATGGCTATGACAGTAGCGGGTACATTTAACAAGTATGTGTTTCCGCAGCAATATGTCCGGACATAGCCTTATTTCGAACTCCCTAGTATACAACATCGAAGCAGTGTTGCTCGCCTTTCGAAGAAAAAGGATGTTTCTCCAGAGTTGATTGCTCGTTTGGCCAGGATGGACGGCGCTCATCTAGTTTCTTGTACAACGTATGGGGATTGTTGATATGATCACGTTGAACGGTCTGGAGAATTTGCCTGTCTTCGACTTGGCATTGCTAGCTGGCAACTACGCTGGGGTTGATAACCATATGCTGAATAAGGTTTCTTGTCTTTAGTGCGTATAGTATTTATTCAAAGGCAGCTTTCTAATTGCTCAAGAGGATATTTCTCTTAGCAGTCTCACGAGAATTTTATATAATTACATCTATATCAACCAAACAACGCGACGAGGAAGTGCCATTCGGTTCCTTTTTAACTTATTCTGTGCCTTTCATTTCTTGGACCCTTTGACTTTTTTATAGGAGTATCGTATGGATTATTTCTCTAGGTGTGTTCCTTTTTCTTGGGCGGTTGAAATCTTACTTATGTAACCATTCTATGTGGAGGCTTTCCAAGTTATCTTTTCTTCAAATCTACGCAAATTCTCAATTGAAAATCATCTTGATTTGCAAATACCTTACGGTCATATTATTTCAGGTTTAAAAGATAATATTTCTTCAAAGTCCAATGAGCGACGGTCACGGGTCTCTGATCTTGTCACGTGCACATAAGCAAAGACAATAAACGATCAACGAAGACGCGAAACGCCTCTTGTCCACAGGGAGAGACATGACGGAGGGTGCAAGACAAGTTCTCCTGAACTTGTCTTGACTATCCCTCCGTTCATCGTCTCTCCCAGTAAGAGTCACTTCTCGTATTCCGTAGTTTACATGCTCATCCCTCGGTTCATCTCTTAGATCTGAGCAATCGCGGACCTATCTTTCTGATTGTTTATTATTCTTACATCGTGTTTAAAATCCCTCATAATGAGTGATGACACCACCGTCGAATCAGACTCTCTCTTCACTGTCCAACCAACTTCGTTTGGTCCTTCAGGATCCGGGCATGCCAGCTCTTGAGCGCTTGAGCAGTCCGGGACAGGAGCAAGAAGTTCTTCAACTGCTGCTTCCTCATCCATCGGACCAACCGACTCTTCTTCAGAGGATCAATGGGTCAAATTACTCACAGAGCTTGAGTTGTTCCGTTGAGCGATTCAGGAAAGGTCAAACCACTAAAACGGAAGCGATCACAACAATCCTATGAATCCTCGGGAAGGACACAGATGTCGTGCTTTCTCAATCACAAAAGGAGACGACATTCAATACTTACCTCGCTGAAATTATGTCAATCCAGGCCTTCGTCGTCGACTCTGTTGGATCCGGACCATCTCGTCAACCTGGCGGCATCAGCAAACCTTGGGAATTTCCAGAGTGCTATAGAGATAGGGACCCATGTTATGGAAGCTCCAAGGTTTGCTGATGTGAGCCTAGCCAGCTGAATTTCCAGCATGAAGGAGTTGACAGGTTACCTACTAGGAGATCACATGAGCCTGATGCATCCAATGACAATGACAATGACAACAACAAACTGTCCAAGAAGCAGAAACTGTTTGAATCCAACATGCCCTGGTTCATCACCGATGAAGAATCAGTTTCCAGTCTTGTTGACCCCAGTTGCCAAGAAACCCATAGGCTATTATGAGCCTACAATACCAACATCTTCAAAGCTAAATTCTTTGTCAAAATTGCTCCAAAGTCGCCACCTGGCCTCAAAGTGGGAGTAGTGTAGGAATGAGTAAAACCTGATAATCATTCTCTATATGCATACACAGCATATATACAAGTCCATACAAAATATATCTAGTAAGCCTGAGTCCAAAACTAACAAGATAACATCAGGAAAACATGGGGGTCGTCTTTCGGCATCTTTGGGGTCTTTGGAAAGATCTAGAGACCTCAAAGATGTTGAGATGGCACATCTTTCAGGAGACAGGTACATAATCTCCCAGAGACAAGTTCTCTTCAAAAGACCATTGAGAGTCTTTCAAAGAGGAGTAGAGAGCTTTGTGAAGACCATCTTCACCTTTGCACACTATCTTTCATAGATCTTTGATCAATTTTATCACATTTGTAGTAAATCAATTGTATTCAGCACCTATGTGAACAGTGGGTAGCCTCTACATATGAGACCCGAACCGACACTTCTGATCAAACTCATCCATGGCACCAGCAAAAAGACTATATCCTATGGATACTGGTAGCAAGTGGGCGGTATATGGGTGTGGCGAGCACAAGGTAGGTAGTAAATCATGTCAGTGAGCGAGGTGGATAAGGCCTGCCATAGGGTTAGGGTTGTGGAATGGTTTCAAGAGAAGCAACAGCAAGTCGCAACTGTGTCAGTTGAGGACACGGTCGCTGTTAGAGAACATCATCAGCAGCTGGAGGAGAATGTAGCAATTGAAATATTGAACAAGGATAAACTCAGTCTCTGAATAATAGACTGTAATTGATGTAGTTTGTACCTATTGAACAAGGATAAACTACTGATTGTTAATACACAAAATATAAGACAAGAATGAATGGCTAACCTCAGTCTCTGAATAATAGACTGAGGTGTAAACTACGACGCGACGAAGATTAAATACTTAGGTGTCTGGGACACCTGATAGCGGGTAACATCCGGTAACTGATTACATAATCGTCACAGGATATGATCACAAGATAAAAGTTAGGGGATAGGGGATGGATATTAGTAACATACAGTTTGTAATATCCAACACAGTGTACCAGTCCATTGGAACCATGTCTGAAGGACGTCCAGAAGGCATGGTTGCTATGGCATTCTGAATTTGGATGTCTAGTCCTCGACGGAATTTCACCACTATGGCCTTCGGATCGGAGTAACCGGCTTCTGTGATAAGGTCTTGGAATTCATCGAGGTATTCATCCACAGAGCGACTTTTTTGGAAATAAGCTGTGGATTCCAATCGGTTGATGGCCGCTGAGTCTGCATAGACTGAACAAAACTCTCTTTTGAACTCGTCTCAGAAGTCTTCCCAATCAATGAATTTATGGTAGCCAATGTTTTCCGGTTGTTCCTCCCATCAGAATACATGAGCAGACCACTTGGCTGCTCGTCCAGCCTTCATGTATGACATGGCCCAGACGATTTTGGCTTGTTTGTCCGCAAAGGAGTTTGGACAGAGATGGATATAGACCTGGCAGGAATTAAGGAACACCATTCCTTTGGTGTGGTCTCCGTCGAACTCCGACGGAAGGGCCGGTTTTAAGCTGTGGGCCTTCGGAGTGACTGATGTGATTTGTGTAGATGGGATTGGATTTTCGGACTGTGGAATATGGGAAATAAGGATGTCTAACTTGTGTTGAGTGTTTGCATCCTTTGCCTGTAATTCAGCAAGGGCTTGCTCCAGGGTCGCGAGTCGTTCGCCTTCCATGGAGTGCAACGGATCCTTGTTGGAGATTACGGTTTCGGGTAG
>Ga0193743_1000745_pt1 | contig 25432 bp, 24 predicted proteins | sample L2c2metaG_FD_143038 | JGI IMG/M metagenome (GOLD analysis project Ga0193743, IMG submission 143038) | Soil microbial communities from a riparian zone of the East river system, Colorado, United States - L2c2 | ecosystem: Environmental > Terrestrial > Soil > Riparian zone | place: USA: East River...
GTATCGGGGTGGGCGGTGGTGGTGGGGCGGGCGGTGGTGGTGGGGCGGGTGGCACGTAGTCGGGGCGCATCCAGTCCTCGCTGTACGTGATCTCGTTGGGGCGGGCTGCGGCGCCGACGAGCAGGTTCTCCCCAATCGGGGGGAAGTTGTATTGCCGGTTCTTGATGATCGGTGCCAGGTACTGCACACACAGCTTGGATGCTTGTTCGGCGCCCAGCCGGGAGGCGGCCTGAATGGCGCCGCACAGGAAGGTGATCGGGTTGGCGAAGTTGTTCACCACTAGCGCGCCGGTCAACGCCGCCTGCGCGGGTTGGTAGATGTTGGTGAAGTTCTGATACGCCGTCGGCGCGACGTGCAGGGTCTGCTTGATGTCGTCGAGGCTGGCGGCCACGGCGTTAGAGATCGACGACAGCTTGTCCGACGTGGTGCCCAGCGGCTCCTTGTTGTCGGCGATGAAGCTGCGCACGTCCCCGACGGCGGTGTTGAGGTCGGTGATCGCCTGGCCGACCTCGTTGGGGTCGTCGGCGAGCTGCGCGGTCACCCCGTCCAGGTTGCGGTTGAGTTGGGTCAGCACGGTGGTGCTGTCTTGGAGCGCCGAGACGAGGATGGACAGGTTCTTGAGGGTGGCGAAGATGTCGGTGCTGTGATCGCCGAGCGCGGAGAACGCCTGGGACATCTTGATCACCGTGTCGCGGATGTTGGCGCCCTGGCCGCGCAGATTGTCCGCGGCGGTGTCGATGAACGCGCCCAGCGTGCTGACTCCGCCGGGTTGGGTGGGTTGCAGTGCGTCGGTGAGTTTTTCCAACTGCTGGCGTAGGTCGTCCCATTCCATCGGGACCACGGTGCGGTCCTGGCCAATCACCGCGCCGTCGGCCATCACCGGCCCACTGCTGTAGGCGGGGGTCAGCTGGATGGCTCGTGAGGTGATCAGCTGCGGGGACAGGATCGCGGCCTTGGCGTCGGCGGGCACCTGGTACTTGTCGTTCACCCAGAAGGTGATCTTGACCCGATCGGGTTGGGGCTCAATCGAATCGATCTCGCCCACCGGCACGCCCAGGATGCGCACCTCGTCACCTTTGAACAGCCCGTTGCTGTTGTCGAAGTACGCCACGACGTGGGTCTTGCCGACCGCGTTGAGCACTGATCGGGTGAGCACCACCACCCCCGCGATCAGGGCCAGCGTCAAGACCACGGCCACGGCGATCCTGGCCCTGCGTGCGGTGATCACTGGCCCTGCCCGACGACCGGGCCGGGCAACGGTCCGGTCGGTGCGGCCTCGCCGGGGGCGGGCGCATAGACCGGCAGCGGTGTGGGCTGCGGTGTGGACGCCAACTCCGGCGGCGCGGGCGGCCCGGGCGGCGGCCCGCCGGGCGGCGGGGCCGGCAGCGGCTCCCGATACGGGTAGCGCGCATCGCCCGGCTTGCCGGTAATGGCGTCGGGCAGAGTCAGATTCGGCTGCCCGCCCTGGCCGGTGCGTGGGTAGGGAATCGGCAGTGCGGGGGTGGCGGGCTGACCGGTCTCGGGATCGATGCGCTGCGAGGGCAGCAGCACGCTGGGGTCCAGGCCCAGGTCGGAGAACGCCGCGTCGACGAACGGCTGCACGAACTGGCCGGGTAACAGGTTGGCGACATAAGCCTTGAAGAACGGGCCCGATGCCAGCGATTCACCCAGCGACATCGCGTAGCCGTTGAGTTTCTTGATTGCCAACTGCAGGCGCTCCTTGCGGTTGTCCAGGATGGTCAGCACGCCGTTGAGCTTGTCCAACGCCGGATGCAGCCCCTCACGGTTCTCGGCGATGAAGGCGGACAATTGCTTGGCCAAAGCCGACAGGTTGTTCGAGATCTGATCCAGCGCTGCGCTTTCGGTCTGCAACTGGGCCAACAGCGCGTTGGTGTCGGCCAGCAGACTCACCACCTGATTACTGCGCTGCGCCAACACCGCGGTGGCCTTGTTGGCGTTGGCCAACAGATTGCGCAGCTGCTCGTCGCGCTTGTTGAGAGTCTCCGAAAACCGCGCCACCCCGGCCACGGCGACCTTCAACTGCGGTGGGGTGTCGGCGAAGGTCTGCGATAGCGTGGCCAACGCATCGGAGACCTGGGTGGTGTTCAAACCGCTGACCGTCGCTGACAGATCACCCAGGGCATCGGGCAATTGATAGGGCGAGGTGGTCCGCTCGGCCGGAATGGTGTCGACCAGCTGGCCCTGCCCGCGGGGGGTGACCTCGAGCACCTTGGCGCCCAGCAGGCTCTTGGTCTTGATCGACGCTTCGGTCCGATCGCCCAGCGCCACGTGCTTGTCGACCTCGAAGGTGATCAGCACCCGTTGGCCATCCAACTCCACACTCGACACTTCCCCCACCCGAAAACCCGCAACCTGCACGGCGGCACCCGCTCTGAGTCCACCGGCCTCGGCGAACGACGCCGAGTACTGCCGACCCGAATCGAACATCGGCAGCTTCTTGTACTGCAGCGCAGCCACCACGACCACCGCTGCCAGCGCCACCCCGATGGCGCCGATGAGCAACGGGCTGCGTTCAGAAAAGGATTTCATTTCGGCGCGCACCGTCCCGTGTCCTGACCGGCCACCTTGACATACACAGGCTGGCCGCCCTTGCCGTTGAGTTTGAGTACCGCATCACACAGGTAGAAGGAGAAGAAATCGCCGTACATGCCCTGGCGGGAAAGGATCTGAAAGGTATCGGGCAACGTGTTGAGCAAGTTGTCGAAATAGTCGTGATCGGCCACCACGATCCCCGCGGTGCGATCGGTTTGATGGACAGTGTTGTGAAAGGGTTCTCGGGCCTGCCCCAACAAGTCCGCGATGCTGCCGGCCGAGGCGTTCGTGTAGGCCACCGCGTTGCTGATGTCGCCCTTGCGCGCCGCCAGCCCCTTCACCAACTCCGCCAATGAGTCGACCGCCTTGGCGAACTGGTCGCTCTGATCACCCAACGACCCCAGCACGGTGTTGAGGTTGCCGATCACCTGCCCGATCAACTCGTCATGATCGGCCAGGGTGTTCGTCACGGCCGACGCTTGGGACAGAAACGAACCGATGGTGGCGCCTTGGCCCTGAAACGCCGCGATCAACTGACCCGACAAGGCGTTGACCTGCTCAGGATTCAGCGCCCGAAACAACGGCCGGAAACCACCCAACAAGGTGTCCAAATCCAGCGCCGGCTCGGTGCGCTCGACCGGAATGGTCTGGCCCGGACTGAGCTTCTTGACCCCACCGGCGCCCTCCTCCAACGCCATGTAGCGACCGCCGATCGGGTCGGCCCAGCGCACCGCCGCCCGGGTGCCCTCGGTGAGCACCACCGAATCGTCGGTGGTGAACTCCACCACCGCGTTCGCGTTGGAATTGATCGAGATATGTTTGACCTTGCCCACCTCCACCCCCCCGATGCGCACGAAGTTGCCTTCCTCCATACCGGTCACATTCGTGAACTCGGCCTTGTAGGTCGTCTCCTCCTGAAAGCGCAACTGCGCGAAGATCGCCAACAACACGAACCCGCCCAACGCACAGACCACCACGAACACTGCGAACCGCCACACCGCACCGGCCAGGTTGTCCCTCACGGCTGCACTCCTCGACACTTGGTCATCACGGTGACGGCGACCCAATCTCGGGTCCCGCCGGTGCTGGCGGTTCGGGTCCCGCCGGTGGCGGCGGTCCCGGCTCCGGCAGTGCCGGCGGCACACCCGGGTACAGCGGTGTTCCGCCCGGCCCGTACAGCGGCGCCCCATACGCCGGGGCCCCCGGATACGGAATCGGTCCCGGCGCGGGCCCTCCCAGGAATCCGGGATGGGGCACGCCCCGGATGCTGGGCGGCTCGGGCACCCCCCGGGTCGACGGAAAGAAATCGATCCAGCCCGGATGCCCGACACCAGGATTGGGGCGCCAGTCCACCCCGGTACCCCAGCCGGTGTTGGTGACCAAGCTGCGCACCGGGAAGTTCTTGGACGAATCGGGCAGCGACCCGCAACCGGGCTTGCCACCCGGACCGCCCTTGGCCGCCACGATCGGCAGATTCCCCGGATACACATACGGGTCATCACCGAGCAGCAGGCCAGCGTCCACCACCAAGGTGCGACCGTTGCCGCCCTGGGACTGGTACCCGCCGTTGTCGAGGAACCACTTGGCGCCCAAGATCAAGCAGCTGTACTCGGGGTTGTACTTCATCAACAGATTCGTCGATGGCTCCAACACGTTGACCCCGTGCACCAGATTGTCCTTGTTCGGCGCCAACAAGTCGATGCCGCTGCGGGAGAACCCAATCGTGTTCAGCAGCAACGCATCCAACCCCGACGCATGACTGGTGATCGTCGCACTGGTCGTGCTCGCCGCGCTCAAGGTGGCCAGAATGTCTGGCGCAGCCGCGCTGTAGGCGTCGCTGAACCCCTTGAACGACCGCCAATTCTGGGCCACCGTGTCCATCCGCGGGTTGATCGCCAGCAGCACCTCATTGGCGTCGGTGGTGGCTTGCCCGATCCGCTCGCCCTGGCCGCGCACCCCCTCGGCGAACGCGGTCAACGTCGCGTTCAGCTTGGCCACGTCGATCTGCTTGAGCACCCCAACCAGGTTCTCGAACACCGTGTTCACCTCGGTGCTGACATTGCGCGATTGCAACACCGCCCCCGCCGACAAGCGCCGAGAGCTCGGATCATCGGGATAGATCAGGTCGACGTACTTCGCCCCGAACGCCGTGGTGGCCCGAATCTGCGCCTGCACATTGGCCGGGATGAACCTGGCCTGATCCGGGAAGATGTCCAGCTTCAAACTCACCGGATCCTTGCCGCCCTCGATGGTCGCGACCCGACCCACCTCGACACCGTTCATCTTCACCTTGGCGCCGGACTCCATCACCAAACCCGCGCGGTCCGAGGTCAACGTCACCGGAACATAGGAGCTGAACGTCCCCGCGAACAACGTCGTACACACCACCACGATCACGGCGATGACCGCGAACAACGCCAACGCCCACCAGATCGGGTGGATGCGGCTTTCTCCCTTCCTGGCTGCCATCGCGTTACCCGGACAGGTGGAAGTTGCCGGACTGGCCGTAGATGGCCAGTGACAGGAACAGGGTGACGAACACCGCGCTGATCAGCGACGTGCGCACCGCCCGCCCGACAGCCTCCCCCCCCCCGGCCGGCCCACCGGTGGCGGTGAACCCGTAATAGGTGTGCACCAACATGATCACCGTCGCCATCGTGACTGCCTGAAAGAACGACCAAATCAAATCGTTGGGGTTCAGGAACGTATAGAAGTAATGGTCATACACACCGGTGGACTGGCCATACACCGCGGTGGTGCCGAACCGGGCCGCCAGAAACGACATCAGCACCGCCACGCAATACAGCGGAACCACCACGATCACCCCGGCGATCACCCGGGTCGACGCCAGGTAGGCGATCGAGCGGATGCCCATCACTTCCAGTGCATCGATCTCCTCGTTGATCCGCATCGCGCCCAACTGCGCGGTCGCCCCGGCCCCGATCGTCGCCGCCAACCCGATCCCGGCCACCACCGGCGCGATCAACCGGACGTTGAAGTACGCCGACGCGAACCCCGTCAGCGCCTCCACACCTACATCCGCGAACTGGTTGTAGCCCTGCACCGCCACCAGCGCACCGGTCGACAACGTCAAGAACCCGACGATCACCGTCGTACCACCGATCACCGCCAACGCTCCTGCGCCCATGCTCATCTGGGCGATCAGCCGCACGATCTCAGTCTTGTAGTGAACGAACGCCGACCCGATCGAACGCAGCGTCTTGCCATAGAACTGCGCCTGGGTGCCGATCCGGGTCAACCCCTCCACCCAGCTCGCCGCCGAGCGGCGTAGCCGCGGATACGGCATGCGTGAAACGGTCACAGCGTGGCCTGCACACCGACGGCGGTCGCGATGATGTTGATCGCGAACAACGCCATGAACGTAAAGACCACGGTCTCGTTGACCGCGTTACCCACTCCCGCCGGCCCGCCGCCCACCGAAATCCCCTTATAACAAGCGATCAGACCAGCACTCAAACCGAACAACGCCGCCTTGACCACGGCGATCAACACATCAGGTGCCCCGGTGATGACGGTCATCCCGGCAATGAACGAGCCCGGGGTGACGTGCTGCACGAACACCGAAAACGCAAAGCTGCCAATCAAACCGACCAGGATCACCACCGACGACAGCAGCGTCGCCACCACCGTGGCCGCCAACACCCGGGGCACCACCAACGCCTGAATCGGATTGATGCCCATCACCCGCAGCGCATCAAGCTCCTCCCGGATCGTGCGGGCACCCAGATCCGCGCACATCGCGGTGGCACCCGCACCGGCGACCACCAACACCGTCACGATCGGACCGATCTGAGTGACCGCACCGTAGGCGGCACCGGTGCCCGAGTAGTCCGCCGCGCCGAACTCCACCAACAAGATGTTGAAGGTGAAGATCAACAACACCGTGAACGGGATCGCCAGCATCAACGTCGGCAAAATCGACACCCGCGCCACGAACCACGACTGCAGAAAGAACTCACGCCACGCAAACGGCGGCTTGAACATCAACACAAACGTGTCCAACGCCATCCCCACAAAACCGCCGAGAGCGGCCACCGGCCCCGACACCCGCGCATACGCCCAACCCCGAGCCCCCACAACCCGACCCGCCGGACCCACAGCACGCCCGCCCGGAGGATCAGAAGCAGGCGAATCGCCTTGGCCCCCTTCGTCACTCTCAAGAACGCCAACATCGCCTCCCACCACAACCATGAGCTCTTCCTCTCTTCGCGGTGTTATCGGCGGGGATCCCCGCTTGCCCAACTGCGACTCTGCAACGGGCCGATCCTAAATTTGAGACGAGCGGTACCTTGAGTCTCCGCACCTCCGTTTGCTGGCCGCCGTGGCGGAGATCATCACTTGCCTTCTCCTGTCGAGCGACTCGGGATGAACCACCCCAGCGCGATCGATTCGCTCATTTGCTAAATCGCCGTGAGACCGTCGGTGACGAGCGGTGCGCCGGGCGGTCATGGGGTCATATTCACCCAGATGCCGCGGCCGCCGGTCGCCAGCTGTTCCGTCCCGCGGAATCACGTCTGCACCCGGGCCACGAACCACACCGCGCCCCCACCCGAAGGACCCACAACCGGACCCTCCACACCAACTACATCCACGCCGCCTTCCGCAACCATCGGCGCGTTCCTCCCCGTAGAGGATGTTGGCGGGCATCGTCCGACCTGGATTTCACGAATTCACATCAGACTCAATAGGGAGCAGACCGGAAGTGTCTGGCCATTGTCGTGCGCAAACACGGTTGTCACCGGTGAGATTCTTGAGGAGATCAGCGTGGTGTGCAGCCCTGGCGGGCAGAGACATTCAAGTGTTCCACCGATCCGGACTTGGTCGCCAAAGTTCACGACGTGGTCGGTCTCTACTTGTGCCCACCAGACAATGCGATCGTGCTGTCCATCGATGAGAAGTCGCAGATCCAAGCCCTCGACCGGACCCAGCCGATGCTGCCGATGCAACCGGGATCAGTCGAGAAACGCACCCATGACTACGTGCGACATGGCACGACGACCCCGTTCGCGGCCCTGGAGGTCGCCACCGGAACGGTCACCACCGCCTGCAAGCCCCGGACACCGCGGCACCGAATACCTGGCGTTCCTCAAGCAGGTGGCCCGCGCCTACCCCGACCAGGAACTGCACCTGATCTGCGACAACTACGCCACCCACAAGACCGCCGAGATCAACGCGTGGCTGGCCGCCAACCCATGCATCCACTCCCACTTCACCCCAACCTCGGCATCGTGGCTCAACCTCGTCGAAGTGTGGTTCGGGGTCATCCAACGCCAAGCAATCAGCCACGCCACTTCACCTCCGTACGCGACCTCACCGCCAAGATCCGCGCCTTCGTCACCGCCTGGAACAACCGCGCAACGCCATTCACCTGGACCAAACACCCGAAGAAATCCTGGACAAAGCAACCCGCAAAACACTTCAAACACGGACCACTAGCTGCGGCGCACCTGGGACGCGTCGGCGAACTAAACGCGAAGCGACGGCGTGGTCGGTCGGGTGCTCCATTTCGGCAATGCCGACACAGTGGCAGCCGCCCGTGCCTCGCCGCGAATCAAGTAACGACTAAACGGTGGAGCATGACGAATGCACGGCGTCGAAAAGCACCCGGAATGCGGACGCAGTTCGGTCTGCGCAAAAATAGAACGTGGGGTAATGCTCGCGTCCACCATTGGCGCGACAATCGTCAAGCACCCGCGCAGATACGGGCGCAGCGTGGCCTGACGGATCGGTCCGTTGCTGTAATCTAGAACGTGTTGCGGGCTCCACCCAGTGACAAACCCCGTGGTCAGTCGGATGTTTCTGGCAAACGGTGGGGAGTATCGATGGCGTACTCGCGTCTCGGAATGTGCGCGAGGGCTTGACGACAGACAGGTGCAACGCACGATGGCAACGCCTAACCGGAAAGCAAGAGTGAGCCGCGCGACAAGGCGCGAGGAAATTGCTCTTCAGCTTTTTGCTGCGGCCGAGAGCCTTTTGGAACAAGGCGCGAGTTTCTCTACGATCAGCGTCGAACAGCTCATCACCGGCGCCGCGATTGCTCGGTCTACTTTTTACGTGTATTTCGAGGATAAAGGTGCCCTGTTGGTAGAGCTTGCCGACCGAGTCACCCGAGAAGTGGGGGACGCCGCGTCCGGGTGGTTTCAGCTTCAAGCCGGCGCCACCCGGGATGATCTGAAGCGGGCACTTGGCCTGATTGTGAAGGAATACGGCCGGCATCGCCACATGTTCAACGCCGTCGTGGAGGCGGCTGCCTACGATCCGCGTGTACGGCGCGAGTACGCGGGCATCATGGAACGCCGCTTCGACGATGTGGCCACTGCTCTCCGTGAGCAGCAACTCGCTGGCTTGATCGCTGCCGACGTGGAGGTAGCGGCCGCCGCGCCATGGCTTACGTGGATGATAGAACATGGACTAAATCAACTGACTGCTGATAGCCCGGACGTTGCTGACGAGAGTCTCGATGGGATGACGACGGTCGTATGGGAGACGCTGTACGAACGCGCTCTTGCCCGCACCGCAAATTCTTGACGATTAGCGAGTTGTTGCCGACGAGAGTTAGGTCGTTGCCGACCAAGGTCATCCGACCCCTGGCGGCCTCGCCGGATCGCGTAATCGTTTACTCGGCCCCGAATTCCCGCGGCGATACGAGGCGCCCCACCGGTCAAGGCATGGTGTAGCCGCCGCTGACCGAGATCAGCTGCCCGGTCACCTGGCGTGCCGCTCGCGATGACGAAAACCACGGTTGATGACGGTCCCATCCCCTACGTCCCGCGGATCACCACAGCAGACGTCGGGGGCTAGGGAGGATCGCTCGGTGAGGCGGTAGGCAAACAATCCGTGCCAGGTGAAGCGTGTCTGCGCCGGCCCCGGTGGTGGACGGATACGCCCCTAGGGCACGACGACGAGATCGATCGTCGCTAGCACCACGAACACGACCAGCACGTAGGCCTCGAAGATGAGCCGCAGTGGATGCGGTGCCACCCGCAGGTCCATGAAATGGATGCCGATGAGCCGTACCTTGAACAGCGCGATGCCGATGATCACGATCGCAGCCGCCGAGGCGACACCCGTGCCCTGCTCGATTCCAATGAGGAACGAAGCAAAGGTGAGCCCTAGCAGTGCGAGCCACACCACCGTCACTCGATGCGTCGCGGTCAATTCATCACCTCATCAGGTAGAACTGCGCGAACAGAACGATCCACAGCAGATCGACCATGTGCCAGAAGATTCCGCCAGTTTCGCAAAGAGTGATCTGCCGACCGGTGAGCTCGGCGCGCCGAGCCATCGCGATCAACCAGCTCAAGACGATGCATCCGATGAGCACGTGCAGCAGGTGGATGCCGGTGAACATGAAGTAGTAGGAGAAGAACTCGCCGCTGGCCACCGACTTGCCCTCGATGAACAGGTGCGACCACTCGACGGCTTTGACGGCCACGAATCCCAGGCCGCAGGCTACGGCCGCGAGGAAGAATCTCGGTGCCGTGCGGTGAGCACCGGACATCACCTTCTGGATTCCGAGCACCACCAACAGCGAGCTGGTCAGCAGCAGAACGGTGTTGACGGTTCCCAGCGCGACGCTTAGGTCCGCGTGGTCGCGCGCGAAGGCGTCAGGGTTCTTGCCGCGTGAGTACATGAACGTCCCGAAAAAGATCGCGAAGACGGTCAAGTCGCCCAGGACGAAGACCCAGATACCCTCTTCGCCAGGGATTCTGCGTCTTGGCAGCGATACGGAAGCTGCTGTTTTAGACCGTGTCTCCGCGGTCATGCCCGAGCGTGGCGAATGGTCGACGTCGTGCTTGGAGTGGGTTCCGTCAGACATCCCATTCGAACTCCAGCCTTTCGGGATGATGGAAGATCATGCCCTGCTGCACCCTGATGTCCTGGCCGGGCACCAGGCGCAGATTGGGTAGCCTGGTGATCGCCGTCTCGATCGCGACTTTCATGTCAAGCCGAGCGACCGAAATTCCGATGCAGGTGTGGGGGCCCAGCCCGAAGTGCATGCTCTTGCGCATCTCGGCCGCGTCACGATCGATGTCGAACCGCTCGGGGCAACGGAACTCGGTCTCGTCGTTGTTGGCAGACTGAACGAGCGCAAAGATGTTGGAGCCCTTGGAGATCTTGTTGCCCCGGATCTCGACGTCTTCCTTGACATGGCGCACGATCCCGCGGGCGGGGGTGAGACGCCGCAGTGACTCCTCGACCACCTTCGGCACCAGGCTGAGGTCGTGGCGGACCCTCGCAAGCAGATCTGGATCTTCGCAGAGTTTGTAGAGCGAGAAGCTGATGCCACCGGCACTGGTCTCGAAGCCCGCGATGACGAGCTGCCCGACGACACCGAGGATCTCACGGTCGGTCAGGCTCTTCTCGCTTTGTTCCTGGGCGAGGATCAGGCCGCTGATCAGGTCGTCGCCCGGCTCTGCGCGCCGACGCGCGATGGCATCGAGCAGATACTCGTTGAAGTTCACCTGATCTCGCGCCAACTCGAGACGACGCTCATCGGCGATGGACGGCACGAACAACTCCGTGATGCCCAGTGTCCAGCCGCGGAACAGCTGGTGGTCCTCGGCGGGCACGCCGAGGATCTTGATCAATACATGCACCGGCATGGGGGTGGCGAAGTTGTCCACCAAGTCAGCCCGCCCGTCAGCGACGAAGGCATCGACCAGATCGTCGGCCGCTTGACGGATCACCCCTTCGCGTACCTTCACCGCGGCAGGGGTGAGCGGTTTGGCGGCGAGCTTGCGGATGCGGTTGTGCTCAGGAGGATCGGTGTTCACCAGTGCGGGTTGCCACGGCGCATAGCCGTGCGGCAGAGCTTCTTTCAGCTCGTCGGGCACCTCGCCCACCAGGTCGTCGGGCATGCAGCCGAAGCGATCCATGTCTTTCACGATCGCCAGGACATCGTCGTATCGGCTGACGACCCAGGCGTCCAACTCCGGAACATGGAGCACCGGGGCGTGCTCGCGCAACTGTTCGAACAACGGGCAGGTATCCCAGGTACTCCGGAATACCTCCATCATCGATGGTTGCGCGTCTGTCTGCGTCTGCTCAGTCATCGAGTACCTCCTCGGGCAAGAGTTCTTCGTTCATTGGTCCCCCCCAACAGTTTTCATCGTTGAAGTCAGGGCGGCTCGTTCACGACTGCGGCGCCACCGCCGCGACGAAATCCGGCGACTTACTTCCCGTATGGCGGATAGTCCGCCGACTCCGGAAAGCAGTGCAGCAGCCCCGGGTCCTTGTCGAGCAGCTGCCTCCAGTACCGGCGGTAGTACTTGAAGTTCATGAAGTCTTGGTCGTTGCCGTAGACGACCTGGCCGTCGTACTCCCACTTCACCAACGACCACCAGTTGAGGATGTCGCTGTTGATGGGCCACTTGAGCCAGTTCATGGTCTGACCTACCGCGTGTAGCTCCCGGCCGAGCTCGTCGACACAGTCGATGACCTGGGTAAGCACGCGGCCGTCGCGGCCACGCACAGCGGTACGCGTTCCGTCGACGACCAGGGCCTTGATCCCGTCCCGGATGTAGAAGCCGGTGGTGACCGTCTCCGTTGTCCCTTCGATGGGGTCCTGGTCGAATGACAGCGTCGTCTGCGGGTCGTAGAGATGCCACGCACTCTCGCGAGAGGCGAAGACGTACGGCCAGCCGGCGCGCAGCGGGTCGGAGACGTCAGCGTGGCGTGGTCCCCATCCGCGGTCGCGCAGCGCGCCGCAGTCGATCGGGATGGTTTCGCCATCGATCTCGAGGGTCCCGGCAAACCAACCGGACTGCTCGTAGTGGCCGACCGAGAACTCGCCCTCCTTCTTGACCCAGTTCTTGATACCCGGGTCCTCGTCCCCGCTCTTGGACAGCTTCATGTAGTGCGGTTCCGCCATCGCCTTCCAGGTGAGGTCGAACTTCACCCCATTGCGGTCGTAGCCGAAGCGGTACTCCTGCTGCGGTGTGATCATCTTGCAGCTCAACGAGTTCGACAGCTCGAAGTTGAACATCTCCGCGCCATCCGGAATGGCGAGGTGCTGATCCCAGCCGTAGTGCAGGCAGTTGTAGACGTCCTCGCCCGTGTGATCCCAAATCGCAGGACCGGCCACGACCAGGTTCATGTTCGGTCGCCAGTAGAAGTAGATGAACCCGCTGAGGTTCCGCTCCGGCACGTTGAACCCGAACAGGCTGTTCTCACTCCAGTAGGGATCATCACTGCGCTCGTGAAATTGCTCGTCAGCCAGGTCGATCTGGTCGTTCCAGCCCATGTCTTCTCCTACGTCTACGTCGGTCAGATCCGGTCAGAGCACGTTGGGGTCAGGCCAGCCCAGCGGCTTGCGGAGCTTCGAGGTCGATGGCCATATCGGCGTACCGTCGAATCTGGTCTGTGATCACCGAGACTGCGCGATCCGAGTCTTCGACTTGAGCACCCATACCCACGAACAAGAACACTCCGTACATCGCTCCCTCGCGATAGGCGGCCCAGGCCGCGTCGAAATCGAAGTCCTCGACGCCTGAGTTCACAAGGCGCTGATGGTATTCCGCGATGAGATCCCGCTCGACGGCGCGCCGCTGGTCGGTGGGCAGCGACGCACCAAGGAAGTACGCCGCATCCAGTCCCGGGGGACCCAGCCGAACCGTCTGGAAGTCGACGACGACAGTCCGCTCAGAATCGGGATCCGTCGGGTACATGAGGTTGTCACTGCGGAAGTCCCCGTGCTGAACCACCGTTGGGGCTTTCCAGCTACGCGCCCACTCCCCTGCGCGGGGCAGGACGGACTCGAACAGTGTGACGTGCGAGGCATCAAGGCGATCGCCGAACCGGGCGATGAACGTCTCCAGGCCGGCCGGCAAGGAATCGAAGACGCCAATTGTGCGCCGCGGATCCGTGAGCCACTCGAGTTCGGCGACTTTGGGCGAGTTCCACAGCGGAGCCTGAAACGCGACGAGTTCGCCGAGCGCCCGGGAACATTCGTCAGCCGAGGCCGCCTTCAGGACGTCACCGGCGGCCGTGGTCCCGCTGAGGTCCTCGAGAACCAGATTGAAGGTGGTGGCATCGTCGGCGAGTTGCGCCAGATAACACTGCGCAAGGCCCATATCCGGAACCAGCGGGGCAACGCCCTGATAGAACCGCGTTTCCAGCTCGTACATGCCCATCGCCTGTGCGAGGCCATAACTTCCGGGATCGTCGGTGGGGTACTTGACTACAACGGATTTCGGCGCGGAGCTCGGACCCGCGTAGGTCAATGCGGCCCGAACCATCCGCGCGATGATGCCCCCGCTGACCGGCTCGAGCTCGACCGCCGAGAGATCGGATTCGGTCAACAGCCCTGCGCCGCCCAACACACTTCTGAACCACTCGAGGTTCATTTGCTCGGGGCTTGTCACGATCGGTGTCGACGAAGTGCCGAGCGCTTGATTTGAGCCGGTCGACGTGGAGGCCTGCGTCATCGAATGAATCTCCTGCACTGCTAATGACTTCGGCCATCGGCGGTCCGCATCGCCCGATGATCGGACGCGTTATTCGAACATCATGTATGAGACTAAATGTGTTGTCAATCACTCACCGGCGCTACACGGGGGCCACGACACCCTTCAAGATGGAGCAGATTTCAATGGCTCTGGCCAGCGAGGCTCCCCCCTCGGTGGAATCACTGACGATCGGCAGGTAGTCCACCGGGGATATCGACACAAGACCGACAGATCGATGGGCCCCGGCGGCCCGGCGATTGTCCGCGCGACGTGAACGACACCGAGTCGGCAGGCGGCTTCGTCGACCGAAGAGGCACCCACCGCGCACGCTTGCCTCGGTGATCCCAGGGTCGCGGGGGTGACGGGGAGAAAGCCCGCCGTTGCTTCCAGCGCCGGGCGCAGTTCACCGCCGACTGGTGGGCAGGGACCGGTGCGGACGGCCACTGGGTACCAGCCGGCGCCGCACGCGGATCAGACCTGCGCGCGCTGGTCGAAAGCGAGGTCGGGTCGCTCACCCAGTCCGGCATCCGCCGACGCCTCGTAACCCGGATTGTTGATGGCCTTGATGGTGAGCACCGTGATGACCACGAACCAGGCGAAGAAATCCGTAAACGGTATGTACCAGGAAAACAGCCCGTTCCACGCGAACGGGCCGACCTTGAAGAAGATCAGGAACGCTGCACTGACCTGAATGAAGCCCATACAGAGACCCAGGTACCCGGACCACCGCGGATACAGCGGCCGCTCGGATTCGTCAGACAGAATCGCGACACCGGTAGTGACCACCCAGGTGACGAACGGCGGGAAGCCGATCACCAAGCCGATCCAGCCGAAGTCGTTCATCAGCCTGACTGACTCAGCGGACCATTCGTCGGGCCGGAAGGCGGCGGTGAACCAGCAGATGAGGGGCAGGATGATGAGCAGAACGGCCGCGGCGTAACTGGAGATTTGGAAGAACGTGATGGCAGGCGCCACACCCCGGATCCGCCGAGTTTGGCCCACTATTCCGGAGCCGAACGCGAGAAAGAACATCGTGCCGATGTAGCACAACAACAGGCCAGTCCGAATGGCGTTGGTGTGCTCCCGGTAGATGGCCGCGGTCTGCTCGGCTGTGTCGGCGGGGCTGAGCGGAGGGAAGAAACGCGCGATGCCCACAAAGCCGATAAAGAACACGACGGCAAAGGCGATGCCTCCCCAGGCGCAGACCAACTCACTCGCGCGCTTCATCGCTAGCCTTCCTCCGTCGTCACACTCATCTGGCCAATGCAACGGTTCGTCTGCTGACGTCGTGGGCATCTCTCATACAAACTATCCGAACAGTATGTATGAACAAGAATGTGCTGTCAATCACACGTGAGATTGCTGCGCTGAGCATCGACCAAGCCCTCAGAGCGTGGCTCTACGCCCGATAGTGTTCTGCCCGTGACTATTTGGACGTTGGAGCGTCGTGGGCTGGCCCGTTCGTACAGCGGCCGCGTGCAGCGAGCGACAACTCATTGCGAACTCGGGCCTAACATCCGGCCGAGTCCGGCTGCCCGCCAGTCACCTGATGCGCGTTGGGCGCACGATCTCATCGACCCGGGCCAATGCCGCGAGCGACGAATCCGCCGACCAAACCGCGTCGTCGCGGTTCCGGGGGTCGGAACCCCGATCTACGCGAATGAGAGCCAGACCACTAGCGTCGGGCCAACAGGCCAGCTCTCGTGCTAGTTACACGCGGGACCACTTGCCCGGCGCGCATCGGAGTCATCGCATGAGTTCGCAGACGAGCAATCCGGCGGCGGTCACCAAGGTCGCCCGCGGAACAGTCGATCAGCTCGAGGAACGAATCACCGCCTGGCTCAGCAGCCGAATCCCTGACCTGAAGGACGCTTACGTCGTCGGCCTGCGGTCATCGGACACCAGCGGACTGTCCGGCGAGACGTACGTCGTCGAGCTCCAAAACGGCGATGCGGCGGCGCCAGACAAGCTCGTCATCAGAAAGGACGTCACCGAGAATCAGACCAATCCCCAGTCCAGCTTTGCCAATCTCGTCCTGATCCAGACCGCTCTGGGCGGAGTCAGGGGCCTACCGATACCACGGGTCCTGGGCGTCGAGACTGCCTCCGACGCGATCGGCGCACCATTTCTGGTGATGGAGTACGTCGAGGGCGACGTTCCGTCCGACGTTCCGTCCTATGCGACTGCTGGCTTCGTTTACGACGCGACGGTAGAGCAGCGTAGACGAATGTGGCAGTCCGGCATCGACTTTCTGGTACAGCTGCATCGGATCGACTGGCGCGACTACGAGCTCGGTGAGCTCCGATTCGACTTCCCGGGCGACACCGAATTCGACCGTTGCGTGAGTCACGCCCTTTCGATGTTCCGTGCGGAGGCGAAAGGACGTACGGTTCCGATCTGCGAGCACGCTATCGCGTGGTTACTCACCAACCAGCCGCCCAATCAGCCAGAGAGTATCTGCTGGGGCGACGCCCGGATCGGCAACATGATCTGGCGGGGCTTCGACTGTGTCGCAGCCATCGATTGGGAAATGTGCAGTCTGGGCAGCCCAGCAGTTGACCTGGGATGGTGGTCGTTCTTCCATCGGTGGTCGACCTTCGGCCAGGGCAGTCCCGACTTGGACGGCCTGTGCGTGGGACAGCCGTTGGCCGACCTCTATGAGGCCCGCGGCGGAGTCCACATCGACAATTTCAGGTACTTCGAAGTGCTTGCAGCAGTGCGCGGTCTGAGCATCTGGTTGCGGACGTACCAGGCCATGTGCTCGGCCGGCGCCCTACCCGCCGACATGGATCCGCTCGACGAGTCGATCCACATGATCCGAGTGCTGCGCGCGTTGATGCCCGAGTTCGCCACCTCGTCCGGCTAATACGACACATCGTCAAAGGAGTTGTGCAGGCGCATGTCGACGCTCTCAAAGAAGGCCTTCTGGGAAGCCGAGAACGCTGGCTTTGGCCACGCGCGCGAGGCCGACGACCTACTGCATCCGGAGCTCAGCGCTCAAGAGCCGGGCTATGAGCTGACCGAAACGCAGTATCTGGGCTTCAACGTCCCGGACCATCAGATCCACGGCGTTGGGTATCTGTGGTACCACCCGCATCTGAAGACCGTCATGGGTGGCATCGCCGTCTGGCAGGGCTTCAAGAAGCATTCGCTCCAGTCCGAGATCTGGGACTACGTCTCGTACATGAGTGACGAGTGCCTGAAGGACGATCTGTGGCACTACCGGATGGAGAACGGATACGAAGTGACCACGATCAAACCGCTGGTCTCGCACCGCGTCCAGTACGAGAACGCGGCGACGAACAGTTGGGTCGACGTCACGCTGGAGGCCCTCACGCCTCCCGTCATGCTGGACACCGGAATGCACTTCGAACAGCCCATGACCACCTCGGGCCAGGTCTGCCTTCGCGGCCAGGTGTACGACGTCTCGGGAGGGACCGTCCGGGACCGGTCCTTCGGTCAATTACGTCACGAGTATCGCGTTCCGCTGCCCCCGCTCGCATGGATGAACGCGGCATTCTCAGACGGCTTCGCCTTCGGCTGCACCGCATTCGACGATCCGGCCATGAAGCCCGAGTGGGTGGAAGCGTTCAGCCTGCCAGACAGCAATCCTCTGCGCGCCGGCTGGATACACAAGGACGGCAAGGTGTCCAAGATTGTGCAGGCGTCGAAGGTCACGGTACGAAAAAGGGGCACCCTATCCGCCGACCGGGTCGAACTGACCGTTGTCGACGACACCGGACGAACCTTCGAAATCACCGGCCAGTCCATTGCCGGTGTGACGTGGCAGACCTGGCACAACATGGATTCCAATATCAACTTGACCCGCTGGGAATGCAACGGCGCCGTCACCTACGGCGATTACCAGGAATTCCTGTGGCCCGAATACATTCGGCGGTTTCACCCCTGACCGCGGCACGTGTGCTGCCCGGAGTCAACGAGACGGCCGCCACGGCCAGTACTTGGCCATGGCGCCCCCGTCGACCGTGATGTTGCTGCCCGTGATCATCGCCGAGTCATCCGACGCCAGGAACACGACCGTCGGAACGTAGTCACTCGGCGTGGGCAGCCGGTGCCAGGGGAACTGACCGGCGAAATCCATCGAGTAGCTCGACGCCGGTGGACCGTCTTCGGCGAGCTTGCGGAGTAGCTCCGGGTGCTCGGGCATCGTCGCGGTGGGAGTGAATCCGTTTACCCTGATCCGGTATTCGGCCAGTTCCATCGCCGCCGGACGTCGCTGTCCAGGACGACGAGAGCCATCGACACACGCATTGGTCCGACTTCGACCGGCAGGTCAATTGAGCAACGCGCTCCACGTGCACGGCGACGAATGAGCTACTCTCCCACCGACTTCTGGGCGACCAGGTCCAGCGCCACATCGACGATCATGTCTTCCTGACCACCAACCAGGCGTCTACGGCCCGCCTCGACGAGAATCGAGCGAACGTCTATCCCATAGTTGGCCGACGCCGCCTCTGCATGGCGAAGGAAGCTGGAGTAGACGCCGGCGTATCCCAGCGTGAGTGTTTCGCGGTCCACCTGGATGGGACGGTCCTGCAGGGGCCGGACGATATCGTCGGCGGCGTCCCAACTATGGAACAGATCGCACCGATGTCCCCAGCCGTTGATGTTGGCCACCGCGATGAACGGTTCGATGGGGCAGTTACCCGCGCCGGCGCCGTGTCCGGCGAGGGACGCGTCGACTCGGGTCACCCCCTCTTCGACGGCCACGACTGAATTGGCAACTGACAGTGAGAGGTTCTGGTGCGCATGGATGCCGATTTCCGTGTCAGCCTCCAGCACTGCGCGATACGCGCGGACGCGATCCCTGACTCCGTCCATGGTGAGACGACCGCCCGAGTCGGTGACGTACACGCAGTGGGCACCGTAGGACTCCATTAGCTTGGCCTGCTTGGCCAGGTCTTCCGCTGGCGCCATGTGACTCATCATCAGGAATCCGGAAACGTCCATTCCGAGTTCGCGCGCGGTCTCGATGTGTTGCGCCGAGACATCGGCTTCGGTGCAGTGGGTGGCGATGCGGATGGACTTCACACCGAGGGAAGACGCGTGCTTGAGTTCCGCGACGGTGCCGATGCCCGGCAAGAGCAACGTGGTCAGGGTCGCATGCTTGATTTCCTGCGCGGCGGCCTCGATCCACTCCCAGTCCGTGTTGCTGCCGGGGCCGTAGGTGAGGCTGCCGCCCGCCAGCCCGTCACCGTGGGCGACTTCGATTGCGTCGACGCCGGCGCGGTCGAGGGCGGCGACGATGGCCCCGACGTTGTCGGGACTCATCCGGTGTCGGACGGCGTGCATGCCGTCACGCAGCGTCACATCCTGGATGTAAAGCCTCGGCTGTGTCATCAGATCGCCTCTGCGAGTGCCGGATCGGCCAGCCGGGTAGCCACCCGCACCGCAGCAGAGGTCATGATGTCGAGGTTCCCAGCGTAAGCAGGCAGGTAGTCAGCAGCCCCCTCGACTTCCAGGAAGACCGTCACCTTGCATTGCGGTCGTGCCATTCCTGCAGGGAGCAGGGTATGGACGGGCTCGTCCTGCCTCACAGGAACGAACTGCACCTGCTGCTTGAGCCGGTAACCGGGCACGTACGTAGCCACTTCCGCCACCATCGACTCGACCGAATCCCGGATCGCTGCATGGTCGGCCTCGCCGATCAGGCAGCTCACCGTGTCACGCATGATGAGCGGTGGCTCAGCCGGATTGAGGACGATGATTGCTTTTCCACGGTGCGCTCCGCCGACGACTTCGATTGCGTGTGAGGTGGTTTCGGTGAACTCATCGATATTTGCCCGGGTACCCGGCCCGGCGGATCTGGAGGCGATCGACGCGACGATTTCGGCGTAGGGCACATCGGCCACTCGCGAAATCGCAGCTACCACCGGGATGGTCGCCTGTCCCCCACAGGTCACCATGTTCATGTTCGGCGCGCTCAGGTGCTGCTCCAGATTGACGGCGGGTATCACGAACGGCCCGATCGCTGCGGGCGTCAGATCAATGAGTCGTTTCTCGAACGGAGAGAGCGCGTTCGCGTTCGCCAGGTGTGCCTTGGCGGAGGTGGCGTCGAAGACGATGCCGATCTCGTGGATGCAAGGTAGATCGATGAGGCCCCGCACACCGTCGGCGGTGGTGGCCACGCCTTGCCTTCTCGCGCGTGCAAGACCATCGGAATCGGGGTCGATTCCTACCATCGCGGCCATCTGCAGCGACGGTGACCGGAGGACCTTCATCATCAGATCGGTACCGATGTTCCCCGACCCGATCACGGCAACCTTCGTCGCGCTCACTTCGCTTCCCTTCATTCGAATGTCGCCGACACTTCCCCAAGCGACGTGAGATCCGCGCTGATCCGGGAACCGGCAGCCACCGGCACCATGGGGCCCAGGGCACCGGACAACACCACATCGCCCGCCCGAAGCGGAGATCCGTACTGGCGGGCGGTTTGGGCTAGCCAGACCAGCGCTGCGAGTGGGTCGCCGAGGCAGGCCCTGCCGGTGCCGGTCGACGCCACCACGCCGTTCTTTGTCAGCGACATCTCCACGTCCGCGGGTTCGAACTCGCTCAGCTTGACCGGTTTGGATCCCAGTACGAACATGCCGCTGGAGGCGTTGTCCGCGACGGTGTCCGTGATCGCGATGTCCCAGTCCCGTATCCGACTGTCAACGATCTCCAGTGCGGCCACGGCATAGGCGATCGCGGCGCGAGCGCGGTCGACGTCCATTGTCTCCTCATCGAGATCGGCCGACAGCACGAACGCAATCTCCGCCTCGGCCTTCGGTTGCAGGAGGCGACCCGCCGGCACCACACCGTCCTGCCCGCACTGCATGTCGTCGAACAACACGCCGAAGTCCGGTTGGTCTACGCCGAGCTGCTTCTGGACGGCCTGCGAGGTCAGTCCGATCTTTCGGCCGACGATTCGAGCCCCACCCACCATGCGACCGTCGGTCAACCGCTGCTGGACCCGATAAGCGAGTGTTATGTCGGAGCTGCCCAATAGGTCTCGAACAGGGTCGCAAGGTTCACCCGAATCGGTCGCCTTCTGAAGGCGCAAAGCAGCGGAATGAACGATCTCCTCGGCGGCAATCACAGACACCTGACCGAATCTGCCTTACCGGGTCACTCGTGATGCGCCGCTCGTTCCTCATGCCGGAACTCGACCGGGCCGACGGGGCCGACGGGGCGGGTTTGCCCCACCGCCATGCCATGGCCGTGGCCGTGGCCGTGGCCACATCACCCCGATCACTGAGGTACAGATCACAGCAAGTGCTTGTGCATCGGCAAGTTTCCTAGTAGACATTGAGGTGTCTGACAGTTAATCAGTGACAGATTTTGTAGCTATGCAAAACCACTGAAGACGCAGTGGGCCGGACGGTGCGGGAGATCACGAGATGACGATCCAATTGGACGTACCGGTCGCAAGGCCGGCCGAGGACGACAGCCCATCCTCGATTGCGAAAGCGGTCAGAGTGCTCCGGTCCCTGGCGCTGGCGGGCGACAGCGCTGATGGCGTCACCCATATTGCTGCCCTGGCGAACCTTCCGAAGAGCACCACCCATCGCGTACTCGCGGTGCTCATCGAAGAGGGCCTCGTCAGCCGAAGCGACCAGCGCTACCAGCTGGGGCCGGGCTGGTTCGAGCTTCAGTCGGCGCTGAGCTCCTCGGAATGGCAGCGCATCGTGAGGCAGGCCAAGAAGCCGCTCGACTCGCTCTTCGAAACGACTGAGGCGACGGTCCATTTCGCCGTCCTCGACGGTGCAGACGTTCTCTACCTCGAAAAGCTGACCGCTCGGCACGGCACCATGGTCCCGACGCGTGTCGGCGAGCGGAAGCCAGCCCTGTGCACCGCGCTGGGTAAGACGCTCGTTGCGCACGCTGACGGTGCGATCGTGCATTCCATGCTGTCAAAGCCATTACCCATGGCGTCCCGGCGCTCGATCACATCGCCACGAATCATGCTGAATCAGCTGAGTGAGATCCGTCGATCAGGCGTAGCCCACGACTTCGAGGAAGTCCAGCCCGGGGTCTTTTGTGTCGCCGCACCGGTAATGCGCTCTGGCAAAGCCATCGCAGCGGTTTCGGTGACACGAGTCGGTAGCAATGCGACCACCCCAGCGGATGCTGCCGCAGTACGACGGGCGGCGACCGAGATCACCCGGTGGGTCGAGGCGGACGGTTAACACTGAAAGGCGCCGCGCACAGGAAGTACAGCCTGACGTCTTCTGCGTCGCGGTACCGGTGTTTCGCTCGCGCAAGGCCAACGCTGCAGTGTCGTGTGACGCGGGTGGACGCGAAAGCGACGATCACCCCGGTTCAATCCTCCGGAACCGGAGGTGGCACGCCCCACATCATTCAGGCCAGGGTGATCGGTAGACGGGACTGACGAGCCGCGCCAACAACCACGAAGCGCGTCAGTGGTCACCCACGAGGAACGGAAAGGCAAGCATCATGTCCTCTGCGATCGGGCTGGGAATGACGCACTATCCCATGCTGCTGACCACCGACAGCCTGATGGCGGTTCTGCTGGCAGGGACCTTGACTGACCCGGACATCCCGGGCGGGCTCAAAGACCCGGCGACGTGGCCGGAGGCCATGCGAGCCGATTGGTCCGACGACAACGGAGCTGCGGCCGCTGCCCGCCACCGCAAGGACCTCGTCGACGATCTCGCGCACATCCGCTCCACACTGGACGAATTCAATCCCGACCTCGTCGTTGTGTGGGGTGACGACCAGTACGAGAACTTCCGTGAAGAGGTCGTCCCGCCCTTCTGCGTCCTCGCGTATGGCGACCTCGAGGTCAATCCGTTCGCGATGATCGCCGAACGGCATCTGCCCAACGCATGGGGCGCGCCGGACGACGCGAAGGTGACGCTCCACGGGGACTCCGCTGCGGCCCGGGCGCTCACCGACGCGTTGATCGAAGACGGGTTCGACATGGCGTACTCGTACAAGAAACGCGAAGGCACTCACTTCCCGCATTCGATACTGAATACGCAGATCTTCTTGGACTACGACAACTACGGGGCGAAGCTGCCGTATGCGATCCTCCCGATCACGGTGAACTGCTATGGGCAGCACGCGATTGCCCGTAAGGGCGGGTTTGCCCGATTCGCGGACATCAAAGACGAACGGCTGGACCCAATAGGACCGAGTCCGGCCCGCTGTTACGCGTTGGGCGCTGCGGTCTCGCGGGCCCTTCAGGCGACCGGCAAGCGCGTCGCCTACATTGCGTCGTCGAGCTGGTCACATGCATTCCTCAACGACAAGGACTGGCACCTACGTCCCGACCTCACCGCTGACCGGCGACTGTACGACGCGATGGTGCGCGGCGACCACGCAACGTGGCTCAGTGTCAGCGGCAAGCAGATCGTCGACGCCGGTCAGCACGAAATGTTGAACTGGTTCTGTCTGCTCGGAGCAGTTCACCAGCAGTCACTGGAGTTGACCTGGTCGACGTTCCGCGAAACCGACATCTTCAACAGCAACAAGGCGTTCGCGACCTTCCACGGAGGGAAGTCATGACCATTACCGGCGAGCCCATCACCGGGACGACTGAGCTGCTGGTCGACGAGGACATCGACAAGCGACGATTCCGCGTCCACCGGTCGACCATGACTTCTCAGCAGATCTTCGAGGCCGAGCGTGACCGAATCTTCAGCCGCTGCTGGCTGTACGTTGGCCACAAATCGGAGGTTCCGAAACCCGGCGACTACGTTCGCCGACGCGTTGGGGGGCGACCGGTCTTCATGGTCCGCGGCGCGAAGTCCGGCGAGATACGCGTGTTCCACAACTCGTGCACCCACCGCGGCGCACTTGTGTGCCGCACCGACCGCGGCAACTCGAAGAACTTCCAATGCTTCTACCACGCCTGGACATTCGACACTGAAGGCAAACTGATCGGGGTGCCGGATCGCAAGGGCTATGAGGGCCGCGACTTCGCCGATCTGAGCCTGGCCGCTCCGCGGGTCGAGCAGTACCGCGGCTTCGTCTTCCTCAGTTACGATCGGGACATCGTCGATCTGGAGACCTATCTCGCGGGCGCCAAGGAATACCTCGACCTGGTCATCGACGGAGCGTCCGACGACGTCGAGGTCATCAAGGGAACCCACGAATATGGCATGGCGGCTAACTGGAAGTTGCTGGTAGAGAACAGCATTGACGGTTATCATGCGGCTCCGTTGCACGCCTCGTATTTCCAGTACCTCGCGTCGATCGGTACGGACATCAGTGGCGGTATCAGCGGCGTGGGTCGCGACCTTGGCAACGGGCACGCGGTCGCCGACGGCGAGGCACCGTGGGGACGTCCGATAGCCAGCTGGGAACCTTCCTTCGGACCGGAGGCGAAGACTGAGATCGACAAGATCCGCGCCGATCTCGTTGAGAGGCACGGTGAAGAGCTAGCGCGACGTATGTCCAAGACCAGCCGCAACCTACTGATCTACCCGAACTTGATCATCAACGACATCATGGCCGTGACCGTTCGGACGTTCATGCCCACGGCGCCCGATCAGACCGAGATCACGGCGTGGCAGCTCGCACCACGGACCGAACTGCCGCTGCTCCGCGAGCGCCGACTCGACAACTTCCTCACTTTCCTGGGGCCCGGCGGGTTCGCCACCCCGGACGACATCGAAGCTCTCGAATCATGTCAGGCCGGCTTCACCAGCGGCGGCGTCGAGTGGAACGACATCTCCAGGGGCATGGCACGCACACCACTGCAAAGCGACGAGGAACAGATGCGGACATTCTGGCGACGATGGAATGAGCAGATCCAGCATCTGGATGCGTCCGGCGGGACTCTGTCGTGACTACATCCGAAACCAAGCCCGGCGCTTCCTTTGCCGACCGCATCGGTGATGTGGGGCGGCCACAGGTTGAAGACCTGCTCTACCTCGAGGCACGGCTGCTCGATGAGTGGCGGCTCGACGAATGGCTCGAGTTGTACACCTCCGATGCGCACTACGTCGTCCCGGCGACGGATACACCCGATGGTGATCCCGAGCGCGATCTGGTGCTCATCGACGACGACCGCGCCAGGATGCAATCGCGGGTCGAGCGCCTCAACAGCAGAAGGGCACACCGGGAGTATCCCCATTCGAACACCCGGCACATGGTCACCAATGTCGAACTCGGTGCCGTAAGAGACGATGTTCTGGACGTCTTGGCGGCATTCGCCGTATTTCGGTTCCGCGCCGACCGTTCGGTGTACTACGTCGGCCGATACCTGATCGAGCTGACACTCGTCGACGGCGTTCTGCGGATCAAGAGCAAACGGGCAGTACTGGACCTCACCACGTTGCGGCCAAGTTTTGACGTCGCGATAATCCTCTGACCTGAACATCCCGGCCTCCGCCGGCAGGGGCTACAGAGCTCATCCGGTCAACAGATGAGCTCTGAAG
>Ga0193743_1000746_pt1 | contig 25429 bp, 24 predicted proteins | sample L2c2metaG_FD_143038 | JGI IMG/M metagenome (GOLD analysis project Ga0193743, IMG submission 143038) | Soil microbial communities from a riparian zone of the East river system, Colorado, United States - L2c2 | ecosystem: Environmental > Terrestrial > Soil > Riparian zone | place: USA: East River...
TGAGGTGCCAACTCGGGTAAACCCGAGTTGGGTGGTCGGATTATCCGACTTCGACATTTGAGACGCCTAACTCGGGTAAGCCCGATTTAGCATCGGGAGGAGATCAGCGCGGCTGCTTCTCCATCCAATTCCGCAGCAGGCGCATGTTGCGCATGTTGGCGCGGAACATCACGTCGAACGCGTCGCCCGCGATCGGCACCATCCCGACCGTTCCTTCCAGCGCGACATTGGCGAGCATCCGCGCGGTGACATGCCAGGGCGCGCCCAGCGACCGCGCCTCGCGCACCAGCCACAGCGAAAACGCCGACGCGATCAGATCGCCGACCACCGGGATCAACCTGACAATGCCGTCGACGCCGTAGCGGATGTTGGTGCCGGGCAGGATGAAGGCGACGTCCAACAGCCTTGCCAGCGTATCGAGCCGCGCCAGCCGCTGCTCGCGGCTGAGATCGCCGAACGGGTTGGCGCTGGAATGGCCGAAATCGAAGCGAAAGCCCTGAAACCTTGAACCCAAGGTTTCCTGCGGTATCTCGCGGCCATCCTGATCGATGACGCGGCCACGCACCCGCGCGCCGCCAAACGCCGCATCGGCGCCGGAGCTACGGGCAGCCTTGCGGAAATAGATATCGTTGTTCGACATGGCCATCACATGGGTAACGTCGGGGCGAAGCGCAAGTTGCCTTCCACGCCGATGGAGTGGGATGACTTTTCTTCGAATCGTTTATTCGAGATTTGAGCATGATCTCCGCGCAAACGCTTCGCGTTTGTCGCGAGGGAAAACCAGTGCCCACTTTTCCGGATCACACTGTGATCACCGCCCCCGCGCCGCGGACGGCTGTATTTCGAGGACTAGGCGGCAGCCCCCGGCGATCCCTGCGCCGTCGCCGGGAAGTCGATCGCTTCATGCGCCAGCCATGAGCAGACCGCCGCGGGGACGAAGCCGACCAGGCCGTAGAGGAAAAACTGCAACGCGCCGCTGTCGCCTCCCCTGGAGCCATATACAAAGGTGGCCGCGAGAAACGAGAACACGCCGACCATCAGCATTCGCAGCACCGGGACGATTCGTTTGACGTGGAACACGATATCGTCGACCGCCGCCATCATCAGGATCGGCAGGATGCCGAACAGATAACTGTATTGCAGCGTCTTGAGGAAAACCACGAACAGCTTGGTCACTTGCGACCAGCTCGGCTCATCCCAGTAGCCCGACATCACCGTGGTCGCGATCAACAGAAAGAACCCGCCGATGAACGGCCCGAGTGCCGCAAAAATCAGATACCGCTTCATGCTCCACCCTCGCGCTTTTCGCTAGGTATAGCAGTTTTGCTGATGCTGCGAACCAGGTCCCGAGAGGACGGCGAGACAGCCCGCAGGCCCTACTCGCCCCACGCGGCGAAGGCGTCATTAAACGCGCGTTCGCCGGGCGGGCCTTTTTCGATCGCGATGATGGCGCGGCGCTGGTTGACATAGACCAGCGGCACGTCGAACCACGAGCGCTCCTTCAGGAGCTGGATGTTGCGCGTGCGGTCGGTGTCGACATTCGACAGCCCGACCAGGAAGAAGCCGTCGGTGACCTTGACCGCGAGGCCGGCGAGCGGCGTGCCGCGGGCCTGCTCGTTGGATTTCATCAGGATGCCCGGCACGTTGCTGACGCCGCCGCCGGCGAAATCCGGCGGCAGGATGAAGGTCAGTTCGGCGGTGTGGCTGGCCGGCAGCGAGGTATCGGTGTTGCGGCGGAACGACATCGTCATCTTGAACTTGCGATCGGGGATCTCGATGTCGGCGCGCACCGAGATATCGGCGGGCTGGCCGGTGCCGCCCTTGATCGGCTCGGTGCGCCAGACCACCGTGCCGACATATTGCTTGCCCTTGGGATCGGAGGGGTCCTCGTCATACAGCACCACCCGCTGCGCCACCGGCGCAACCTGGTCGGTGGACGACGGCTGGCCGACCCGATCGGGAATCTTCGGCTTCGACAGCGGCGCCGTATTGTCCTTTGGCGCTTCGACCACCGCAGTGGACGGCTTGAACAGGCCGCTCACAATCGCGACCAGCGGCTTGCCCCACAGGAGCCCGGCGCCCACCAGGATCAGCACGATGCCGACGGCGATCGCGCTCTTGAACGGAAACCCCGAGCCGATGCGCACGCGTTTCTTCGTATCCTGCGAAAGGCGCGGGCGCGAACTGGCCGCCGGCGGCGTATAGCGCTCGGCCTCCTCGACGGACTCGTCATACGAGTAAGGCGCCTCCGGATCGGCGCCGCGGTCCTCCATGTTCGGCTCGGAGCGGTCGAACTCCGGCGATGGCGAGGGCACGTTGGCGTAGGTCTTGCGCGCTGCGCGGGTGGCCTGCGCGGCGGCGCGTCCGAGATCGTCGGCGTCGGCGGCGATATCGCGGAATCCCCGTATGCCCGGCGGCTGCGCCTGCGGCGCGCTGTTGTCGGCGCCGCGGCGGGCCACGCCCATGCGTTCGCGGGTCGGCGGCAGTTGCGCGTCCGGCGGCGTCGCCGGTGGCTGCGACCGCGGGATCGGCGGCGGGTCGATGCGAAGGGTGCGCGGCGGCCGCTGGTCTTCCGGTCCGGACGGCGGCCGGTCGTTGCGCGGCGGCGGCGCCGCCGGCGGGCGCGGCGGTGAGCCCGCAGGCTGCCGCGCCGATGACGGCGAAGGCTGGCCCGCGGCAGGCGGCGCGGCATCGCCCGGCCGGGCATTGGGCCGGGTGGTGGCGCGGAACGCATCGCCGGCACGGGCGCGATCGCCGCGCGCATCCGCGGAGCGCGAGGCATCGCGGGCGCGCTGAGCGGCCTCGGACTCGACCTTGCGCACGGCCTCTTCCAGCGACAGCCGCTCGCGGGTGATCTCGGATTCGCTTAACGGCGGTTCGACGCTGCGCAACTGCGCGATCAGCGCGGCGCGTGCCCTCTCATACAGCGCACGGCGAGCCTCGCCGGGAGCACTGGGATCCAGTCCGGCAATGGCACGGGCGATCAGCGGGTAGTAGTCAGCCATCTCTGCTCAACATTGCAGGCTTTCCGGTAATATCTCGTTAAGCCTCAAACGGGTTTTGAACCAGAATAGTATCTTCGCGTTCCGGGCTGGTGGAAAGCAAGGCAATGGGACATCCCACCAGTTCTTCGACCCGGCGGACATATTTGATGGCCTGCGCCGGCAGATCTGCCCAGGAACGGGCATTGGCGGTCGGCTCCTTCCAGCCTTCGATGGTCTCATAGACCGGCACCACCCGGGACTGCGCGCCCTCGCCGGCCGGCAGATGGTCGATCTCCTTGCCGTCCAGCATGTAGCCGACACAGACTTCGATCGAATCGAAACCATCGAGAATATCGAGCTTGGTCAGCGCCAAGCCGTGGATGCCGCAGGTCCGCACCGTCTGGCGCACCAGCACCGCGTCAAACCAGCCGCAGCGCCGCTTGCGTCCGGTATTGACGCCGAATTCCTTGCCGCGACGGCCGATCTCCTCGCCGATTTCGTTGGTCAATTCGGTCGGGAACGGCCCCTGGCCGACCCTCGTCGTATAGGCCTTGCAGATCCCGAGGACATAGCCGACCGCGCTCGGTCCCATGCCGGTGCCGGTCGCCGCCTGCGCCGCCACCGTGTTGGACGAGGTGACATAGGGGTAGGTGCCGTGGTCGACGTCGAGCAGCGCGCCTTGCGCGCCCTCGAACAGAATGCGCTTGCCCTCGCGGCGCTTGAGGTCGAGCAGCCGCCACACCGTTTCGGCGTAAGGCAAAAGCTGCGGCGCCAGCGCGGTCAGCTCGCGCAGGATTTCGGCACCGTTGATCTCGGCGAGGTTGAGGCCGCGGCGCAGCGCATTGTGATGCGCCAGCAGGCGGTCGATCTTGTGCGGCAGCGTATCGAGATCGGCGAGGTCCATCAGCCGAATCGCGCGGCGGCCGACCTTGTCCTCATAGGCCGGCCCGATGCCGCGCCGCGTGGTGCCGATCGCGGTCACGATATTGGATGACTCGCGGAGCGCGTCGAGCTCGCGATGCAGCGGCAGAATCAGCGTGACGTTTTCGGCGACGCGCAGGTTTTCCGGACTGATGGCAACGCCCTGCCCCTTCAGTTTTGCAACTTCATCGAGGAAAGCCTGGGGATCGAACACCACGCCATTGCCGATCACGGCCAGTTTCGACGGCCGCAGCACGCCGGACGGCAGCAGCGCCAGCTTGTAGGTTTCGCCGTTGATGACCAGGGTATGACCGGCATTATGGCCGCCCTGGAAGCGCACAACGATGTCAGCCTGCTCCGACAACCAGTCGACGATCTTGCCCTTCCCTTCGTCGCCCCATTGGGCGCCGACGACGACAACATTGGCCATTTCGCGGATATTCCCTGCAACTTTGTTGGTTTCAGCACGATCTAACGGAAAAGACGTATCCGTCCTTCCGGATCATGCTTTAGCGTGCCCAGCCAAAATCACGGCCCGGGGCCGTTCGCATGCTGGGCAGCACCACCGGATAAAGGAAGCGGGCTATCGACGCAAGCAAGAAGGGGGGTTTAAGGCTGCTTTGGAAGCGATCCAACCCATTGATATCCCCACAAAATTTGTGGCGACGGCAAGGCAGCGCGCAAGCCGCGCAAAGGCCCGGCGCGTGAACACGGAGCGATCGGCGAAATGTCCAAAACCACTCGTGCGACAGCGGCGCTTGCGAGCCTCGGCATCAAGTTCGTGCTTCACAAATATAGCTACGATTCCGGGGCCGAGCGGATCGGCCTGCAGGCCGCCGAGGCGCTCGGCATCGAACCGCGCCGCATGCTGAAGACACTGATGGCCGAGGTCGACGGCAAGCCGGTCTGCGTCGTGGTGCCGTCGGATTGCGAAGTCAGCATGAAGAAGCTCGCCTCGGCGTTCGGCGGCAAAAGCGCGCAGATGATGCGTCCGGCCGACGCCGAACGGCTCACCGGCTATCATGTCGGCGGCATCAGTCCGTTCGGCCAGAAAAAGCGCGTGCCGGTGGCCATCGAAGAGGCGGCGCTGCGCCAGGCAAGCGTGTTCCTCAATGGCGGGCAACGCGGATTGCAAGTCGAACTCGACCCCTGGCGCGATCGTGCGGGCGCTGACGGTTTGAAGCCGCGCGCGCGCTTCGAACGGCTTCGTCCCGCTCCTTGCATGGTCGCGATGCGTCTGCCCCATTGATGAGCGCCCGGAATCCGTGTCTGTGACGCGGGCCGGGTCACCATTCCGGCCCGGTGCCAGGCGTCGGGCAGGCCGCGGCGTCATGAACCGGGCCTTCGTGAATGTCAGCTTCTGAACCGACCTCGCGCGCACCTTCCGGACACTGGCTTACGCACCAGCCCTATCTGCTGCTCTGCATCGCCGCGCTGTGCTGGGCGGGCAACGCCATCGTCGGCCGCCTGGCGGTCGGACACATTCCGCCGGTGACGCTGTCGTTCCTGCGCTGGGCGCTGGCGTTTCTCATCGTGCTTCCGTTCGCATGGAAACATCTGGTGCACGACTGGCGCGCGCTTCGCGGCGGCCTTGGCATCATGATCGTGATTTCCGTCACCGGGATCGGTGCCTTCAACACCCTGCAATACTGGGCGCTCGAATACACCCAGGCGCTGAACACGGTGCTGCTGCAATCGGCCGGACCGTTGATCGTGGCGATTTGGTCGCTGATCCTGCTCGGCGTGCGAATAACGCTGGCGCAAGCCTTCGGCGTCGTGCTGTCGCTGATCGGCGTGCTGGTGATCCTGCTGCACGGCGACCTGACGACGCTCACCAGCGTCGAATTCAACAAGGGCGACATCATCTTCATGGTGGCATTGGTGATCTTCGGATTCTATTCCGTGCTGACCCTGAAGCGGCCGGCGATTCACGGCCTGTCGTTCGCGGCCTTCACGTTCGGCTGCGGCGCGGCTTGCCTGATCCCGCTGGTGATCTGGGAAATGGTCTCGCGCCCGGTGATGGCGCTGAATGTCTCGAACCTGCTGTCGGTGTTGTATGTCGCGGTGTTTCCCTCGACGGTCGCCTATCTGTGCTGGAATCGCGGCATCCATTTGATCGGCGCCAACCGTGCCGCGCCGTTCTTTCACATGGTGCCGCTGTTCGGATCGGCGATGGCGATGGTGTTTCTCGGCGAACGCCCGCGGCTATTCCATGTCGTCGGCTTCGCGCTGGTCTTGACCGGCGTCTTCGTCGCCTCGCGCAAGGCATCTTCCGCCGCAGCCTCAAGCTAAATGGATAATTCGGGCCGCCGCGGACGGTCCGCGACAATGATGGCCGGCTTGCGGTGACGCACGGCCGATTGCGGCATTGTAGCCTTGCGACAGCGGGACTTGTCGCGCCACGTCAATCCATCGCATCGTCGCCGTCAAGCCGATGACCATTCCCGTAATACCCTCCAGATTAGCGCCTTCGCCGCCACCGGGTCCCGATCCGCTACGATGGCTGAGCAACCAGCCTTATCTGCTGTTGAGCCTGACCTCGCTGTTCTGGGCCGGTAATATCGTGCTCGGGCGTTACGCCGCCGGCCATGTGCCGCCGATGACGCTGTCCTGTATCCGGTGGACCGGCGCGTTTGTCATGCTGCTGCCGTTCGCATGGCGGCATTTGCGGACCGACTGGCCGGCCTTGCGCGCGCGGCTGCCACTGATGCTGGTGTTGTCGGCGACTGGATTCTCCATCAACAACGCGCTGTCCTATTGGGCGCTGCAATACACCCAGGCGCTGAACGCGCTGTTGATCCAGTCGTCGGGCCCGCTGTTCGTGGCGTTGTGGTCGCTGTTGCTGTTCGGCGTGCGGCTGACCTGGGCGCAATTCGCCGGCATTGCGATCTCGCTCGCCGGCGTCCTCACCATCATCCTGCGCGGCGATCTTGGCACGCTCGCGAGCATCGAGTTCAACAAGGGCGACGTGATGGTCGCCGGCGCAGTGCTGGCGTTCGGGCTGTATTCGGCGCTGATGCCGCGCCGGCCGGTGACGCATCAGACGTCGCTGATTGCGTTCACCACCGCCAGCGGCGCGCTGTTGCTGTTGCCGTTCTCGGCCTGGGAGCTTTCGAGCGGCCTGACGCTGAAATTCGACACACTGACGCTGGTGACGGTGGTCTACGTCGTGATCTTTCCATCCACGCTGTCGTATCTGTTTTTCAACCGCGGCATCGCGCTGATCGGGCCGAACCGCGCCGCGCCGTTCTTCCATCTGATGCCGGTATTCGGATCGGCGATGGCGATACTACTGCTCGGCGAACAGCCGCGGCTGTTTCACCTCGTCGGCTACCTGCTGGTGCTCGCCGGCGTGATCATCGCGTCGCGGCAGGCATCGGCCAGGGGGTAGACAAAAACGATGAACGTAGGGCGGGCAAAGGGCGCTCTTTGCGCCGTGCCCGCAATGCGGGGATCTCCGGGAAAATGGGCGCAAGCCGCAATTGGCGGAACGAATTGCATCACATTATCGTGAAATGCTTCAGCACTTGGTTACCACCGCCTCACCGTAGAAGTACGGGACGAAGGGGATGGCGCGCGGGCGGCCAAAACGCTCTAATTGAGACGCTCTAATCAAGACGCTGTAATCGGGAGGCGGCGACCGGCGGTCGCGGTCATAACCAACACCGAAGTGTCAAATCGGGAGAATGAAATGCCGAAATTCAGGATCGTAACGCCGAAGGGCGCAAGCTTCACGACCGCCGGTGGCGGCTACGCGTTTGAAAAGGAAGCGCTCGACCCGATCGAGGCCGAGATCGTCGAGGCGCCGGCCAATGAAGACGAATTCATCGCCGCCGCCCGGACCGCCGACGCGATCTACGCCAAGGGCATCCCGATCTCTCGGAAGATCATCGATGCCCTGGAAAACTGCAAGGTCATCACGCTCGGCAGCGTCGGTGTCGACAGCGTCGACGTCAAGGCCGCCACCGCGCGCGGCATCCCCGTCACCAACATCCCCGACACCTTCATCGAGGAAGTCGCCGACCACGCCATGATGCTGTTGCTCGCAGGCTTTCGCCGGCTGATCGAGCAGGACAAGATGGTTCGCGAGGGCCGCTGGTCCGAAGGCCGCCCGGCGCTGCTGAAAATCCCGCGGCTGATGGGGCAGACGCTGGGCTTCATCTCGTTCGGCCGGGTGGCGCGCGCGGTGGCCAAGCGCGCCGCGCCGTTCGGGCTTCGCATGATGGCCTACGACCCCTTCATCCAGGAGACGCTGATGTCCGACCATGGCGTGCTGCCGGCGACGTTGTCGGAAGTGCTGTCGCAATCGGATTTCCTCTCGATGCACGCACCGGCGCGCCCCGAGGTCCACCACATGCTCGGCGAACAGCATTTCAAGCAGATGAAGCCGAGCGCGATCTTCATCAACACCGGACGCGGCCCGACCGTGAACGAAGAGGCGCTGATCAAGGCGCTGCAGGAGGGCTGGATCGCGCATGCCGCGCTCGACGTGCTGGAAAAGGAGCCGCCGTCGCACAACAATCCGTTGCTCGGAATGGAAAACGTCACCCTGACCGCCCATGTCGCCTCGGCCTCGGCGCGGTTCGACGAGGCGCGCAAACGCCGCGTCGGCTACGAATTGTCGCTGGTGCTGTCAGGGATGTGGCCGGTGAGCTGCGTCAACCCCTCGGTGCTGCAAACCACCTCGCTGCGCCGCTGGCAACCCGTCGGCATGGATCGCGGCCCGAATAGTTAGAGCATAGCACGGAGGGGTCCCGGCTCTGCGGAGCAGCGTGAAGAGCGCCGCACCGCGTCCGGGACACCAGAACTGGCTCTTGGTGTCACCCCGCCGGCGTCATGACGACGCCCTTGTCCTTGGGCCAGCGCACGCGCCAGCCGAAGGCGATGTCCCTGGCCTCGCCGGGCTTGGCCTCGAAGCGACGATTTTTCGGCAGATGTGATTTAGCTCACACGGGTTCTTGTGATCGGCGCGTATTGCTAACGGGTTCAGCGATCGTTTTTCAACGTAAAACTCCGCTTCATCTTCGGTCAATCACGGCCCGATGCATCGATGAGTTCGACAATGGACCAGAACGGGAAGTCTCCGGATTACGCCGGGATTTGGGTCAACGCCCATCGCGCCCGCAATGTCTGTTTGGCATTGTCCTTCACGCTGCTTACCGCCGCCTTCAGGCAAAGCCGGAAAACGCTATTGCCGCAAGCTGCTTCCGACAAGGAATCGCCGTCGGGCAAACCTGTAGAGCGCGCGCGCGAAAAAGGGCCAGTGCCGCCTAACGGCAAAGGCCCTTTGCAAGATATTTCCCGTGCGAGGGTTTTAAACACCGGCGCCTTTTAAAACACCAGCGCCTTGGCTTGCTTCACCTGCGGCAGCGCCTGCACCTTGGCGAGCACGTCGGCCGGCACGCTGCCATCGACTTCGACCAGCGCGATGGCGTCGCCGCCCTGCTTGTTGCGGCCGAGGTGGAAGGTCGCGATGTTGATCTTGGCGTCGCCGAGCAGGCCCGCGAAGCGGCCGATGAAGCCGGGCTTGTCTTCGTTGGTGATGTAGAGCATCGACTTGCCGAACTCCGCATCGACCCGGATGCCCTTGATATCGACCAGCCGCGGCTTGCCGTCGGCATAGACCGTGCCGGACACCGAGCGCTGCTGCCGTTCGCTGGTGACGGTAACGGTGATCAGGCTTTCGTAATCGCTCTGCGCTGCGCGCACGATCTCGTCGACCACCATGCCGCGCTCCTTGGCCACCACCGGCGCCGAGACGACGTTGACGTCGCCCAGCATCGGCCGCAGCAGGCCGGACAGCGCCGCCGAGGTCAGCGCCTTGATCTTCATTTCGCCGACATGGCCCTCGTAGGTGATCTCCACCTTGATGATGCCGCTCTCGGTGAGCTGGCCGGCGAACGAGCCGAGCTTTTCGGCGAGCTCGATGAACGGCCTCAGCTTCGGCGCTTCCTCCGCGGTGATCGACGGGAAGTTGACCGCGTTGGAAATCGCGCCGTTCAGGAGATAGTCGGACATCTGCTCGGCGACCTGAAGGGCGACGTTTTCCTGCGCTTCGGTGGTGGCGGCGCCGAGATGTGGCGTGCAGATCACGTTGGGATGGCCGAACAGCACGTTGGAGGTGGCCGGCTCCTCGACGAACACGTCGAACGCCGCGCCCGCGACCTGCTTGGAATTCAACGCATCGACCAGCGCCTGTTCGTCGACCAGGCCGCCGCGCGCGCAATTGATGATACGCACGCCCTTTTTCATCCTGGCCAATGCCGCGGCGTCGATGATGTTCCTGGTCTTCTCGGTCAGCGGCGTATGCAACGTGATGAAGTCGGCGCGCTTGAACAGATCTTCCAGATCGACCTTCTCGACGCCGATATCCTTGGCGCGTTCCGGCGACAGGAACGGATCGAACGCGACAACTTTCATGCGCAGGCCGAGCGCCCGGTCGGCGGCGATCGAACCGATATTGCCGCAGCCGATCACGCCAAGCGTCTTGCCGGTGATCTCGACGCCCATGAAGCGGTTCTTTTCCCACTTGCCGGCCTGGGTCGAGGCGTCGGCCTGCGGAATTTCCCGCGCCAGCGCCAGCATCAGGGTGATGGCATGTTCGGCGGTGGTGATCGAATTGCCGAACGGTGTGTTCATCACGATGATGCCCTTCGCCGTGGCGGCGGGTATCTCCACATTATCGACGCCGATGCCGGCGCGGCCGATCACCTTCAGCCGCGTCGCCTTGTCGATGATCTTGGCGGTCGCCTTGGTGGCGGAGCGGATCGCGAGCCCGTCGTAATTGCCGATGATCTCGGCGAGCTTGTCCTTGTCCTTGCCGAGATTGGGCTGGAAGTCGACCTCGATACCGCGATCCTTGAAGATCTGTACGGCGGCGGGCGACAGCGCATCGGAAATCAGAACTTTGGGTTTTGTCATCTGGGTTTTCCTTCACCTTTCTCTATCGAAAGGGCGGCCGGCGGGACCGAAGTGGGTGAATTTCTCGGAACAATTTCTTCTCCCTCTCCCCGCTCTCTCGCGGGGAGAGGGTTGGGGTGAGGGGCATCTATCAACGGGCGCGAAGCCGAGAGAGCCCCTCACCCGGCGCTACGCGATAGCCGAAGCTTCGCTTCGGCGTTCTTCTCTAAGGACGGCCGCCAAAGGCGGCCTATGCTCTCCCCGTAAGAACGGGGCGAGGTTAAACAAGAAAACTTACGCCGCCTTGGCGAGCGACGCCTTGGCTTCCGCGAACGCCCAATCGATCCACTGCGTCAGCAGCGCGACGTCGCCTGCTTCCACGGTCGCGCCGCACCAGATCCGCAAGCCCGCCGGCGCGTCGCGGTAATGCGCGAAATCGAAACCGGCGCCTTCCTTCTCGACCAAAGCGACGAGCTTCTTGGAGAATTCGGCCTGCGCATCCGGCGTCAGCGAGGTAATCGCGGGATCGATCACCTTCATGCACACCGAGGTGTTGGAGCGGATCGCCGGATCCCTGGCGAGGAAGTCGATCCACGGCGTCTTCGCCTTCCAGTCGGCAAGCACCCTGATATTGGCATCGGCACGCGCCATCAGAGCCTTGAGGCCGCCGATCGACTTGCCCCAATTCAACGCATCGAGATAGTCCTCGACGCACAGCATCGACGGCGTGTTGATGGTCTCGCCTTCGAAGATGCCCTGGTTGAGCTTGCCGCCCTTGGTCATGCGGAAGATTTTCGGCAGCGGCCAAGCCGGCGTATAGCTCTCGAGCCGCGCCACCGCGCGCGGGCTGAGCACCAGCATGCCATGCGCGGCTTCGCCGCCCAGCGCCTTCTGCCAGGAGAACGTCACCACATCGAGCTTGGGCCAATCGAGCTTTTGCGCGAACGCCGCCGACGTCGCGTCGCAGATGGTGAGACCTTCGCGCGCAGCACTGATCCAGTCGGCGTTGGGAACGCGCACGCCGGAGGTGGTGCCGTTCCAGGTGAAGACGATGTCGGACGAGGGATCGGCCTTGGCCAGATCCGGGATTTCGCCATAGCCGGCGTGCAGCTTGGTGACGTCCTTGAGCTTCAATTCCTTGACGATATCGCTGACCCAGCCTTCGCCGAAGGATTCCCAGGCGACGGTGGTCACGGGGCGCGCGCCGAGCAGCGACCACAGCGCCATTTCGACCGCGCCGGTATCGGAGGCCGGCACGATGCCGATTTTGTAATCGGCAGGCACTTCGAGCACTTCGCGTGTCAAATCGATCGCGAGCTTAAGCTTGGCCTTACCGACTTTCGCACGGTGCGAACGGCCGAGGGCGGCGTCTGTGAGATTTTGGGGATTCCAGCCAGGGCGCTTGGCACAGGGGCCGGAAGAAAAATGCGGCACGTTCGGCCGCGAAGCAGGCTTCGCTACGGTCATCATCTATCCTTCCAGATAGCAAGCCTCCCGTTGGGGGGAGGTGTCCCGCAGCGATAGATAAGGGAACAGCCCTGAATCGTCAAGAAAGTCGGGCAGATCAGCTATGGCCGGGATCACGTGTGACCCGGGGGATCAAGTTTGACCCGGGATCAGACAGGCTGCCGGGATCGGGAGCGATCGATGGCTCGGCAGGCGTCTGCGGCGGTACTTGCAGCGCCGGTAGCGAACCCAGGAGCTCCGCCGCCGATGTGACGAGCTGTGCGGCTTTGCGCCGGCTTGCAAGCTTCAGAATACTTTTTTCATCGGCCTGCACGACGTATTCGTGGCCGATCCTGACAATCGAATAATTTTTCACGTGCAATCCCCAAGCTACCCGAGCCGTACGGGATACGCGATGATGTCATGGATCGTTCCGTAAATATAATTACGAAAAGCTGGTTAGTTTATCGCGTGTTAATCCGAATGAATGGCAAACCGCGTTTCGCAATGCCCACAACGATCAGCCGGATCCCAGGCTGAACGAACAGCCTGCTTCAGAATCGCACCGTCATCCCGACATGGCTGCGCTCAAACCCGAGCCGTTCATAAAACCGCTGCGCATCGACGCGGGTGTTGTGCGTCAATAGCTCGACCAGTCTGCAATTCCCGGTGCGAGCTTCACTGACGGCCCATTGCACCAGTTGTTCGCCGATGCCGCGGCTGCGGTATGGCGCGGCGACCCGAACGTCCTCGATCAGGCCGCGCGAGGCGCCCTGCGAACTGAGGCCGGGCAGGATGCAGAGTTGCAGGCATCCGACCACCACGCCGTTACCGTCCTGCGCGACCACGAGCTGGATGTTCGGATCGCGATCGACCGCCTCGAACGCCCGGAAATACGATTGCGGCAACGGATCGTCGAGCCGCTCGCGCGCGGCTCCGAGCCGATCGTCCGCCAGCATCGCGACAATGCTTCCAACATCGTCGCGACGGGCGCGCCGAATGGTGATCGACGAAGTCGCAGCCATCAATGTCTCCCTGATTCCAGAGCGTTTTCGAGCGAGTGGGCACCGGTTCGCGTAAAGAAAACGCGTCAAAATAAAGGACTAGCGCACCGGCGCCAGGCCGAGCGCTTTCTCGGTCTCGCCGATCCAGCGCTGCACCGCGGCATAGCCTTCGAGATGAAAGCCGCCTTGATGCGCGACCCGGGTATAGGCCAGCAGCGCGACGTCGGCGAGCGACACCGCCTCGCCGGCCAGAAATCGCGTCATGGCGAGGTGATGTTCCATCCGCGCCAGCGCCGTGTAACCACGCTTGACCTTGTCGGGATCGAGGTCGGATGCGGACTTGCCGAGATAGACCATCTGGAAGCGGCACGCCGCGATGTAAGGCTCGTGGTTGTATTGTTCCCAGAACAGCCATTCGTCCATCTTCGCCGCCGCAAAGGCATCGGCGGGAATGAGGTCGCAGCCTTGGGCGAGATACCGGATGATGGCGTTGGACTGCGCCAGCGTGCGGCCGTCGTCGAATTCGACCACCGGCACCTGCCCCGCGCTGTTGAGCCTCAGAAACTCCGGCGTCCGCGTCTCGCCCTTGAGCGTATCGATGTTGACCCACGCATAGGGCAGCGCCAGCCTGTCGCAGACCCATTTCACCTTCAGGCAATTGCCTGAATTGCTGTCGCCGTAGATTTTCATCAAACGCGTCGTTCCCGGGATGGGAACCGCATCGGATCAGTCGTCTCACGTCGCGTCAAGATCCGCCGATAAACGTCCGCTCAAAACTTGTAACCGAGTTAGAATTTGTAACCGAGGCCCGCGCGCACGCTATTCTCGGAGACCGCCGTGTTTTGGACTTGCACGAACCGGATGTATTCCCACTCGCCGCGCAGGAAGATATTGCCCCACAGCATGTATTCGAGGCCAAGGCCAGCGGTCCAGCCAACGACGAAGGCATTGGTTTTTGCAACGGTCGAGGTCAGCGCAAATTGTGGGAGCGGCGTAACGCTCACAACGCCTCCAGCACCATCGATCGTTCTGATCACGGAGCTTGATACCGTGCTCGAAACGTCCATGCGGCCAACCGCAAGGCCGCCGAACATGTAAGGCAGGAAGTCGCCGGTCGCCCAGCCCGCCCGGCCACGGAATGTGATCTCGTCCTTGACCCGCAGCGCAGCACGGCCGTTCAGCGTCACACCGTCTACGGCAGTCTCGCCGGCCGGCAAAACCAGGCCCGGCTCGGGCACCTGTATCGGGCCAATGCTTCCGCTGGTCGAGGTCGCAAGACCGGACAAATAATTGTAGTTTGCCTCGACGCCGAGCACGACGTCGTCGAACTGCCAGTTGCGCCCGACGAACCCGCCGAAACCCGAGCTTTGTCCGTTGACTTTACCGAACAGGTTCAATTGGGACGCCGGCCCTTGCAGCGTGGTGTTGCGAAACAGGTCATTGGTCTGAGTAGTCGCGGTGCGCCCATAGTCCGTGTTGGTCCATGATTCGCCGACCTGACCGCCGACGTACCAGCCGTCCCAGTTTCTGGTCGGCGCGCTTGATGCCGGCAGCGTGCCGCGAAGAAAATCGGGCATGTCGGCCGCCTGCGCGCCGGTCGCCACTGCGAACATCGCCGCCGCCAGGAAAAATCTACGCATTGCAACGCTCCGATCGAACACTCTGGACCTGCGCGATCATCGCCCGTTAACCTTAACCAATCGTTGTCGCGGCGCGCGGTCTGTGTCGTTTTTCGACCGTATTCCGATCGACGTGACCAAACGAAAACGGCGCGGGAAAATCCCGCGCCGTTAGCAATCATTAACGGATCAGAAGCTCAGCGCTTCACGCTGCGTTCAGCCCTTGCGCATCAGCGGCGGCGTATCATAGACTGGCGGGCTGTTCAGTTCCCAGCGCACGCCGAGCTTCACGTCCTGCGAGGTGATATCCTTCAGCAAGAAGCCACTCTGGTTGACGACGGTCACGCCGTCGAACGAGTTCGTCGGACCGGTCACGCCATCGCCGAGGTTCATGTAACGATAAGCCACTTCGACGGTGAAGCCGGGGGCGACCTTGTAGGCTAGGCCCGCATGGAGGGCCCATGCGAAGTTCCACTTCGATCCGTCGGCGGCGAACGTCGAGGACGGGGACGTACCCTGCCCGACGAACAAGTTGACGCCGTCGTCGCGGAAACCGCTGATGGTGTTGCGCGACATGCCGACGCCGGCACCAACGAACGGGGTTATGCACCACCAGGTTCCGAGGTCGACATAGGCATTGGCCATTGCGACCCATTCGGACTTGCTTCCGGAATAGTTGTCGACTTCGGCAAAGCCGGGGAACGAAGCGTTGAGCGGGCTGAACTGCGATCCGTGGAAGTTGGCCTTGCCGCGATATTCACCGGTCACGTCCGCCCGGAACCAGCTGTTGAACCGGTAGCCGACACCGATGTCGTAAGACGTCGAACTATCGAATCCCATGCCGGTGGTTTGAAAGCCGGCGGGAAACGGCGCGCTCACGAGGCTGAGAGTCTTGACGCTCTGATTGGTCATGCCGATATCGCCACGCAGATACCAGCCGCCGAAATCCTCGACGGGCGGAGGCGCATACTGCATCGGGGGCGGCGCGATGGCCATGTCGGCCGCGAGCGCTGCCGACGACAACAGGGATGCCGCTCCGGCGGCAACGAGGAACTTAACGCTACGCATTGGCTTCGTCCTTTTGCCCGGTGAGGCAGACAACGGAGGCCTCACTTCAAAAACTCATGGACGGACGATGCCAGCAAATACTTAAGCGCCGCTTAACCCTAATTTTTAAGGTTGATAATTCTGGAAATCGCACGCGCCAATACCGATAAACCGATCAAAGATGGCGAGATCGCCACAATTACTAACAATGTGTTGCTGAAAGCGCGCCGCGAAGCCGCTTCGTTACGCACGCTTCGAAGCATAAAAACTTCGGTGCGCTGTCTTCGATGCGAAGTCTTTTAGTGCGAAGTTTTGGGCATCTTCGGCAGAAACAGCGCGAGCAGCCCGATCGCCGGCAGGAACGCGCAGACCTGATAGACGAACGCGATCCCGGTGTGGTCGGCGACGCGGCCGAGCACGGCGGCGCCAAGACCGCCGATGCCGAACGCGACGCCGAAGAACATGCCGGAGATCATCCCGAAGCGATGCGGCATCAATTCCTGCGCGAACACGATGATCGACGATGTCGCCGACGAGATGATCAAGCCGATGAAGATCGTCAGCACCGCGCTGCCGAACAGGCCGGCATAGGGCAGCGCCAGCGAGAACGGCAACGCGCCGAGGATCGAAAACCAGATGACGTATTTGCGCCCGAAGCGATCGCCCAGCGGCCCGCCGAAGAACGCGCCCACCGCGTTGGCGGCCAGGAAGATGAACAGATAGAGCTGCGCGGTCTGGGTCGATACGCCGAATTTGTCGATCAAGTAAAAGATGTAATAGCTCGACAGGCTCGACACGTAGAGCTGCTTGGAGAACAACAGCGCGACCAGCACGCCGAGCGCGATCTTCACGCGGCGCGAATTCGGCGCGTCCGGATGCGGTGCGGCCGCCGTGAATTTCCTGCCCGAGATCTGCGGCTTGTACCACCGCCCGATCTGCCACAGGATCACGATGGCCAGAAACGCGATCGAGGAGAACCAGGCGATGCTCGGCTGGCCGAACGGCACCACGATCAGCGCCGCCAGCACCGGCCCCATCGAGGTGCCGAAACTGCCGCCGAGCTGAAACACCGATTGTGCGAAGCCATAACGCCCGCCCGAGGCCAGCCGCGCGATCCGTGCCGATTCGGGATGGAACACCGCCGAGCCGAGCCCGACCAGAGCCGCCGCGATCAGGATCACGGGATATTGGCGCGCCACGCTGAGCAGCAGCAGGCCGAAGAAGGTGAATCCCATGCCGATCGAGAGCGAGAACGGCTGCGCTTTCTTGTCGGTGAAATGCCCGATCACCGGCTGCAACAGCGACGCCGTGAACTGGAACGCCAGCGTGATCATCCCGATCTGCCCGAAGTCGAGCGCGTAGGCCTCTTTCAGGATCGGATAGATCGAGGCGATCAACGACTGCATGGTGTCGTTCAGAAAATGCGAGAAGCTGATTCCCGCCAGCACGATATAGGCCGGTCCGGCGGCGGCATTGGCCAGCGGCGCGTCGGACAGCACGACCGGCTCGGCCAGCACTTCTTCGGTGACGACGACGGACTTGTTCAACGGATGATTCCTGGAAAATTCGCGGCGCAATGCCAATGTCCTACGATGCCGGCCCGATGCGGACCAGCAACATTAGCCAATGGCTGCGATGCGCTGAGATAACCTCAGGCGGCCGCCGCGGCGGCCTCGCCGAGTGCCGAGACGATGTGATCGACCACTTCCTCGACCAGGATGCGATCGTCACCCTCGCCCATCACGCGGATCACGGGCTCGGTGCCGGACGAACGCACCAGCAACCGGCCGTGACCGTTGAGCCGCTGTTCGCCGGCGACAATCGCCGATTTCACGTCGGCATCGTCGAGCGGCTTGCCGCTGCGATAGCGCACGTTCTTGAGGATTTGCGGCAACGGATCGAAGCGGTGACAGACTTCCGACACCGGACGGCGGAGTTTTTGCACCACAGCGAGCACCTGCAATGCTGCGACAAAGCCGTCGCCGGTGGTGGCGTAGTCGGACAGGATGATGTGGCCGGAGGGCTCGCCGCCGAGATTGTAGCCGCGGCTCAGCATCTGCTCGAGCACATAACGATCGCCGACCGGCGTGCGGATCAGCTCGATGCCCTGGCCTTCGAGGAAGCGCTCCAGCCCGAGATTCGACATCACGGTCGCGACGATGCCGGGCTTGGCGAGACGGCCGTCTTCCTTCCAGCTTTGCGCGATCACCGCGAGCAACTGGTCGCCATCGACCAGATGTCCGCGCTCATCGACCAGAATGACCCGGTCGGCATCACCGTCGAGTGCGATGCCGATATCGGCGCGCATCTCGCGCACCTTGCGGCTCAGCGCTTCCGGCGAGGTGGATCCGCATTCCTTGTTGATATTGAATCCGTCCGGCTCGACGCCGATCGAAATCACGTCGGCGCCGAGTTCCCACAGCGCTTCCGGCACCACCTTGTAGGCGGCGCCATTGGCGCAATCGATCACCACGCGCAGGCCGTCGAGCGAGAGATCGCGCGGCAGCGTGCGCTTGGCGAATTCGATGTAACGATCATGAACGCCGTCGATGCGGCGGGCGCGCCCAAGACTGGCGCTTTGCGACAGCCGCTTGTCGAGCGATTCATCTAGCAACTGCTCGATCTGCTTTTCGACATCGTCGGATAATTTAAAGCCCTGCGGGCCGAACAGCTTGATGCCGTTGTCCTCGAACAAATTGTGCGACGCGGAAATCATCACACCGAGATCGGCCCGCATCGACTTGGTCAGCATCGCCACCGCCGGCGTCGGCATCGGGCCGAGCAGCAGCACATCCATGCCGACCGAGGTAAAGCCGGCCACCATCGCGTATTCGATCATATAGCCCGACAGCCGCGTGTCCTTGCCGATGACGACGCGGTGGCGATGCTCGCCGCGCTGAAACACCAAGCCAGCCGCCTGTCCGACCTTGAGTGCGAGTTCCGGTGTGATCAGCCCGTTGGCGCGGCCTCGAATCCCGTCAGTACCGAAATATTTGCGACTCATATGTCCCCCAGCAGCTTTCGAGGATTCCGAGGCCACCCCGGCAAGAATCCTCAAAACGCCCGCCATCATGGCGTAAGCGGCCGTTATAAAGCCTTTGTCCCTAACATGGCTTCAAAAAATATGATGAATCATTACCGGTGGATAGCTCGGAAATGATGGGCTAACCCATTGTAGTATCAGTAATTATACCCAGAACTAGACCTCAAAAACGGACTTGCGTCAATCCTTGCGCCGGGTCGGATGATCGCCTTTCGAGGGAGCCGGCTGGGTCACGCTGACCGGATCCGAGCCCGGAAAGGTCTCTTCCAACCCCTCCTCGAGGGCCTCTTCCTGTCGGCGTTTCTCCGCGCCTTTTGCGCCTTTCGCGCCTTTTGGGTCTGAGCCTGGTCCAGTCATGGAGCCCTCCTTCTGGCCGTACGATCAGCCCTATGATCAGCCTTGGCAGCCAGTCGCGCGTGGCGATTTTGCGGCTGCCCCAACCATGCTAGATGAAACCGCAAAGCTGCGAATACAAGAAGGGCCGGAAACTTCCATGAAACACATCACCTGCATCGAGGATCTGCGCCTGCTTCACAAGCGCAACGTACCGAAGGCGTTCTTCGATTATGCCGATCGCGGCTCTTATTCCGAGGATACGCTGCGCGCCAACCATGACGATCTGCAGCAGATCAAGTTTCGCCAGCGCATCCTGGTCGATGTTTCCAGGCGTGACCTCTCGACCACGATCCTGGGCGAGCCGTCGAAATTGCCGCTGATCCTGGCGCCGGTCGGATTGCTCGGCATGCAGCATGGCGACGGCGAAATTCACGCCTGCCGCGCCGCGCAGGCCGCCGGCATTCCGTTCACGCAGAGCACGATGTCGATTTGTTCGATCGAGGACATCGCCGCCGCGGTCGACAAGCCGTTCTGGTTCCAGCTTTACGTGATGAAGGACCGCGGCTTCATCAAGGCGCTGATCGAGCGCGCCATCGCCGCCAAGTGCAGCGCGCTGGTGCTGACGGTGGATTTGCAGGTGATCGGCCAACGCCACCAGGACATCAAGAACGGCATGTCGGTGCCGCCGGAATGGTCGCTGTCGAAACTGGTCGATTTCGCCACCAAGCCAGCCTGGGTCTCGGGCGTGCTGCGCGGCAAGCGCCGCACCTTCGGCAATCTGATGGGGCATCTGAAAGGCACCGAGGACATCACCGCGCTGTCGACCTGGATCAATTCGCAGTTCGACACCACGCTGAACTGGAAGGATGTCGAATGGATCCGCAGCATCTGGCCGGGCAAGCTGATCCTCAAGGGCATTCTCGATGTCGAGGACGCGGAGATCGCCGCCAAGAGCGGCGCCCAGGCGCTGGTGGTCTCCAACCATGGCGGCCGCCAGCTCGACGGCGCGCCGTCCTCGATCGAGGTTTTGCCTGAAATCGTCGACGCGGTCGGCTCACAAATCGAAATCCTGTTCGACGGCGGCATCCGTTCGGGACAAGACGTGATGCGCGCGCTGGCGCTCGGCGCCAAGTCCTGCATGATCGGCCGCGCCTATGCCTACGGCCTCGGCGCCGGCGGTCAGGCCGGCGTCGCCAAGGCGATCGATGTCATCGCCAAGGAGCTCGAAACCACGATGGGCCTGTGCGGCGTCAACACCATCGCCGAGATCGACGACCACGTGCTGGCGATTTGATCACCACCGTCATTCCGGGGCGCGCAACGCGCGAACCCGGAATCTCGAGATTCCGGGTTCGATGCTTACGCATCGCCCCGGAATGACATTTGCCGCTCACATCGGCGGCGTGATGCCGTTGACGCCGACGCCGACGCGGTTGGTTTCGAGCGTGCCGTCGTCTTTCTTCACCGCGCCGAAGATGATGATCTTGGCGCCCGGCGTCAGTTCGGATTTATTGCCGTCCACGAAGGTGACGATCGGCGTATCGGGCGTTACCACGACTTTCTTTTCGCCGTCCTTGTATTTGACGACGATGGTGTCGCCGTCATTGGCCTCGACCTTCTGATCGACGGTGGCGTTGGTCATGGTGCTGTTGGGGCGAAGATCCCAGGGCCGGAATCCTTCGTTGGTGCCGCGCATCGCTTCCGGGAACACGTGGATCGCCAGCGCCTTTTGGCTGCCGTCGGCTTGCGGCATTCCGGAAACGCCGATGTAGGACCCGGGCTTGATGTCGGATTTCCCGATCTTGGTGATGCCGGCGATCGCGACGCTATCGGTCATGCGAACCTTCACGTCGGTGCCGTCGCGCGACTTGATCGACAGCACGGGGCCGTCGACCGCTTCGATGGTGCCGCGAATGCGAATCATCGGCGGCTGCTGCGCCCACGCCGCCGACCCCAGCGCAGTTACAAGCGCGAGAGCGAGAAGGCGCGGAACGAATGAAGATACTTTCGGCATTACTTTTTCCCGTACAGGCTCTGGTTTAGCGGCCGCCCCAAGGGAACACCCTGCATTGGCGGAATGATCGGATGGCGCAGCCTCGACGCCCCTGCCCTTTACGGAAGGCACGGGGAGATTGTTACATCGGCGGCGTCAGCCCATCCCGGCCGACGCTGATCCGGTTGGTTTCGAACGAACCGTCCGGCAGCGGTTTGATGAAGGCGATCAGCTTGGCGCCGGCCTTCAGGTCGGACTTGTCGGCGGGGACGTAGGTCACGACCGGCGTCTCGGGCGAGACCTCGACCTTCTTCTCGCCGTCCTTGTATCTGACGATCAGGGAGTGGCCGTCATTGCCCTCGACCGACTCGGCCACCGTCGCATTGGTCATGGTGCTGTTGGGGCGCAGATCGTACGGCCGCGATCCCTCGCCGGTGCCGCGCATATCCTCGGGAAACACATGCACTTCGAGCGCGTTTTGCTTGCCGTCCGGTCCCGGCACCGTGGTGGCGCCGACGAAGGAGCCGACTTTGATGTCGGCCATCGATATCTTGATGATGCCGAACACCTTGACGTCGCCGGTCATGCGCAGCTTGACGTCCTCGCCGCTGCGCGACTTGACGGTGAGGACATCGCCATCGACGCTCTCGATGGCGCCGCGGACCCGGGTCGGCACCGGCGGCTTCTGGGCGAACGCAGACAGGCTGGATGCCGCGACAAGCGCTGCGGCAATCAGCGGGCGCGTCAATGAATAGCGATGAAGGGACATGAACAGGGCTCCGGCGGGGTGCATCACATAGCAGCAGACCCCACAACCTCTATCCTATTCCTGTGTCAAACCTTCGTGAGATCGGCCTCGACCAGGTCACGAAGTTCTGATGTCACCTGCGGCCGCCGGCCGAACCACAGCTCAAATCCGCGCACCGCCTGGTGCAGCAGCATCCCCAATCCGTCGGCGGTCTTCAAGCCGCGTTGCCGCGCCGCCGCCAGCAATTCGGTTTGCAGCGGCACGTAGACCAGATCGGCGACAACGGCGTGCGGTGGCAGCAGGCCGATATCGACTTTGAGCGCGGGCTGGCCGTGCATGCCGAGCGACGTCGTGTTGACCAACACGCCGGCGCACGGCAGCAAATCCCCGATCGTGTCCCACGCCACGGGATGAACGCATGCACCGAATTGATCCGCCAGCGCCTGCGCGCGCTCGATGGTGCGGTTGGCCAGATGCACGCGGCCGATGCCACGCTCGATCAGTCCGAACACCACCGCGCGCGAGGAGCCGCCGGCGCCGAGCACCAGCACATCGGTCGCCTTGTCCCATCCGGGCGCGCAGGCATCGAGATTATTGATGAAGCCTTCGACATCGGTGTTGGTCGAGCGCAGCTCACCGCCATCGTACCACAGCGTATTGGCCGCGCCGACCGCGCGGGCCCGCGTATCCGGCACCGACAACTCCAGCGCGCGTTCCTTGTGCGGAAGGGTGACGTTGGCGCCGACGAAGCCGTGGGCCGAAAGATGCAACACGAACTCGGCAAAGCCTTCGGGCGGCACCGCCTCGATGCTGTAGCCACCTTCGATGCCCAGCATACGCAGCCAGTACTGATGGATCAGCGGCGAGCGCGAATGCGCCGCCGGCCATCCGATCAGGCATGCGGCGCGGGGGCGGATTTCGGTTGTCATTGTTTTCAATTCGGGCAAGCCGCCTTCGCTGTCAATCCCGCCGCCGCGCCGTTGCGAAAACAATGACGGCGAGCGACAGGGCTGCGGCGGCCGCAAACCAGATCGCGGACAGGTTGATCCGGCGATAGGCGCAGGCACCGGCTACCACGCCGGCGACCAGGGCCGCCCATAGCAGCAAGTTCGGCAGCCATGCCCAGCGCCGGCCGCAAGGCACACGCCAAAGCCAGATTGCGGCGCGAGCTAAGCATGCCTCGGGATCTGCTTCACGCGGTCCATTCGTAGATTTCTTTTTCGTAGGCCTCGACGAAGCCCGCGCGCTGCAGGTTCCGGTAGGAGTGTTCGTTCATATACAGGGTCTCGGCCACCTGGATCGAGCACCCCATCTGTTCGGCGCGCTCGATCCGCCTGGCGATCAGGGCCTGTTGCGCGCCGCGCTTGCGATCGCCTTCGGCGGTCGCCGAAGCCATCAGATATCCGAGGTCCTCGAAGATACAGAGCGCTGCGACCGCCACCGGGCGGTCGCCGTCAAAGGCCATGTAGTGGAAGAATTTCTCACGGCCCACGGATATTGCATATTCCGGCCACAGCGTTTCGCCGAGCTGACCGCTGGCTTGCGCGATCTGGTCGGCGTTGACCTCGGCGACCCTGAGATCGGTTCGGTATTCGACCGGAGCATTTCCGCTCCGGCACAATGTCGGATAGCCGGTGCGCGTGATACGGGACAGCCCGTGCGCCTCGAGCCAGCCGCGCGCCATATCCATGTCGGGACCGGGACTGAGCCAGACGAAGAAGCGCTTGACGCCTTCGGTCGCGAACAGATCGATCAGCCGGCCGACACCGGCGGACGACATTCCTTCCTCGGCGCCGCACAGATAGACGCGGTTGATATTCGAGGACGCAAAGGGCGTTTGACGGTCGACGTCCATCGTCAGGTAACAATGGCCGAACGGCGTGCCGCGAAACTCCTTGCGAATGAGGCTTGGCGGCTGGCGCTGGCTATCCACCCATTGGGCGAGCCGCCTCATCTTCAGCGATAGATCGTACTTGTCCATTGAGCTTTCCGCGGGCCGCGATTGCGCGCGGCCGAGAACACGACGCTCATTGAACGAGATCGGGCTGCGGCAGGCAAGTCATGTCATGCGGCACCCGCATGCCGTTTCGCATGGATGATGACCGGTGCACCATCATGCCGCCCCAAGGAAGTCACAAGGAATTCACAAGGAATTCCGAAGGAATTCCGAAGGAATTCAGGGCGAATTCAGGGCGCATGAGGCCAGCGGCATTACGCCGCGACCCGATGCGCCGCGATGATCTGGTCGGCAGCGCGGCCCGAGACCTCGGCCATGCGGTCGAAGGCCCGGGTGAAACTGCCGGCGCCCGCGGTTGCCGAGCGCAATTCCACGATCAATTCGCCGATCTCGGCTTCGGGCATCATGGCGCGGACGCGATCCCATCCCGGCCAGCCCTCACGGGTATCGAAACCGAGGATCTGCCCGCGCCTTCCCGACAGGATGGCATTGATCTTCGCGGTAGCATCGGTCGGACAGACGATTTCGACCACATGGATCGGCTCCAGCAACACCGGCTGGCACTGCGGCAGCGCCTCGCTGAGGCCGATCCGCGCCGCGGTCCGGAACGCAAGGTCAGAGGAGTCGACGCTGTGATAGGAGCCGTCGGTCAACGTCACCTGCACATCGATGACGGGGAACCCGAGCGGCCCGCGCAGCAATCCATCGACCACGCCCTCCTCGACCGCGCCGATGTAATTCTTCGGCACGGCGCCGCCGACGACCTTTTCGGCGAATGCAAAGCCGCCGCCGCGCGGCAGCGGCTTGATCTCCAGCACCACATCGCCGAACTGGCCATGGCCGCCGGATTGCTTCTTGTGCCGGCCGCGCTGGCTGATCGATTTGCGGATCGTCTCCTGATAGCCGATCGCCGGCGGCTGCGATTTGACGTTGACCCCGAAACGCTCGCGCAGGCGCTCGAGCGCAACCCGCAAATGCATCTCGCCCTGCCCCCACAACACGGTGTCGTGGGTCCGCGGATTGTGGATCAGGGTCAGCGACGGATCTTCCTCGTTCAGCCGCAACAGTGCCTGCCCGAGTTTGACGTCGTCCTTGCGGTCGTTTGCCGAAAGCGCGATCGCCAGCACCGGCGGTGTGGGCCCGATCGTGACCAGCGCCGCCGGCCTGGTCTTGCCGCTCGACAAGGTATCGCCGGTCTTGATCGTGTCCAGCTTGCCGAGCGCGATGGTTTCGCCGGCCTCGGCGGCTGCGCGCTTGGTGTCGTGCGCGCAATTGACGGCGAGCATCCCGGAGACCCGGCCCGCCTCACCGGAGGAGGATTGCAAGGTCGCACCGTCGTCGAGATGTCCCGACAGCACGCGAGCCAGCGACAGCTTGCCGCCATGCGCCAGATGCAGCGTCTTGAACACATAGGCCAGCGCATCCTTTCCG
>Ga0193743_1000747_pt1 | contig 25403 bp, 24 predicted proteins | sample L2c2metaG_FD_143038 | JGI IMG/M metagenome (GOLD analysis project Ga0193743, IMG submission 143038) | Soil microbial communities from a riparian zone of the East river system, Colorado, United States - L2c2 | ecosystem: Environmental > Terrestrial > Soil > Riparian zone | place: USA: East River...
AGGGTTCGCGTGGATTGTCGCTGCGTGCGGTGGGCCCTCCCCAGCCAACGGCGCCCCAAACTCACTGCTTCCGCGAGCGTCGGATGTCAGGCTGTGCATAACGCCGCCCGGTCGGGCGGGGGTGCTGGTCGGAATATACGACGATCCGTCTGTCAGCGCCGACGACGCGGCCATGATGCAAGGCCCGCACCGATACGCGATCCGGCAGGACAGCGAGGGTCGGACGTGGATTTTTGTCGTCGAGGGCACGGATGCTGCGCCCCGGCAGGCCCTCGAACGCTACGACTTCTCAGTGCACTGACGGTCTCCGCAACTTGATGCGCCCTCGCGTTGTACGAGATCAATAACGGCGTACCCGTCGGTGAGGTCGCATCTAAGCTCGGCGGCGGCATGGCGGGTACGTGGGCCGGCGCCGAGGCGGGAATGCTCATAGGCGCTCCCGGCGGTCCCGTGGGTGTCTTCATCGGTGCGCTCATTGGTGGTGCCGCCGGTGGATACGGTGGAGAATGGCTCGCTGAGCAGGGCTACCAACAGGTGACGGGATAGACGATGATCAATCCAGTCTTCGCCACCACCACGATCGTCGGACTGGCGCTACCGATGCTGCCGACGAAGAGTCCACACGCTGAGCGACGCCTGTACTGGGCGGGCGCACTCATGGCAACGGTGTCGGGGTTCTTTGCGTTGTTTCCCCCGGATTGGCCAGGCGGCCTTGTGATTGCGGGCGTCCTGGCGGGCGGTCTGTCCCTCAGGGCATACATGAACACGCCCTACATTCGGATCCGGGGCCGGACGTATGCCTTCAATCTCAGCGACAGCGAAACCGGCGACGGATCGCGGCGCCCCACGGCTCTGTCGGACTACGACCCGGCGCCAGATTCCTATGGGGGGATCGCCACCGCGACGAAGGCGTGGTGGCTGCTGGTCGCGATCGTGATCGCAGGTGCGTTGATGGTGGCGCTCTTCGCACTATCGGGGGAAGGGCCATGGCATGCAGTCGGTGCAGCGGCGGCGGTTGCCATTACGGCCATCAGCGTCGGCCACCAGGATGGCTCCTGGGAGTTCCAGATCGCGCGTGGGCAGCTGGTGCAGTTCGTGATCGCAGGCGTCACCACGCTCGGGGTATTTAGCGTCTTGTACTACTGCGCCTACTCAGCGGGTAGGCGCTGGCCGCTGCGAGCCACCCGGTCCGCGGATTACCAAGCGCACCCGCACTTACTCCCGAACTGATCGATGAGGCTCATCAAGCAGCCCGCCGTGACGAGGCAGACTGCTGCTATGCCGACGACGCCAGACTTCGAGACCCTGCTGTACAAGACCGAGCCGCCCGTCGCCACCATCACGCTGAACCGGCCCGACCAGCTCAACACCATCGTTCCGCCGATGCCCGACGAGATCGAGGCCGCGATCGGGCTGGCCGAACGCGACCCGGCGATCAAGGTGATCGTGCTGCGCGGCGCCGGACGGGCGTTCTCCGGCGGCTACGACTTCGGTGGCGGCTTCCAGCACTGGGGTGAGGCCATGAACACCGACGGCCACTGGGATCCCGGCAAGGACTTCGCCATGGTCTCCTCCCGCGCGACCGGTCCCACGCAGAAGTTCATGGCGATCTGGCGGGCGTCGAAGCCGGTGATCGCCCAGGTGCACGGCTGGTGCGTCGGCGGCGCGAGTGATTACGCGCTGTGCGCCGACATCGTGATCGCCAGCGACGACGCCGTCATCGGCACGCCATACAGCCGGATGTGGGGCGCGTACCTCACCGGCATGTGGCTCTACCGGCTGAGCCTGGCCAAGGTGAAGTGGCACTCGCTGACCGGTGAGCCGCTCACCGGTGTCGAGGCCGCCGCGGTCGAGTTGATCAACGAATCGGTGCCCTTCGAGCGGCTCGAGGCCCGGGTCGCCGAGGTCGCCGCGAAGTTGGCCCGAATCCCATTGTCCCAGTTGCAAGCTCAGAAGCTGATCGTCAACCAGGCCTACGAGAACATGGGGTTGTCTTCCACCCAGACGCTCGGTGGAATCCTGGACGGGCTGATGCGCAACACCCCCGAGGCGCTGGAGTTCATCGACGTCGCAGGCAACGACGGGGTGCGCGCAGCGGTCGAGCGGCGCGACGGGCCGTGGGGCGACTACAGCCAGGGCCCGCCGGAGCGCCGCCCGGATCCGTCGCACGTGATCGAGCCCTAATCGCGCTTGCGCAGCCCGCCCAGCATCGAGACGATCACGCCGAACACCACCAGCCCGCCACCCGCCGCCAGCGTCAGGTTGAGCCACTGGTGCAAGCTGCCCTCGGCGTGGTCCACCATCGCCTGGGCGATGTCGCGGACGTCACCGGTGATCTGATTGAGCGCGCGGTCGATGGAGCGCCGCCCTACCTCGATGCCCGCCCAGCCGGCGGCCCCGACGATGAGCGCCGAAACGCCCAAGGCCCCAAGCGCTTTGCCGCGGGACCGTGCCACGGCCAGGGTGAACAACGCGAGGACGCCGGTTAGCACCATCGCACCGACGCTGACCCATGGACCCCATCTGGCCACCTGGCGCAGCTGACCCGGCCGCAGTGAGTCGGACACGTTCTCGGTCAACGGAACGACCAGTGTCGACGGCGCGTGGATGCCGAAGTCTCGCAACGTCTCCTGAAACGAGCTGTCCGCCAACATCGGTGAGAGGTCGATCTCCCAGCGTCCAGACTCGTCGGACTGTTGGACGGTGTCGGTGAACATCCAGCGGTGCGCGATCCGATTGGCCTGCGCGAACTGGCCGGGAAAGGCGGCACTGCGGGTGTACGCAGTCGCCGCGCCGCTCAAGAGATCGGGTCGGACGTCATAGCCGCTGTTGCCGGCCAGCGTCACGAGCTGAGCGGTGAGTTCTGCGGCCATCGCACTCTGCAACGCGGGATCCTTCGCCGCCGACGTCGCCAACGCCGCATAGCCGTCCTCGTCGACGACGTTGTGTTGCGCCCACGCGGTGGGCACCGCGACGGCCAGCGCGGCCGTCACGAGGAGCCAAAACAGAAGGGTCGCCAAGAACCGCACTGGCGCGTCCTCCTGTCCGGGACGCGGCCTGCGAGTATGGGCCGGGTCAGTCGGCCAAGGCGCGTCCCACGATGAGCGGGTCGGCGCGGCCGACCACCTCGTGGTCCTTGTTGTCGTAGTCGAACTTACCGAGGACGTAGCGCATGGCGTTGATGCGGGCGCGCTTCTTGTCGTTGCTCTTGACGACCGTCCACGGCGCCGTGTCCGTGTCGGTGAGCTCGAACATGTCCTCCTTGGCCGCGGTGTAGGCCTCCCACTTGTCCAGTGACGCGAGATCCGTCGGCGACAGCTTCCACTGGCGCACCGGGTCGACCTGGCGGATGGTGAAGCGGGTGCGCTGTTCGGCCTGCGTGACCGAGAACCACAGTTTGGTGAGGCTGATGCCGTCGTTGACCAGCATCTGCTCGAAAAGCGGCGTCTGGCTGATGAACTCGGTGTGCTGATCGGGTGTGCAGAAGCCCATCACCCGCTCGACGCCCGCGCGGTTATACCAGGACCGGTCGAACAGAACCAGCTCGCCGGCCGCGGGCAGGTGTTTGACGTAGCGCTGGAAGTACCACTGGGTGCGTTCGCGATCGGTCGGCTTCTCCAGCGCGACGACCCTCGCGCCGCGTGGGTTGAGGTGCTCCATGAACCGCTTGATCGTGCCGCCCTTGCCCGCGGCGTCGCGGCCCTCGAAGACGATGACGTGTCGCAGGCCGTTGGACTGGCTCCACACCTGCAGCTTCAGCAGCTCGATCTGGAGCAGCCGCTTCTGTTCCTCGTAATCGTGGCGCGACATTCGTTCGTCGTACGGGTAGCTCTCGCGCCAGGTATCGACGTCGGCTCCGCTGGGGTGGTGCACCAGCACGGGGTCGTCGTCATCGTCGTCGCGGACGGTGTAGTGGTCCGTTCCTTCAAGCATGGTCACGGACAGAAGCTATCGACCCCGGCATAAGCGACGGTGACGTCCAGGTGAACGGAAGGTAGCGGGACGATCGGGCTACTTGGCCGCGCGGCGCGGCCGGACCAACGCGAGCTTGGTCATCATCGTGTTCATCCGCCTCATCGACTTCAGCGAGTTGTTGTAGTAATTGCCGCCCGCACCGACGTTGGTGCGCGGTGAGACGATCGCCTCCTGGCGGCAGAACTTGCGCAGACCCTCGGCGCCGCCGAACCGCGCACCGATGCCGGAGGTCTTCCAGCCGCCCATCGGCGCGGTGGTGCACATCAGGTTGGAGATCACGTCGTTGATGTTGACGGCTCCGCAATCTAGTTGCACGGCAATGTCATTGGCGCGCTCAGCATCTTGGGAGAACACCGACGCACTCAGACCGTAGGGGCTGTCGTTGGCCAGGCGCACCGCCTCGGCGACGGTGGACACCTTCATGATCGGCAGCGTCGGGCCGAAGGTCTCCTCCGTCATGCACGCCATCGAGTGGTCGACGTCGACGAGCACCGTGGGTGGGTAGAAGCTGCCAGGGCCTGCGGGGCGCTCGCCACCCGTGAGTGCCTTCGCGCCCTTCGCGATCGCATCGGCCACGTGCCGCTCGGTGACGGCCACCTGGCTGTCGTCGATCTGCGCCCCGAAGTCGTAGCCCTCGCCAGCGCCCATCTTCAGGTTCTTCACGTCACGGACTACGGCGTCGACGAACTGGTCGTAGACCGGCTCGAGCACGTAGACCCGCTCGACCGAAACGCACGTCTGCCCGGCATTGAACATCGCGCCCCACACCGCGGCGTGGGCGGCCAAGTCGACGTCGGCGTCCTCCAGCACGATCATCGGGTCCTTGCCGCCGAGCTCCAGACTGATCGGGGTGAGCCGGCGCGCGGCCCGCTCCATCACCTTCGCGCCGGTCGCGCTGGAGCCGGTGAACTGGATGTAGTCGGAGTTGTCGACGACGGCCTCGACGGCCTCGCGGGCGCCTTGAACGATCGCCATCACCTCGGGAGCACCCGAGTCGATCCAGCCGCGTTGCAGCAGTTCGGCGGTCAGCGGGGTGCGCTCGGACGGTTTGAGCAGGATCGCGCAGCCGGCCGCCAGCGCCCCGAGGCCGTCCATCAGCAGGTTGGCCACGGGGTAGTTCCACGGCGCGACGATGCCGACGACCGGGCGTGGCCGGTAGTGCACGGTGATCTTCTTGATCGCCAGGAAGGGCAGCGCCGCCGGTCGGGTCTCCGGCGCCAGCGCCTTCTCCATCGTCTTGATGTAGTACGAGGCGATCATGATCAGCAGCGGCACCTCTTGCGCGGCGTCGGTCGCCGACTTGCCGGTCTCCTTGATCAACAGCGACTCGATCTCGTCACGGTGCTCGCCCAGCCACACCGCGTAGCGCGCCAGCACCTTGGCGCGACCCTTGGCTCCGCGCGCCTCCCACTCCCGCTGGGCCTGCCGCAGTCCGGCGGCGATACGCGGCACGTCGGCCGGGTCGGTCCAACGCACCGTCCCCGCCACGGCACCGGTGGCGGGACTGAGGATGGTGGCGGCGTCGGTGGCATCCACTTCGTGCGTTGCTGTCATAAGCCCATGCTAGCCGCTACTGTGACTCAGATCGCAGCCGGGTTGACACCTGTCAAGTCCGGCGGCGTGCGTGTCCTGATGTGAGGGTTACGACGCACACGATCGCGCTGCCGAGCAGCAGACCGCCGACCGTGTCGGTGAAGTAGTGAAACGTGATGCCCACCCCGACCATGCCCAGCAGGATGGCCGCGGCCGCGACCAGTACCGCCCACCAGGCGCACCCTGCCGCCAGCACGACCAGACCCATCACGACCACCAGCGTCGTCACGTGGCCACTCGGATACGCGAGGCCGCCGCCTTTCTCTCGGCCGAACACGGGCTTGAGCATTCGCACGAACCCAATCGCGACGAGCGGCGCCAGCGGAGTGACCGCCGCCAATCGCCAGCGCCGCCGATACAAGGCGACCAACAGCACGACCACCAGCACGACCACCAGCACGCGCGGGTTTGTGACGAATGCCAGCCGGCGCGCGGGGCTGTCCCAGTAGCGCTGGAACCAGTCGTCGACTGGGGTCGCACCCTTGCCGACCACCCACCCGAGCAGCAGCATTGCGGCCACGCCGACGGGCGGCCACAGGCGAACCAGCACGGTCAGCCCGCGATGCCCCGCACGTAGGCGGCCTGGCCCAGGTGCTGGGCGCAGTCGTCGATGATGCTGACCAGTCGCGCGCTCGCGGTGACCGGCGGGGTCCAGCGTTTGTCCACGATGCGGTCGAGTTCCTCCGGCGTCACCGAGGCGACGAACTCCAGCGTCAGCTTGTGCACGGCGTGGTAATAACCGGCCATCAGGTCCACCGGCGGTCGCACCTTGCCGACCTGCTCGGGGGTGTGGCCGTAGCCGTGTGAGTCGCGCGGCAGGTCCAGGGCGAAGCGGTCGGCCCAGCCGTCGCGAAACCACACCTGCTCGACGCCGGCGATCTCGCAGAGCTGCGCATCCTGCACCCTGGCGCTGTGCCAGATCAGCCACGCGATGCTGTTGGCCTCCGGCGTCGGCCGCCACGAGGACAGTTCGTCGGTCAGGCCGTCGGTGAGGTCGTCGACGTGCTCGATGAGCCGGGTGAACGAGTCGCGCAGCAGCTCGCGGACTGCCGCGGTGTCGGTGTCAGCCATGCCGAAGACGCTACCCGGCTCTAACCCTCCGGCTGCGCGCCGTGAAAGACGGCTTCGACGTTGTTGCCGTCCGGGTCGCGCACGAAGGCGCCGAAATAGTTGGGGTGGTATTCGGGCCATAGCCGCGGATCGTGGAGGGACTCGGCACCGAGCTTCAGAGCGGCGTCGTAGAAGGCGTGCACGGCGTCGGTCCCGGCCGCGTTGAACGCGACGTGGATCTCACGGTTGGGACCCGCGGCATCGCCCGCGCTGGCGTCGGAGATCCAGAAGCTGGGAAAGCCATCGCGGCCGTAGCCGATCGCGACGCCGTAATCCATCTGGCGAGTGAATCCGAGCACGCCGAGCACGGTGTCGTAGAACTCCTTTGATCTCGCCCAATCGCTGCAGTTGATTCCGAAGTGATCGATCACGGCCTCATCCTGGCATCTACCTCCGACAGCGACGAGCACTTGGGCGAAGCTCAGAAACAAAGTCGTACATTCAAGTCATGGGCTTCGACTTGATCATTCGCAATGGCACGATCGTCGACGGACTTGGCGGTGACCCGTATGTCGGCGACGTCGCGGTGTCCGACGGAATGATCGCGTCGATCGGAACGGTGGATGGCGTGGGCGCCCGCGAGCTCGACGCGACCGGGCTGCTCGTCACCCCCGGCTTCGTCGACCTGCACACCCATTACGACGGTCAGGCCATCTGGTCGGAGCGCATGATCCCGTCCTCCGCGCACGGCGTGACCACCGCGGTGATGGGCAACTGCGGCGTCGGCTTCGCGCCATGCCGGCCTGCCGACCACGAGACGCTCGTCGACCTGATGGCCGGCGTCGAGGACATCCCCGGCGTCGTCATGGTCGACGGACTGCCGTGGACGTGGGAGACGTTCCCGGAGTTCCTCGACGCGCTCGACGCTGGAAGGCGCGACATCGACGTGGCGGCGTATCTGCCGCACTCCCCGCTACGCGTGTACGTGATGGGCCAGCGCGGCGTCGACCGCGAACCCGCCACCGCCGAGGACCTGGCGCTGATGCGCAAGCTCGCCGCCGAGGCCGTTGAGGTCGGCGCGCTGGGTTTCGCGTCGTCGCGGTTGACCTTGCACAAGTCCGAAAGCGGAAGGCCAATACCCAGTTTCGAGGCAGGCCATGCCGAGATCGACGCGATCGCGCGCGGTGTCAAGGACGCCGGCGGCGGGCTGATCCAATTCGTCCCCGACCTCGTCGCAGGCGACTACGAGCCCGCGCTGCAGACGGTGTTCGACGTCGCGGCCGACGTGGGCCTGCCGGTGACGTTCACCTTGGCGATCGGCAACGCGGGCGACCCGTTCTTCGAGGAAGGGCTCAATCTGGTCGAGAAGGCCAACGCCGCGGGCGGCGAGGTGAGCGCGCAGATCTTCCCGCGGCCCATCGGGCTGGTCATCGGCCTCGAACTGTCCGGCAACCCGTTCGTCCTGTATCCGAGCTACCGGGAGCTCGCCCATCTGCCGCTGGCCGAGCGCGTAGCCGAGATGCGCAAACCCGAAGTTCGGACGCGCATCCTCGCCGACAAGCCGGCCTCCGACGGTCATCCGCTGATGTTCGCCACCCAGGCGTGGGACTGGATGTTCCCGCTGGGCGATCCGCCGAACTACGAACCCGACCCGTCGGACAGCATCGGCGCCAGGGCGCGGGCACGCGGAGTCAGCCCCCTCGAAGAGGCCTACGACCGCGTGCTCGACGACGACGGGCACGCGATGCTGCTGATCACGCTGGCCAACTTCCGGGACGCGTCATTGGACACCGTGGCGAAGCTGCTCCGTAGGGACGATGTCGTACTCGGCCTCGGCGACGGCGGCGCACACTACGGAATGATCTGCGACGCAAGCTTTCCCACCTACATGCTGGCGCACTGGGCACGGGATCGTGCGTCGGGACGACTGTCGGTGGCCGAGGCGGTGCGCGAGCTGACGTCTGTGCCCGCGCGCGTGGCCGGGCTGGCCGACCGGGGCCGCATCGCCGTCGGCTTCAAGGCGGACCTCAACGTCATCGACCACGCCGCGGTGCGCCTGCACAAGCCGGTGATCGCGCGCGACCTGCCCGGCGGTGGGCGTCGCCTCGACCAGAGTGCTGACGGGTACGTCGCAACGATCGTGTCCGGGCAGGTCATCGCCGAGCACGGTGCGCCGACCGACGCGCTGCCCGGCAGGCTGGTGCGTGGCCGTCGCCCCGCGCCCGTCGCCTGACGGGCGCGGGGCGACGCTTCACACTATGCGGCTGCGCCCGACGCTTCGCTCGGATCCGAGTCGACCGGGCCGCCGGTCTCGACACCCTGCGGCCCGGTCGGACCAGCGGTGTCACCGGCCGCGTCCTCGTCGCTGCCCGGGATCGACGCAGCCGTACCGTCGTCCTTGACCGTCTCAACCTTGGCCTGGTTGTCGAACTTGTCGCCCGGGCTGACCTTGTTGCCCGACCTCACCGTGTCCGTCACCGGCTTGTCCACCTTGACCTCGGGGGCGTCCGTATCGCCGACGGGCGTCTCATCCGGATCGACGTCGCCGGCGGCCGGAGGCGTGTTCAGCGTGGAATCCGTTGCCTCGACCTTCTTTTCGACCAGATCAAGGCTCGACACCGTGATACCACCGGCGACCGCGAGCGACGCGTCCGGCACCGAGCTCGCCTCGACCGACACGTCGGCGAGGATGGCCGACGGGAATGGGGTCGGCGAGATCGGCGGCGGGAGCAGCGACAGCAGGTTGTCGATGGTGTCGGAAATGGCATTGACGGTGTTGTTCGCCAGCTCGCCGATCGGCCCCGGAAGGGTGGTGAATGGGTCGGAGACGTTGGCCAGCAGATACCCGAGCAGCCCGGATGTCGGCGACAGCAGGCCGTACACCAGATTGCTCACCAGCCCGGGAATCTCGCTCGGATTCTGAATCGCCGACTCGAAGGTCGCCTCCAGGTCGGCCGGAAGATAACCCAGGTAGTACGCGGTGTTGTACAGCATCCACACGGGTGCGGTGACGGCAAGGTTGGCGGCAACGACCGTGCGGCCGATGTCGCTGGCCCAGAACGCATTCGTCGCGAACACACCCGGATCCGCGCTGGGTAGCCCGGCGAGGGCGCCGTTGATCGCGTCGGCGATCTGGTTCACGGCGTTGATGATGAGGCCGCTGTCGGTCGCGTTCGGCCCGAACGGATACGGCAGCAGCCCGGCCAGCGGCTCAATCGAAAAGTACTTGATTTCCGACGGATACGTGTACCACGGGTAGTCGTCGGAAGGGTTGACGTACCGCTGAACCAGCCAGGACAGCAGGTTTGGGCTCAGAGACGGGTTCTGCGCGGCGATGGCAATGGCAGTGAAGGCATCGAACGGCAGCGAGAACGCACCGTCGAACGTGAGTGCCACGCCGGAGGCGACGCCATTGACGGCATCGCCCAGGCCGTAGAGCGCGTCGGTGATCACCGACGCGTTTGCCACGTCGATGTTGAGCACCGGAAGGCTGCGGTTCTCCGGCACCCCGACGATCGATGCCGCCGAGACCACACCGGCAGCCACCAACGCGGCGGCAAACTTTGTCTGCGGACGAACAGAAGAAGCGTTCATGATTCCCCCTAGAATCCTGCGGTCCTCTACCGCAGGTCGAGTATATGACTCGTCCTGACGTGTGCGTCAATAATTCGGTAATCCCACCGTGACCGCATTCTCGCCACATGAGCGTCAAGGTGGATCTGGACCGTCTGTCCGACACGCTGGGCGACTTCGCGTTGGGCTACCTGATCACGGTCGGCGACGACTTCCGAGCGCACACCGTCGCCAGCGATCCCGCCCTCTCCGACGGCGTGTTCCACGTCGGCTCCACGGGAAACACCACTCGCCGCAACGTGATTCAGCATGCCGATGTCACATTGCTGTGGCCGCCCCGCGAGCCAGGCGGGTACTCGCTGATCGTCGACGGGCACGGCGAGGTGCGCGGCGACGGGCTGTGCGTGACGCCGGCGCGCGCGGTACTGCACCGTTCCGCCGCACCCGGCACCCCATCCGCGTCGGTCTGCGACGACGATTGCGTGCCGCTGAGCTGAGCCGACCCCCGACGCACGAAAAGGCCCGGCCCCCTTGACGGGAACCGGGCCTCCTCAGAGCCAGGAACTTCCAGAGAACTAGAAGTCCATGCCGCCCATGCCACCGGTCGGGTCGCCCGCGGGTGCGGACGCCTTCTCCGGCTTGTCGGCGACGACGGCCTCGGTGGTGAGGAACAGCGCCGCGATGGATGCCGCGTTCTGCAGCGCCGAGCGAGTGACCTTGACCGGGTCGGCGACGCCGGCCTTCAGCAGGTCCTCGTACTCGCCGGAAGCAGCGTTCAGGCCGTGGCCTGCGGGAAGGTTGGTGACCTTCTCGGCGACGACGCCCGGCTCCAGGCCGGCGTTGAAGGCGATCTGCTTCAGCGGAGCCGACAGCGCAACGCGCACGATGTTGGCACCAGTGGCCTCGTCACCCTCGAGCTTCAGCTCGTCGAGCGCAGGAGCCGACTGCAGCAGAGCCACGCCGCCACCGGCGACGATGCCCTCTTCCACGGCGGCCTTGGCGTTGCGCACTGCATCTTCGATGCGGTGCTTGCGCTCCTTGAGCTCCACCTCGGTGGCAGCTCCGGCCTTGATCACCGCAACACCGCCGGCCAGCTTGGCCAGGCGCTCCTGCAGCTTCTCGCGGTCGTAGTCGGAGTCGCTGTTCTCGATCTCGGCACGGATCTGCGAAACCCGACCGGCGATGGCGTCGGAATCCCCGGCGCCCTCGATGACCGTGGTCTCGTCCTTGGTGACGACGACCTTGCGGGCCTGACCGAGCAGCGCGACGTCAGCGGTCTCCAGCGAGAGGCCGACCTCCTCGCTGACGACCTGGCCACCGGTGAGGATCGCGATGTCCTGCAGCATCGCCTTGCGGCGGTCACCGAAGCCAGGCGCCTTGACGGCGACGGACTTGAAGGTGCCGCGGATCTTGTTGACGACCAGCGTGGACAGTGCCTCGCCCTCGACGTCCTCGGCGATGATCAGCAGCGGCTTGCCGGACTGAATGACCTTCTCCAGCAGCGGAAGCAGATCCTTGACCGTCGACACCTTCGAGCTGACCAGCAGGATGTACGGATCCTCGAGGATCGCTTCCTGACGCTCGGCATCGGTGACGAAGTAGCCCGAGATGTAGCCCTTGTCGAAGCGCATGCCCTCGGTGAGCTCGAGCTGCAGGCCGAAGGTGTTGGACTCCTCGACCGTGATGACGCCCTCGTTGCCGACCTTGTCCATGGCCTCGGCGATCAGGTCGCCGATGGTCTGGTCACCGGCGGAGATGCCCGCGGTGGCAGCGATCTGCTCCTTGGTCTCGACCTCCTTGGCCGACGCCAGCAGCGTCTCGGTGATCTTCTCCACGGCCTTCTCGATGCCGCGCTTCAGACCCAACGGGTTGGCGCCCGCAGCCACGTTGCGCAGGCCCTCGCGAACCAGCGCCTGTGCGAGGACGGTGGCGGTGGTGGTGCCGTCGCCCGCGACGTCGTCGGTCTTCTTGGCGACTTCCTTGACCAGCTCGGCGCCGATCTTCTCGTAGGGATCCTCCAGCTCGATCTCCTTGGCGATGGACACACCATCGTTGGTGATCGTGGGGGCGCCCCACTTCTTCTCCAGGACGACGTTGCGGCCCTTGGGGCCCAACGTCACCTTTACCGCGTCGGCGAGGCTGTTCAGGCCCCGCTCGAGGCCGCGACGGGCCTCTTCGTCATACGCAATTGTCTTGGCCATTGCGAAGTGATTCCTCCGGATTAGGGATGGCACGTTTGTTGGTCGGGTTCAGTGCCCGCGACGGACGGCTGGGGTGTGCTCCCGCAGGTGCGGCCCCTGCCTCACCGGCCCGACCTAGCACTCACCGATCGCGAGTGCCAATGTCATTTCTAGCACTCGACCATGGCGAGTGCAAGATTCAGGGTCCCTCATCGAGGCTTCGCGCGCAGCCCGTTGATGACGATCTCGGTGACCCGTTCGGCCACGTCGGGGTTGTACGCCTGCGCGGCCTGACATCCGACGATCACCGCCTTCACCTCGGGGACGCTGACGTCGGGTCGCGCAGTGCCCGCCCGCTGGGCGGCACTCAGCAGATCGCCGAGTAGGCCGAGGAACTCCGCCTCCGCCTCCGGGGCGACGACGTTGACGTCGATGCCATAGCCGGCCATCGCCTCGGTGAGGCTGCGGTCGGTGGCGCCCTGACTCACCATCCCCCGGAGGAACACGTACAGCGCCTCGCCGGGATCATCGGCGTCGAGCAGGGTCCGGCCCGCCGTCACGATCTGCCGCAATCGGTTCTCGACCACCGCGCCGAACAGCGCCTCCTTCGTCGGGAAGTGGCGATACACCGTGCCTGCACCCACGCCGGCCCGGCGCGCGATCTCGTCGATCGGCACCGACACCCCCTCGGCGGCCAGCGCCTCGTAGGCGACCTCCAGGACGCGTGCGCGGTTGCGTACCGCATCGGCCCGAAGGGGCCGCTCCGGTTGAACCACGTCACACCTCCTGGCTAAGCGGGGCGATCGTTCCGTATAGTCGAATCAAACGGAGTGCTCGCCCCGTTTACCATTCTAGTGAGGAGCGTGCCATGTCCAAGTGGACCATCGCAGACATTCCCGACCAGACCGGCCGCGTCGCCGTCGTAACGGGTTCCAACACCGGCCTCGGCCTCGAAACCGCCAAGGCGCTCGCCGCCCGCGGTGCGCGCGTCGTGCTCGCGGTGCGCAACCTCGAGAAGGGCAAGGAGGCGGCCGCCACCATCACCGCCGCCACTCCTGGCGCCGACGTCACGCTGCAGGAGCTGGACCTGAGCTCGCTGGAGTCGGTGCGCACCGCCGCGGGCGAGTTGAGGTCGCAGCACGACCAGATCGACCTGTTGATCAACAACGCGGGACTGATGTACCCGCCGAAGTCGACCACCGAGGACGGCTTCGAAATGCAGTTCGGCACCAACCATCTCGGCCACTTCGCCCTCACCGGCCTGCTGCTCGACCGCCTGGTGTCGGTGCCGGGCTCCCGGGTGGTGACGGTCAGCAGCGTCGGCCACCGCATCAACGCGGCCATCCACTTCGACGACCTGCAGTGGGAACGCAGCTACAGCAGAGTCGGCGCCTACGGGCAGTCCAAGCTCGCCAACCTGCTGTTCACCTACGAACTGCAGCGCCGGCTGGCGTCACACGGCACAACGATCGCGGCCGCCGCGCACCCCGGCGGCTCCGACACCGACCTGATGCGCCACCTGCCCAATTCGCTGCAGTTTGCGCTGCCGGCGATCCGACCGCTGTTTCAAGGTGCCGACATGGGCGCACTGCCCACCCTGCGCGCCGCGACCGACCCCGGCGTGCTCGGCGGCCAGTACTTCGGACCCGACGGACCGGGCGGAGTCCGCGGCTACCCGAAGGTGGTGCCGTCGAGCGACCAGTCCCACGACCTGGATCTGCAGCGCCGACTGTGGGCGGTCTCCGAGGAATTGACTCAGGTGGTCTATCCGGTCGACTGACACGGCCCTAAGCTCGACTCCGTGTCGCTTGTCGTGCCGCCCTATCCCCCGGCCCGCTACACCAAGGACGAACCCGAGAACAGTGCGTGGCTGCGCCGCAGTGATCAACCGCCGGACTACGACTCCTTCGGGCTGGTGCAGTACCACTACCTGGCCAACCAGGGGAACACCAACGGTGACTACGGCCTGTACCGCGTCGAACTCGCACCGAAGGCCGGCGGGCCGGGACCGCACTTCCATCGAGCGATGTCGGAGGCGTTCTTCGTGCTGTCGGGGACGATGGAGCTCTACGACGGCCGCGACTGGGTCCAGGGCGGCCAGGGCGACTTCCTCTACGTCCCGCCCGGTGGCGTGCACGGTTTCCGCAACGTGGCCGACGACCCCGCGTCGATCCTCATGCTGTTCGCGCCCGGCGCGCCCAGGGAGCACTACTTCGAGGGCCTCGCGCAGCTCCACGAGTTGAACGACGACGAGCGCCGCGCCTGGTTCGACGCCAACGACAACTACTTCGTCTGAGCGCCCTCGGTCACTGAACCGAAGGGCCATCGAGCGGGACGAACTGCCACCCGGCCCCCTGCAGCGCAGGGATGGCGGCACTGACCCCGGCGGCGGTTCCCGACCCGGGGTGGTTCATGTGGGCCAGCACGATCGAGCCCGGCGCCGCCCGGGTGATCGCGGCGCCCACCGCAGCGGCCGGGGACGTCGCGCCGTTGTCGGCGTTGACGGAGAACCCGACGGGTGTCAGGCCGAGGTCCTGGACGATCTGCACCGCGACTTCGTCGTAGTGCGCGGTGCCGGTGCGGAAGTAGATGGGCGGCTTGCCGGTCAGCGCCGTGAGCCGGGTCTGGTTGGTCCAGACTTCGTCGACCGCCTCGCTCGCGGACTTCGTTCCGGCGATGCCGTAGGCCGAGCGTCCAGTCACCGACAGTGGAATGTGCCGCGTGCCGTGGTTTCCAATCGCGAACAGTGGATTCGCGGCGAGTTGCTCGGTCCGGCCGGGGTTCGCGTCGATCCACTTCGAACACACGAACAGCAGGGCCGGAACGGCGTTGCGTTCCAGTGTGTTCAGCAACGAGTCGTCGCACGCCCGATCGCACGCGTCGAAGGTCAGCGCGAGTTGACGTCCCGACGGGTTGAACGTCGTCATGATCCCGGGCAACGACATGCCCCACTGGGTGGGCTGGCGATCGGCGTCGCGCGCGGCCACCGCACCGGGATCGACGCCCGACGCGGCCAGCGCGGTCGGGACCCGGACGCCGGCACCCAGCGCGGCGGCCGTACCCGCCAGCGCCGCCAAGAACATCCGCCGAGTGGGCATGCGCGCACGCTAGGCGCCGATCCTGACGACACCTTGACAACGGGTTGGCAAACCTCTGGAAGGAGGCCCGGCTCGGGCACGGCACGAAATCCCCGGTCCGCTCGCATCATTGGACGAGCCGGGCTGCCAGGTACGGCGCCGTGCGGCTCTCTGCCACCCGGGCCACCTCGGCCGGAGTTCCTGCCGCGACGACCCGACCGCCGGCATCGCCCGCCCCGGGCCCGAGGTCGATGACCCAGTCCGAGCCGGCCACCAGCCGCATGTCGTGCTCGGCCACCACGACGGTGTTGCCCGCATCGACGAGGCGGTGCAGCTGACCATCGAGCAGATCCACGTCGGCGGGATGCAGGCCGGTGGTGGGCTCGTCGAGAACGTAGATGGTGTGCCCGCGGCGGGGCCGCTGTAATTCCGAGGCCAGCTTGATCCGCTGGGCCTCGCCACCGGAGAGCTCGGTCGCAGGCTGCCCGAGGCGCAGATACCCCAGCCCCACTTCCTGCAGTGTCGTCAGACTCCGCGCTGCGCCTGCGACGTCGGCGAAGAACTCCGAGGCCTCGTCGACGGTCATCGCGAGCACGTCGGCGATGGTGCGGTCGCGGTAGCGCACCTTGAGGGTGTCCTCGTTGTAGCGGGCGCCGTGGCACGTCGGGCACGTGCCATAGGTGCCGGGCAGGAACAGTAGTTCCACGGACACGAATCCCTCGCCCTGGCAGGTGGGACACCGGCCGTCGGCGACGTTGAACGAGAACCGCCCCGCGGTCCAGCCTCGCCGCTTGGCCGCAGGGGTCGCCGCGAAGACGCGCCGGACGGCGTCGAACAATCCCGTGTAGGTTGCCAGCGTCGAGCGCGGCGTCCGGCCGATCGGGCGTTGATCGACGGCGACCAGCCGCTTGATCTGCTCGACGCCGTCGGCCGTCACGCCGACGCTCGCATCGTGATCGAGGTCGACGATCTCGGCGTCGCCGTCGTCGCCGTCGGTCTCCGGGTCGACCGCGCCGCCGCCCAGCTGGCGCGTGACGACGTCGCCGAGCACCTTGTAGACGAGCGTCGACTTGCCCGAGCCGGAGACCCCGGTGACCGCGGTGTACACCCCCAGCGGGATATCGACGTCGAGATCACGCAGGTTGTGAAAGCTGATGCCGCGCAACGCCAAGATGCCCGACGGAGTGCGCGGCACGCGGACATCGGCCGCCTGGTCCCCGAACAGGTAGTCGCGGGTGACCGACCCGGCGACATCGGCCAGGCCCGCCACCGGTCCGCTGTAGAGCACCTCGCCACCAAGCTCGCCTGCGCCGGGCCCGACGTCGACGATCCAGTCCGCGCGGCGCACCACGTCCATGTCGTGCTCGACGACGAACAGCGAGTTACCCGCCCGCCGAAGCCGGTCGAGCACGTCGAGCAACGGCTCGGCATCGGCCGGGTGCAGGCCCGCCGACGGCTCGTCGAGAACGTAGAGGACACCGAACAGGCCCGCGCGCAGCTGGGTGGCCAGCCGTAGGCGCTGCAGCTCGCCTGGCGACACCGTGGGGGTGCGACGGCTCAGGGTCAGGTAGCCGAGTCCGAGGTCGATGAGGACCTGGATGCGGGCGACCAGGTCCGCGGCGATCATCGTCGCCACTTCGGTCAACTCGCCCGACTCGGTGGACTCGTATGCGGCTTCGAAGTCGGTGCGCGTCGCAGCGGGCCGAAGCGCGTCGGCGAGGTCGGTCAGCGGCATGGCCACGTACCCGGCGATGTTGCGGCCCGCGAACGTGACGGCGAGCGCCTCGGGCCGCAGCCCGGAGCCGTGACAGACCGGGCAGTCCACGCTGTCCACGAACTTCAGCACCCGCCTGCGCATCATCGCGCTCTGCGAGTTCGCAAGCGTGTGCCGGACGTGCCGCTCGGCGCTGGAGAACGTGCCGTTGTAGTAATAGTCGGCCGTCACGGGGTGCTGGCTCGGGTCGATCTCGACGGTCGGCTGCTCATCGGTGAACAGGATCCAGTCGCGTTGCTTCTTCGACAGCTTGCGCCACGGCTTGTCGATGTCGTAGCCGAGCGTGATGAGGATGTCGCGCAGGTTCTGCCCCTGCCACGCGCCGGGCCATGCGGCGACGGCGCCCTCGCGGATGGTCAGCGACGTGTCGGGAACGAGCGTCTCCTCGGTGACCCGGTGAATCCGGCCAAGGCCGTGACACTCGGGGCAGGCGCCAACGGCAGTGTTCGGGGAGAACGCGTCGGAGTCCAGTCGCTCGGTGAAGCCGCGAGGGAACGTGCCTGCGCGGGAGAAGAGCATCCGCAACAGGTTGGACAACGTCGTGACCGTTCCGACGGATGACCGCGACGACGCCGCCCCGCGCCGCTGCTGCAGCGCCACGGCGGGCGGCAGCCCGGTGATGTCGTCCACCTTGGGCGCGCCGGCGGGCAGCAGCAGCCTGCGGGCGTAGGGGGCGACGGACTCGAAGTAGCGACGCTGCGCCTCGGCGTAGATCGTCCCGAAGGCCAATGACGACTTGCCCGACCCCGAGATCCCGGTAAACGCGACCAGTGCGTCGCGCGGGGCGGCCACGTCAACCCCGCGTAGGTTGTGCACCCGGGTGCCGAAGACGCGGACGAACGGGTCGACGTCTTCGGCGCGGGGCGGCTGCACCACGCCATTGTGCGCGGTCGGTGCGACAGGTCGCGGGTTCGTTTGCTCGACATCAGATTGGTCAGAAGCCGGATCAATGGTGCCGAAATGCGCCGACGGGCGTGTCGCACGCGGGCGGTCATGCCGACACGCGCCCCTTCGTCGGGGGACACGCCCAGCGGAGATGCGCAGCCGGAACCCCTTGCCCTAGACTGCCCTTCGACCAGATAGGAGTCTTCGGGTGCGGGCTTTCGCAGCGCCCAGCACCCAGGCGTTGCGGGGCTGGCAACGTCGGGCCATGGTGCGGTATCTTGCTGCCCGGCCACGGGACTTTCTGGCCGTCGCGACGCCCGGATCGGGCAAGACGACCTTTGCGCTGCGCATCGCAGGCGAGCTGCTGGCCGACGGCACCGTGGAGCGGCTCACGATCGTCGTACCCACCGAGCACCTCAAGACGCAGTGGGCGCAGGCCGCGGCGGGCATCGGCCTGTCACTGGACCCGAAGTTCAGCAACTCCTCGGCGCAGAACTCCGACGAGTACCACGGCGTCGTCGTCACCTACGCCCAGGTGGCCAGCCATCCCGGCCGGCACCGGGTGCGCACCGAGAATCGCAAGACGCTGGTCGTGTTCGACGAGATCCACCACGGCGGCGACGCCAAGACTTGGGGTGAGGCCATCCGCGAGGCGTTCGGCGACGCCACCCGGCGACTGGGCCTGACCGGCACGCCGTTCCGCAGCGACGACAGCGCGATCCCGTTCATCACCTACGAGCGCGGCCCCGACGGTTTGGAGCGCTCGCAGGCCGACCACACCTACGGCTACGCGGAGGCGCTGGCCGACGGGGTGGTGCGTCCCGTCGTCTTCCTGGCCTACTCCGGCGAGGCGCGCTGGCGGGACAGCGCAGGCGAGGAGCACGCCGCCCGGTTGGGCGAACCGCTCAACGCCGAGCAGACCGCCCGCGCCTGGCGGACCGCGCTGGATCCGACCGGCGAGTGGATGCCCGCGGTGATCGCCGCGGCCGATACCCGGCTGCAGCAGAAGCGCCAGCACGTGCCGGACGCGGGCGGCATGATCATCGCCTCCGATCAGACCGCGGCCCGGGCGTATGCCGGACTGCTGACCACGATCACCGGCGAGGCGCCGACCCTGGTGCTGTCCGACGATCCCGGGTCGTCGGACCGAATCACGACGTTCTCCCAGGGCACCAGCCGCTGGCTGGTGGCGGTGCGCATGGTGTCCGAGGGCGTCGACGTGCCACGCCTTGCAGTCGGGGTCTATGCCACCAGCGCATCCACTCCGCTGTTCTTCGCGCAGGCGATCGGCCGTTACGTGCGCTCGCGCCAGCCGGGCGAGACGGCGAGCATCTTCCTGCCGTCGGTGCCGAACCTGCTCATGCTGGCCAGCGAGATGGAAGCCCAGCGCAACCACGTATTGGGCAAGCCGCATCGCGAGTCGCAGGGCGACGAGTTCGAAGAGTACGAAGAGAAGCAGAAGTCCGAGCCCAGCGAGATGGACAACGGCTTCGAGATGCTTGGCGCGGACGCCGAGCTGGATCAGGTGATCTTCGACGGCTCGTCGTTCGGCACCGCGACCCCGGCGGGCAGCGACGAGGAGGCCGACTATCTCGGCATCCCCGGCCTGCTGGACTCCACCCAGATGCGGGACCTGTTGCGGCGCAGGCAGGAAGAGCAACTGGACCGCCGGACCGCCGCGGGAGGGACGCTGCCGGTGACGTCCACCACGCACGGCCAGCTGCGCAACCTACGACGTGAGCTCAACGCACTGGTCACGCTCGCCCACCACCGCACCGGCAAGCCGCACGGCTGGATCCACAACGAACTCCGCCGGATCTGCGGCGGGCCGGTGCTCGCGGCGGCCAACTCCGATCAGATCTCCGCACGCATCGAAGCGGTCCGCTCGCTCAAGGCCTAGCGTTCGACCATGCCCGCCGATGCACCCACCATCCTGGCCACCAGCGGAGGGATCAAGCCGGGGCGACGCACCCGGCTGGCCTTCAGTGCCATGACGGACTACGCCGTGGACCTGTCCGGCACGACGGGTCGACCACCCCGGGTGTGCCTGCTGGCCACCGCAATGGGCGACGACCGGGCGACACTGCTCTACCTCACCGAGGCCGCGCAGGAGCGGGGCTTCGCCGTGTCGCACCTAGCACTGTTCCCGATGCCCAACGTCGACGACGTCACCGAACTTCTGCTGGCGCAGGACGTGGTGTGGGTGTTCGGCGGCAGCGTGGCGGGTCTGCTGGCCATGTGGCGACTGCACGGGGTCGACGCTGCGCTGCATGCCGCCTGGCAGGCGGGGGTGGTGCTGACCGGCGTGTCGGCGGGTTCGATCTGCTGGCACGTCGGTGGCACGACCGACTCGTTCGGGCCGGACCTGCGACCCGTGACCGACGGGCTGGGCTTCGTGCCGTTCTCCAACGGCGTGCACTACGACTCGGAGGAGCAGCGTCGGCCACTCTTTCAGAGTCTGGTCGGCGACGGCACCCTTCCCGCGGGGTACGCCACCGACGACGGTGCAGGCGTCGTGTACCGAGGAACAGAATTCGTGGAGGCGGTCGCCGAAAACGGCGAGGCCGCTGCGTACTTCGTCACGACGACGGGCAATGGCGTCGTCGAAACACGCCTCGACGTCCGCAGGCTATAGCCATGGCCGACATTGCGTTGCGCCCCGCCACGGCGGACGACGCCGAGTTCTTCTTCGACCTGCACGAGGAGTCGCTCGGTCCGTACGTGGATCAGATATGGGGTTGGGACGACGCCGACCAGCGCGCCTACCTGGCGAGAAATCTCGTGCTGGAGCGCGTCCGCGTCATCGTGGTCGACGGAGTCGACGTCGGAAGGCTCGACGTCGAAGAAGGCGATGACGAGATCTTCCTCGCGCTCATCGAACTGTCGCCCGACCATCAGGGCCGAAGCATCGGCAGCCGACTCATCCGCGACCTCCTCGACCGGGGCAGTGCCGACGGCAAGCGCGTCACCCTCAGCGTGCTGGAGGTCAATCGTCGGGCGTACCAGTTGTACCGGCGGCTCGGTTTCACCGAGGTGTCGCGGGACGGCGTGGCACCGGAGGTCCGGATCCGGATGGTGGCCGGCTCAAAGCCCTAGCAGCCCGGGAAGATCCGCGACGGAGTCGATGACGTGGTTGGGCTGCATCGCGAATTCGTCTGCGGCCCAACGGTCCAGGGTGTCCTGCCGGAACTTGCCGGTGCGTACCAGCACCCCGGTCATGCCGACCACCTGTGCGGCGAGCACGTCGTTGTTGAGGTCGTCGCCAACCATGTACATCTCCTCGGGGTCGACGCCGAGCCGGCTGGCCGAGGCCAGGAACCCCTCGGGCGCCGGCTTGCCGACGGCGGTGGCCTGGCGACCCGACGTCTCCTCCATGCCGATCAGGTACATGCCGGTGTCGATCCGCAGGCCCTCGGTGGTGTTCCACGCCGTGCTGCGGTGCATGGCAACGACGGGCACACCCTGGGCCATCCAGTCGTAGACGCGGCTGAGCGTGACGTGGTTGTACTCGGGTCCGGCGCCGCCAAGCAGGATGACGTCCGGGGTTTCGGGCACCGCGTCGCCGACCTCGCTGGCGTAGACCAGGTCGATGCCGGGCATGTCCTCGCCGATCTGCCCATTGTTGACCAGGAAGCATCGCGCGCCCGGATAGCGCTCCCGAACGTAGTCGGCGGTCAGCACCGCCGCCGTGATCACCTCGTCGGGGGTTACGTCCATGCCCGCATCGGTGAGCAGGCCCGCGATCTGGCTGCGGGTGCGCGTCGTGGTGTTGGTGAGGTACGTCCGCGCAATCTGGTTGTCCGCCAGCACCCGCAACGCCTCCGCGGCGCCGGGGATGGCCTGCCACGAGGTCACCAGGACGCCATCGATGTCGAACAGCACTCCACCGATAGCCATGCTGCCGACAGTAAACGGCAAATGTCTCAGCGCAACTCGGAACCCGCTAAGCGTGAGCCCAGTCGCAGTCGGCCACCCATGGTGATGCCGCCGCAGCGACCGACCATGCGAGCTCGGCAGGTACGTCGAGCACGCGGTAACCCTTCAACCCCGCGGGCGTGGCCGCGATCAGCGTGGCGACCCCGGCGCGGCGCTGAAACAGCGTCTGGCGTGCGGTCCAGCCGATGATGCCCGCGGTGGCCAGGCAGTCGCGGCGCCGATCCAGGCTGCCCGACCGGGCCACCAGCCAACCGTCGCCCACGCGGTGGCCCAGCGCGCGGGACCGGTCCGCGGCCAGGAAGACACCCGCGACGGTGACCACACCGCAGAGCACCCACGCCCATGGCGGCACCGCGACGACGAATGCCGTCGCCGCCAATCCGACCGCGAGCAGCGCGGGAAACGTCATGGCCCGCGTCCAGCGCCTGCGGGTGGCGGCCGGACCGTGGGGCCGCAACTCACCATTGACCACGTCTGGCCGTCCGATCAGTTCGGACAGCACCGCCTCGGCCGTGGCGGCGGGGCACGGCGGCAGCAGCAGCGACGCCTCGCCCGACCCGTCGACGCCGGTCATCACGGCGTCCAGGCGCGCACCGCCGAACGCCCGCACCAGCAAGGGTTGGCGGATCGTGCCGCCGCGCAGGCGACGCATGTCGAAGGTGTGTTCGCGCACCCGGAGCAGGCCGTGTTGGAGGTGCAGCACACCACCGCTTCCCACGTCCTCGCGACGGGACAACACCAGGTTGCCGAACGTGACCAGCGAACGCAGAACCGAGAGCAGCACCCCGAGGGTCAGCACTGTGAACACGGCCACGACCACGGTCGCAACCACCCCGAGGCGCTCGGCGGCATCGAGCCCTTGCCGTGCGAGCGGCGAATCCTCCAGTGCTGCAACGGTTCCCGTCTGGTATATCACTCCGATTGCAGCGGCGATCATCGCCAACCCGGTGAAGCTCAGCGGGCTGTAGCGCAACCACGACGGCTGCCATCGCGCCAGCACCCGCTCCGGCGGGGTGGCATCTTCACCCGCCTCGAGTGAGTCGGGCAACGAGTCGGCGAGCAGGGTCGCGCGTAGCCCGGGCACCTCGTCGGACCGGACGGCGTCGAGCGCGAACTCGGCGTCACCCTTGGCCTCCCGACCGGTGCTGACCTTCACGACGGTCAGCCCGAGGAGTCGGTGCAGCACCCGCGCATCGGTCGACACCGACCGAATCCTGTTGCGCGGCACCGACAACACCGAGCGCTGCAGCACGCCTTCTCGCCGCTGGATCTGTTCGGCGTCGATGCGGTAGGTGGTGGTGAACCACCGCGCGATGCCGAACACGATCATCAGCACCAGCGCGGCGATCGACCAGAGCGGGTTGCCCGTCGCCGACCCGAGCACCACCGAGCCGATCAGCAGCGGGAGCTGGCGCAACACCTCGTGCACCGGATGTACCAGCAGCATCCGCGGACTCAGCCTGCGCCACTGCACGGGAGCCGTCACGTCGCATCCCGATCGCCGATCGCGGCGATGTCGGTCAGTCGCGCGGCGATCCGGTCGGCCACCTCGGAATCCAGCGCGACGATCCGCACCGCGCCCGCCGACGACGCCGTCGTCACCGTGACGTCGGCCAGACCGAACAGACGGTCGAGCGGGCCTCGGTGGGTGTCGACGGTCTGCACCCGCGAGATCGGCGCGATGCGACGCTCCTGCACCAACCAGCCGGATCGGGTGTACACGGCCTGCGGGCCGATCTCCCAGCGGTGCACGCGGTACCGCCACACCGGCGCCACCACCACGAACGTCACGACGCCGACCAGAGTCACGCCGGCTGCGACGGCGTGCAGCCAGCCCAGCCGCCGGTCGAGCACCAACCACACCACCTGCGCCACCGCGAGCATCGCCCACGGGATCGCCGCTCCGATCGCCCACACCAGCGGCGCCTTGCGGCTGGGCGGATTCGCGGGATCGTCGAGTGTCAGCATCCGTTTGAGTATGGTCTTGCTCATGAGCGCCAACAGCAAGTGGACGGCCGCCGACGTGCCCGATCAGACGGGCCGGGTCGCCATCGTCTCCGGCTCCAACACCGGCCTGGGCTATGAGACGGCCCTGGTACTGGCCAGCCGGGGTGCACGTGTCGTGCTCGCGGTCCGAGACACCGAGAAGGGCAAGGCCGCCGCGGCCCGCATCGTGGGCGCCGTCCCGCGCGCCGATGTCACCGTCCAGCCGCTGGACGTGGGCTCGCTGCAGTCGGTCCGCACGTCCGCCGAGGAACTCAAGGCGGCGTACCCGCGGATCGATCTGCTGATCAACAACGCGGGGGTGATGTACCCATCACCGAGGCAGACCACCAAGGACGGCTTCGAGCTGCAGTTCGGCACCAACCACCTCGGCCACTTCGCGCTGACGGGGCTGCTGCTGGAGAACCTGCTGCCCGTGGACGGCTCCCGTGTGGTCGTCGTCGCCAGCGGGGCCCACCGGATCCGAGCGGCCATCCACTTCGACGATCTGCAGTGGGAACGCAGCTATAACCGCGTCGCCGCCTACGGCCAGTCCAAGCTGGCCAATCTGATGTTCGCCTACGACTTGCAGAGCAGGCTGGCAGCCAAGGGCGCCTTGACCATCGCGGTCGCTGCCCATCCCGGCGTCTCCAACACCGAGCTCGCGCGCCACATCCCCGGCGCGAATCTGCCGGGGGTCAACCAGATCCTCGGCATGCTCGTGAACAGTCCGGCGGTGGGCGCACTGGCCACGCTGCGCGCCGCGACCGATCCGCGGGCGACCGGCGGACAGTACTACGGCCCGGACGGGTTCCAAGAGGTGCGGGGGCATCCAGTACTGGTCCCATCCAGCGAGCAGTCCCACGACCAGGACATCCAGGGAAGGCTCTGGACCGTGTCCGAAGAGCTCACCGGCGTGACCTACCCCCTGTAGTCCATGCGATCCGTCGAAGAGCACCAGCGCGTCGTCGCCGGGCTGATCACCCCCCGCCCGCCGGTCACCGTCGGCCTCGGCGACGCACTCGGCCTCGTCCTTGCCGACGACGTCGTCGCACCGTTGTCGTTGCCGGGGTTCGACAACTCGGCCATGGACGGTTACGCCGTCGTCGCCGAGGACATCGCCGACGCATCGGACGCGCATCCGGTGAAACTGCCGGTGGCCGAGGACATTCCCGCGGGCCGCACCGACGCGCTCACGCTTGCGGCGGGTACCGCGCACCGGATCATGACCGGCGCGCCGCTTCCGGCCGGGGCGACGGCGGTGATCCCCGTCGAGGCCACCGATGGTGCCACCGACACCGTCACGATTCGGGCGAGCGCACAGCCCGGCCAGCACGTCCGCCGCGCCGGGGAGGACGTCACGGCGGGCACCACGGT
>Ga0193743_1000748_pt1 | contig 25398 bp, 20 predicted proteins | sample L2c2metaG_FD_143038 | JGI IMG/M metagenome (GOLD analysis project Ga0193743, IMG submission 143038) | Soil microbial communities from a riparian zone of the East river system, Colorado, United States - L2c2 | ecosystem: Environmental > Terrestrial > Soil > Riparian zone | place: USA: East River...
ACGGCTGCGTAGTTCCGTCGAGCGCAATGCACATCGAACCCAATCCTGTTCCGATGCCGCGGCGTTCGAGCCGTGGAGTGTCCATCAACGTCGATGCGTCGGATGGCGTCCATCCGGGCGTGTACCGCGGGAACCTGCTCGCCGACGGGCATCCTGACCTGTGGCTGCCCGTGGTCCTGACTATCCGCATGCCGGGCACATGACCAGCACGGCCGACCGGGCGGACCTGATCTCCGAGGTCGAGGATCGCCTCCGCGAGGTTGGCAAGGTGGTACGCCGGTCGATGCTGGATGCGATGCCGGATGGCGAACCCGTCCAGTGGCTTTACGGGCCGATGCGCGAGTACCCGTCTCGACCCGGCAAGGCGTTGCGGCCAGCGCTGTGTCTGTCCGCCGGTCGCGCGTTCGGCGCCGAACCGGACGATCTGCTCGGCATCGCGGTCGCAATCGAGTTGCTGCACAACGCCTTTCTGGTGCACGACGACGTCGCCGACGGCAGCGAGATGCGCCGCGGGCGACCGACACTTGCTGCGACACACGGCATGGCCGCTGCGCTCAACGCGGGCGACGGGCTGGCGATCGTGGCCGGTCAAGTACTGCGACGGGCTACCCGGCGGCTGGACCGAGACCTCGCCGACCTGGTGTGGGGCGAATTCGACACCATGGCCATGCGCACCCTCGAAGGGCAGGCGACCGAAGTGGGGTGGCAGCTCGACAACGTCGAAGATCTGGGCCCCGAGGACTACCTCGAGCTGATCATGCACAAGACCTGCTGGTACACCACCATTCACCCGCTACGCGTCGGCGCGATGGTGGGGTCCGGCGGGACGGCGGAGCTTGGTCCACTGGTGCGGTTCGGCTTTCACTTCGGTGCGGCCTTCCAGATCCGCGACGACCTGCTGAACCTCGTGGGCGATGAGCGTGCCTACGGCAAGGAGATCCTCGGCGATCTGTACGAGGGCAAGCGCACGCTGACGCTGATGCATCTGATGGCCACGGCCAAGGGTGCGGACCGCGCGCTGGTGAGCGACTACCTGCGTCGCACCAGAAGCGAGCGGACACCCGAACTCGTTCGGACGATCCGTGCCCTGATGGACGACTACGGCAGCATCGCGTTCACGAGGGAGTACGCCGAGGGGATCCTGCTGGTCGCCGAGGAGTACTTCGAGCAGGCATTCGCCGACGCGCGCCCCGGGCCCGATCTCGACTTCCTCCGCTCGCTGGTGCCCTACGTCTGGGCGCGGTGGCGCTGAATTCAGTGATCGAGCGGGTCCCACGGCGGGGTTAGGCTCGACGTCGGGGGAGATCATGGCCGACCAACCGACCACCCGGCTTGCCGCCAGTGGTCACCGATTTCTGATGCGGCGCATGGAACATGCGTTGGTGCGCAGGAACATTGCGATGCACGACGATCCGCTGCGTGCGCAATCCCTGTCGTTGGTGGCGAGCTGCGTCGTCGCGGTGATCGCGGTCGCGGCGTGTGCGATCCTGGCCTTCGCCAGACCACAGGGTGGCCTCGGAGGCGCGCCGATCGTGATGGCTCGCGAGTCCGGTGCGCTCTACGTGCGGATCGGCGACGTGCTGCACCCCGTCCCGAACCTGGCGTCCGCGCGCCTGATCGCCAGGTCGGCGGCCAACCCGGTCGCGGTCGGAGAGGCGACCATCGCGAGCGCGAGGCGGGGCCCCTCGATGGGCATCCCTGGTGCGCCCGCGGTGATCGGAACACCGCTGGCGGCGCCGTCGTGGATGGTATGCGACACCGATCGCACCGTCGTGATCGTCGGCGCCGACGCATCGGCCGCCGACCGACTCGACGATTCGCGCAGCGTCCTCGTCACCCCGCGCGGCGAAGGCCCCGCCACGACCTATCTGCTCTACGACGGTCGGCGCGCCGAAGTGGACCTACGCAATCCGGCGGTGCTGCGTGCATTGCGCCTCGAAGGCGTTGCCCCGGTGTTGGTTTCGCGGGCTCTACTCGACACCGTGCCCGAGGTCCCGGCGATCGCAGCGCCGATCGTCGACGGAGCGGGCGGCGCGGGACCCCGGTCGCTGGACGGAGTTCCGATCGGTGCCGTCGTGCGGGTGGTCCGCGCCGACTCCGCCGACTACTACGCCGTTCTCCGCGGCGGTGTGCAGAGGATCGGTGAGGTGGCAGCCGACCTCATCAGGTTCACCTACCGGGGCCTCGACGGCATGCCAGCCGTCGCGCCGTCGGCCATCGCACGGACCCCGGCCGTCGACGGGCTGGCCGTCGGGCACCTCCCGCAGCGCGCCCGAGAGCCGGTCGGAGCCGACGGTTCCGCAGCGGTGTGCGTGCAATGGCATCCCGACCGGGTCGACGATCGATCGAGCAGTGTCGTGTTGACCGGGAAGCCGCCGATTGCCGTCGATGGGGCGACGGGCCTGGCTCAGGCCGATGGCGAGGGACCCAACGTCGATGCCGTAGCCGTTCCGGCGGGTGGCGGCATCGACGCCAGGGCCACCGCGATCGTCGGTGACGACGGCTCGGCGGGCCCGCGGTATCTGGTCAGCGACATGGGCGTGGTGTACGGCATCCACGACGACGACGTGGCGACCCGCCTCGGCCTCACCGGCCCGCCCGCGCCGGCCCCGTGGCCCATCCTCGCGACGCTGCCGCGGGGCCCGGAACTCAGCACGGAGGCGGCATCAGTCGTGCGTGACGGGCTGTCGGCGCCGTCGTAGTCGACCCGCAGAGACCGACGCCACCGCCGCCACCGCCACGCAGATCGCGGCGCCGCCGAACGCGACCTGCCGGGACAGCGGGTCGGACCGGTGAACGTCCGAGGACGGCGGCATGGACCGTGTCGGCGCCGAAGTCGGCGTTGGCGTCGACGGCGAAGGGCCTGGACCGTTGGCGCTGATCGCGGCCTGCGCGTCGACCACGCCGTGACCTACTTGAGAATCCCATCCCGCCGCCGGGCGGTGCGCGGTGTCCTCGATGCGCTGCATCACCTGCCTCGCCGTGAGCTGCGGGTCGCGCGAGCGGATCAACGCGGCGATGCCGGTGACCACTGGCGCGGCATAGCTGGTTCCCGAAATCGGTAGGGGCTCATCGGAACCGGGCGCCGTGTCGATCAGACCCTCCCCGTCCGGATCCAGGGAGACGACCGCCTCGCCCGGCGCGGCCACGTCCACCCACGGCCCGGCCAGACTGAACGTCGACGGGCGCCCGTCGACGTTCAGTCTGGCCGGGGTGAGGACGTAGTCGTCATACCACGACGGGCTGGCCACGACGTTCACCGCGTCCCAGTCCGGCAGCCCGGGGCGGGCCGGATCGGGCGGCGGATTCTGCTCCTGACACTGACCCGACCCGCCCACGTTCCCCGCCGCCGCGACGACCACGACGTTCTTGACCTCCACGGCGTAGGCGAGCGCCGCGCCGAGGGCGCCGTCGTCGATCCCGTCGTTCGCGGGTAGGCAGGCGACCGAGGATATGTTGATCACCGTCGCTCCCGCGTCGGCCGCGGTGCGCACCGCCATGGCGAGCGTCTCGACGTCACCGACACCCGAACTGGCGGGATCGCTCAAGCGGCGAAACGCATTGCTCGACTGCCGGATTCCCATGATGGCGGCATCGGGCGCGAGTCCACCGAACGCGTCGTCCTCTGCCGCACCGATGATTCCGGCGACCACGGTGCCGTGACCGTCACAGTCCTGGGTGCCGTCACCCGACGACACGTAGTCGCCGCCGGGAACGAGGTGGGGTAGCAGTCGGTGTCGGGAAACGCCGGTGTCGATGACCGCCACCGTCTGACCCCGACCACGGGACAGCCGCCAGATTGCCTGCAGGTCAATCTCGCTCAGCTGCCAATCCGTGCCGATGTCGGCAGGCCTGGTTGCCGAGTGGCAGCGTTCGCTCTGCTCGGTCGCCTCCCGAGGTGCGGGTGACTTCGGTGCTGGCAACAATGCGTCGTCCACGATCGGGGGTACCACCGCGCCGGCCGGCGGAGACGTAAAACCGGCCGCCCACGTGAGCGCGACGACGGCGAAGACTCGGAGTCCCACGGCGGATGCAGCCGTCATGGCAGAGACGTTCCGCGCACGATCGCGTAGACCTCGCTGACCCAGCAGGCCATCGGAACCACGGCGACGAGTGCGGCGTACTCCAGCACCTCGACGGCGCGCCGTGCGACGGCAGTGAGCCGCGGGGGACGAGTTGCACCAAGACCGATGGCGATGATCGCCGCGCTGACCCAACCCACCTGCGCCGAGGACGCCGTCGCGATGATGGCGAAAGCCGCTGAGACACTGGCCAACCCACCGGCAGCCAGCGCCCGTCGGCGCGCCCCGTCGACGTGAGTGCGGACCCGCAGGAGCAACACGACGCCGAGCACCGCCGCGAATCCGGCACCGGCCAGGCTCGGCGCACCGTACCGATGGCATCCGACCGCGACGAGGACGGCGCCCAGCGCTGCGGCACCGCTGCAACCCCCAACGAGACCGGTCAACGTTGCGTGGCCGCGGATCGCGCGTTCATCATCGTCGTCGTCCCGGTCCGTGGCCAGTCCGGACAGAACCATCGAGATCCGGCCGGACATCGCCAGCACCCCGAGAGCGGCGACGGCCAGGATGGCACCGACGGTAGCGACGGGGACCACGCCGACTACCGGTGTGATCACCGCGACCGCGACGAGAGCCGAGAAACATGCCGTCGCAACCAGGGTCGCTGGCTGGTGATCGGTCCACCGCAGCAACACCAGTGACATGGACGCCGCGGCCGCGGCCGCCAGGAAGACGTTCGCAGGGTCCGGGCCCGATGGCACCGTCAGAAAGCCGGTCGCGGCGGCCAACGACACCGAGGCGACGGCCGATGCGGCGCTTCGGCCGGTGACCGCCACCGCTGCGGCGGTGCAAGTTCCGATCGCGGCGATGAGCAGATGGGCGCCCTGGTGTCCGGTCAGACCGGTGCACAACGCCAGCGAGCCGAGGACCGCGGCCCAGATGCAGGCCACCTCGGAGAGGAACGGCGCGACATCCCTTGGTGCACCTGCTTCGGCGACCGTTCGGCAGGGACCCCACCGCACCGGTCCGAGCGGCACCGCGTCGGACGCGGCCAGGACGAGAAGCTCGCCGTCGTGAACGCCGTTCTCGGCCAGCGTGATCGACTCGTCGAGCGACGACCCGGACATGCGGTCCAGTCGCCAGCACTGCGGTGACTCGGGTGACGGCTGCCCGGTCAACGCCACGATGGCCGGCAGCAGCGCCCCGACCGGCGTGTCGACGGGCAGGGCCACGTCGACCGTGACCGGTTGTCCGTCCCGGTCGCTCTGAACGGACAGTCGACACACCGACATCGCGTCACCCCCGATAGATGCCCAGCACCGCCACCGTAACCGAGGCGAAGGGGGTGCCCGTGCGGCAAAATCTTGCCGCGCCGCAATGGAACGGAATCGGCTCCTGCTGCGTCCATTCACCGATGGACTTCGTATGCGCTCCGCGCCTCTCCGCTCCGCAAGTCGACGACGGCGACATCGTCGTCGAGCCCCCGCCCGACCTGCCGCGGCCGGCGCCGGTTAACCCACTGACGTGGCTGCTGCCTGCGGCAATGCTCGTCGCAGCGGTGGGAATGGCCTTGCTGTACTTCACATCCGGCACCAGCCGCAGCCCGATGTTCATGTTGTTCCCCGTCATGATGCTGGTCTCCGTGGTCGGTTCGCTGGCGTACGGTTCGCGCGGCTCCCGCCGTACTGGGGAGGTCGACCAGGATCGGCGCGAGTATCTGCGCTACCTCGATGCGCTGGACGACGCCACCGTCAGAACCGCAGGCGCCCAGCACCAAGCAATGCGTTGGAGACATCCAGATCCGGGATCGTTGTGGACGCTCGTTGGTGGCAGGCGAATGTGGGAACGGCAACCCGACGACGCCGACTTCTGCCGGGTCCGTGTCGGACTCGGCACGCTCACCCTGTCCACCAGGCTGATCGCTCCTCAGTCGACGCCGTCGGAATCCGTCGATCCAGTGACGGCGGAAGCGTTGCAACGTCTGATTGCCACCAGGTCGACGGTGCCGAATCTGCCCGTCGTCATCGATGTGCGCGAGCATCCCCGGATCACGGTCGGGGGTGACGTCGCCGTGGCGCGCGGGCTGGCCAGGGCGATGATCTGCCAGTTGGCGGTGTTGCACGGCCCGCAGCACGTGAAGATTGCCGCCGTCGTCGACGAGACCGCCGCGGCCGACTGGGAGTGGCTGAAATGGCTTCCCCACCACGGAGACTCCCGCTCCGTCGATGGCGCGGGAGCATCGCGCATGACCTACCGGAGCATGGCCGAGGTCGATGTCGATGACACACCACTTCCCGGCGCTCCGCTTGCCCCAACCGCCCACGTGGTGGTGCTGGTGGACGGCGGTCACGTTCCTCGCGACTCGCCGGTCCACCGCGTCACCATGGTGGCAATCGGCACGACCGACGGCCCGCTCACCGAGCCGAACCTCCGGATCGACGCGGGCGGATCGCCGGAACGCCCGGACCTCCTGTCACCCGTAGGGGCGTCGGCGTGCGCCCGCCTGCTGGCGCGCTTTCGCGTCGGTTCGTCGACGACCGTCGGACTGCCCAAGGGGCACGGTGGGTGGGCGGCCCTCAACGGCGTCGACGACCTCGCGCGGCTCGACGCCGCGACGTGCTGGCGGCCCCGAACGGCCCATCGACGTCTACGCGTGGCGATCGGCACCTCCGATGCCGGCGAGCCGGTCGAGTTGGACATCAAGGAGGCCGCTCACGACGGAATGGGGCCGCATGGGCTCTGCGTGGGTGCGACGGGCTCCGGCAAGTCGGAGTTCCTGCGGACACTGGCCCTCGGCCTGGTCGTCACCCATCCACCCGAGACATTGAACCTGGTGCTGGTCGACTTCAAGGGAGGCGCAACGTTTCTCGGATTCGAGCGGCTTCGGCACGTGGCGGCCGTCATCACCAACCTGTCGGACGAGGCACATCTGGTGGCTCGCATGAAGGACGCCCTCGCCGGTGAGATGACCCGCAGGCAGCAGGCGCTGCGGGCGGCGGGGAACTACGCGAACGTCACCGACTACGAGGCTGCGCGGGCGGCGGGTGCGGCGCTGGCGCCTGTGCCCGTGCTGTTCATCGTGGTGGACGAATTCTCCGAACTGCTCAGCCAGCAGCCGGACTTCGCCGACTTGTTCACCGCGATTGGCCGGGTCGGACGATCGCTCGGAATGCACCTGCTGCTCGCTAGCCAACGTCTCGACGAGGGCAGGCTGCGCGGGCTGGAGAACCACCTTTCGTATCGGATCTGTCTGAAGACGTTCTCGGCTGCCGAGTCCCGCGCGGTGCTCGGCACTCCGGATGCATACGACCTGCCAAGCACACCCGGGATGGCCTACCTCAAGACCGCCGCGGGCCAATACGTCCGGTTCCGCACGGCCTTCGTGTCCAGCCCGCTCGCCCGAACGGCCTTGCCGCGAGATGACCAACGTGCCTGGACGCCTTCGCTGTTCACCGCGAGTCCCGTCCCACGCAGCTCGGGCGAAGTTCAAGCCGCCGATCCGGACGCCACGACGCGAACCATTCTGGACACGGTGCTCGACGGCCTGGCTGGCCAGGGCACCCCTGCGCACCGGGTGTGGTCGCCACCGCTGGTGGAATCACCCGCGCTGGACACCGTGCTTGCGTCGTCGGTGCGCCTACCTCACTTGGTGGTCCCGATCGGGTTGGTGGACAAGCCGTTCGCGCAGCGGCGCGACCCCCTGATCGCCGATCTGAGCGGACCCGGTGGCCACGTCGCGATCGTCGGCGGGCCGCGGTCGGGCAAGTCCACCGCGTTGCGCACGTTGGTGTTGGCGCTGGCCGCGGCACACCCGCCGGCACGGGTGCAGGTCTATGGACTGGACTTCGGCGGCGGCGTGCTCACGGCCACGCGGGTGCTTCCCCACGTCGGTGCGGTCGCCGGACGGTTCGAGCCGGCGTTGGTCCGGCGCATCGTCGGTCAGCTGCAGGCGCTCATCCGAGCCAGGGAGGCACGGTTGCGCCGCGACGGTGCCGACGCCGGGTTCGACGACGCGTACGGCGACGTGTTCCTTGCGGTCGACGGTTGGGCGGCGGTCCGGCAGGACTTCGACGGCTTGGAGGAGGCCATCACCGCGCTTGCCGCGCAGGGCCTGGCGGTCGGGGTCCACGTGGTGGTGTCCGCATCCCGCTGGGTGGAGATCCGCCCCGCGCTCAAGGACCAACTCGGCACCAGAATCGAACTCAGGCTGGGCGATCCGGCCGACTCGGAGATGGACAGGAGCCGGGCCCGCCTCCTCGGCGACAGCCCACCCGGCCGCGGCATCACCCGCGATGGTCTCGAGATGGTGATCGCGCTGCCGCGGTTGGACGGCCGCCCGTCGAACGTCGGCCTGGACGCCGCGCTGCGGGCGGGTGCCGAACTGCTGTGCGCGCGCCATCCGCTGGCCGTTGCGCCGCCGGTCGAACTGCTGCCGACGAGGGTGGCCGCCGAAGCGGTGGCGGCTGCGGCTTCCGGTGCTCGGTCGCCGACGCACATTCTGATCGGTCTCGCCGAGGACGACTTGCGGCCGCTCGCCGTGGACTTCGGCGGGCAGTCACACCTCGTGGTGCTCGGCGAAACGGAGTGTGGAAAGACGACCACACTGCGCACGCTGTGCCAGGAGGTCGTTCGGAGCAGCGACGCGAGCGATGCGCATATCCTGATCGTCGACCCGCGCCGGTCGCTTCTCGGCGTCGTCGAATCGGATCATCTCGCCGGCTATGCGATGTCTGCGGCGGCGGCCGAGACGCACGTCGCAACACTCGCCAGGTGCTTGCAGGCGCGCATGCCCGGCGCCGAGGTCACCCAGAGGCAGCTGCGCGACCGATCGTGGTGGTCTGGTCCCGAAATGTACGTGATCGTCGACGATTACGACCTGGTGGCCGAATCGACGCCCAACCCGCTCACCGCCCTAGTCGACCTGCTGCCGCATGCTCGCGATCTCGGGCTGCACGTCGTGGTGGCGCGTCGGTCCGGCGGTGCCGCGCGTGCGATGTTCGACCCATTCCTGGCCCGGTTGCGCGACCTCGGATGCATGGGACTGACGATGAGCGCCGGTCCGGACGATGGAGTCCTGTTCGGTTCGGTTCGCCCGACGACGCAGCCGCCAGGCCGCGGCACGCTGACTCGGCGCGGCCAGCCGAACCAGGTGGTTCAGGTGTCGTGGACGGATCCGCCATGACCGGGGCCGACGCCGTGGTCTTGGTGGGGCCGACCGAAATCGTCGGTGCACGCGCGGTGGACGGCGAACTCGTGACGGCGGCATTCGAGTCCATCGACGATGCGGTGGCACTGGTCGACGACCGTGTCGTGCCGGTCGATGCGGTGTGGCGGGAGGTGATGGCGGCCGCCGTCGACCCGGGTACCTGCACCGCGGTGCTCGTCTGCCCGTCATGGTGGCGATCGCCACGAGTCGACGTGGTGTGCGACGCCGCCCGTCACGTGGTCGCGGATGTCGTCCTCCTGCGGCGGGCAGACGTCCTGCGGTGCGACGACTCGACGGTAATCGTCGAGATCGCAGAGGATTTCGTCGTCGTCCACGCTCCGGACGCGGCGCAGGCCGTCGTGCCCCGCGTCGGTGACCCGCGCATCGTCGTCGACTCCATCGACTCGCGCATCGATGATGCGGACGTGGTGATCGACGTGCCGCGCGGTGTGGCCGGAGCGATGAGGCTGGGTGGCGATCTCGCGCGCAGTCTTCGGTCTCGGGGCGTCGCGGTGTCGGTGGCCGACGACCAACGTGTGTTGCGCGGGGCGGAGGTCGGGCGGGCGCGTCGTCGAAGGCCGGTGGGTGGACGCCTCCGGCCGCTGCGGCTCGCCCAACCCCGCGTCGCGGCACTGGCCGGTGCCGGGCTGGTGGTGGTGGCGCTGGCCGGCGCCGCGGCGGGGTACGGCGCCGACGACCCCGCGCCTGCTGCCTCGGTGTGGCTGGTCGAGGGACGCGTCGCCGTCGAGGTTCCCGCTGATTGGCCTACCGAACGCATCGATTCGGGCCCCGGTTCGGCTCGGATGCAAGTGCTTTCGCCACTGCAGCCGCACGTGGCGATTCTTCTCACTCAGTCGCCGGGACAGGAGTCGCTGGCCGCGGCGGCGGAGGTGCTGCGATTCGCGCTCGACGAGCAACCCGACGGGGTCTTCGTGGAGTTCACCGCGGCCGATCGCCGGGCCGACAAGACGGTCATCACCTACCGCGAGATTCGCATGGAGCACCACGTCGACTGGACGGTGATGCTCGACCGCGGAGTGCGGATCGCCATCGGGTGCCAGCACCCGCCGGATCGTCCGGCTCCGGAGCGGATCTGCGACCAGGCCATCCGATCGGCGAGGGCGCTGGCGTGAAGGACAACCGCGGGCGATGGAACCGAATCGCGGTCGGGTGCGTCCAATTGTCATGTCCCGCTTCACCGAACACGAAAGGATCGCGATGACGACACCCGGTGCCCTGAACACCGACTTCGAACTCATGACGGCCGTCGCAGGCAGGATCGACGCCCGCAACGAGGAGATCCGCGCGATGCTGCGCGCGTTCATCGGTCAGATGACCAGCGTGCCCGCGCCTGTATGGGGAGGTGTGGCGGCGGCCCGATTCAGAGACGTCGTCGACCGGTGGAACGCGGAGTCGGTGAAGCTGCACGCCGCGCTGCAGCGGATCGCCGAGACCATCACCTACAACGAGCGGACCCTGCGGGAAGCGACGGAAGGTCACTCGCACCGGATCGCCGCCACTGTCCAGTCCTTGTAACCGCCGACCGTAACCGTCAACCCGAATGGAGCTCCCATGGATCCGGTTCTGTCCTACGACTTCAACGAGATCGAGTACACCGTGCGCCAGCAGATCCACACCACGTCGGCCCGGTTCAACGCTGCGCTGGACGACTTGCGGACCCAGATCGCGCCGCTGACGGCGGTATGGACCCGCGAGGCGGCCGAGGCATATCGGGTCGAGCAGGCCCGATGGGATCAGTCGGCCGCGGCGCTGAACGAGATTCTGGTCAACCTCGGCAATGCCGTGCGCGACGGCGCCGACGACGTCGCGGACACCGATCGGCGCGCGGCCGCCGCGTGGGGCTTCTAGCGGTCGGCCCACCAAGACCCTGTGCGGTCCCCGCTGGGAGGAGAGCCCAGCGGGACCGCACAGCATGCCGGGTTCCCGGTGGTTGGAGCGGACGACACTTTCGCCCATCGCCGACCCGGTAGGACTATCGTCGACGGCAACGTGGCGTGGCCAGGCGCAATGGGCCGCGCGAGGAGCGTGATCGTCGTTGGCTAACTCGAAGAACTCGGGCGGCAGGGCCATGGCCCAGCCGTCGACATCGGCCGTACGTGCGGTGCACGAACTGTTCGTCGCGGGTGAGGTCGACGCCAGCTATCTGGACACATCGCCGCTGCGCCGGGTGGTCGCCGAAAGCTGGCAGCGCAGCCTGGCGACGGGAGTGGACCCCGACCTGGGCGGCGTCGGCACCAGCGCGACGCTGACTCTGGACCAGCTGCGGGAAACCCATCCGCTCGCCGCGGCCCTTCCCGTCATCCGTCGACTACTCGTCGAGGACGCCTCCGACACCGGTGTCGTGGTGGCCGTGACCGCCGCCGACGGCACCCTGCTCTGGGTGGAAGGGGACCGGACGGCCTGCCGGAAGGCGCAGGCGATGAACTTCGTGCCCGGCGCCGACTGGAGCGAGCGCAGTGCAGGCACCAACGCCCCTGGCACCGCGTTGGCGCTGGACAGCGAGATGCAGATCCGCGGATCGGAGCACTTCACCCGGATCGTGCAGCCCTGGAGTTGTACCGCGGTGCCCGTGCACGACCCCGTCACCGGGATCCTGCTCGGCGCCATCGACTTGACCGGAGGAGCCGAGGTCGCCACCCCGCAGGCCCTCGCCCTGGTGCGGGCCACCGCGGTCGCCGTGGAGAATCACCTGGCCCTCCTCCGGCTGACCAACTCGACTCAGTCCGGGATCGCGGCCGCCCGGTTGTCGGTGCTGGGTGCCGGCCGGCCGCGGTGGACGGTCGCCGACGGGCACGGCCTGCCGCGGGCCGGCACGCTGACCGGCCGCCACGCCGACATCCTGGTCCTGCTCAGTCGCCACCCCGAGGGACTGAGCGCCGATCACCTCGCGATGCTGCTCGACGACCACGACCTCGACGCGGTGACCATCCGCGCCGAGATGTCGCGGCTGCGCCGGGTGATCGGGGCAGACCACGTCGGGTCGCGGCCGTATCGGCTGTTGGCGCCGGTCGACAGTGACGTGGGCGAGGTGTTCGACGCGTTGGCGCGTGGCGACGTCGAGGCCGCGATGATCCGGTACCCGGGCGCGCTGCTGCCGCAGTCGGTGTCGCCCGCCATCGCCCGGCTGCGCACCGAGCTCAGCACCGGCCTGCGCGCCGCCGTGCTGTCCACGGGAAGCCTTGCCCTGCTGCGGCGCTGGCTCGAACTGCCGGAAGGCCGGGACGACCGCGACGGCTGGCAGGTGCTGCACGATCACGCGTCGGTGGATGCCGTCGCCCGCGCCCAGGCCCGCGGACACCTGGCCGGGCTGGACTCCGAGTTCTCCTGAAGTCGTCCCGAACGGGCGATTGCAACCGTGCTGCAACCTCCTGCGGCCTAGCGTGAGTGACGACGGACACACTTATCGCCACAAGGCATTCTGAAAAGCAGGAGTAACGCCATGACCCAGTACGCACGACCTGGCGCCGAGGGATCGTTGATGACCTTCCAGCCGCGCTACGACAACTACATCGGCGGCGAGTGGGTGCCGCCGGTCGGTGGGGAGTACTTCGAGAATCCGACCCCGGTGACGGGCCAGACGTTCTGCGAGGTGGCCCGGTCGACGGCCGCCGACATCGACAAGGCCCTCGACGCCGCGCACGCCGCCGCGCCCGCGTGGGGCAAGACGTCACCCGCCGAACGGTCGGTGGTCCTCAACAAGATCGCCGACCGCATCGAGGAGAACCTCGAGTCCATCGCGCTGGCCGAGTCGTGGGACAACGGCAAGCCGATCCGCGAGACGCTGAACGCCGACATCCCGTTGGCGGTCGATCACTTCCGCTACTTCGCCGGCGCCATCCGCGCACAGGAGGGGTCGCTGTCCCAGATCGACGAGGACACCGTCGCCTACCACTTCCACGAGCCGTTGGGCGTTGTGGGACAGATCATTCCGTGGAACTTCCCGATCCTGATGGCCACCTGGAAACTGGCCCCTGCGCTGGCCGCCGGAAACTGCGTGGTGCTCAAGCCCGCCGAGCAGACCCCAGCCTCGATCCTGTACCTGTTCTCCGTCATCGGCGACCTGCTACCTGCCGGGGTGGTGAACATCGTCAACGGGTTCGGCGTGGAGGCGGGCAAGCCGCTGGCGTCGAGCAACCGGATCGCCAAGATCGCGTTCACCGGCGAGACCACCACGGGTCGGCTGATCATGCAGTACGCGTCGCAGAACCTGATCCCGGTGACGCTGGAATTGGGCGGCAAGAGCCCCAACATCTTCTTCTCCGACGTGCTCGCCGCGGTTGACGCCTATCAGGACAAGGCGTTGGAGGGCTTCACGATGTTCGCCCTCAACCAGGGCGAGGTGTGCACGTGCCCGTCGCGGTCGCTGATCCAGACCGACATCTACGACGAGTTCCTCGAGCTGGCCGCCATCCGCACCAAGGCCGTGCGCCAGGGCGACCCGCTGGACACCGAGACCATGATCGGCGCCCAGGCGTCCAATGATCAGCTCGAGAAGATCCTGTCCTACATCGAGATCGGCAAATCCGAAGGCGCCAAGCTCATTACGGGTGGGGAGCGCGCCGAGCTCGGCGGGGACCTGGCCGGCGGCTACTACGTCGCGCCGACGATCTTCACCGGCAACAACAAGATGCGAGTCTTCCAGGAGGAGATCTTCGGCCCGGTGGTGGCGGTGACCTCGTTCACCGACTACGACGACGCCATCTCGATCGCCAACGACACCCTGTACGGGTTGGGCGCGGGGGTGTGGAGCCGCGACGGCAACACCGCCTACCGGGCTGGTCGTGACATCAAGGCAGGCCGGGTGTGGACCAACTGCTTCCACGCCTACCCGGCACACGCCGCGTTCGGTGGATACAAGCAGTCCGGCATCGGCCGCGAGAACCACAAGATGATGCTCGACCACTACCAGCAGACCAAGAACCTGCTGGTGTCCTACAGCGATAAGGCCCAGGGGTTCTTCTGACGCGCGGTCGCACCGCGGCGTCGGCTCTACGCGTCGGCCGGGGCCGGCTCCCGCGTCGGTGCCGCACCGTTCACTGACGCCGCGCCGTTGCCGTTCGCCAACGGATCGCGCACCTTGTGCAGATAGGCCCAGTGCTCGGCCAGGCGGCGGCGCTCGTTGCGGTAGTGCGCGGAGAGCCAGGCTGCCTCGAACACGTCGCCGGACCGTTCGGCCGCGGCGGCGCGTCGTCGCTCCCGGCCTTCGAGGAAGCGCAACCGCAGCGTGAAGAACGGCCCGAGCAGATGCCGCAGCAGCCAGTCGTAGGCGCTCGCGCTGACTGCATGGGTCCGCATGGTGACGCGGGTGGCGAGGGTCCGGTAGTCGGCCTCGGCCAGCCGGCGTGCCGCACGACGGGCCTCGCGCCGCCAGTCGAAGTGGGCGTGTGCCTTGGCCAGCACCGCGTTGACCGCCTCCAGGGTGGTCACCGTTCCGTCGAGGTGGGCGTCGCGGACGTCGGCCGCCTTCGCGAACACGATGTCGACGGTCAACGGCGGCGCCTTCGCCACCAGTTCGGTGCGCCGCCGGATGAGGCTGTCGGGAGCGCGGAAGTGGGCGAACAGCTCGCGAGCCACCCCGTCGTTGCGCCCGAAGTTCACCAACGCCCGCTCGAACCACAGCGCCGCCACGGTGGCCGCGCCCAGCACGATGAGCAGCACCAGAAGTGCCGCCTCGCCCCACCAGAGCAGGTAGTACGCGGCGAGGGAAGTCGCGACGCCCGCGCCGATCAGTACGACGTGGACGATCTCGCGGGCCCGTTGCGGGTACTGGGCCAGGTACGCGACGTGCAGCGTCTGGCGGTCGATGTCGTGGGTGATCAGCGCCTCGCCGGGCACCCCGGGCGGCAGCTTCTCGGCCAGCAGCAGGGTGCCGTACAGCCGACCTTGCACGCGCGACCTGGAGGCGAGGCTGGCGTGGCTGGTCAGGAGTGCCACGACGGCAGGCAGCGCCACCACCACGGGCGCACAGAGCAGAATGACGTCGATCAGCATCGGGTCTGAATTGTAGGGGTCCGAGCGTGGCCTGCCAGCGATCTCGATGAGCGTTTTGACCTGCAATGACGCCCGCGGGTAAGCTGCCTCGTTGGCGTGTGGCACGCCGGGACCTCGGGTCAATGTCGGTCGCCGAGATCCGTCCCAGCCACACAACGCCAGACCGGCACCCGGGTCACACCGGGATACCACCCGAGAGAAGAAGAGGTAAGCGCTGTGCCCACGTACACGCCGAAGGCAGGTGACACCACGCATTCGTGGTACGTCATCGACGCCACGGACGTCGTGCTCGGCCGGCTCGCCGTCGAAGCAGCCAAGCTGCTGCGCGGCAAGCACAAGCCGACGTTCACGCCCAATGTCGATGGTGGCGATTTCGTCATCGTCATCAACGCCGAGAAGATCGCCGTCAGCGGCGACAAGCTCAAGAACAAGATGGCTTACCGCCACTCGGGTTTTCCCGGCGGCCTGCGGGCGCGCTCGCTCGGTGACGAGCTGGAGAAGCACGCCGACCGAGTCGTCGAAAAGGCGATCGTCGGCATGCTGCCGCACAACAAGCTCAGCCGGCAGGTCCAGAAGAAGCTGAAGGTCTATGTCGGACCGGAGCATCCGCATTCCGCGCAGCAGCCCGTTCCGTACGAGATCAAGCAGGTGGCCCAGTGACCGAACCGACAGACGTGACCGAAGTGACCGAGGTGGCTGAGGCCGCCGAGGTGACCGAGACCCCGGCGGCGCCTGAAGCGCCCGAGGTGACCGAGACCGCAGGCGCGCCCGAGGTGACCGAGACCGCAGCCGCGCCCGAGGTGACCGAGACCGCAGCCGCGCCCGAGGTGACCCCGACCGCAGCAGCGGACGCGGCCCCCGCCCGCGAGCCCATCGTGATCGACCGTCCCATCCAGACCGTCGGCCGCCGCAAGGAGGCCGTGGTGCGGGTGCGTCTCACGCCCGGCACCGGCAAGTTCACCCTGGACGGCCGCAGCCTGGAGGAATACTTCCCGAACAAGGTGCACCAGCAGCTGATCAAGGCTCCGCTGGTGCTAGTGGATCGGGTCGACACCGTCGACATCTTCGCCCACCTCGATGGTGGTGGCCCGTCCGGACAGGCCGGCGCGCTGCGTCTGGCCATCGCCCGGGCGCTGATCATCGTGCAGCCCGAGGACCGGCCGCCGCTGAAGAAGGCCGGCTTCCTCACGCGTGACCCGCGTGCCATCGAGCGCAAGAAGTACGGCCTGAAGAAGGCCCGTAAGGCTCCTCAGTACAGCAAGCGCTGATCCTCAGTACGTCACTTTCCTGTCGCGAGCGTGCGTCGCTGCATGCACCGTTGCGGCGTGTCGCATGACAAACACGCACGCTCGCGGCAAGAAGGACATAAAAGGAGGGGCATGGGCCGACTGTTCGGCACCGATGGGGTACGCGGCGTCGCCAATCGCGATCTGACCGCCGAGTTGGCGCTGGCCCTTGGGTCGGCGGCGGCCCGGCTGGGGACGTCCCGCAGCTCCCGCCGGCTGGCCGTCGTCGGCCGCGACCCGCGGGCCAGTGGCGAGATGCTCGAAGCCGCCGTCATCGCGGGCCTTACCAGTGAGGGCGTCGACGCGATGCGGGTCGGCGTGCTGCCGACCCCAGCGGTCGCCCATCTGACCGGCGCCTACGACGCCGAGTTCGGCGTCATGATCTCGGCGTCGCACAACCCGATGCCCGACAACGGCATCAAGATCTTCGGACCGGGCGGCCACAAGCTCGACGACGCCACCGAGGACCGCATCGAGGACCTCGTCGGCAGCGGCGCAGGCTTCCGCCCCGTCGGCGCAGGCATCGGCCGCGTGGTCGACGCCGAGGATGCCCTCGACCGCTATCTGCGCCACATCGGCAAGGCCGTCACCACGCCTGCCGACGGCTTGACCGTCGTCGTCGACTGCGCACACGGTGCCGCGTCGACGGCTGCGCCGCAGGCCTACCGGGCCGCGGGCGCCAACGTCATCACCATCAACGCCGAACCCAACGGGCTCAACATCAACGACGGGTGCGGCTCCACGCACATGGCGCAGCTGCAGCAGGCAGTACTGAGCCACGGAGCCGACCTCGGCCTGGCCCATGACGGCGACGCCGACCGCTGTCTGGCCGTCGACGCCGGCGGCAGGCTGATCGACGGCGACGCGATCATGGTGGTGCTCGCGCTGGCCATGCGCGACGCCGGTGAGCTGGCGTCGAACACCCTGGTGACCACGGTGATGAGCAACCTCGGCCTGCACCTGGCCATGCGCTCCGCCGGTATCGAAGTCCGCACCACCGCCGTCGGTGACCGCTACGTCCTCGAGGAACTGCGTGCGGGCGATTACTCGCTCGGCGGTGAGCAGTCCGGCCACATCGTGATGCCCATGATGGGCACCACTGGCGACGGCATTGCCACCGGGCTGCGCCTGATGTCGCGGATGGCGCAGACCCGATCGTCCTTGGCCGAACTCGCCGCGCCCATGCAAACCCTGCCCCAGGTGCTGATCAACGTCGAGGTGGCCGACAAGGCGACCGTCGCCGACGCGCCGTCGGTGCGCACCGCAGTGGCGGAGGCCGAGGCGCAGCTCGGCGGGACTGGCCGAATCCTGTTGCGGCCGTCGGGAACCGAGCAGGTGGTCCGCGTGATGGTGGAAGCCGCCGACGAGGACACCGCGCGGCTACTCGCGGCCCGCGTCGCGGAGTCGGTCAGCCAACAACGCTGACGGCGGAACCGAACGGGCCCGCGCCGCGTCCTAACCCGACATGGGAGAAAGTGACGCCGCGCGCGTCGACGTCGCGGCGCTGCTCGACGTGGCGCGCGGATACGACGCCCTGGCCGACGCCGTCGACGCCGCTGTCCGGACCCACCTGACGCGGCTGTCCTTCGACGGTGCCGTCGCCGGGCGGGCGTACGCCGCGCGCGGAGACGCCCTGCGGAACTCGGTCGAGCACGTCGGCGATGGGATGCGGCTCTGGGTACGGGCATGTGTCGAGATCGCCTCCGTACTAAGGGCTTCCGCGGATCGATACGTCGAAGCCGACGCTCGCGCCGCCCGGCGGGTGGGGTAACCGTGCCAGAGGAGTTCGACGTGGCCGCACGTTTGGCCACGGGAGCGCCGTCCGTCGAGCGCATCGGGACCTACGTGTGGGCGTGCCGTCAACTCGGCTATCAGCATCCGGATCTGACGGCGCACGTCGCGCAGGTACGCGATTGGTACGCCCACGACGACGGCCTCGATCTGCGGGCACTGGACGCCGACTGCGCGGCGTTGTCGGCAGCGGCCGCCGCGGCCGACGATGCGTTGCGGCGCCAGGGGGAGCTGACCGCCGAGTTGACGGGCGCCTGGTCCGGCCGGGGTGCGGGGGCGGCCCGCGAATTCCTCTGGCGCCACGGACAATCGGCAGTGGCCGTGCGGGACGGGCTGCGCCGCGCCGCCGACGCGGTGACCGCGTTGCGCGATGAGCTGTGGCGCGCCGTCGACGCCAAGGTCGAGGCCGTGCTGGACATCGACGATCGACGGCTCCCGCAGCGCGCCGAGTGGCTGGCCGCGGCCAAGACCGTGACGACCGGCGCCGGTGACCGCGTGGCCGCCAGCGAGCTCGTCGACCAGCAGATCAAACCATTCGTGGACAACGACATCCGGTCGGACTGGCTCGCTGCAATGCACCAGGCGAACGACTCCGTCACGGCGGCCTACGACGCGGCCAGCGCCCGCCTGGACTCCAGCGCGGGCTCGACCTTCGACGTGCCGGGGGAGCTAGGGCCGAGATGGGACGAGCCGGACAGCCCACCCATGCCCGGCGCGACGGTGCCTGCAGCCGCGGTGATCTCGGCGCCGGCAGGGGTGGGTGTGCCGCAGATGTCGGTGCCCGAACCGATGTCGACACCGGCGGCCGCGTCCGGTCTCGCTGCACCGGCAGCCGCACCCGCCTCGGCACCGTTCGCCGACCCGCTGCCTGCCGCCGCAGCACCCGCCATGGCACCCGCGTCGCCGATGCCGTCCCTCGGTGAGCTCGGCGGCGGCATGCCCTCGCTCGGGACCGGTTCGTCCGGTTTCGGGCAGCAGCTCGCCGACCTGATCGGCGGATTGATCGGGTCGTCGGAGGACGCGCTACCCGACCCGCAGGGGCTCGACCCGCCCGACGAGATCGACGAACCGGACGATGATCTCGACGAGGAGGCTGAGACCGAACCCGCCGACGCTACAGACGAATCCGCGCCCGATGAAGACGCGGATGCGGCCGACGCGGCCGCACCCGACGAGACCGAGACCGAACCCAAGCCGCCGCCGGAGCCTGCCGCGACACCCGTCCCGCCACCGCCGGAACCCGCTCTGCCGATCCCGCCGGCCGTCCCGGAGGCGCTGCCCGTGGAACAGACACCGTGCGAGATCGCCGCGGACGAGCTGCCACAGGTGGGGGAGTGAGTTCAGATCGTCTCGTCGCGGCACGCCAATGCCGCCGCGACGAAGTCGTCGCGGGCCGGGTTCGCCGTCGCCGCATCCCAGATCAGCGTGACCCGGCCCGGCGCGATGTCCTCGATCGGAACCACCCGCACGTCCGGCCGACGGTAGAAGGCGGTGGTCGAGCGGGGCAGGATGACGAACCCCTCCTGCGCGGCAACGCGTTCCAACTTCTCCTCCACGGTCGACGCCATCTTGCGGGAGGAGGCTCCGCGCTGCTCGGCGGTCGCGACCGCGTACCACTCCGGCACGATGCTCGGATCCTGCAGCAGCCTGCGCGTGCCGAGGTCGGCGAGCCGCACCGACGCCTGCGACGCAAACGGATCGTCACTGGGCAACAGGGCAACCCGCGGCTCCTCGAGAAGCGCCGCGGTGCCCAGACCGTGGTGGTCGATCGGCTCGCGGGCGTACACCACGTCGGCGTCGCCGCGCAGGACCACGTCGACCTGGTCCGCCCACCCCACCTGGAACACCCGGGCACGGCACGATGGTTCGGCGGCTTCGAACTTGCGCACCGCCGCCGTCGCCAACAGTCCCGGCATGACCCCGACGACCACCGTCACCGCCGGTGTGGTTGCCTGAACCAGCCTCTCCTGTAGAGCCTTCGACTCGCGCAACATGAACCGGGCGTCCTCGAGAAGTTGGGTGCCCGCGGCCGTCAACTCGGTGCCGCGGGAGTCGCGGACGAACAACCGAACCCCGAGCTCGTCCTCGAACGAGCGGATCTGACGGGACAGCACCGGCTGGGCGATGTGCAGGCGCCGCGCCGCCCGGCCGAAGTTCAGCTCCTCGGCCACCGCGACGAAATACCTCAGCTTGCGCATGTCGAGGTCGGGCCCATTCATGCCTCGAGTCATACCGTCAGGGTATCGCGATCCGACGAAAAGAGTCTTGGACGAGTCCAACGTGCGAGCGGACCGTGGAGGCATGAGCCTGAAGAACACCCGAGTCCTCGTCATCGGCGGCACCTCCGGCATCGGCCTTGGCGTCGCGACCGCCGTCGCCGAACGCGGCGGCATCCCGATCGTGGCGTCGCGTCGTCAGTCCAGCGTGGACAGTGCACTCGCGAATCTGCCCGAAGGTGCCAGGGGCGCCACCGTCGATCTCACCGACGAGGCATCGCTGGATGAACTCGCGCGCACCGTCGGCGACATCGACCACCTGGTGTTCACCGCGGGAGAATCACTCGAACTGGCGGCGCTGGCAGACCTGACACCGGCGCGCATCACCGGCTTCTTCCAGACCCGCTTCGTCGGCGCGCTGAGCGCCGTGCGCGCGTTCGCACCACACATCGCCAAGGGTGGATCCATCACGCTCACCAGCGGCACCGCCGCATGGCAGCCAGGATTCGGCGTCCTGCCGGTGAGCGTATGTGGCGCGATGAACGCATTGACCACTGCACTGGCCGTCGAGCTGGCACCAATACGGGTCAACGCGATCGCGCCAGGCGTGGTGCGCACCCCGCTATGGGACGCGATGACCGAAGCCGACCGTCAGGCGATGTACGGGCAAGCGGCGCAACAGCTTCCGCTCGGTCGTGTCGGTGAGGTCGACGACGTGGCGCTGGCCTACGTGTACTGCATGGAGCAGGCCTACGGTACCGGCGTCGTCATCAAGGTCGACGGCGGCGCCGTCCTGGTTTAGCGGCCGCGCGATCCACCCGAACGAGTCGACGTCGTGGTGTACGAACGCAGCTCTCCGCCTCGTGAGCGGTTGCCGCGCCCCGACCGGTTGCCGCCACCCGTGCGGGGGTTCGCTGCCGACCGACCGCCGCCACCGCCATGGCTACGCTGCCTCTGCGGCTGCGAGGCCGGAGCATCGAGGATCAACGGTTCGCCGAATTTGCGTTCGCCAGGCGCGATCTCCTGCAGCACCGGGTGCGAGGCGCCGCTGAACCGGGTGATGGTGGGCTTGACGCCGGCCTTGCGGGTCAGGGTGCGGACGTCGGACACCTGCGAGTCGATCATCAGCGTCACCACGGTGCCCTCGGCACCGGCGCGCGCCGTGCGGCCCGAGCGGTGCAGGTACGCCTTGTGCTCTACCGGCGGGTCCGCGTGAATGACCAGGCTGACGTCGTCGACGTGAATGCCACGCGCGGCGATGTCGGTGGCGACCAGCACCGCGGCCGAACCGTCGGAGAAGGCCGCGAGGTTGCGCGTCCGTGCGTTCTGAGACAGGTTGCCGTGCAACTCAACCGCGGGTACGCCACGCGAATTCAGCTTGCGGGCAAGGCCCTTCGCGCCGTGCTTGGTGCGGGCGAACATGATGGTGCGGCCCGGCGCTGCCGCGAGGTCGGTGAGGACGTCGATGCGGGCCGCGTTGTCGACGTGCAGCACGTGGTGCACCATCTCCGACACCGGCGACTGCTCCGAATCGACGCTGTGCACAACCGGATTGTGCAGGTAGCGCTTGATCAGCACGTCGACCCCGCCGTCCAGCGTGGCCGAGAACAGCATCCGCTGTCCGTCCTTCGGGGTCTTGTCCATCAGCCGCTTGACCGGGGGCAGGAAGCCGAGATCGGCCATGTGGTCGGCCTCGTCGAGCACGGTGATCTCCACCGCGGACAGGTCGGCGTGGCGGGACTGCATGTGATCCTCGAGCCGGCCGGGGCAGGCGATGACGATGTCGACGCCGTCACGGAGCTTCTGGATCTGGGGTTGCGCGCCGACACCGCCGAAGATGGTGACCGAGCGCAGGTTCATGGCCTTGGCCAAGGGCGCCAGCGCGGCGTCGATCTGAGCGACGAGTTCGCGGGTCGGGGCCAGGATCAGGGCGCGGGGACGACCGGCACGGCGAGGTGTCGAACTGCTCGCCAGACGGGCCACCACCGGCAGCAGGAAGGCGTAGGTCTTGCCGGAGCCGGTGCGGCCGCGGCCGAGTACGTCACGGCCTGCCAACGAATCAGGCAGCGTCGCAGCCTGAATCGGGAAGGCGCTCTCGATGCCGTTGGCGGCCATGGCGGCGACGACGGCAGTGGGAAGGCCGAAGTCGGCGAAGCTGGGCATGGTTGACCCGGCCGGCTCGGAAATGGGCTCGGAAATGGGCATGGAAACAGACAAGGGTGATGCTCCGAAAAGTTGAAAGGTCGTCCTGCCCGGCGCGGATGGTCCCGCGGCGCTCGGTATGACGATCGAACAGAGGTCGATTATCGCCTCCGGCGAAGCGGCAAAAGGCAGAACAGACGATGCCGCTGAAGATCAGACTACCGGACGAACCCGTTTCGCCCGAATCACGAGACGAGCGTCACCAATTCCTCGACGTAGCGGTTCTGTTCGGCCGCGTCGGCGGCGAAGGGATGCACCAACAGAGTCGTCACGCCCGCTTCGGCGTAAGCGGCGAGCCGTTCCTTGACGAATCCGCGTGAGCCCACCAGGTTCGTGTTGCGCACCAAGTCGTCTGGCACCGCGGCGATGGCCTCGGTCTTCTTGCCCGCCAGGTAGAGGTCCTGGATCTCGTTCGCGACCTCGCCGAACCCGTAGCTGGTGGCCAGATTGTGATAGAAGTTCTTGCCCCTGGCGCCCATCCCGCCGATGTACAGCGCCAGTTGGGGTTTCGCCCACGCCAATCGCTCCTCGACGTCGTCGCCGATGGCCAGGCTGGCCGAGACCATGACGTCGAGGGGGCCCAGTGCCGCGTCGCGCTTCGCGAACCCGGCGCGCAGCGCGTCGCCCCATACCGCGTCGGCCTTCTCGGGGTAGAAGAACACCGGTTGCCAACCCTCGGCGATCTCGGCGGTCAGCTCGACGTTCTTGGGGCCCAGCGCGGCGATAGTGATCGGAATTCGTTCCCGCACAGGGTGATTGATGAGGTGAAGCGGCTTGCCCAAGCCGGTGCCTCGATCCGCGGGCAGTGGAATCTGGTAATACCTGCCGTCATAGGAGACGTTCTCGCGACGCCAGACCTGGCGACAGATCTCGATCACCTCGCGCGTGCGGCCCAGCGGGGCGTCGAATGGGACGCCGTGGAAGCCCTCCATCACCTGCGGGCCGGACGTGCCGATGCCGAGCCGGAACCGACCGTCGGAGACGTAGTCGAGGCCTGCCGCCGTCATGGCGAGCAACGTCGGGGTACGGACGTAGATCGGCACGACACCGGAGCCCAGTTCGATCGTGGAGGTCTTGGCCGCCAGGTAACCGAGTTGGCTGATCGCGTCGAAGGAGTAGGCCTCGGCGACGAGCGCGATGTCGACACCGCGCTTCTCGAACTCGACGACTTGGTCGGCGGCCTCGCGGAAGCCGTCGGCGTAGCTGAGAAAGATTCCGGTGCGCATCGTTGGTTTATACACCCCAACCGGTTGGTCGGTCCCCCTCGGCTGACGCTTGTGTGGTGCAAGCCCACTGCGCTCCTCTGGGGGTGTGGGTTTCCTCGCTCAAGGCGCCGTCGGGCTCGACGCCAGCACTTTCCAGGGCGGGGCTTGGGACGAAGCGGCCTCGCGCAAACAATCTGTCCTTGCGGTGGTTGCCCTATCCATCGCAGGCCAGTCGAGTTCGATGGGTGACCGGAAATAAGTGGGAGTTCACCTAATGAGCGGTGTCATGGCATCCATCCAAGTCACAGGCTCAAAATTTGCACGCATGTGTTTGCTGAACCCGTCACTGCAACCGCAGTTCTTCGAGGTTCTTCGATCATGTGTCGTGAGCGGATGAGTTCACGTCGCGAAGGACGCCTACGAGCGGCGTCGTGGATGTGCAGCCGGCGCCTGCGAATTTGCTGCGGGCCTATCCGACTTCGGCGTTCCTCCGATTGCACTGCAGCATGTCGTGCAATAATAATTGGGTTGGCTGCGTGTGTTCGTCTCGTGGAATGGCCGTGCGTAGCAACGACATTTCCTCGAAGTGAGCTCTTGATTGGGGATCGATGGCAATAACCGCGCTAGTGCAGAACACAGCCGTGGGGAAGTCGGCGCTGATCACCGGCATTACCGGGCAGGATGGCTTTTACCTTGCGGAGCTGTTGCTGTCGAAAGGCTATCGGGTTTTCGGTCTGCTGCGCGGCCAGAACAACCCCAAGGCGGCGGCCCTTGCTCGCGACCTGCCCGCGCTCGGGCTCGTCTCGGGCGATCTGCTCGACGCCTCCAGCATGATCCGGGCCATGACGATTGCTGAGCCAGATGAGGTCTACAACCTCGGGGCAGTGTCGTTCGTGCCGCATTCGTTTACGAATCCCCGACTGGTCGCCGACGTCAACGGCGGTGGTGTGCTCAACGCATTGGAGGCGATCCGGTTCTATCAGGATCTATCCGGCAAGCAGGTCCGGTTCTACCAGGCATCGACCTCGGAGATGTTCGGCAAGTTCCAGGACAGGATCCAGTCGGAGAAGACACTGTTGTGGCCACGATCCCCGTACGGCGTGGCCAAGGCGTACGGCCACCACTTGACGATCAACTACCGCGAGTCCTACGGCCTGCACGCCAGTTCGGGGATCCTGTTCAATCATGAATCGCCGCGGCGTGGTTTGGAATTCGTTACCCGCAAGGTCGCGAACGGGGTGGCCAGGATCTCGCTGGGTCTGCAGGACACCATCGCGTTGGGCAACTTGGACACCCAACGCGACTGGGGCTTCGCCGGCGATTACGTCGAGGCGATGTACCTGATGCTCCAACAGGATCAGGGAGACGACTACGTGATCGCCACTGGCGAAACGCATTCGATCTCGGAACTGCTTGACGCCGCGTTCAGCGTGGTCGGTATCTCGGACTGGGCACGGC
>Ga0193743_1000749_pt1 | contig 25380 bp, 26 predicted proteins | sample L2c2metaG_FD_143038 | JGI IMG/M metagenome (GOLD analysis project Ga0193743, IMG submission 143038) | Soil microbial communities from a riparian zone of the East river system, Colorado, United States - L2c2 | ecosystem: Environmental > Terrestrial > Soil > Riparian zone | place: USA: East River...
CCGAGAAGTCGGCCAACTCGATCGCCTCCTGCGGGGGCATCTCGGTCGTGCATTCGAGGCGCACGATGCCGGCCCACGGTGCGCCGGCTGGGCCGGGCAGCCGCAGATACCAGGAGTAGCCGCCCCACGCGGTGCCCATCAGGAAGACCGGCGACCGCTCGCCCGGACGCAGCGCGGTGACCACGTTGGTCAACGCCCCGTCCAGATACTGGCTCTGCTGGGTCTTGACGTAGCCGATCGTGCGGGAGAGTTGCCGGCGGTTGCGCAGCGGGCCATCGACGACCAGCAGGTCCTCGGACTCGCCGCGGACCTCGGTGGAGACCGCCACCTCCAACGCGGTCAGCGGGCCCTGCACGGCCGGCACCAGCCGGGCCGGGTCGGGTGCCCCGGGCACCTGGCGCACGCCGTAGCGGACCGTGCCGGCCGCGATGTCGCCCGCGGTGGGCGAGGTGGTGAACAGGCCGCGCTCGACCAGCGCACCGGCCAGTGACGCCACGCCGGCGCGCAGGTCACAACGGACCACCCCGGCGGCGTACGAGGCCGCGAGGCCCGGATGCGACGTGCCGTCTTCCTCCCGGGTCCACAGGCTCGCGTCGATCCGGCGCACCCCGTCGACGAGCAACACCACGTCGGGCGCGCGGACCGTCGGCGGTGCCGTCAATGGCCGCCAGGCCGCGGCGGGCAGTTCGACGTCGGTGTTGACCTGGGCGGTGCTCTGTGCGCCGGGCGCGCTGGACGCCTCGAACGAGGCGCCGTACGCCGGATCCCAGTTATCCACGAAATATTCGGTCATATGCCGCTCCGGGTGATATGGGCGGAGCGGGCGTCCTTGGTCACGTCGAAACGCACCGGCACCCGCTCGGCCAGCGCCGGCACGTGGGTGACCACGCCGACCATCCGGTCGCCGCGGGCGGCCAGGCCCTCCAGCGTCGCCGCGACCGTGTCGAGGGTCGCCGCGTCGAGCGTGCCGAAGCCCTCGTCGAGCAGGATCGACTCGAGGCTGGCCGCCGACGTCGACATCCCGGCGAGCTGCTCGGCCAGGGCCAGCGCGAGGGCCAGGGACGCCTGGAACGTCTCGCCGCCGGACAGCGTGCGCACACTCCGGCGCAGCCCGGCGTCGTGGTGGTCGACGACGGCGAACTCGCCCTTTTCGTGGACCAGGTCGTATTGCCCGCCGGACAGCTCGCGCAGGATCCCCGAGGCCCCCTCGACCAGCAGGTCGAGTGCCTCCTCGAGCAGCCAGCGCTCGAAGTTGTTGGCCCGCAGGTGACCGGCGAGCGCCTTGGCGACCTGACTGTCGTGCTCGTGCGCGGTGCGCTTGTCGAGCAGCCCCTGCGCCTGGGCGCGCCGCTCCTCGATCCGCTGGTGCGCGGCCGTGGCCCGCTCGACCGCCACCGTCGCCGCCCGCACGTGGTCGTCGGGTGCCGGCTGCTCCGCGTCGACGAAGGCGGTATCGAGCCGCGCGCGCACCGCGGTGACCGCGGCATCGGCGTCAGCGGCGCCGGCCGCCAGCGAGGTGCGCGCGGACCGCCGGCTGGCCACCTCGGTCGCGGACCAGTCGGCGAGGGCCGACCACGAATCGGCCAGGTCGTCGCGGGACGCGGCGGGTGGTGCGAAGCGGGCGACCGCGTCGCGGGCCGCGTCGAACTCCCGCCAGGCCGCGGTCAGCCGCTGCTCGGCGGCGCTGCGCGCGGCGGTGGCCGTGCGCGCTTGTTCCCGCGCGGACTTCAGTGCCGCGACCGCCGCGTCGAGCGACTTCTGCAGCCCGGCCAGGGTCTCCAACTCGCGGCGCAGCGCGCTCACGCCCGGCGAGCTGGCGAGCTGCTCGCCGAGGGCGACCAGCCGGGACGCGAGTTGCTCGTGCTGGGCGCGGGCCCGGTCGAGGGTGCGTTCCAGCGCGCGGGCCGCCTTCTCCCGCTCGGCCACCTGGGCCTGCGCCTTCTCGTCGGCGGCCTTGGCGGCGTGCCCGGCCTTCTCGGCGGCGGGCACGGCCGAGGTCGCGGGGACGGCCGGCACCGCCGCGACGGGCTGCTCGCAGACCGGGCAGGGCGCGCCGGCGTGCAGGTGCACCCGCAGTGCACCGGCCCGGTCGGCCGCCTGCGCGTCCTGGTAGGCCCGGCGGGCCGCTTCCAGCTCGGCCGCCGTGCGCAGCGCCGCCGCGCGGGCCTTCTCCAGCGCCGCCGCAGCAGGCCGGTGCTGGGTGGTGGCCGTCGATAGTCCATCCTGGAGGGACGCGGCTTCGGCGGTGACCGCCGCGTGCTCGTCGTGCGCGCGCAGCAGCAGCCGCAGCGCCGCCGGGTCGCCGGTGGCCGCCAGTTCGCCGCGCAGCTTCTCCTCGCGCTCCTCGGCGCCGGTGACCGCGTCAGAAGCGGCGGTCGCCGCGTCCCGCGCGTCGGCGGCGGCCGATGCCAGCGCCGCCACCCCGCGCGGCGGGCGGACCCGGTCGAGCAGCGCGATCTCGTCGTCGAGCGCGGTCAACCCGGCCGCCGCCTCGGTCGCGGCGCGCTGGGCCTGCTGCAACCCCGGTGTCACCGAAGCCACCAGCGCGGCGAGGGCCAGCATCGCGTCGACCCGGGCGGCCGCGCCGGCCAGCGCCTCGTCGGAGGTGTCGTCGAGGCCGGCCAGGAGCTGGTCGACCGCGCGCAGGTCGGCGTCGGCCCGCTGGGCCCGGGCGGTGGCCCGCTTCTGGATGTCTTCGTAGACGTGCAGGCCGAGCAGGTTGACCAGGATCTGCTGCCGGGTCGCGGGCTTGGCGTGCAGGAAGTCGGCGAACTGGCCCTGCGGCAGCACCACGCAACTGGTGAACTGCTCGTAGGGCAACCCGACCGCGCGCTGCACGGCCTCGTCCATCTCGGCCGGCGTGCCGGCCAGCACGTCACCGAGGTCTTCGGGTGTCATCCCGGTGTCGAGTTTGGACACGTCGAAGTTGTCGGGCATCTGCTGGAGCCCGGCACCGCCGGTCTTCACGTTGCCCCGGCTGTCGCGCCGGACCACCCGGGTCGCGACGTAACGCGCGCCGGCCGACTCGAACACCAGCCGCACCCGGGCCTCGGTCGCCGACGGCGACAACGCGTTGGCGATGCCCCGGCTGCTCCCCCACCGCGGCACCTGGCCATACAGAGCGAAGCAGATCGCGTCGAGCACGGTCGACTTGCCCGCGCCGGTCGGCCCGACCAGCGCGAAGAAGTCAGCGTCGGTGAAGTCGACCGTCGTCTCGTCGCGGAAGACGGTGAATCCCGCCATGTCCAACCTGAGAGGCCTCATGCGGATGCCTCGTCGTAGAACTCGTCGAACAACTCACGCACACCGGTGTCGGTCACGCCGCGGCTGTCGAGGTAGGCGGCGAACAGTTCGCGTGGCGTACGCCCGGCGCGTTCTCCGGCCCGTGGCCCGGGAGAAGCGGCCACCATCTCCGGGTCGATCCGCACCTCCAGTGCCCGAGGCAGCAACTCCTGCACCTCTTCGCGCAGCCCGGCCCGGGGCGTCTCGCGGACGAACACCCGCAGCCAGGCGTCGCCGGTCTTAAGGGTGGCGAGCTGCTCCAGGGTGCCGCGCACGGTGCGCAGCTGGGTGGCCACGGTGACCGGCACCTCGCGCACCTTCGCCGCGGTCTGGGCGGTCACCTCGACCACCGAGACGGCGGGCACGTTCTCCGCCTCGCCGAAGTCGATCGCCAGCGGGCTGCCGCTGTAGCGCACCGGGCACGGCCCGATCACCGTCTGCGCGCGGTGCAGGTGGCCCAGCGCCACATAGTGGGTGCTGGTCGGGAACACATTCGCGGGTACGGCGTAGCCGAGCACCGTCTGCGCCTCCCGCTCGCCGCCGCCCTGGCTGGCGCCGACCACCGTCAGGTGCGCGGTGACCAGGTTGATCACGCCCGCCTCGCCGAACCCCTCGGTCAGCTTGGCGAGCAGCCGGGACAGGTGGTCGGCGTAGGTCTGGGTGGCCTCGGCGGCGGTCAGGTCGTACATCTCGATCGCGCGGACCGCGTAGCGCTGGGACAGGAACGGCAGGGCGACCAGCCGCCACCGCTCCCCCGTCGCCGTGGTGCCGTCGATGACGTGCTCGGCCGGGTTCTCCCGGACGCTGCCGCGCAGCGTGATGCCGGCCGCGTCGGACCACGGCCGGAGGGCGTCGAGCGCGGCACCGTTGTCGTGGTTGCCGCCGATCACCACCACGTCGGCGCCGGTGCGGCGCAGGGCCGACAGCGCGCGGGTGACCAACCGGGTCGACTCCGGCGAGGGCGCCGCCGTGTCGTAGAGGTCACCGGCGACGATGACCAGGTCGGGCTGCTCGGCCCGGGCGATCTCGACCACCTGGGCGAGCACCGCGACGTGTTCCTCGGCCCGAGACTGTCCTTTGAGGACCTTGCCGACGTGCCAGTCGGAGGTGTGCAGGATGCGCACGGCCGCCCCCTTTAGAACGGGATGTCGTCGTCGGACAGCGTGCCCGACCGCGAGCCGATCACCGCGAACGGGTCGGCGGACTGGGTGATCGAGCGCAGCGTCGCGGCCGGCGCGGCGCCGGCCTCGGAGTGCCGCGTCGCCCACGCCGGGAACGGGAACTCGACGCAGAGCGGGACCGGGATGTCGGGCTGGTTGACGAACATCGTGCCGGGCTTGGCGAGCAGCACCCGCTGCCGCTGCGCCGGGGGCAGGAAGCCGTATTCGGGCCGCGACGCCTCGGCCGGGTCGAGCCGGCCGACCACCCGCACCGCCGAGTTGGTGACGATGCGGCGCTCGACCTCGCTCGCGGTCTGCTGCGCGCCGACCAGGATCACGCCGAGCGAGCGGCCCCGCTCGGCGATGTCGAGCAGCACCTCCTTGATCGGCGAGGAGCCCTCGCGCGGTGCGTATTTGTTGAGCTCGTCGAGCACGACGAAGAGCAGCGGCTTGGCGGTGCCCTTCTTCTCCTTGCGCTCGAACTCCTTCTTGAGCGTCACGCCGACCACGAACCGCTGCGCCCGGTCGGGCAGGTTGTGCAGGTCGACGACGGTGACCTGGGCGCTCTCGTCGGTGTTGATCTGGTGCGGCCGGCGGGTGGCGAGGTCGCCGCGGATCAGCCGGCCGAGGTCGCGCTTGCTCGCGATCAGCCGCCGGGCGAACGCGTTGACCGTGCCCAGCCCGACCGCGCTGCCCGTCCAGGCGAACCGGGTCTCGTCGTCGGAGAGCTGGGCGACCACGAAGTCGGCCAGGTCGGCGTAGCTGCTCAGCCGGGTGCCGTCGACGGCCACCCCGCCGTCGGCCGGCACCGCGTGCCGGGCGAGGTGGGCGGTGACCGCGTGCAGGACCATCGTGTATTGCTGCCGCTCGTCGTCGGCGTCGGCGAAGACGTAGGGCAGCAGCCGGTCGGCGCAGAACTCCTCGAGCGTCCAGTAGAAGCTGTCGACGCCGGACATCCGGCTGCTGACGTCGGGGGTGCCGGACGCGTCGCCCATCCGCGGCGGCGCGTAGACCCGGACGTCGCTGAACGGCTTGGCCGGCAGGCCGAGGGCCGCGTACGCAGCGGTGGTCTTGTCGTCGAGCTTGACGTTGGGGTGGTCGAGGAAGAGCAGGTCCTCGCCCTTGACGTTGAAGATCAGTGCCTTGGCGTTGACCGCGTCGCCGCCCAGGGCCCCGGAGTGGAAGACCGAGTAGAGCAGGAACGTCGCGAAGCTGGTCTTGGTCGCCACGCCGGAAATGCCGGAGATCGACACGTGCGCGCCCCGGTTGCCGTCGAGGAAGTCGGCGTTGAGGTAGACCGGGAGGCCGTCGCGGCCCGTGCCCATCGGGATCTGCCGTTCCATCCGGTCGAAGTGCAGCGCGGCGGCCCGCAGGTCGCCGGTGGCCCGGTGGACCAGGGCGCCCGGTGCCGGCGGCACGTAGAACTCCGGGTCGACTCGGGTGACGCTGATCTCGGCGGCCTCCTGCACCTGGGCCGGGAGGGTGCCGTCGGCGATCGCGAAGACGTCGGAGTCGAACACGGCGCCCTCGTGCCGGGCGCGCACCTGGGTCACCACCCCGGCGATCCGCACCGACGGACGGTCGGGCAGCTCGCGGGTGGTCACCACGACGTCGTCCAGCTGCAGATAGCTGCCCGGCGCGACGGCCGTCCAGAACTGCAGCGGAGTGGCGTCGGAGGTGCCCAGCACCCGGCCGACCGCACTCTGCTCACCCATCGCTCCCACCGATACCACGACTCGCATCTTGCAACATCAGTACGACCAGCTCACAGCCGACGCGCGGGGCGGGGCGAGATGAGGCGAAAGACCTTTTCATCCTTTTGGTGCGTCTATGTCAGGCGGCGTACCAGTGTCGTGGCCCGCGCCGGATCGAACACCTCGGGCGCGAACCCGCCACCCGCCCACCGCCCCAGCTCGGAATGGCGCGGGTGTGCGGGGTCACGGAGCGCGACCAGCAGCTCGGCGTAGCCGAACGCGCCGCCGACATCTTCCGGCGGGCAGGCCCGCTCACCCGCGAGACACAGCGGGTAGCGCTCGTCCGGCTCGGCCGCGAACACGTCCTCCACCAGCAGGTCGTGCTCCCACCAGTCGCCGAAGTCGTAGGTGTAGAGCAGCCGGGTGCCCTTGTGCGCGACGGCGTCGAGCCGCACCTCCAGCTCGTCACGCAGCGCGAGCTCACCGTCGGGGTCGGGCTCGCCGTATTGCACGCCGTCGACCTCGAACGAATGCAGGTGGAGGCTCTGCCAACCCATGGCGAGCTGGACCACCCGGTGCACCCGGTCGAGCGTGTAACCGCCGGGCAGCTGCACGCGGCGCCACACTTCGGGCTGCACGTCGGCCAGCGTCACCTTGACCTGGAAGATCTGCCGGGGCATAGGCGGCTACCTCGCTAGGGTGTCCGGATGAGCTGCGACTGTCAGCACCGTACCCCCGCGACGGGCACCGCGAGCAGCGCCGCAGTGGCCGGATGAACGGCCCGGCGATCCGCGCCCTGTGGAGTGTCGACGCAGCGGGGCCGCCGGGCACGGAGCTCGACGACGAGGCGCTCACCGGGTGCTACGGCCGGTCGGCGGCGCCGACGGTTCGTGTCAATTTCGTGACCAGCGTCGATGGCGCCGTCGAGGTCGACGGCCATTCCAAAGGCCTGTCCAGCCCGGCCGACAAGCGGGTGTTCGGCATCCTCCGCAAGGTCTGCGACGGCCTGCTGGTCGGCGCCGGCACGCTGCGCCACGAGGGCTACCGCGCGGTCACGCTCGACGAGCCCCGCCGGGCCTGGCGGCGCGCCCAGGGCCTGGCCGAGACGCCGACGCTGGTGGTGGTCAGCGCCCGCCTCGCGCTCGACCCCGGCTCGCCGGTGTTCACCGACGCGCCGGCCCGGCCGGTGGTGCTGACCACGACCGCGGCCACGGCGCCGCCGGGCCTGGACCAGGTCGCCGATCTGATGCGCGCCGGCGAGCGCGAGGTCGACATGGCCGCCGGCCTGGCCGCGCTGCGCGAGCGCGGCCTCGACCAGATCCTCTGCGAGGGCGGCCCGCACCTGTTCGGCACGCTGACCGCCGCCGACCTGGTCGACGAGCTGTGCCTGACCGTCTCGCCGCTGCTGGCCGGCGCCAAGGCAGGCCGGATCACCGCGGGCCCGCCCCTGGAAGGCGATCCGGTGCCGCTGCGCCTGCACCACACGCTGCTCGCCGACGACCTGCTGCTGCTCCGCTACACCCGGGCCGCCTGAGACCGACGGCGGCGCAGCCCGTCACGTGCGGGTGCCCGGTGCCGTCCGGCAGGTAGGTGAGCACCAGGTCACGTCCGCCCCGCCAGCCGAGCGCCCGGAACGGCTCGCCGGCCATCGGCACCGGCGCCCGCCCGCATAGGGTGGACGGCGTGGGGCGGCAGCGCAGTCAGGGGCGGGTGGTCGCCCAGATCGGGTCGGGCGTCGCCGAGCTGTTGCCCGACCACGACCGGCCGAACGCCTACACGCTGCTGGTCGACGGTGCGCCGCAGTCGCACGTCGACCTCGACGACCCGACCTACCTCGAGTTCGAATACGTCCGCCGGGTCGCCGCCTCGCTCGACCTCACCGCACCGCCGCTGATGCCGCTGCGGGTGCTGCACCTCGGCGGCGGCGGGCTGACCCTGGCCCGCTACCTCGCCGCGAGTCGGCCCGGCAGCCGGCAGCGGGTGGTCGAGGCCGACGCCAAGCTGCTCGACTTCGTCCGCGGGCACCTGCCCTGGCCGGCCGACCCCAAGCTCAAGGTGCGCGTCGGTGACGCCCGCACCGAGCTGGCCAAGACCGCCGAAGACTCGTTCGACGTGGTGATCGTCGACGTGTTCGCCGGCGCCCGCACCCCGGCCAGCGTCCGCTCGGTGGAGTTCGTCGAGCAGGCGGCGCGGGTGCTCCACCCCGACGGCCGCTACCTGGTCAACATGACCGACGGCCCGCCGCTGGGGTTGGCCAAGGCCCAGGTCGCCACCGTCGCCGACGTCTTCCCGGAGGTCTGCCTGGTGGCCGACTCGTCGGTGCTGCGCGGCCGCCGGTTCGGCAACCTGGTGCTGACCGCGGCCAACACCCCGCTGCCGACCGCCCAGATCGCCCGCCGGGTGGCCGGCGACTGGTTCCCGGGCCGGCTGGTCGCCGGCGCCGACCTGACCCGCTTCAGCGGCGGCGCCGCGGTGGTCACCGACGCCGACGCGACCCCGTCGGCCGCACCCCCGGCCGGGATGTTCGGGCCGCTTCCCGACTGACAGACGTGTGCGAGAGTTGACCCGTGCAGCGGGTGATGGGCGTTCCGGAGGGCTACCACCTGAGCGGCTCGGTCGGTCCGATCCCGATGAGCCGCTGGGACCCGTGCGCCCGGTTCGCCGGCGACACCTTCTGGTGGGCGACGCACACCCCGGACGGCCCGGCGACGCTGGCGCTCCGGCGGCAGGGCCAGGACCTGACCGCCACCGGGTACGGGCCGGGCCAGGGCTGGGTGATCGAGCACGCCGACGCCGTCGCCGGGCTGCGCGACGACCTGACCGGTTTCGCAGAGCTTGCCGCCGCGCATCCGGTGGTCCGGGAGGTGGCCCGGCTGCACCGCGGCCGGCGCATCCCGACCACCGGGATCGTCTTCCCCCGGCTGATGCGGGCGATCTTCGAGCAGAAGGTGACCGGGAAGGAGGCCTACCGCGGCTACTCGGCGACGGTGCGCAAGTTCGGCACCCCGGCCCCGGGGCCGCTGGAGGGCCTCACCCTGCCGCCGGAGCCCGAGGTGATCGCCGCGCAGCCCTACTGGGTGTTCCACCCGTTCGGCGTCGAGCAGAAGCGGGCCGACACGCTGCGCCGGGCGGCGGCCGAGGCATCCCGGATCGAGCGCTGCACGACCGCGGCCGAGGCGACCACCCGGATGCGGTCGATCACCGGCATCGGCGTCTGGACCGCCGCCGAGGTGGCGCGGATCGTCTACGGGGACCCGGACGCGGTCAGCGTCGGCGACTTCCACATCCCGAACATGGTGGCCTGGAACCTGGCCGGCGAGGCCCGCGGCACCGACGCCCGGATGCTCGAGTTGCTCGAACCGTTCCGCGGCCACCGCGGCCGGGTCTGCATGCTGCTGGAGGCCAGCGGCCTGATGGCGCCGAAGTTCGGCCCCCGGATGCCGATCCGCTCGTTCGCGAAGTTCTAGGCCACGAGGCGCCGCAGTGCCCGGCCGCACCAGGCGGCGTAGGCCCGCTGGAACGGCGGGACCGTCGGGCCGGCGACCCAGGTGAGCAACGAGGCCGGCAGGCTGAACGCGGTCACCGAGAACCAGGTCGTGCCGTCCTCGCCCTGGGTCACCTCGAACGCCTCCTCACCGCGCTCCGGGTGCCCACGCAGCGTGCCGTAGCCGAACCCGGCCCGGCCCGGCTCGTCGACGGCCCACACCACCCGGCATGGCGCCGAGAGCCGCAGCGGCCCGAGGCCCAACCCGGTGACCACGTCGACGCCCGGCGCGGCCCGCTCGGCCGAGGCGGTGATCCGCACCCCGGCGGCCCGGTGCATCCGGAACGTCAGCACCGCGTCGGCGGCCGGCACCAGCACGTCGTGCCCGATCGCCACCCGGTAACGCAGGTGGTGGTAGCCACGCGGCAGCGACCCGGTCTCGGTCGCGCCCACCTCGTCATAGGTCAGCAAGCTCACTGCCGAACCGCCTCCATCCGTCGCCATGCGAGCAGCGCGCACAACGCGAAGCCGACCGCGTTGAGCACCCCATGCGTCGCCACCATCCAGGGGATCGACAGGTGCGGCAGGGGGAACACATGCCCGGCCGCCCAGTCGAGTGCGAGCAGCATGGTCACGACCAGGATGCCCGACGAGATCAGCAGCAGCGCACCGGCCCGGCGCGGTGCCCGCGGCCGGATGCGCACCAGCGTCAGCCCCGCGACCAGCCACATCCCGGCGGTGAGCAGCGCCGCGCCGGCCAACTCGACCGGGTCGCCCAGAAAGTAGCCGACCAGCACGACGCCGGTGCCGGCGGGCACGCACCAGGCGGCGGCCCGGCCGAGTGCCGAGCCGCCGGTCGCGCGGCACGCCAGCGCCGCGACCAACGCCGCCACCAGCCCCGCGTAGTGCAGGTGCGGCACGGTGAGCGCGAGCGTCTCCAGGGGGAAGCCGAGCAACCGGAGCCCGGCCCGCTCGGCGACCAGTGCGCTGGCGGCGACCAGCGGCGCGGCCAGCCCGGTCGCCACCGCGACGTCGGCGGCCGCCCAGCGGCGCAGCCCGCGCAGCCCGGCCACCGCCAGCACCGCGGTCAGCACCAGGTAGGGCGTCGCCAGCAGGGCGGCGCCGGTGCCGCGCGGCAGCCAGAGCGCCACCGCGGCCGGCACCGCCAGCCACGGCCACACCCGCCGCAAGGGTGCCGGCGCGCCGACCAGCCCCAGCGCGAGCGGGACGAGCACCACCATGGCGAGCGCGTCGACGAGGTTCAGCAACACGGTCACGGCTTCATTTGAACAGGTTCAAGTCTCATCTGTCGAGACGCGTCGACGGCCGGCGATGTGCTCCGCGCCACGTTCCGGTGGGCTGGTCGGCATGACCGTGGAGATCGAACGGGCCCGGCCCGACGACGCCGGCGAGGTGCTCACCGTGCAGCGCGCGGCGTTCCTGAGCGAGGCACAACGCTACGGCGACCCGCACCTGCCGATGCTTACCGAGACCCTGGCCGAGATCACGGCGGTGATCGGCACCGTGCTGGTCGCCCGCGACCCACGCGGCCGACTGGTCGCCGCCGGCCGTGGCCGGGTCGACGAGCACGGGACCTGCCACATCGCCCGCCTCGCCGTCGCGCCCGACCTGCGCGGGCTGGGGCTCGGCTGGCGGATGTTGCTCGCTGTCGAGGCGGCGCACGCCGGCGCCGCGCGCCGCTACGAGTTGTTCACCGGCGCCGAAAGCCACGACAACATCCGGCTGTACGAGCGGAACGGCTACACGATCGCCGGCCGGAGCCCGCTGGCCCGCGGTCCCGGCCTCGTTCACCTGGCCAAACCGGCGGTGCGCTAGCGTCGGATCATGCCGGAGCCGGTCGATCCCCGCGCGCGGCGGCTGTTCGACACCGGGCGCACCGCGCCCGGTGACCTGGCCGCCAGCCCGTTCCGTGCCGACCGCGACCGGATCGTCACCTCACCGTTCTTCGCCCGGCTGGGCGGGGTCACCCAGGTGATCAGCCCGGGCGGCAGCGGGCTGCTGGTGCACAACCGGCTCACCCACAGCCTCAAGGTGGCCCAGGTGGCCCGGGCGATCGCCGAGCGGCTCACGGCCGACGCGGGCAATCTGGCCCTGCTCGACAAGCTCGGCGGCTGCGACCCCGACGTGGTCGAGGCGGCGGCGCTGGCGCACGACCTCGGCCACCCGCCGTTCGGCCACCTCGGCGAGGCGGTGCTCGACCGGCTGGCCCGGGAGCGACTCGGGCTGCCCGACGGCTTCGAGGGCAACGCGCAGTCCTACCGCATCGTCACCAGCACCGAGACCCGCGGCGCGGCCACCATCGGGCTCAACCTGACCGCGGCGGTCCGCGCGGCGATCGTCAAATACCCGTGGACCCGGCTGGACCACCCGGACCCGCACCCCCGGCGGATGAACCCGGCGCCGCGCGGTGCGTCGGCACCCGACTGGGACCCCTCCAGCGGGTCGGCCAAGTTCGGCGCCTACACGACCGAGGTCGACGACCTGCGCCAGGCCCGCGCGCCGTTCGTCGGCCGGATCCCGGACTGGCAACAGACCGTCGAGGCGTCCATCATGGACACCGCCGACGACATCGCGTACGCGATCCACGACGTCGAGGACTTCCACCGGGTCGGCGTGCTCCAGCAGGGCACCGTCGCGGCCGAGCTGCTCGGTTGGCAGCGCGAGGCCAAGCGGCTCGGCGGCCTCACCGACGCCGCCCTCGACGCGGGCGGCCGCCAGGCCGGCGTGGCGATCGAGAAGCTGCGCCGCCGGGTGCACCGCCGGGACCGCTGGATCAGCGACGACGACGCGTTCGCCGCGGCGGTCGAGCAGGTCCGCCACGACCTGGTCGACGGGCTGCTGGCCGACCCGTTCGACGGCTCGGTGGCCGCCGAGCAATACGTCGCGCGGTTCTCGGCCCGGTGGACCCGGCGGCTGGTCGACGCGGTGCGACTGACCGACAGCCCGGCCGTCCGCTCCGGGTATGTGCTGCTGGACCGGCCGCAATGGCACGACGTCCAGGTGCTCAAGCTGATCCACCACCGGTTCGTGCTGGACCGCCCCGACCTGGCGCTGCACCAGCGCGGCCAGGCCCGGCTGCTGGCCACCCTGGTCGAGGCGTTGCTCGCCTGGATCGTCGATCCGGCCGAGGAGGCCCGGTTGCCGCAACGCCTGTACGACCTGGTCGAGCTGGCCGAGGCGGAACTCCCGGCGGGCACGCCGGACCGGGCCGCCCGGGCCCGCGGCCGGGCCATCGTCGACTTCGTGGCCGCGCTGACCGACCAGCAGGCGGTGGCCCTCCTCGATGCCCTGTCCGGCCGTTCGGGCCAACTCTGGACCGACGCTTTCGTGCTATAGACCGCTAGAGTGCGCCAATGGATCTGACCGATACGCAGACCAACGTCACGATCCTCTGCGGGGTCGCCATGGTGATCGGCGTGTTCGGCGTCGTGATCCCGTTCCTGCCCGGCCTGCTGCTCTGCTGGGCCGCCGCGTCCGCCTGGGCGATCTTCGCCGGCGAGGGCGCCGGCCGGTGGGGCATCCTGGCGCTGGTCACCCTGATCGCGATCCTCGGCATCGTCGTCAAATACGCCTGGCCGGGGCGCAACCTGAAGCGCAGCGGCGTACCCAATAAGACGCTTTTGCTCGGTGGTGTCCTGGCGATCGTCGGCTTCTTCGTGATCCCGGTGATCGGCCTGTTCATCGGCTTCGTGCTGGGCGTCTGGCTGGCCGAGATTGCCCGGCTCGGCGACACCAAGCTGGCCTGGCCATCGACCAAGCACGCGATCAAGGCCGCCGGCCTGGCCATGCTGGTCGAGCTGGGCGCCGCGCTGAGCATCGCGATCATCTGGGTCGCCGCCGTCGTGGTGAGCTGAAGCCCGGCTGGGACTGGCGGGCGAGGCGGACAGCAGATGCGAGCGTCTGGAAGACTCTGAGGGATGGACCTGCCGATCAACCCGCCGGTCGAGCCGATGCTTGCCAAGAGCGTGCCGCAGATCCCCGAGGCCGACGGCATGAGCTACGAGCCAAAGTGGGACGGGTTCCGGTGCATTATTTTCCGGGACGGTGACGAGGTAGAGCTGGCCAGCCGGGGTGGCAAGACCCTGACCCGCTATTTCCCCGAGGTGGTCGAGCAGGCCAAGGCCCAGCTCCCCGAGCGGTGCGCTGTCGACGGCGAGATCGTCGTGATCCATCGGGAGCCGGGGCAGCAGCCCAAGCTCGAGTGGGACTGGCTGACCCAGCGGATCCACCCGGCGGCGTCCCGGGTCAAGCTGCTCGCCGAGAACACCCCCGCCGACTTCGTCGCGTTCGACCTGCTCGCGCTCGGCGACGAGGTGCTGGTCGACCAGCCCTACGCGACCCGCCGGGCCAAGCTGGAGAAGGCGCTGGCGGGGGTCCGGTCGCCGGTGCACGTCACGCCGAGCACCCACGACATCGCCACGGCGCGCCGCTGGTTCGAGATCTTCGAGGGCGCCGGGCTCGACGGGCTGATCGCGAAGCCGGCGGACATCGCCTACGAGCCCAACAAGCGGCTGATGTTCAAGATCAAGCACGCCCGCACGGCCGACGCGGTGGTCGCCGGCTTCCGGTGGCACAAGTCCGGCCCGGTGGTCGGCTCGCTGCTGCTCGGCCTCTACGACGAGCACGGCACGCTGCACCACATCGGCGTCTCCTCGTCGTTCAGCATGGCCCGGCGGGCAGAACTGCTCGACGAGCTGGCCGACTACCGGGAGCCCGCCGAGCACCCGTGGATCGACGCCGAGAGCGAAGAGCAGCAGACGGGCCCGACCACCTCGACCGGCCAGCGCCGCCCCGGCGGGGTTAGCCGCTGGACGGGCGGGAAGAACTTGGCCTGGGAGCCGCTGCGCCCCGACCTGGTAGTCGAGGTCGGCTACGACGCGATGGAGGGCGACCGGTTCCGGCACACCGCGCACTTCGTCCGCTGGCGGCCCGACCGCGATCCGCGCTCCTGCGGCTACGACCAGCTCGACCGGCCGGTCCGGTTCGACGTTGACCAGGTTCTCGGTGGTCAGGGCTTTGACGGCAACGCAGCCGCCGGCACGGGGGTTTCCTAGTGCGTTCCCGCCGCTTTCGCCTTCTCGCGGTCGCCCTGCTCGCCGGCGCCCTCGCGCTGACCGGCTGCACCGTCCCAATCGTCGCGCCCAACACGGGTGACGGCGCGGTGGCGCCGAGCGGCCAGCCCGCCCCGGCCGCTTCCGGCCAGGCCGCCTGGCGACCCTGCCCCGACGTGCCGGGCCAGCTCGTCGGCCGCGGCGCGCAGGGCATGACCTACGACTGCGCGACGATCAAGGTGCCGCAGGACTGGGCCGACGCCAGCAACGGGCAGACCTTCGACATCGCGTTGATCCGGGTGCGCTCCAGCAAGCAACACGACCGGATCGGCTCGCTGCTGGTCAACCCGGGCGGCCCCGGCGCGTCCGGCGTCAACCTGGCCGTCTACCTCAGCTTCGGCGCCGCCTTCCAGGGCATCCCGGCCGAGGTCACCGACCGGTTCGACATCGTCGGGTTCGACCCGCGCGGCGTCGACCGGTCCAGCCCGATCGAGTGCATCAGCGACGCCCAGCTCGACGAGAGCTTCGGCTACGTGCCGGACCCTGCGACCCAGCCCCAGTTCGACGGCCTGGTCAACCTCAACCGCAGCATCGGCCAGGAGTGCCAGGCCAAATACGGCGGCAAGCTCAAGCTGTTCTCCACGGTGCAGACCGCCAAGGACATGGACGCGATCCGCGGCGCGGTCGGCGACCAGAAGATGACCTACCTGGGCTACTCCTACGGCACGCTGCTCGGCGCCACGTACGCCCAACTCTTCCCGCAGAAAGTCCGCGCGCTGGTGCTCGACGGCGCGGTCGACCCGCGGCAGAGCTTCGTCGCCGGCTCGGAGAGCCAGTCGAAGGGCTTCGCGCTGGCGTTCGACAACTTCGCCAAGTGGTGCGACCCCAACCCCGCGCAGTGCCCGATCGCGCCCGATGCCAAGGCCGCGGTGACCACCGCGATCGACAAGGCCGAGGTGTCGCCGGTGACCGATGCCAAGGGCCGCAAGGCCACCTCCGGCTGGGTCTTCTACGCGGTGATCTCGTCGCTCTACACCCAGGCGGGCTGGCAGGCGCTGGCCAGCGCGATCAAGTCGCTGGAGGGCGGCAACCCGGCGCAGGTGTTCCAGCTCGCCGACTCCTACGCCGAGCGCAACCCCGACGGCACCTACTCCAACCTGTTCGACGCCAACATCGCGATCAACTGCGCCGACCAGAAGACCGTGCCCGACGTCGCGCAGGTCCGCACCTACCAGGGCCAGTGGCGCTCGTCGGTGCCGCTGTTCGGCGCGCCGCTAGCGGTCGGCATGCTGACCTGCTCGGTCTGGCCGGGCGGGCACGACCCCTACCCGACCGGTCCGGCCACCGGCTCGCCGCCGATCCTGGTGGTCGGCACCACCGGCGACCCGGCGACGCCCTACGCACAGGCACCGGCGCTGGCCAACATGCTCGGCGTCGGGCGGCTGCTGACCTGGGAAGGCGAGGGGCACACCGCCTACCCGCAGACGGCCTGCATCACCGACGCGGTCGACGCCTACATCCTCACTCAGACCGTTCCGCCAGAGGGGAAGCGCTGCCCACCGCAGTAGCCGCGATGCCTTCCCGGGCGGCCAGTTCCTCCAGGAGCAGGCGTACGACGCGCAGGTTGTTCTTGAGCTCTTCCTGCTCCTCGTGCCGGAACGCGTCGTTGTCGACGATCAGCCGGCTGGCGAAGTGCGCGGTGATCAGCGGGATCACCAGCAGCACCATGGTGGAGATCAGCACGATCGCGATGGAGCGCGCCGGCCAGGTCTCGGGCGAGATGTCGCCGTAGCCGACGGTCGACGCGGTGACCACCGCCCACCAGAACGAGTCGCCCACCCCGACCTTCTCGAACACGCTGTAGAGCACCGAGGCCACGATGATCATCAGGGCGTACGAAAGCATCAGCGTCCGCGGCGAGTTGGCGAAGAAAACCAGCCCGCGGTAAATCGCCTTCAGTGGCAGCAGCAAGGTCTTCATGGCGCATCATCATCCTCTAACTCCTCCCGTCCTCAGACGCCTTGCCGCTCCGCGACAAGTCGTCTTCCGGTCACCGCTTGTCGATGTGCGAAGCTTCCGACATGATCTTCAGGCCCGCTTTGCGCGCGGATGTCCCGGCGATTGTCGGGCTTCTGGCAGACGACCCGATCGGCGCCGGCCGCGAGACCGTCACGGAGGACATCGACGCCGCCTATTGGCAGGCCTTCGACGCCCTCGACGGCGACCCGCGCAACACGGTGATAGTCGCCGACCTCGACGGCGAGATCGTCGGCACGATGCAGCTCATCTTCATCCCGTCACTCACCCGCCGCGGTGCCCAGCGCCTGGAGATCGAGGGGGTACGCGTCGCGGCCACCCACCGCGGCGCCGGCCTCGGCCGCCGGATGATCGCGTGGGCGGTCGACGAGGCCCGCGCCTCCGGTTGTGCACTGGTGCAGCTCACCACCGACAAGCGCCGCGCCGACGCCCGCCGGTTCTACGAGTCGCTCGGCTTCGCCGCCACCCACGAGGGCATGAAGCTCGCGCTCTAGCTCTCGCTCTTGTCCTCGGTCCAGTTGGCCGCGTTCTTTTTGCTCGGCTGCACCCGCGGCGGCTCGCCCGGCATCTTCGGGTGGTCGGGCGGGTAGGGCATGTCGCCGCCGCGCCCCTCGCGCTCGTCGGCCGCGGCCCATTCCAGCAGCGGCGTGATGTCGAAGGCGGTGTCGTCGATGCCGGCGTGCGGGTCACCGATCTGGGCGAACCGCTTCGGCAGGGTACGCAGGTCGAAGTCGTCGGGCTCCACGTCGGGCAGCTCCGCCCAGGTCAGCGGCGTCGAGGCGGTGGCCCGCGCGTTGGCCCGCAGCGAGTAGGCGGCCGCGATGGTGCGGTCCCGGGCCATCTGGTTGAAGTCGACGAACACCCGCTCCCCGCGCTCCTCCTTCCACCAACTCGTGGTGACCAGGTCGGGCCGGCGCCGCTCCAGCGCCCGGGCCAGCGCGATCGTCGCGCGACGCACCTCGACGAACGTCCACCGAGGCTCGATCCGCAGGTAGACGTGCACGCCCCGGCCGCCGGACGTCTTCGGCCAGCCGGTCGCACCGATCTCGTCGAGCACCGCGCGCAGCTCACCGGCCGCCTCGGCGGCGTCACGGAAGTCGGTGCCGGGCTGCGGGTCCAGGTCGATGCGCAGCTCGTCGGGGTGGTCGGGATCCTTGGCCCGCACCGGCCAGGCGTGGAAGACGACCGTGTTCATCTGCGCGGCCCAGGCGACGTGGGCGAGGTCGACCGGGCAGAGCTCGGTCGCGGTGCGACCGCTCGGGAAGGTGATCTCGGCGCCGTTGAGCCAGTCCGGGGTGCCCCGGGCCGGCAGCCGCTTCTGGTAGAACGCCTCGCCGTCGATCCCGTCGGGGAAGCGCTGCAGCGTGGTCGGGCGGTGGTCGAGCGCCCGCATGATGCCGTCGCCGACGGCCAGGTAGTAGTCGAACACGTCCTGCTTCGTGTAGCCGGCCCGGGGAAACATCACCCGGTCGGGACTGCTGAGCCGCACGGTGTGCCCAGCGACCTCGACTTCGACGGCGGCGGCCTTCTTCGACGGCATGCTGTCGACCCTATGCCCCGCCGGGCGCTCAGACCGGCCCTGATCGAACTGGTCGGGTGGCCCGGGGGAATTTCACCCCCGGGCTCCCATCGGGGCCACCGCGTCCCCCCGTGGGCACACCTCGGGTTCTGTCCATGGGTGGATGTGCCGGCGGAGCGTTCGGCGAAGGATTGGCGTCATGGACGGATCTGATGTGCTGACCGTGCGCGGTCTGCGGAAGGTCTACGGCGACCGAGTCGTCGTAGACGGTTTGGACCTCACGGTCGAGGCGGGCGAGATCGTCGGCCTGCTCGGCGCGAATGGTGCGGGAAAGACGACGACGGTCGAGTGTGTCCAGGGCCTGCGCCGGCCCGATGGCGGGACGGTGCGGGTGCTCGGCCTCGATCCAGCTCGGCAGGCCGACCGGCTGCGTCCGCAGATCGGCAGCCAGTTGCAGGATTCCGCGCTGCCGGACCGGCTCCGGGTCGGTGAGGCCATCGCGTTGTTCGCGAACGATCGGGCCCGGGATGCGGGGCCGCTGTTGGCGCAGTTCGGCCTGACACACCTGCGCCGGTCGGCGTTCGCCGGGCTCAGCGGGGGTGAGCAGCAACGCCTCTTCCTGGTGTTGGCGCTGCTCAACCGGCCTAGGCTGGTCATTCTGGACGAGCTGACACAGGGCCTGGACCCTGCCGCCCGCCGTGACGTGTGGTCGGCCATCGCACGGCTGCGCGATTCGGGGACGACCGTGCTGCTGGTGACACACGAGATGGGTGAGGCGGAGGTGCTGTGCGACAGAGTCGTGGTGATGCGGGCCGGGCGGGTGCTGGACGCGGGGACGCCCCACGAGGTGGTCGCCCGGCACGCCGGCGGCGCGACCGTGCGGTTCAGTTGGCCCGTGGTGGAGCGTGACGCGATGATGTCCTACCTGCGGTCGCTACCGGGGGTCCGGACCGTGTCCGACACCGGTGGAACCCTGAGCGTGCAAGGGGATCGGCAGGTCATCGCGCACGTCGGCGCTGCTCTGGTTTCCCGTGGGCACATCCCGGCCGACCTCACCGTCGAGATCCCCAACCTCGAGACCGCGATGCTCGGTCTGCTGAGCCGTGAGCCCGCCCCGGCGGGCGCGCCCGTCCTGATCGGAGCGTCCCGATGACGACGACGACCATCGAGGAGTCGGGCGCCCGCCGACGGTCGCTCTCGCCGGTCACCCGGCTGATCCGGTCCGAGCTCGTGCTCATGGTCCGGGATCCGTTGACGCTGACGTTCGTCTTCGCCTTCCCCGTGGTGACCATGCTCATCATCGGCGGGTCTTTCGGCACCACACCCGACGAGGCGTTCGAGAACACCAACCCGTCGCATTGGTACGTCGCGTCGTACCTCAGCGTGGTGATCGCGGCCACCGGCCTGGTGACGCTCCCCGTCCACATGGCCTCCTACCGCGAACGTGGGGTATTGCGGCGCTTCGCCGCCGCCGGCTTCCCCCGCTGGTCGTTCGCGCTCGCGCAACTGGTGCTCGGACTGACGACGATCCTGCTGTCGGTCGCGCTGCTCCTCGCGGTCGCGGCGCCCGTATACGGCATACCCCCGGTCGCACACCTCTGGCCGGCGATTCTCGGCTTCGCTTTCGGCGCGGTCGGCTTCGTCAGCGTCGGTGTGCTACTCGGGTCACTCCTGCCGTCGGCACGGTCGGCCCAGGCTGTCGGACTGCTGCTGTTCTTCCCGTCCTTCCTGCTCGGCGCGGGCGGTCCGCCTCCCAACGTGATGGGATCGGCGCTCCAGCAGATCGCGGACGTGCTGCCGCTGACCCTGGTCACCAACTCCATCCGGGTGCCCTGGCTCGACCTTGGCAGCGCCACCGGCACGCTCGTCACCGTGATCGGGCTGTCCGTGGCGGCGTGCGTCGTCGCCGCACGGCGGGCAAGGCTTTAAGACCGCATGACCGCATTGGTACGCCGGTTGCCGCCCACCCGCCTCGTGCCGTGGGCGGTGCGGGCCGTCGTGGCGCTGTTCGCGGTGGCCGCCGCGATCCAGCCGGCGCGCCAGAGCCCGCTCGTGACCGGGTACGCGCTCGCGGTGACTGTCGCCGCGGCCCTGCTGATCGCTCCGGGCCGGCGCGGGCTGCTGGCTTTCTTCGCGGTCTCGGGGGCTGGAGTGGTGGTGCTCGGCAACGGCACCCCGTCCAAAGTCGGCTGGTTCGCCGTGTGCGTTCTCGTCGGGTGGTGCGCGTTTGTCGGAACGACACGTGCGACGGTCGCGCTCTGGGCAGCCGCCGTCGTCACGCTCGGCGTCGAGTGGGCCGTAACGGTCGGCGACGCCGGCTGGGGGGCGTGGATCGCCGGCACCACCTTCTCCGCGTTCGGCTGTCTGCTCGCGCGGCGGGAGAGGGATCTGGTTAAGCGCCTGCGGATCGCGCAGGAGGGGCTGGCCGACCGCGTACGCGCCGAAGAACGCGATCGCATCGCCCGCGAGCTGCACGACGTGATCGCCCACTCGCTGACCGTCTCGCTGCTGCACGTGTCCAGTGCGCGGCTGGCGCTCGACGAGGACCCCTTGGAAGCCGAGCGCGCGATGCGGGAAGCCGAGCGTCTCGGCCGCGAATGCCTTACCGAGGTGCGCCAGGTCGTCGGCCTGCTCCGCCACGACGAGGCCGGCACCATGGCGCCACTACCCGGCGCGGCACAGCTCACCACGCTCGTCGACCAGTTCCGCCGTGCGGGTGCCGACGTCGCCTTCACGACCGACGGCGACCTCTCCGCACTGCCCAACACCCTCGGGCTCGCCCTCTATCGAATCCTCCAGGAGGCGTTGACCAATGCGGCACGCCACGCCCCCGCAGCGCGGACCGCGGCTCTCCTGGCCGTCACCTCGACGGGCGCCGTGCTGGTCGTGGACACTGCGGGGGTGGGCGGAAGCGTCGTCGGCGCGGGTTCCGGGCTGCTGAGCATGCGGGAACGCGCCCAGATGCTCGGCGGCACCTGCGTCGCCGGGCCGGTGGACGGCGGCTGGCAGGTCCGGGCCAAGCTACCCCTGCGACCCGGGATGCGCCCGTGATCCGTGTCCTGCTGGTCGACGACCAGGAGCTCATCCGGGCCGGGCTGCGCGGCATCCTGCGTACCCGATTCGGGTTCGAGATCGTCGGCGAGTGTGCCGACGGGCGTGACGTGCCGGCGGCCGTGGTACGGCTCAACCCGGACATCGTCCTGATGGACGTGCGGATGCCGGTCGTCGATGGTGTCGTGGCCACCGCCGAACTGCGCCGGAACGAAAACGCTCCGCCGGTGCTCATGCTGACCACGTTCGACGACGACGAGGCCCTCGCCGGCGCGCTCCACGCCGGCGCGTCCGGCTTCCTGCTCAAGGGCGTTCCGGCAGACGATCTCCAGCGGGCCGTGCGCACGGTCGCCGACGGCGGCGCCTGGCTCGACCCGCTCGTCACCGGGCGGGTCCTGTCCACCTATCGCAGGACGCCGCCTCCGGTCCGGGCGGAAGCCGCCGTCAGCGCCCTCACCCCTCGGGAACGCCAGATCCTCACACTGATCGGTCGGGGGCTGACCAACGGCGAGATCGCGGCCGCGCTCGTGGTCGGCGAGGGGACCATCAAGACGCACGTGGGCCGCGTCTTCGCCAAGCTGCAGCTACGCGACCGGGCGGCCGCAATCGTCTTCGCCTTCGACCACGGTCTCGTCACCCCTGACCGCGGCGCGGGGCCGCGGTGAGCCGTCCAGGCGTCTCGCTCCCCTCCACGCCGTGTCAGCTCAGGGCTGCCGAGGCCGCCATGATGGGGCGATGCGTCCTCCGCCGGAGCTTTTCGATTACGACGGGCCCTTGTTGATCGCGTGGGAGGCCGTGTTCGGCTCGGTGGCGGTGTACGTGACATCCGGCGGGCTTCGGCTGTATTGGGAGGTGTCACCGTTGCCGGCCGAACAGTGGCCTGCGCTCGGGCGAGAGCTTGGCCGTCTCCGCAACGCCCGGACCTGCTCGCGCGGCCCGGTCGGCGGCTATCTGTGGAGCGTTGACGACGGTTTCGCCGTCTGGTCGTTCGACCCGGATGAGCCGGTGGTCGCATCCGGGCGTGACGGTGTGCTCCAGGTCGGGTCCCAGGTCATCGATCGGCGCGACGTCGCCCGGGTGCGCTCGTTCCTCGGGCCGGAAGGGTTCGGGCAACGAGGGGTCGCCGTCGAACTGTTCGACACGTCGCGGGTGACCGTGGCGGAGGAGCACGAGGCGTGGGCAGACCGTGATCCGACGTACGACGCGATCAACGTGATGCTCGACGCCGCCTGGGCCACTCTCCTCGGCCGTGACCTCGCCGGCTGGCTCGGCGTGCCGCACGAGGACGAGATCCCGTAACCCGTTGTGGGTGCAACTGACCACGGCCGTCGACGCAGCGTTACGCGAGATGGCTTCCTGGTCGCCGCGCCTGCTGGCGGACCTGGGGCATGACAAAGATTCTTGACATCATGTCCGCACTGCTTTACCTTCGTCGTGTCAGGTTTTCTATACATGGGAGCTGGACATGTCCTCCGAGGAGAAACGCTCGTGGATCTACGCCGTGGTCGCCGTCGGCGTCTCCGCGGTCTACTTCGGCACCGTCCTGTCGAAGGTGCCGGGCGCGGACGTCGCGACGATCGCGTACGTACGGCCAATGTTCACCGCCATCGGTGCCGCGATCGTCTTGAGTATCGTCGCCAGCATCGCGGCCGCCATCGCCTCGCCGAAGGAGGCCGACCGGACGGACGAGCGCGACCGGGAGATCAGCCGGTTTGGTGAGTACGTCGGGTTCTACGTCATGAGCATCGCCGCGATCGTCCCGCTCGCCCTGGCCATGGCGGAGGTCGCCCACTTCTGGATCGCCAACGCGCTCTACCTGGCGTTCGTGCTTGCCGCGCTCGCCTCGTCGATCGTGAAGATCGTTTCGTACCGCCGGGGCTTGTAGCCATGGTCAAGCCCACGAGAGTTACGAACTCGATCCGAGCCCTGCGGTTCGCGCACGGGGAGATGACGCAGGCGGAGCTGGCCGACCGCGTCGGGGTGACCCGGCAGACCGTCATCGCCATCGAGCAGGGTCGATACTCGCCGTCGCTGGAGATGGCGTTCCAGATCGCCCGGGTGTTCGGCGTGCAGCTCGACGACGTCTTCGGGTACCCGGACTAGCCACCCACAACCGCACCCGGCGCGCGAGGAGATCGCCTTCGCGGGCCCGGCCCGTCACACCCAAAATCAAGGAGAATCCATGCCCGCCCCTCAACGCCTCGCCCGTGTCGCCGGACTGCTCTACCTCATCGTCGGCGTCTGCGGCGCCTTCGCCGAGATCGTGCGCGCCACGGTATACAAGGCCGGCGACGCCGCCACCACGGCAGCCAACGTCGCGACCCATGCCGGCCTGGTCCGCGCCAGCGTCGTGGCCGACCTGGTCGCCGTCCCGACCGGGCTGTTCACGGCGATGGCCCTGTACCTGCTGCTCAAACACGTGCACGCCAACGCGGCCCGGACGATGGTGGCCTTCCTGGCGGTCGCCGCCGCCATGATGCTCCTCAACCTGGCGCACCAGTTCCAGGCGTTACACGTGACCGACGCCGCCTACACGGGCGCGTTCGGCGAGCAGGGCTCCGACGCGCTGGTGCTGCTCATGCTCGACCTGCACCACTACGGGTACCTCATGACGCAGGTTTTCTTCGGCCTGTGGCTGCTCCCGATGGGGTACCTCGTCTACCGGTCCGGCATGATCCCGCGCGCGATCGGGGTCCTGCTCATGGTCGGCTGCTTCGGCTACCTCGTCGACACGTTCGCCCGGTTCGCCGTCCCCGAGGTGGGCGCGGTGCTGGGCCCATACGTCGTCACCCCGGCCGCCGTTGCGGAGGTCTCGATGGTGCTCTGGCTGCTCATCAAGGGCGTCAAAGTCCCGCAGCCGGACCGTCCTGCTGCCGTCGCGGCCGCGGTCAATCCCTGACCATTCCCGGCGGCGTCGGGGGAACTCCGCCAGTCCGGTCCGGTCGATCACCATTGGTGCCTCCTGTCGCGACCACGGCCTACCGATCCCCTCTCCGCCTTCGCAGCGCCGAGGATGCGCGGCGCATCTGGCAACTCTCCGAAGAGCTGGCAAAGGTTTGGGTCAAGTTCCGCAACCGGCGTTGAGCTCAGTCGGATAGAGCGCCGTCGTCCGGAAGGCGGAGGCCCCAAGCCCCTGTCGTTGAACGACACGTCCGCACGGATTCATCAGGGGCGCTCACGCCGCGATCCGGGCGCGTCCCGCACCGTACATCGGGTCAACGCGAGGATGCTCCGGCCGTTTGCCGGGCATCCTCCGTCGTCTACTCGAACGCGAAGCTGGCTTTCACGATGAGTGATCGGCCATCGCGTTGTGTTTTTGCAGTTCTATAACGTGCCCCCGGCGGGACACAGCCCACAACTGCGCGCCGTCTGGGCGGTTGTTGTTCCTGGTCACGAACGTGTGCGCCGGCGGCGCTGCTGCTCGACCTGCTGATCCGGCGGTCTACGCGTCGGGGTTGGTGGGAGGTTGCGGCTCGGATTCTGGCTTGGTGGAGGCGAGTGCTCTCCTGCTGTCCAGGGCCAGGCGCAGGTAGCCGGCGGAGTGGACGAACATCGCGACGAACCCGCTGACCAGGATCCCCACCCCGGCGAGCCACAGCATGTGCCAGAAGCTGGCGACCACGCCGGTGAACGCACACCCTTGCGAGATCGCCTGCGCCGCGCGAACGGAATGTGCGGTGGCGTACCGGCGCCGGAAGGTCTCCTCTTTGTTGAGCAGCACCAGCCCGGCCAGCATGGGGATGGCCACCGAGAAGGCGACCACGCTGATCTTCGCGGACAGATCGAGCGAGGGCTCGGTGAGGAACGGCTGCACCAGGATCAGGCCGATCCCGATCAACCCTCCGTAGATCACGCTGTTCTGGCGGAGCCATTCTCGTTGCTGCTCCGGTTCGTCCGCCTGCCGCTGGATCCACTGGGACTCTTCCTCCGCCTGCTGCTGGGTTTGTTCGGCCTCCGTTAGATACTGCTCCCGGGTCTGCTCAAGGTCGCCAGCCATGATGGTCATCTTTTCAGGAGCCGTGCCCGCCGCAGCGGCCGGCCGCCGACGCGGTGTCGTCGAACACCAGCCTCGCCCACAGAT
>Ga0193743_1000750_pt1 | contig 25311 bp, 17 predicted proteins | sample L2c2metaG_FD_143038 | JGI IMG/M metagenome (GOLD analysis project Ga0193743, IMG submission 143038) | Soil microbial communities from a riparian zone of the East river system, Colorado, United States - L2c2 | ecosystem: Environmental > Terrestrial > Soil > Riparian zone | place: USA: East River...
CCTCGGCTGGAGCGTGCTCTTGAGCAGGCGGTGTGTGCGGGGCTGACGAGATTTGCGGCATCGATACCCGGTGACATCCTGCACGAGCTGGTGCAACTTGCCGGGGAGATGGGGCATGCCATAGGTTTCAAAGGTGATTCGCCGATTTCTATCTGCGCCGGGCTCCACAGGCCGCCGGGAGAGACCGCTGACCACCTTGCGCATTGGCGGGCGCTTATACACCTGCTCACCACGAAGGAGACCAAGTGGCGGTCAAGAGCCGCGCGTAGTGACCTTGGCTTCGAGATTGAGAAGAGACACTCCGAGCAATTGAAGAGGCTGTTCGAGAGACTTCATGGGCAGGACGACCTGCTGCTGGCGATCAAGCGTGTGAAGCACCTGCCGCCTGCTGCGTATCCGCAGGAGCAGTGGGTAGTGGCTAAGGCCCTGTTCCGTGTGTTGAGCCGGGCGCTGGCTGAGTTGCAACTTGTATTTGCGCAACGCGGTGAGTGTGACTTTGCCGAGCTTGGCCTGCTGGCCAAAGGTGCGCTGCGGAGGGAGGGCGCTGTCGACGATCTGGCGGCAGCGCTGGGGATGAAGCTGCAACATCTTCTTGTAGACGAGATGCAGGACACTTCGACGAGCCAGTATGAGTTGATTCAACTACTGACGCAGGGCTGGGACGGCCAGAGCCAGACTGTGTTCCTGGTGGGTGATCCCAAGCAGTCGATCTATTTGTTTCGTCAGGCCAGGGTGGAGCGTTTTGTGCGGACGATGCTGGCGGAGCAGTTGGGCGACCTGCCGGTAGGGTGTCTGCGACTGGCAGCAAACTTCCGCTCACAGAGCCAGCTCGTGGATGCGTTCAATGAGGACTTCTCTCTCCTGTTTCCGACCGGTGTGAACGCGGCGAATCCTGATGAGGTATCTTACGTCGCTGCAGTTGCGGTCAATGGACCTTCGCGGATTGAAGGCAACGTGCGTGGCGTTGTGTGGCACGCGAATGTGCTGCCAGCGGAGTTGCCAACCGGCGAAGCGAAACGTGCGCGGCGGCGGCAGGCAAAGTTCGATGCGCAGAGGGTGCGTGAAATTGTGAGGCAATGGCGAGCTCGGCCTCTGCCAGAGGGACGCAGCGAGCCATGGAAGATTGCGGTGCTCGTACGGAGCCGCAATCATCTGATCGACGTTGTCGCCGCGCTGAAGCAGGACGATGGCGAAGGCGCGATTCCCTTCCGTGCCGTTGACATCGAAGCGCTGGGCGAGCGACAGGAGGTGCTGGATCTCTTTGCGTTGACGCGGGCTCTATTGCATCCGGCAGACCGGGTGGCGTGGCTGGCGGTGCTACATGCTCCGTGGTGTGGGCTCGGGCTCGCAGAGCTACATCTGCTGGCGGGGGCGGACGATCCCGCCTGGGCGGAGCGCTCGATCGAGGATGTCATCGAGGAACGTGGGCATCTGTTGAGCGAGGAGAGTTGCGAGAGGCTGCAGCGGCTGTGGCCTGTGCTGCAGGCCGCGTCGGCGCAGCGGTCGCGCCTGCCGGCGGCACAGTGGGTGGAGCGGACCTGGCGCTCGCTGGGAGGCGATACTTATCTGGCAACGGAAGAGTTCGCGAATGCGCGGCGTTATCTCCAGTTGCTGGACGAGGTGGAGGAGCATAGTGGAAGCCTGGACCTGAAGCTGCTGAAACGCCGCCTCGGCAAGCTGTACGCGGAGCGGGCGGCAAGCCCGGATGCGGTCGATCTGATGACCATCCACGGAGCGAAGGGGTTGGAGTGGGATGTCGTGATGGTTCCTGCGCTGCAGAAGACGGCGAAGATGACCGGTAGCCACTTGTTGACCTGGAGCGAGATTGAGTCCGGTTATGAGGTGAGCGATGAGGCAGTGGCGCATGTAGTGCTGGCTCCGATCACGGGCAAGGGAGAGGGCTCGAGGGAGTTGAACGACTGGCTGAAGAGCATCCACAGTGCGCGCGAGGCAGCAGAACGACGGCGGCTATTCTACGTAGCCTGTACGCGAGCCCGTGAGGAGCTGCATCTGTTTGCGTCTCCTGACGCGAAGGCTAATGGAGCCGCGAGCCTGGCTGCCGGGAGTCTATTGGGCGCAGCGTGGCCGGCGGCGGAGAGGCATTTTGCTGCGTCTGCTGCGCAGGCTCCAGAGGCCTCGGCGAAGATGTTCGTCATGCCTGCTTCGGTGGAGGAGGAGTATGTTGGCAGTCTGGCGGCTGGCGGTGACGATGCAGTGCAGGCTCCCACGCTGCAGCAACTCCCTATAGGGTTCAATCCGGCAGCGCGGTTTGAGACAACACGACGACTTCCGTATGGAGATACAGGCATAGAGCCTGAAGCCGTCCACTTCGAGAGACCAGAGGGTTCCTTTGAAGCGCGAGCATTCGGCAATGCGGTGCATGCCTTCCTTGAAGCGCTGGCGAAGCCACTGAGCGAAGGGGTTGCCGCGGACACGCTGATGAAGGAGCTTGCCAGTTGGACTCCGCGGATCGCGGCCGTGCTGCGTGGCGATGGCCTGCCGCCTACGTCGGTGCAAAGGCTGGTGCCTAAGATTCGGACTGCGCTCGAGAACACGCTACGCGATGCCGAGGGATTGTGGGTGTTAGGCGCGCACGATGATGCCGCGAGCGAGTACGCGTTGACCTCGTGGGTAGAGAGACGCAGCAGCGTGCGGCTCGATCGGGTCTTTCGCGCGGGGGCAGCACCGCTGGCTGCCGGGAGCGACTGCTTATGGATTGTGGATTACAAGACGACGACGCATGGAGGTGAAGGCGTCGATGGGTTTCTGGAGAAGGAAAGTGCGAAGTATGCAGGGCAGATGGAGGCTTATGCTCGAATCATGAAGGGAGCGGTGCAGGTGCGAGTGGGGCTCTATTATCCGATGCTGCCGAAACTGATATGGTGGACGCCGCAGTCGGATTGAATCCGATGTCACCGATTAGACGACTGCGAATTAATTGATCGGAAGAGCGCGGAAAGAACAGGCAACGACAAAGACTAAACCCACGTCCCTGCCTCTGGAGGCTGTTATGAACTTTGGGAACTGGCCTGCGCCTCAACCCTTGTGCCTTTTGCTGTTGACGCAGTTCCTTTTTGCTGTTGACGCAGTTGTTGTCCTCTGCCCCTGAGCCCCGCTCCCTGTTTTTCCTGTCAAGCCCCTGGCAGCCGAAACTAAGACGCATCTCCGCACGCAAGTCAAACAAAAACAAAGCCTTAGCCTCCGAAAATAATCTTCCGCAAAGTCGCCTATTAGTTTTACTCAATCGGCTATAGTTAATACAGAGTCAGAAAAAGCCCCGGCCAACACCGAGGCTTTTTCTCTTTAAACCAATAAACCTTTTAGAAAGACGAATTTAGCCGTAACCAGTTTAGAATGACTACTTTGCAGCGAGAGATTTGTTTAAGTCGCTGAATTCAGATAACTTGCAGCCGGGTACCCCCCCCGGGGGGGGTACCCCCCTAAGGGAAGCAGTGATCGTAGTTCATAACAGGCTCTAGACGGTAGCGGGCGGGTTGTGCCGGACGTCAGCGCCTCGCACCCAGAAGATGACGTCTTCTGCGATGTTGGTGGCGTGGTCGCCGACTCGCTCCAGGTTGCGGGCGATGATGAGGGCGTTGAGTGATTGCGGGGTCAGCTCGGGTTTTTCTTTAATCAGAGTGCTGAGCGCATAAAACGCGGCGTCGTTCATCTCGTCCACCTGATCGTCGAGCAGGAGAACGGAGTTGGCGAGCTCGGCATCAGCTTCAATGAACGCCTGTAAGGATTTGCGGACCATAGCCGAAGCCAGTGATGCGAGTTTGGGAATATCGACAGGGAGATCGATGTTGGCGAAGGCTCCCATCTCGCGGACGCGGACGGCGATGTTGACGGCCTGATCTCCTACACGCTCCAGGTCGGCGTTGATACGGATGACCGAGAGGATGAAGCGTAGGTCGATGGCCATGGGCTGCTCCATGGCGAGAAGGTCGAGCGCCAACTGGTCGATCTCGCGCTCGAGGCGATTGATCGCGGGTTCGGAGCGGAAGACCAGCTCGCAGATGCTGAGGTCGCGAGTGCTATAGGCCTCGATGGAGCGCTGGATGGCCTGCTCGGCCATCCCTGCCATGACGAGGAGGCGTTCCTTCAGATCGTCGAGGCTCTGGTGGAATTTGACGCGCATCATCCAAACCTCCCGGTGATGTAATCCTCAGTGCGCTTGTCGCGGGGGTTGGTGAATATCTTGTGGGTGGAGTCGAACTCGACCATCTTGCCATTAAGGAAGAAGCCGGTGTTCTCCGCGACACGGGCAGCCTGTTGCATATTGTGCGTCACGATGACGATGGTGTATTGGCTCTTCAGCTGGAAGATGAGGTCTTCAATCTTCGAGGTGGAGACGGGATCTAGGGCGGAGGCGGGCTCGTCCATCAACAACACTTCGGGATCTACGGCGAGGGCGCGGGCGATGCACATGCGCTGCTGCTGGCCGCCGGAGAGGCTGGCGCCGGACTTCTTCTTGAGGTCGTCCTTGACCTCTTCCCACAGGGCAGCACTCTTCAATGAGCGCTCGACGGTCTCGTCGAGGATGCGGCGATTGCGGAAGCCGTTAAGCTTGAGGCCGCTGACGACGTTGTCGTAGATCGACATGGTCGGGAAGGGATTGGGCCGCTGGAAGACCATGCCGACACGGCGGCGGATTTCGACAGGAGATGCGTCCTTGTAGATGTCGATCTCGCCCATCTTCACTATGCCGGTGGCGCGCGCGATCGGGTTGGTCTCGTGCATGCGGTTGAGGCAACGGACGAAGGTGGACTTACCGCAGCCTGAGGGGCCGATGAGGGCGGTGGCGTGGTTCGCGGGGATGTGCAGGTTGATATCCTGCAGGGTGTGGTTCGAACCGTACCATGCGTTCAAGTCCTCAACTAAAATGCCGACTCCCACTAGCTTTCTCCCTTGAGTGCGCCGCGGTTGGCAAAGATGCGGACGAGCGTGACTGAAACCATAATCATAACAATGAGAACGAGAGCGCCGGCCCATGCCAGGCGATGCCACTCGTCATACGGCGAGATGGCGTAGACGAAGATCTGTAGCGGCAGAGCTGCGATGGGCTCGTTCAGGTGGAAGCTCCAGAACTGGTTGCCGAAAGCAGTGAAGAGCAGCGGCGCGGTCTCTCCGGCGACGCGGGCGAAGGCGAGCATGCAGCCGGTGATGATTCCGGGAGATGCGGTACGCAGACTGATCGAGACGACCGTTCTCCACTTCGGGACGCCGAGGCCGAGGGCGGCTTCCCGGATAGCGTGAGGGACGGTGGCCAGCATCTCCTCCGTGGTGCGTGTGATGGTCGGCACCATCATGATAGCGAGGGCGATGCCGCCAGCGAAGGCGGAGAAGTGCTTCTGCTGCATGACGACGAGCGAGTAGATGGAGATGCCCATCACAATGGAGGGAACGCCGTTAAGCACGTCAGCGGTAAAGCGAATGGCGTTTCCGAGCATCTTGCCCTGTCCGAACTCGGCCAGATAGACGCCGGCGGCAATGCCGATAGGGATACCCATGAGGCTGGCGAGAGTAAGGATGATTCCGGAGCCGACAATGGAGTTCGCCATGCCGCCTCCGGCCTCACCTACGGGGGCTGGAATGTGCGTGAAGAAAGCTAGATTCAGCGAGCTGGCGCCCATGTAGATGAGGTAAAAGAGGATGGCTACCAGTGGCGCGATGACTACGACGGTCGCAAGCACCGCGAGGGTGCTGACGAAGTAATTCGTTGCTGTTCGGCGGGCCGAGTTCAGACGCATCGACCTGGTCTGAAAGTCCATGGGACGGGTAGGAGGAATGCCTGCTGGCTGTGTACTCATCGTTAGTTCACCCTTCCCGGCGCGCCGCGCGTAACTGCCCAGACCATCAACCGGGCAATTGCGTTGACGACGATGGTGACGAGGAAGAGCGCGAGGCCGATCTCGATGAGGGCGCTGAGGTAGAGATCGCCGGTGGCCTCGGAGAACTCTCCGGCGATGACGCTGGCGAGGGTGTTGGCCGGGGCGAAGAGGGATTTACTGATGTTGGGGTGATTGCCGATGACCATGGTGACGGCCATGGTCTCGCCCAGCGCACGGCCAAGGCCGAGCATGATCGCTCCCACGATACCGATGCGCGAGTTGCGGAGGACTCCGATGCGGATCATCTCCCACTTCGTCGCTCCGAGTGCCAGGACAGCTTCGCGCTGGCTATTGGGCACGGCCATCATGATGTCGCGGGTGAGCGAGGAGATGATCGGGAGGATCATGATGGCGAGGATCACGCCTGCGGTCAGGAGACCGACGCCGAAGTTCGATCCCTCAAAGAAGCCGGTCCAACCGAGAGTCTTCACCAGGAAAGGACCGATGACATCGCGCATCAGGGGGACAAGCACGAAGACAGCCCACAGGCCATAGACGACGCTGGGGATTGCGGCGAGCAGTTCGGTAAGGAAGGAGATCGGGGCGCGCAGGGGGCGGGGGCAGAGCTCTGTGATAAAGATGGCCACACCGAGAGCGAGCGGGACTGCGATGAGCAGCGCCAGGAACGAGCTGGCAAGAGTGCCGAAGATGAAGGGCAACGCACCGAAGTCGCCGGCTACCGGGTCCCATGCCTCTCGGGTGAAGAACTTCCAGCCGAACTGCACGAGGCTCAGGTGAGAGCGAAGGATGAGGATGCTGAGGATGAAGAGGACGATAGCGAAGATGCTGCAGGCGCATAACAGCATGACGGCGGCGAAGCTGCTGTCAGCGAGGCGGCCGCTGCCACGCTGGCTGAGATAGGCACGAATGGGAGAAGGGGGGCCGCCAGCGGCGACCGGAACGGGGTCCGCTGCAAAGTTAGCAGGCATGGCCGGTACGATAGCCGGCGCAGGCATGGAAGAACCGGGTTCTCGTTCGGTAGTCATACGGTTAAAGGGCACAATCTTATTTCCTGTGTGCTGATTTCCTTCCGGCGCTTTAGGGGCTGATTGTATCTGGCCCAAGAAGGGTGACGATCAGCAAATAAAACAACCGCACGGAACAAGGAAGAAGATGAGTTCCGTGCGGCGATACGTTATTTAACCTGAGCGATGCTCTTACGGACCATAACCTGCACCGGCTTCGGCAGAGGAGCGTAGTTCAACGCCGCAGCCTCGTCTTCGCCATGGTCGAGCATCCAGCCGAGGAAGTCGGAGAGAGCCTTCGCCTTCGCCGGGTCAGTCGCATGGGTTGGGATCAACAGCCAGGTAAAGCTGGAGATCGGGTACGAGGTTGCGCCGGGGGCGTTCGTGATCGAGACGCGGTAGTCGGCAGGCATCGTCTTGGCGGCAGCAGCAGCCGCAGCAGTAACGCCATCGGTCGTCGCCTTGAGGAACTTTCCGGCGGCGTTGCGCACTGCGCCGTAGGCCATCTTGTTCTGGGTCGCGTAGATCAGCTCGACGTATCCGAAGGAGTAGGGAGACTGGCGAACCATTCCGGCAACGCCTTCGTTACCCTTCTGGCCAATACCCGTGGGCCACTTGACGGAGGTATTCTTCCCCACTTTGGTGGACCAGTCTGAGCTGACCTTCGAAAGATAGTCGGTGAAGATGTAGGTGGTTCCGCTTCCATCCGAGCGATAGACGGGCAGGATCGCCTTGTCGGGGAGGCTGACGCCGGGATTGTCCTTCGAGATGCGGCCGTCGTTCCACTTGGTGATCTTGCCGAGATAGATGTCGGCGATAACGTCGCCGGAGAAGTTGAGATCCTTGCTGACGCCCGGGATGTTGTACACCGGAACAACCGCGCCGAGGACGGTGGGGATATGCATCACCTTCACCTTCGCACCGTTGATCTGCTCGTCGCTCATAGGGCCATCGGTGGCGCCAAAGTCGACCGTACCCTCGGAGACCTGGCGGATACCGCCGCCCGAACCGATGGACTGGTAGTTGATCTTTACGTTCGGGTGCTGCTTGCTATATTCGCTAAACCACTTGGTGTAGATGGGGTTCGGAAATGTCGCCCCTGCTCCGTTGATGTTCTGTGCGCTGGCTCCCACGGCTACCAGAGCCAGTACGCCTGCTGCGATGACTTTCAGTTTCACTGTTCCCCCTCGAATTGGGTGCGGCGATCGCTTCGCAATACTTTCGACGCACTTATATAGAGTGTGATGGGCAATTGTTACGAGGAGGTTACATGCAGGTGAAAACGGCAAAAACACTACAAAAAGTAGACTTAGTGAGCCTGTTGGAACAGTATTTCAACGACTAAAACCGAAAAACGAGGCAGAACACTTACGGGCACAGCTGAAGCCATGTCCCAAGTGAGACGCGACTTTCCTGAGCAATTTACCTTTTATTCATGACAAGTTGTGGTTTGGGAAGGGTAAAAATAAAGGTGCTCCCTAAATTCAGCTCGCTTTCGGCCCGGATCGTCCCGCCCTGAGTCTGCACCATGTGCCGTGCAATGGCAAGACCCAGTCCAGTACCGCCAGACTCCCGCGAACGGGCTTTGTCGACTCGGTAAAAACGCTCGAAGATGCGATTGAGATGTTCCGAGGCAATTCCCTGGCCAAAGTCGCGGACGCTGAACTCCACCGCGTCGATGGGATCGGAGATCTCGCGGACGCTGACGACCACCCGACAGTGCAGCTCGTTGCGGGCCCGGCCGTATTTGATGCCATTTTCGATCAGGTTGCTGAGTACCTGAAGGATGGCATCTGTATCGGCGAACACCTCGGCCTGGGTCAGCTCCCCGATCTCCAGGACGGCCTCCTCGTCCTGGACGAGACCGCTCATGGCCTGGACGGCGTCGTAGACCAGGATGTCCGCTCGAACCGGCGCAGGATGAAGCTCCTGTTCGGAGGACTCAACCCGAGCCATCACCAGCAGGTCTTCGGTCAGGCGGTTCATTCGTGTGGCGTTTTTTAGGATCGTCGTCAGGAACTCGCGGGCCTGCGGGCTCAGAGCGGCCTCGTGGTCCAACAGCGTCTCGACGTAACCGGTGATTGAAGTCAGTGGAGTGCGCAGCTCGTGGGAGACGTTGGCGACGAAGTCTCGCTGGGTGCGCTCCACCTGCTCGATCCGGGTGATGTCGTGCAGCACGGCGACCGCTCCCCCACCGGGCATCGGCGAGGCAGCAACCTCGAAGATCCGCCCCGGCAGAAGCGAGGTCGAGCGGCGTTCGCTGACTACGCGGTCCTCGAGTGCCGTCCGAACGCATGCAAGAACGTCGGGGTCGCGGATGGTCTGGACCAGGGAGTGGCCGACCCGCACGGCGCTGCTGACCGATGTGCCGGGAATCAGCCGCTGCATCCGTTGATTGGTCCACTGGATGCGTCCTGCAGTATCTACCGCGACGACGGCGTCCTGCATGCTGTCGATCATCGCCTCCAACTCGCGACGGCTCTCGGACGCGTCGCTCAGCACCCGCTCCACATGCCCCGAGGCAAGTGAGATGGCCTCGGCCAGACCGTCGAAGTCGCTGTACTGATGTGCCATGACATCGACGGGAACGCCGGCCGGATGTTCCGGGATTGCCGCAGTCGACGTCTGGAGTAGAGCGATGTTGCGCCGGACTGAACGCGTCAGCAAAAAGGCATTGATAGCGGCCAAGATAAGAACAAGAATCGAACCCAATATCCAGTGCGGGGCGAACCAAACTAGCATCACGGCGACGATTGCCAGGGCAATCGTGATCCGGATGAAGAACGAGAAGAAGAGACCACGCGTCACGGAACTGCCCCTTAGAAGATGCTGCGGCCCACATCGAAGAAAACTACTTTTAGCAGCCAAGCCACAAAACAGAACTCTTTACGGCACAGCCGAAGCTATGCCGTAAAGCGAGACGGCAAGACAAACTTTTCGACAGCTACTGCGCCTAGGCTTGTGCCATCTTCGGAATCTCGAACCGGTAGCCGGCACCACGCATTGTTTTGAGATAGCGCGGCGTCTCGGCGTCGATCTCGATCTTCTCCCGGATGCGGCGGACATAGACATCGACCGAGCGCGGCGTCACGAAGCGCGCATCGCCCCACACCGCATCCAGCAGATGGTCACGGCTGAAGACCCGGCCCGGATGGCGTGCCAGATAATCGAGCAGGCGAAACTCGGTCGCGGTCGTCGTCACCAGGTCGCCATCGACCCGCAGCTGCATCGCACTGGCATCAATCTCGATGTTCTCGAACTTGATAATAGATGGGGTCGTAGGCCGCTCGAAGCGGCGAAGGACTGCCTTCACCCGAGCCACCAGCTCCCGCGTGGCGAAGGGCTTGGTGATGTAGTCGTCCGCACCCATCTCGAGACCATGCACGCGGTCGTTTTCAGCAGCGCGGGCGGTCAAGAAGATGATGGGGACAACGCTGAGGGTGGGATTCTGGCGCAGCCTGCGGCAGAGATCCAGACCATCGCCGCCCGGGACCATGATGTCCAGCAGAAACAGGACGGGCGGCTGACGCTCGGCATCGGGAAGAATCTGACCGATGGTCAGGTAGGGACGGACTGTAAAACCAGCGCTTTCCAGATGGTACTGGACTAGACGGGAGATGTCTGCATCATCTTCCAACACAAAAATCGTCTGACTCAATTCGGAGACCTCGATCGGATACGCGACGTTACCGTCTTTAGGTTAACCCATTGCAGGTTGATTGTTTGCAAACGTACGATGAATCGTCAATGCTTCATATTACGTATAGGAAATATGCCTACGTATACTCTAGATTAACTTTGTAACGCTACGTTGCTGAACGAGAGATCTATGTCACACGAGTCCCACCTCATCCTTTGCGTGGATGACGAACTGGTCGGCCTGCGGGTTCGAAAGATTCTGTTGGAGCGCGCCGGCTATCGAGTACTGACGGCGCTAAACGGGGCTGCGGGGCTGGAGGTCTTCTCAAGGGAGCCGGTAGAGGCCGTTGTTCTGGACTATTCCATGCCAGGAATGCACGGAGGCGAGGTTGCGGCCAGAATGCGTCTGACCAAGCCTCATATTCCCATACTCCTGCTCTCAGCTTATATTGGCCTTCCTACCGAGGTTACCTCCCTGGTTGATCTATATATGACCAAAGGTGAGGGAGCCCCTATTCTTTTGAATAAGTTAGGCAGCTTACTTCATCCAGCAATTGCACCATAGCGTGAGGATCAGGATCGGAAGGCTGTGAATCTATCCCAATTCAACCGTATCCTCCGCCAGGTCTTCCTATTGCCGGTGGTGGCACTCTTACTCACTGCCGGTGCTCTCTACTGGCAGATACGAGGAGCCAACGCTACCGTCAGCCTGATCCAGGAGTCGGATGCGCGCATCGCGCAGGCTGCTCTCATCGCCAAACTCATGGTCGATGAGGAGTCGGGTCTTCGGGGCTATGAGACCACCTCGGATACTCGATTCCTTCAGCCTTATATCGAAGCCGAATCGCACATGCAGGCCGAGTTTCAGCGGCTCGATAAGGTTGCCGGCGCGGACCCCGACCAGAAGCACCTTATCGCGGATATGCAGAACGAGCACCAGACATGGCGGGATGCCTTTGCCCTCCCGGTCATCGCCACCGTTCGGGCCGGCGGCCAAACCAGCGATGTCGAGTTGAATCTCCAAGGCAAGTCGCTGATGGATGAGGTTCGACACGATATCGACACAATCATTCATAACGCCGAGGAGCATCGCACGGCGCGTATCTCGTTATGGCACCGACAGGTTCATAACATGCTGGCGGCACTTCTCTTCCTGGCCCTCAGCATGGGGATTCTGATCGGCCTGTTCACCCGCAGCCGTCTACACGCTGTCTCGGACGCCTATAAGACATCGCTGGATGTGCTAAACCGCCGTGCCGAGGAGATCTTTCAGTCTGAACAGCAGCTCCGCACTACTCTGGCCTCCATCGGGGATGGGGTGATCAGCTGCGACGCCGATGGCAGGATACAAATGATGAACCCTATCGCGCGCGAGCTGACGGGTTGGAGCCAGACGGAGGCCATGGGCCGCCCTCTGGAAGAGGTCTTCCACATCGTCCACGAGACAACTCGCGTCGTCATGGAGAATCCCGTCGCCAAAGTAAAGCGCCTGAATAGCATCGTCGACCTGGCCAACCATACCGTACTCCTCCGCAAGGACGGAACCGAACTGCATATCGCTGACAGCGGCGCACCCATCCGCGACCAGACCGGGGGTACAGCCGGCATCGTTCTGGTATTTCGCGACATCACCAAGGAACGACGCACTCAGGAGGCATTGCTGGCGAGCGAGAAGCTTGCTGTCGCCGGAAGGCTCGCGGCAACGATCGCCCATGAGATCCACAACCCACTGGACTCCGTCTCCAACCTCCTCTACCTTATGCGCACAGGCGTATCCGAGGAGGAGTCGAAACAGTTTATGGATATGGCCGAGCAGGAGCTGGCCCGCGTTACCCAGATCAGCCGCGCTATGCTGGGGCTGTACCGCGAGTCCAAGGCGCCAGTACAGGTGGACCTGAAGGAGATGCTGCAGGAGATCCTCCTGTTGATGGAGCGGCGGTTCAGCGATCTGAATGTGACCATGCGCCCAGACCTGCCCTCTCCTATCACAGTAGACGCCTTCCCTGCCGAGTTGAGACAGGTCTTCACCAACCTCATCGCGAATGCCGCCGAAGCGGCGAGCCCCGGCGGCGAGGTGCAGGTCAGTATCTCCCCTCAGGCGGCCGGTGTCGATGCGGAGGGGCACAAGCTGCAGGCGGGCGCAACCGTGATCATCAAGGACAACGGCGTCGGAGTTTCCGACAGTGTCCGGCCGCAGCTATTTCAGCCCTTCTTCACCACAAAAGGTGAAAATGGCACTGGGTTGGGCCTCTGGGTCAGTCGCGGAATCATCAACAAACACGGCGGCAGCATCGAATTGGTCAGCGACACCAGCGAAGCGGCGCATGGCACGGTGGTCAGCGTCTTTTTGGCGACCAAGCCGACCATCAATGCCGGTGGCGACTAACCTCATCCTCTTGGTTACAGCAAACGCAACTGCTCAGACACAACAGACGCAGCCTGCTCGCACTCCTTCCGATCGACGTCAAGATGCGTGACGAAACGGACCGAGTGCGGCCCCACGGCGCTGGCGAGTATTCCCTTCTGCTGCAGCGCGACACAAAAAGCTGCGGCATCGCTATCGTCTCGGAGCTTGAAGATCACAATGTTCGTCTGCACGGCGTCCAGGTCGATCTCTGCGCCCGGCTCAGCCGCAATAGCCTCCGCGAGCAGACGGGCGTTCGCATGATCTTCCGTCAGCCGCGCCGGCATCTCCTTTAGTGCGATCAAGCCAGCAGCAGCCAGAACACCGGCCTGCCGCATCCCGCCACCCAGTGCCTTGCGATGGATTCGTGCCTGGTCGATCGCTTCCCTGCTCCCCACCAGCATGGAGCCGACCGGAGCGCCCAGTCCCTTCGACAGGCAGAACATCACTGTGTCGAAGCCACGCGTCAGTTCGGCGACACCGATGCCCAGCGCAGCGGCGGCGTTGAAGACGCGGGCGCCATCGAGATGTACCGGTAGATCCGCTTCGCGAGCACCGTCCCAGATCTCTTCGAGGACGGCGAGCGGAGTAACAGTACCGCCAGCCATATTGTGCGTATTCTCCAGGCAGATGAGGCCGGTCTGCGCACGATAGTAGATCTTTGGGCCAATAGCCTGCTTGACGTGATTCCAGGTGAGAATGCCGCGATCCGCCGCAACCGTTCGCGCCTGGCATCCGGAGAACGCAGCCACCATGGCCATCTCCCAGTCCAGAACGTGCGACCGCGCCTCGCAGATGACCTCCTGGCCATGTTCGGTATGCAGGCGAATGGCAATCTGGTTCCCCATCGTTCCGGTAGGGACGAAGATGGCGGCCTCCCTGCCGAAGATGGTGGCGGCCTCCTTCTCCAGCCTGTTGATCGTCGGATCCTCTCCATAGACGTCGTCACCTACTTCGGCTGAGACCATTGCCGCGCGCATGGCGGGAGTAGGCCGGGTGACGGTGTCGCTGCGTAGATCGATCATGGGGTTCGTTCGCTCCTCTGTATTATCCGGGTTATGCCGCCGAGCCAAGCAACAGGCGGCTGAAAACTTCGTTCGAGACCATTCGTCCGTGGGCGGTCAGGCGTATCTGGTCGTAGTCCAGCTCCAGTAGGCCAGCATCGCGGACCTCAATCAAGGCTGGCATCGCCTCATGAAGCATTGCCTCGCCAAACTCACCGCGCAATGCGCTAAGGCTGACGCCGTCATTCAAACGCAGCCCTAAGAAGAGCGACTCCTCGAAGGCCTCTTCGCGGCTGATGACGTCTGCGTCCGCGTTGATCGAGCCTCCAACCATGGGGAGGATTGCCAAAGGTTTAGCATCGGCTGCACTGCCCAGATAGGCGTCCATATCGCTCGTATTCGCAAACCGCACCGCGCCGGTGCCAGTCTCCAGCATGGAGTGTGCATCGAGACCGAAGCCGATGTAGGGCTGCCGTCGCCAGTACTTCAGGTTGTGACGAGACGCATGGCCCTGCCATGCGAAGTTCGAGATCTCATACTGTCGCAGCCCAGCCTTATCGAAGGCTTCACAGGCTGATTGATACGAGCTTGCAGCGTCGTCCTCCGACGGAACCGCCGAGGCGTGATAACGCGTCCCATTGGCCAGCATCTCCTTGCCCAACCGCGACTCTTCGTCCACCTCCAGCATGTAGACGCTGAGATGCGGCACGGCTATGGCGATGGCCTGTTCGATGGAGTACTGCCAACTCTCTGCGGTCTGATGGGGCAGACCGGCAATGAGGTCGAGATTGATCTCGTGAATACCGGAAGCGCGCAGCCGCGCAATCTCCGCCTCGCACTGCTGCCTCGTGTGCAGACGGCCTACGGCAGCCGATTCCCTGTCCACGAAGGACTGCACTCCGAAGCTGATGCGATTCATCCCCTGCCGCAGCAACTCCTCCAGCGTCCCGTCCGCCAATTGTCCCGGCGCGCACTCCAGCGTAATCTCGGCGTCAGCGACAAGATCGAACTCACCACGCAGAGCCGCGAATATCTGGCGGAACTGCCCCGGCGACAACAAACTCGGCGTACCCCCGCCAAAGTATACCGAGTCCACCTTGCGATCGAGTACTGCTCCCAGTCTCTTCGCCGCCTCTCTGGCTTCTCGTATCTCCGAGCAGACGCGGTCCACATAGCCCTGCATCCGGTCAGCCGCGAACACTCCCGAGGCAAAGTTGCAAAAGGTGCACTTCGCCTTGCAGAATGGGACCGAAATATAGACGCCAACCGGGGTGTTCCTCACGATAAAAACCGCCTCAGAGGTCATTGTTTCATGGAGATTCGTTTAAAGCGCTACGACAGCGATCCCGGCGCATCTAAAAAATCAAGGATTCCAGCGAGTTTTCTGAAGGGACACGCTTCCGTGAATTCGATCCGGCAACTCCGTCTACGCGCGTTCTCTTTTTCCCTCACAGCGATCGTCGCCCTCTCGTGTGCGACGATCGCTCAGACTCCCGCAACACAGACCGCAGGATCGCAACGCCGGACGCCGGTTATAGTTGAACTCTTCACCTCGGAGGGCTGCTCCAGCTGCCCTCCTGCCGATGCGCTGCTAGCCCGCTTGGATCGCGAACAGCCAGTCAGCACAGCGGAGATCATCGTCCTGGAGGAGCACGTCGACTATTGGGAGCAGGATGGCTGGCATGACCGCTTCTCCTCGTCACAGTACACTGATCGTCAGAACCAGTACGCGCCCCGCCTGAAGTTCGACAGCGCCTATACTCCGCAGATGGTCGTCGATGGCACGACGCAGTTCGTCGGCAATAATAGCCCCCGCGCCTACCGGGCCGTCGTGGCTGCAGCCCAGACGCCAAAGATCGCACTTACGCTCTCACCTCCTGTAATCGATGGCCGTCACGTGGTTTGCTCCGTCTCTTCCCCTGCCTCGGCCTCCCCGCTGCCGAAGGCTGACCTCTTCGCCGCTCTCGTGCAGCCCACAGCGACCACCGAAGTGCTTCACGGCGAGAACGGCGGACGTCATCTGGAACATGTCGGCATCGTCCGTTCCCTGCAACGCATCGGCAAGCTGCAGGATCTCGCCTCGGGTCCGGTAAAGTTCAGCATCAACGCTCCGGCAGACGTTACCCCCACCAACATGCGCGTCGTCGTCTTCGCCCAGGGCTCGGGCCAGGGCCCCATCCGAGGCGCGGCCGTCATCGCCACCAAACAATAGTTGCAGCTCGGGCCGAATCCGGACCGCATCCCAAGCATCTAGAATAGAAGTAGATGGCCAACCAGGAAAAACCTAAGGACCCAGAGAAAGAGTCCCAGAAGAAAACGCCGCAGGATGACGATGTCGTCGGCAAAGCGTACGACGGACGTCTCATGCGCCGTCTGCTGACCTATCTGCGTCCCTACAAGTTGCAGACTAGTCTCTCTGCCTTAGCCATTCTGTTCAAGGCAGGCACCGACGTGATGGGCCCCTACCTCGTGAAGGTCGCCGTCGATACGTACATGACAGACACGCCACCGGAGAAGCTCTCCTGGCTGGCCCAGCACCTCAGCCGCACGCCCATGACCGGCATCACCCAGATTGGACTGCTCTATCTCGGAGCACTCCTGGCCACCTACGTCCTTGAGTTCCTCCAGACCTACCTGATGCAGTGGACCGGGCAGAAGATCATGTTCGACCTGCGCAGCCAGATCTTCCGCCACCTCCAGCGCATGTCTCCTGCCTTCTTCGACCACAACCCCGTCGGCAAGCTCGTCACCCGTGTCACCTCCGACGTCGACGCACTCAACGAGATGTTCACCTCGGGCGTCCTCGCCATCTTCGAGGATATCTTCGTCCTCTCCTTCATCGTCATCATCATGCTGCGGATGAGCTGGCCTCTGGCGCTGCTCACTATCTCCGTCATACCGGCTATTCTCTACGTCACTCGCATCTTCCGTAAGCACGTGCGCGACAGCTACCGCCGCCAGCGCGCAGCGACAGCCCACATCAACTCCTTCACCCAGGAGTATGTCTCCGGCATGTCCATCGTGCAGCTGTTCAACCGCGAGCGCCGCGCCTTCAACGACTTCTCCAGCGTCAACGCCGAGAACAAGAAGGCCTGGAGCGACGCGATCTTCGCCTACGCGCTCTACTACCCAATCGTCGAGTTCCTCAGCTCCACGGCCATCGCCATCGTCATCTGGCGTGGTGGCATAGCCGCTCTCCACTACCTCGCCGCCGAGCATCTTCACCTGCTTCAACCGGCGCTCCATGCGCTGCCTACTGGCTCTCAAGTTGTCACCATCGGCATCCTCATCGCCTTTATCCAGTACGCCCAGAGATTCTTCCGCCCCATTCAGGACCTTAGCGAGAAGTACAACATCCTCCAGGCTGCCATGGCTGCGAGCGAGCGGGTCTTCAAACTCCTCGACTCCGAGCCCACGATCGTCTCGCCCCCACACCCTATCGCCGGTGACGGTTCAGGCCGGGTAGAGTTCCGCAACGTCTGGTTCACCTATCAGACCCTCGATGCGGCCCAACAGGCTCGACTCGCTGCCGCTACCGACGATGAGCTCAACAGCTACGCCGACATCGAGTGGATCCTGCGCGGCGTCAGCTTCACCATCGAGCCCGACGAGACCGCCGCCATCGTCGGCCACACCGGCGCCGGCAAGACGACCATCACCGGCCTGATGATGCGGTTCTACGATATCCAGCGCGGAAGCATCCTCGTAGATGGAGTAGACGTCCGCCAGCACGACCTCCACGAGCTCCGTCGTCGCTTCGGCGTCGTCCTCCAGGACCCCTTCCTCTTCACAGGCACCATCGCAGACAACATCCGGCTTGGCTCGAAGTGGATTACGGACGAGCGCCTTGAGCGGGCTGCCGATGAGGTGAATGTAGGCGACTTCATCCGCTCCTTGCCGCTTCAGTTTGCCGAGCCGGTGCGCGAACGCGGAGCCACCCTCTCTACCGGCCAGAAGCAACTCATCAGCTTCGCACGTGCGCTGGCTCACGACCCCGGTATCCTCATCCTCGATGAGGCAACCTCCTCGGTCGACACCGACACCGAGCTCCGCGTCCGCCTCGCGCTCTCCCGCATGATCACGGGACGGACCTCCGTCTTGATCGCGCACCGCCTCTCCACCATCCAGCGGGCCGATACCATCCTCGTCATGCACAAGGGACAGCTGCGTGAGCACGGCACTCACCAGGAGCTGCTCACCCACCGTGGCCTCTATTGGAAGCTCTACCAGCTCCAGTACAAGGACCAGGAGCTCGGTACCGGCGCCGACGCGACCATCTCACTCCAGCCACTCAGCGCGGACTAGCGTCGGGACAAATGTTGTCCCTATCAACTCGCATCAGCCTTGCCCCCTCCCCAATACGCAACACGTTCGCCTATCCCCTGACAAGAGAACACGTGCAGACTCACCGCGCGAAACGTGTACAGCGGCCAACCTCCCCTAGAGATAAACAACCGTTCTGATTCGAATGAGGAAGCATCTGATTGCTTCTTTGCGCCGCAAATCGATCACGGCAAAGCAAGGTGCGGCTAATAGCCCCTCAACAGTAAAGAAAAAGTACCTTTCCTCATCTACGTGCTACCCGCAACGCATCCTCGACCAGCTTTCTGACACGCTTCTCACGAGCCTCCGGACTCCTGTAGTGGAAGACTCCCAGCAGATGCCCTCGGCGTTGCGTTATCGTCATCGCCTCCCAACCCCTCCGCGCCTCGGGAGACCGTTGAAATGCCACCTCCAGTATGGGCGGCAGCACCTTCTCGCTCTCTATCGTCAGCATCAAGCGCTCGGCCATCTGCTCCGAGCGCCGTTGCCTCGCCTCCGCACTCTTCACGCCACCGATCCATCTGGCGATCTCCCACCGCTGTGACTCGCTCAATCCCGCAATCCACCACCTGGCCAACACCTTTTCGCTCTTCAGTACCTTCTCCAACTCCGGAGGCACTATGGCCTCGCGTTCCTCCAGATCAGGAGCGATCGTGAGATCCACCATCGCCCCCACGCGAGCACCGGCAGCCTTCTGCATCTTCTTATTCACCAGCACAAAATGCCCACCTCGTCGTGCATCGGCAAATAGCGATGTGCGAAAGACCTCCCCAGCCACCTCGACCTTCACCCGCAGCCTCACCATCTTCTTCCACGTCGTTCCGACATCAAACGGGAGCCGAGCCACCACCCAGCCCATCCCGCCCTCCAATGGCTCCAGTACCGCCCGAAACCGCTTTGTCGCACTCCCGGCCATGCAATCACCTCCAGAAAAATCTACACTGGTTCCATCGCCACCACACCCAACCCGCGTATCTTTCTCTCTGCCGGCGAAACCAGCGGCGACCACTACGGTGCCCAGCTCATCAGCGAACTCCACACCCGCCTCCCACAGGCAACCTTCTTCGGCCTTGGCGGCAGGGAGATGGACGATGCCGGCCTCGACCGCGTCGTCCGCGCCGAAGACGTCGCCCACATGGGCATCACCGAGGTCATCCGCCATGCGCCGCATATCTACGGCGAATTTCGCCGCCTCGTGGCCTCCATCAAAAAGCGCCGCCCCGACGTGGCAATCCTCATAGACTTCCCCGACGTAAACTTTCGCCTGGCCCGCGAGCTCAAGAAGCTCAACATCCCCGTTGTCTACTTCGTCAGCCCGCAACTCTGGGCTTGGAAGCGCAAGCGCCTCCGCTGGGTACAGCAACGGGTCAGTCGCATGATGGTCATCTTCCCGTTCGAGGAGAGCTTCTACCGCACCCGGGGCGTCGACGCAAAGTTCGTAGGCCACCCACTGGCAGAACTCCCCCTGCCCAACACCTCACGCGAACAGTTTGCCGCCGACCACAATCTGGACCCAACGAGACAATGGATCGCGCTCCTTCCAGGAAGCCGCTGGAAGGAGGTTGTAGCCAATCTACCCGTGATGGCCGAGTCGGCAGCAAAGATGGGCGGGGGGTATGAGTTCCTCATCCCGGTCGCCTTAACTCTCGACAGCGGAAAGATCGAAGACCTTCTACGCCAATGGACCGATCAGAATCCTTGGAAGCCAGGCTCCGGCATCCACCTCGTCCCCGATGCCCGCGAAGCCCTTCACCACGCCCGAGCCAGTATCGTCGCCAGCGGCACCGCCACCGTGCAGGCCGCCGTCATCGGAAACCCCTTCCTGGTCGTCTACCGCGTCTCCCCTCTCACCTTTACCCTCGCCAAACGCCTCATCCGTTACCCCGCCGAGATCTCTGCGCTGGAGGACGCCCACGGCAACCTCCCCATCGCTATGGTCAACCTCATCGCCGGCCGCCGCATCGTGCCGGAGCTCATCCAGCAGCACTTCACCGCCGCCAACGTCACCGCCGCTCTGCGTCCCCTGCTCGCCGATAGCCCCCAACGAGGCCAAATGATTGCCGATCTCGCCGAAGTCCGCCATCTCCTGCAACCTGCCTCAGGCTCCAGTTCCATCACTCAGGTTTGCGATGCCGTGGAAGCCCTGCTGGGCCTCCCAGCCATCGAAGGTGGCCGAATCTCCCCCATACGCGTCTAATAGAACTAGACAAGGGCTGTACCATCATGTTTTGAACATGTTTTGAGGACTCTAGCCTGCATGTACCTCCTATCCCGTTCCCTTCGCGTTACGATTGCGACTCTCCTGCCCTTGTGCCTCCTCACGTCGCCCCTCTGGGCGGCTCCAGCCAGGCCCCAGCTCCAGATCACCGGCTACGTCATCAACGCCGATCTCGACCCCTCCGTCAACAGGCTCTCCGCCACGGCAGCCGTTACCTTCACCGCACTTGAAGACCTCACCGCCCCCGTCTTCGAGCTGAACAACGGTCTGCAGATCACCAAAGTCACGGATGCCAGCAAGAAGCCTCTGGATGCCGAGCGTCTGACCAGCAACTCTACCGTTCGCTTTAGCCTCGCCACCCCCATCCCCAAGGGCACCAGCACAACCTATTATTTTGAATACGCCGGCACCCTCAAAGGCTCGGAGACCAGCCCCGTCGAGGGCATCAAGCTCGCCTCCGTCGAAGACCCCATCAGCATCCTTCTCTATCCTGGCCGCTGGTTTCCCATGACTGGCCTCTTCACCAATCGCTTCACCGCCGAGATGCACATCCGCGTCCCCGGCGATGAGCGCGTCGTCGGCAGCGGCAGCGGCGTCGCCGCGCAGAAGAGCCTTCCCGGCAACCGCACCGAGTACACCTTCAACTGGGCCAAGCCCGGCTTCCCCGGAACCATCATCGCCGGCAAGTTTCTCGACCCCATCACAGCGCCAGGCATCAACAACATCCGCGTCTACGTCACCGAGAAGCATAAGGACGTCGCCGTCGACTTCGCCCAAACAGCAGCTAAGCAGTTCGAGTTCATGACGACCACCTTCGGCCAGCCGGAGTCGAGCCGAATCAATCTGGTCGAACTGCCTGACGACGCCGTCTCCGCGACGTGGGCCCCAGAGATCGCAGCACTCAGCGGCGCGCGGGTAGCGGGTAAGACCTACCAGCGGCTGCTCGCCAACACCATCGCCCACCAGTGGTGGGGCAGTGAGATCTCCCCCGCCACGCTCAACGATGCCTGGATCACCAACGGCATGTCCCGCTACGCCGAGTTGATGTACGTCGAGGACTCCTCCGGCAAGACCGCCTTCCAGACCGCCATCACCGACATCTCCGCCGGCGCGCTCGCCTACGACACCGAGCCCCTCACTACCATCGGACGCCTCGATCCCTTCTCTCCGCAGTTCCAGTCCATGACGCTCGAGAAGGGCGCCATGGTCTTCCACATGCTCCGCTGGGAGCTGGGCGACGACGTCTTCATCAAGTTCCTCCGCGGCCTCCTCTCGCAGTACACCGACAAGTCCATCCGCAGCTCGAATGTGCAGACCGTCGCCGAAGCCCAGTCCCAACTCCAGCTGGCTCCTTTCTTCGCCCAATGGCTCGATGGCACCGGCGCTCCGTCGTTCACCAACAAGTTCACCGTCTATCGCCTTGGTGACAACAAGGGCTTCCGCACCATCGGCTCCGTCTCGCAGGATCTCGATCTCTTCCGGATGCCGGTCGAGCTACGCATCGAGACAGACGGCAAAACCGAGATTCGCCGCGTCGACGTCACCGGCACCGAGAGCCAGTACTCGGTCGAAACCTTCGGCCGCCCGCGCCGCATCGGCATCGATCCACAGAATTGGTTACTGAAGAGCACGCCCGACCTCGCCGTACGCGTAGCCGTCCTTCGTGGTCAGCAGCAGGTAGCGCAGGGCGACCTCACCGCCGGCCTCATCGAGTACCAGAAGGCGCTCGACGCCAACAAGAACAGCTCACTTGCCGCCTATCGCATCGGCGAGGTCTTCTTCATGCAGCGCAACTACCAGTCCGCCGCCAACTCCTTCCGCGATGCCCTCCGCGGAGACGGCGATCCCAAGTGGGTCGAGGTCTGGAGCCACATCGAACTGGGCCGCATCTTCGACGTCACCGGCCAGCGCGACCGTGCCGTCAACGAGTACCGCTTAGCCGTCCAGACAAACGACAACACCCAGGGCGCAGTCAACGAGGCGCGAGCCCTGATGCAAGCCCCCTACAAGCGCGAACGCTCCGACAATTGAGGCGCTAAATCCACGGCTCAGGACACGCTGCGTTTGTCCTGGATGTTTTACAAGAAGGATTACTGATCCCGCATCACGGCATCATAGGCGGCTCTGCCTATCTGTGCGATCACCTTGTCTCGTGTGGTCTCGTCGGCGGTCGAATCGGTGATGAATACGGCAATCGCAAGCTGTCGTCCATCTGGCAAAGCAATAAGTCCGATGTCATTAGTCGCGTGAGCGACTCCATTGTCCACATCCGACGTTCCAGACTTATGAGCCACGCTCGTTCCCTTCGGGAGATCCCCCTGCAGGCGCTTCGTTTGGATCGAGGGCCGCATCCAGTTCAGTAGCAGTTCAGTGTGCTCCGAGGTCAACGGCGAGTGATCGCTGATCCTGCGAAGAAGCTGAACCGCTCCCTGCGGTTCAAACCAGTTCCGGTATTGGAGGGGCATATCGTGATGCAGCGCGCGCTCTCCGTCCTGAAGATGAAACCCGGTGACCCCAAGGGAGGCGATATATTCGCTGACAGCCTTTGGGCCACCCGCAAGACGCAGAAGGATATCGGCCGCTGTATTGTCGCTGAGGGAGACCGTCATCTGCAGAAGCGTCCGCAAGGGCACGTCGACGCCTGCATCCGGATATCTGTCCTGCAAGGGACTGTAGGGCTTGGGCAGAATACGGTCAGACGGCAGGAAGCGTATCGGCTGGTCCAACGAGAGCTTTCCCTGCTCCACTTGATGCAGAATCGTCAGCGCCAGCGGCAGTTTGAAGACGGACTGCATCGGAGGGTGCGCGTGTGGGTCGAGATCGCAGTTCAGCGGCGAGCGGGACGAAGAACCGGGCAACGAGCAAGCCACGGATACCTTTCCATGTGCCTCAGCCGCAATGCTGCGAAGCTGTTGTCGGAGAGGTTCTTGCGCAAGGGCGGAGCCGGCAACGAGAGCAAGGATCAAGACAGGGCGCATGCAACGTAGTTTAGATCCTCTGAAATACTCGGAGCGGCATTAACGTTCATCCCGACCCTTCCGATGCGGGTGCACGAGCAATCAGAGATATCCGTGTATCGCGTCAACACACCTACTCGTACCGCAGAGCCTCGATTGGATCCAGATTCGACGCCTGAATCGCAGGGATCATCCCGCTGACCATCCCCACGACTACCAGGATCACCGTAGCCATCACCACGCTGTTCGGCGAGATCAGCAGATGGATATCCGCCGCGTCGGCATTCGAGGCAAGTGCGCTATAGAACTTGATGCTCCCCACCGTCTTGCTGACCGTATAGGCGAGCGCAATTCCAGCCATCCCGCCGATCCCCGTAATTACCATGGCCTCGGCGAGAAACTGCAGCAGGATATGCCGCTTCCGAGCGCCTAGCGCCTTCTCCACGCCAATCTCCCGCGTCCGCTGCTGCACGCTCACCAGCATGATATTCATCAGCCCGATGCCCGCGATTCCCAGCGTCAGCGCTCCGATGAACAGCAGCAGCGCCTGCAACGCCAACGAGATAATCCGGAACTGGGCCAGTTGTTCCATGATATTCGCGACATAGATCGCATTGCGGTCCGATGGCCGGAAGCCGTGCGAGGCGGCAAGCATATTTCGCAGCGCTCGCTCCACGGCGTTGTGATCGCCGTTGTAGTTCATCCAGATCCCATCGAGATACTTCGTATCCTTCAGGTCTCCCATGGTGCTGAAGGGGACATAGACGATGCGGTTGATGTTGTCGTCTCCCTCCTGCATCTTCGCCTTCAACACGCCGATCACCTCGAAGTTCACGCCGTTGAGCCGGATCGTCTGGCCGAGCGGAAATATTCCGGAGAAGAGCTTCGTCTTGGCCTCCGAGCCGATGACTGCGACGTGGTTCCGCTGTTGCTGATCTGCGGCGGTGAGGAAGCGGCCTGCGACCACCTCCATCTTCATGATGTCCTGCAGCTCCGGCATGGCGCCGTCGACCTCCCAGGTGTAGGTGTGGAGATCGTTCTGCACTGGCACCTGCTTCCACATCATCGGCGATACGTGAATGACTCCGGGGATCGTCTCCTGGATACGCTCGACGTCATCCCTCTGCAAACGGACCTGCACCCCCGCCTTCGAGCCGCCTGCCTGCTCGCTCGTGCGCCCCGGAAAGACGCCGATCATGTTGGTTCCGAACTGCGCGAAGATCGTCTCGAACGCCCGCCCGAACCCTGCCCCATACGCCAGCAGAAGCACAACCGTAGCGATCCCCCACGCCATCCCGACGATGGTGATGGCCGTGCGCCGGCCGTTGTGCCGCATCGCCTCAACCGCCTGTCCAAAGACATCTCGCAGCATCGCCTACTCCTTCCGCAGCGCTTCTACCGGCTGCAGCGCCGCCGCGCGGCTCGCCGGATACAGTCCCGCCACAATCCCACACAGCGTCAACGTACCCATCGCCATCGCCGCCGACCACGGCACCAGCCGTGGCGGATCGAAGCCCATCTGGTTGTTTCCCATCATCGCGCCCAGCCCGATCATCAACCCGGCCGCTCCCAGAATCCCGATCATCCCACTGATTCCCGTCAGCAACAGCCCCTCCAGGAAGAACTGAATCAGAATGCTGCGATTCGTAGCGCCCAAGGCCTTCCTTAAGCCGATCTCCTTGGTCCGTTCCGTTACCGTCACCAGCATGATGTTGATGATCCCCACCGCCCCCAGCGCCAGCGTCACGATCCCCACACCGCCCAGGAACACATCCATTGCCGTGAAGATCACGCCCACCGTGCGCTGCGACTTGATGGTGTCCCACTCCTCGAACGCATCCTTCAGATTCGAGTCGAAGCCATGCCGCTTGGCGATAATTCGGTGTACCTCCGCCTTGGCCGTCTCG
>Ga0193743_1000751_pt1 | contig 25286 bp, 29 predicted proteins | sample L2c2metaG_FD_143038 | JGI IMG/M metagenome (GOLD analysis project Ga0193743, IMG submission 143038) | Soil microbial communities from a riparian zone of the East river system, Colorado, United States - L2c2 | ecosystem: Environmental > Terrestrial > Soil > Riparian zone | place: USA: East River...
GTTGTGATGCAGCCAGGGGTCTGGGGGCGTCACCCCCAGCAAGCCCCGAATCCGTGCTGTAGGCAGGCGAAGCGGAGCGGAGCCGTGCCGTAGGCACGGGTTCGTGGCTTGTACTTACATATCGGCATCGTTTTCATAAAAAAAAAAAAGAAGTTATGCCCGAAGACATTTAAACTCGACCTATCGCCGTCCGTCATAGTCATATATTATTACATTCCACCTTGATGCAATGAACTTGATCTTCAATAATGATTTCTTGTGAATATTAATACGAATGCTAGGAGAGGCTGTAGATCCGTTGAATTTGTGGATTTCTCAGCCAAAGCGGGCAGCCCGGGTCGATGATGACTGTACTAACACCGACGTATTCCATTTGAGCTCGCAACGCACTGAACGGCGAGGAACTTGAATAAGCAACCGCGTTTGTCACTTTCCCTAACCTGAATGCGGAGCCCTGGGCCGTGACGTATTGGACCTCGATGTGGCTGAGGTTTGGGTCAGTGTTGGGTCAGTGTTACTTACATTGTCGATCTCCGTCCTACAGTCATTATTCGAAGAAGAGTGGCATTATGTCAAATCTGTATGTATATTGATTCATGCTTCGATGTATGACTTACAATTTATGTAATTATTATTTACATAAATTGGCCGCGCAAAGCTTGGCTCAAAGAACGTTCTGCCTGAAGGCCTGACTCGTAGTACTTGATGTTATTTTTGACTTTGTTCATCTTCACAAGCACGGTACCGAATTCAATTCGAACGAGGTGATGCAGCCCTGGGTAGGGGTAGGTTAAGCAGCGGCGGATGACCGCGATCAATTGGCAGGGTCAGTCGTTCCTGATCAAATTATCTACGCCGCCGCCCTCACATGTACGGCGTATCTGTCAATCTGAAACGACTTTGGCGCAAGGGATAGGCAGGGATGGATGTACTTATGTAGACAGGCTTAGTCATCACAGGCATCGATTTGAAAATATGAAAACAAGTTCTCCGCCAACCTGGAGGGCCGGTCGTCGTCGCCCTTGAGACATTTCTTCCAGGATTGTCCTGGGGGTTCTTAAATATTTTCTTATCCGTGTTCTTTCATTTCTGATTCTTCTCTAGTTATACTGGGAATGCCTCGTAAACCTTCTACCTCAGCTGGTCCTTCAACTACCAGCTCTCCCAACACCAGCTCGATTCTTGTCCACAAAACCACAGAATCTCATGCCTTTGGGTCCTCATTTTCGCAACAGCAGTCCCTTCAGACACTAGGGTCTTCAGCTACACCCCAACAACGGATTGTGCAGGTCCTCGTGAATAGGCTTAAACATAAGGTGCTTTGAAAATTGCGTCACTATTTGTATAGTTATATTGAACTCTTCTTTGTCTAGCTGCCTTGCAACTCAGGTGTTCCATTGGATCGCGTGGAATCCGATATGCCAACCCAACGGGCAATTGAGACGTTAGTGGAGCTTTCCATTGATTCATTGGATATGATTGCTTGGGCTCTCAGCGAATTATTAGACCGTCTTGCAAAGGTGAGTTGCACCATCTTGAATGGGGGAAATCGTCTATAAGCATTTTTAACCTCCAGCAAATTGACCTGCATACTGGTCATGTTAACATTGATGTCCTTCAATCACAGCTTCTCATTTTGAAAGTGCTTTCCATCACAATGGCTTCACGTTGGACTCGATATTCGTCCTCATCTGATTCTTCCACGATGATAGCTGATGATCGATCGTCGCAAAAGGTCCCCTCGGTAACATCGTCGTGGGAAGAGCCACCACCTCTTGACGACGCTTGTATCAAATATATTTTGAGTGTCATGGTGTTATTCATGCGTCAGACAGCCAAGTCTGACGTTCCTCTTATGGTTGCTACCCGGTCCACCGATACTTCTTTTCGAGATTTTGAGGATACTGTGAACATAGGAGTCGCTGCTAAATCTGTTCCACCACCGCCCTCAGTAAAGGCTTCACTTCGCAACCAGCCCTCCACCTCCTCAATTTCATCAGGGAAAATGAGCATTAAATCCACATCGCATATTCAAGCTGCGAATGCTGAATACGAGAAAAGTCACATGTCGCTGGTCACTTCTTCACTAGCTGTTAATGATCTGATTGCCAAATATGTCGGGCGGATTATCTTCCATATTTCAGCATCCAATTGGAAAGTTGTCTTCGAACGTTTATCGACCAAGATCAGTTACATCGCAACCCATCCTGAACATAACCCGGATTCTATAGACCTTCAACTCATGTCACACAGTGTGTTGGATAGAACTCGTTTGGTCGTACTTCTTAATCGTGCGTGTTCAATCCAAAATCCCTATATCTTTGCTTAACAAATGCACAGAACTTTCTTCGTTGCTGGTCAACATGAGGGTAGAGTCCCAACGTGCAATTGCGGTGCATCTGAGATCGGCCATTTGGAACTGGATTGATATCTTCCCTTCGGAATTTAATGAAGCCATTCGCACGAAAGGCAAGACTGAAGGTGCTCCAGAACGAGTGTTCGATTTGTTGCATTCCGTGGTTCTTGCTGGAAGTGAGAAGGTCTTCTGGCCCACTTTGACGATCCTGAACTGCATTTCATCGGACCGAATTTCTGCTGAGTTTCTGTATGGGAGTCCGACTCACCCTAACAAGGGTAGAAAGGTACTTATCTCCAGGTGTTTATATATATTATTATGGCGAATGAAGCTTTGTACGACAGGAACTCAGGTTCTCTGAAAAAACTCTTAGACATCTTCGCAATTATTCAAAGTTCTCAGAGATCGCTCTGGCTTGTGTGGTCGATATGTGTCGCGCTGCAGCATATATTGACCCTGAAGGTGAAGTTCCTCTGCGGCTGGTGGCTTCTGACATCGCACACGAGATCAAGGTGGGATATGAGAACTTTTTATATCATGAAAATCATATCCTAATTTATCTTGCTGGTCTAGAGCGCCCTTTACAGTTGGGGTAGTGCGCGTAAACCGTTTTGGGAATCGTACGAAGACATTGATGTCGCCCTGTATGCAGACGCCCTTGTGGCAGTCTATCGTTTCTTGCCCATCGAAGATTCTGGTCCTTTATTCCAGACTTGCCTTGAGCCTGAACGATCGGAACCTGTGAAGACATGTGTCATCCGTGCATGTTTGACTCTGGTACAAGACGCACACCGGTTTCACTGGCAGAAGCCGCTGGATCAGCCAGCGGGTTGGGTGGCAACACGAGGTCGTGATATCCTTGCAGTGTGTACTTCTTTTGAGTTTTTTTCTACGTTTCATGCGGGGCTGATTGTCTCCCGTTGCAGGGCGCTTCTCTTCGTCGTCTCGAGATTGATCACCTAGGGATTACCAGACGTGTCGCGGTTCGACCAAAAGCCAAGCGTATTTTCCCAGAGCCTCTTTCAGATAGAGAGGTTCTTATTCTTGGTATCCTTTCGCTCTGGAGGCTATGTCCGTTATTCTTCCAGCAAGGTATTCAGACGGAGGAGGACATGGAAAATTGGGTAAACTTTGCTGTGAGGTTATGGGAGGCCCCTATCGACATTTCAGTCAAAATCTCGACAGCCAGCACTATGCGGAAGGTATCGGAGCACTGCTTCATGACCCCTCCCACCGCTCCAAATCATACGATCATGGCCAGTATTGTCAGATTGTCCTTGTGGGTATTCTGCCCATATTTGTGCATTGTGGCCGTGAAGCTGAACTATCCCTTAGGCCTCTTACTTTATTAAGTGTGGTTAGCAATCTGTTGAGCACCAGAACGGATATTGAGGCGCAGAACTTGTGGATAAGCATTGCTCAGCAGGTCTTGGAAGTTTATGTCACAAAGACAGACGTACGTTTTTCTATGCATCTCCAAACGTTTACTAAGCTTGTATAACTGCTAGCTTGCACATGTGAGATACGTACAATTCGACCCCAACCGAACACCTGCTTTCGTTTTGACGGAAATTGCGTTCCTTGTTGCGTTAACGTCTGCAGACAATACTATTTCACAATCGGCAGCCAAAGGTCTTCGCTCAATCTGTCATGCTGAAAATCACCCGGATGCCCCTCCAAATCCGACCATTACTGACGAAGATAGATCTCAGCGTAATCCGATATATGAGCAGCTGGGTGATCCTCGAGTTCCTGTGGTTGGTAGGTTTACATTTTTCTTGACCTCTTGGGATTATTTTTTAACTTGCCTAGGTCGCGTGGTCCATCAAAAGCGGATCCGTAAGCTGATTCGAATGTTATCATTCTCGGCCGGAATCCACATTGTCGTTTGGGAGGAGTGCTATTGGCGATGGCGGGCACTAAACGAGTCCATCAAGGACTTGATCAGTGAGGGCAGCATTCCGATAGATGGAGACAGTAGTCTAAGTCATTCCCTCACGCAACAGGTACGCATCTTGAGTTTTTCGTCATATTTCAATGATTTTACATTCAGGAATCACAGGAGGCCCGTTTCCAATGGCAAAATCTGACCTTGTTCCTTGCTGCTCTGGCCGGATCATGTGTTCAAGAGATGCCGGACTTTTCACTGCTGGCAGAAGTTATTCCTCCCAAATTCCTGCCGGACAGGATACGTGTCATACAGAATCCCCTGTCTCTGGTCGAAGATTTCCTGAACAGCCTGGTCGACCACCTTGCCACCAGTGATATGCACATCCGCGATATCGTACGAGAGGCACTAGGATCTGAGCTGAACCCTCGTCTCTACGGAAAATTAATAAAATATTTGGAATCGTAAATCTTTTTTTTATATCTAAAACTAATCCTATACTTATCTCTCCATATTTACACAGCACAATTACCCGGCTTGATGACGAGTCTGAGTCGCGACAAATTGACACATGCTCAGTGCTTTTGGATCAGGTAAGCTTTTTGACAACCTTTCCTCAATGCGACTTCGTCAACTTGCCTTTTCCAGGTTATCGGCATTTTAAAGCTCATAGCTGAAAACACTAAAGTAGCGTTGGAGGATGTCATGAACGTTGACATGAGTTCATCGATGCGGATGCTGGCGACTTTTATTGCCCGCTTCTCTGGCCCGTCTACCCATCGTATCAAGATCAAATATTGTATCCTATGTGAAAGTGTTTGCAGTCGTATGGACAACTTGACGATTCGGAAAGACAGTCCTGCTCGCTATATTATTCTGGATGTTCTTATTCAATGGATGTGCACAAACGTACGCTTCTTGCCTTAATTCCAAGATTCCATCTAACATGGCTATAGGTACCAGATACGCCCCCGGATGCAGTTCATAACGATCTCAATATGGCATGTCTTCGAGCGGTTGTCAAGTTGTTGGATCGTTTGCAACTCCGTTCACTCGATACTTCCAATACAGGAGATGCCGCTCATTATGTTTCAAGACTTTTCAATAAATATTCGACAGCGCTGCTAAAAAACTTTGAAACCTGTCAGTCTGAAGTGGTCAGTTCCCTTCTTCCTAACTCGAGTGATTCCAAAATCTGACTTCGGCATTAGGCCCTTGACAATGGCTCAGAACATGGTTCCATTGACCAGGTATGGTGTTCTTCCGTTATACTGACATTTACCTTAACGCTTGCTCGTTTTGCAGAAACATCGTATCTCGCAGAAGGAATCAGAACTTCGTGAGCTTGTCATCACCGGCTTGGCACATTTGGTTACGGCCAACAGTGAGAGTGGTTTCAAACAATGTTTGCCTCTTGCATACGATCAGGACACTCGCAAACGAATGATCTTTGCCTATGTGTTCGCCCGAGTTATCGGCCAAGGAACTGTTTTTGACCCAGAGGAAACATCGCTAACCAAGGCACGTCATACCGCTCTTTGCGAAGTAAGTTTCTTTTCTTTTTTTCCGATTTCACTTTCATTCATCCGCTTGGTTCCCGTTCCTTGTTCTAGTTGGTCAGAAGTTCCGATGTAAGTTCAATCAGTCATTGTATCGCAGCTGCGATTTATGTTGGACTAGATGGTACTTGCAATTACTATTTGCGAAGTATGTCCATCGGCAGAAGTGGATCTGATGATATCCGTCCTTCTCAATGTCTTTAACTCTCGAGAATCTTTGTTGAACCTCATCAAGCTCATGATTGAACATGAAGTTGCACAAACGAGTAAATGACAACTTATCTCTCCTGCTTGACCTAATTAACCTCCCACAATCAACAGACAGCGAAGCAGGTTTGTTTAGGAGCAACTCAACTTACTCGAGATTCTTGTCAGCTTTTGCACGGTTACATGGCTACAACTATTTGAGAAACTTGGTCCAGCCTCTTCTGGACACTATGGTTGCCATGCCGCCCGGAACCGGTTACGAGGTTGATCCAAGCAAGACTATGGGACAAGATATCATAGAGAACCAGAAAAGCGTTGAATACGTGGCCTCCACCTTCTTGGGACTCATCTCTTCTTCATTGCCTGCTCTACCCGGGTATGATTCCTTTTTGCCATGAAATATGTAAGGCTGACTGTGTCCAGAATGTTCCGAGAAATCTGCGCCCACATAGCGAAAGTGGTGTAAGTCTACATTTGGCATTGCGACAAAGGATGACTACTTATGATACTAGAGCTAAAGTCTGGCCTGACTCCAAGTATGCTGCCATGGGTGCTTTCATTTTTTTGCGGTGAGTCTGAACCAGAATTAAACCTGATTTCCGCTTAAAACATCGTGCAAAGCTTCATTTCTCCTGCTGTGGTCGCGCCGGATACGATTGATATTGAAGTACCTAAGGAAAACAACGTGGTGCTGCGTCGCGGTTTGATGGTCATTGCAAAAATCATCCAGAATTTGGCAAACAACATATTTTTCGGCAAAGAAGCTCATATGACGATCTTGAATAAGTTCCTGCAGGGCAATATTGCAAATATTACCCGATTCCTCTCCGAGATGCATGTGGGCATTTGAATCTCTGCGATCGATATTTTTTTACTGATACGAAGTAGAAGTTCTCAGCTACCAACGAAGATAACAATGACCACTGGATCGGTATAACATCAGATGACACAGACATTGTTGTGCTGCACCGATTCTTCCACAAACATGCCGATAAGATAGGTAAAGAACTCCTAAGCCTATCGAAACCGTCTACCGAAGGTGATTCTCCTGCTGTCGCCGGTAAGCGGGCATGGGATGGACTTTGCGCCCTCCTCGTCGACCTCGGCCCGCCAACGGAGGTACCTCGCCTATCAAATTTAATATCTGACGAACATCGAGAATATTCTGAGCTTATGGCTCGACATGCCAATCGAAACACAGCTTCGGTTGAAGGGCTGTTCATTGAAACGGATATCCACGTGCGTTCCTGCCACCATCCACCTACATACAGTTGTTCAACTCCCTCCCTCTGCAGGATGATGATGCAGTATTTGTTCTTCTGTTCTCAAAGATCGACGTAGAAAACCTCGACATCGAATTATTCATGTATCATATTTTCAAGGTTTGTCATTCTTATAGTTCGAATTCTCTCGACTAATTGTAATCTTTTCTTTATCTAAGACTCTGCAGTCAGACACCTACCGGTCGCGCAACTTTGAAATTATCCTGGATTGCACGTGTTTCACTTCAAAATCAGAAGTACCCCTTCAGTGGTTAAAATACTGCGCTGAAGTGGTACCAGCGGACATCCGAGCGCGGTTTTCGACAACCCGAATCCTCAATGCAAACACCTTGACTCAAAAATATCTTCGACGCTTGTACAATATTTCTGCTGGTAAATCAGTTTATCAATGTCATTGTTCTTGTCGCTTATCAGAAGTAGGAGCTCCACTTTGCAATGCAATAAAGGCCTATACTTCAGTCCTCGAGCTACTAGAGGAACTGAAAAGAGCGGCGCTCCCGTCGTTGGCCTGTGCGGGTAACAACTTCTTTCTTCATAACTGCCCATTTCCGAGCTGACAATTTTCGAAGTATCGTTGGAACAGGACACCCAGGAAATTTTTACTGATGTCAAGATGAAAACCTCTATGCGGTTGCCTGTGGTATTAAAGGTTGGCTCTTCCCACATACGAGTCACATCAGTAAGTTCAAGTAAAGGCTACCTTCCCCAGAAGTCTGACCGATAGATAATAGGTGAAATCGCTTCCTATTTCTCCTGGATTATCATGCAAATCAACGGATTTAATACCGCTCAAGGACGTGAGCGATGTCTACAACGTCTCTACCGGTCAAGAGCAGCACGAATTCATCATTCGTCGACGGCAAGGCGTCACAGTCTATTTTTCATCGCCTTCACGCGAGACAATAGTGAAGGTATACGAAAGTCAAACGCAAGTTTCTTCTGTTTCCTGACATCATGATTAGACGATTCGATCTGCAAAGGGACGACTAAAGGAGGTCCAAGCTCCTCTAACGGAACAGTTCTCGAGATTCTCAAATGTGCCTGCCACTTTATTACACATCGGTTTGCTTAGTGTTGATCTCAATGACGAGGAACTCCGAGGCGCTGCGTATGACCTCCTTGGGGCGGTCTGCAGCTACCTCAAGTACGACAAGAGTCCTATCGTTGCATGTAAAGGTCTGACTGGCACTTCCCATAATATTGGCCTTTCTAACATCCTCCGAAGCTGGATTCATTTCAGGAGATCCCATTGCATTTGTCCTGCGTCTGAGTGAAAATCTGGCCGAATTTGCACCCCAGTTGACCCTAGATTTTATCCATGAAGTTTCGGCTGCAATGACAAGTATGGACAGCGCATCAATATCCAATCGTCTCAGTTGCCTTCAGTACATGAGTCCATGGATACGCAACCTCTCACACTTCGCGAATGCTACGCATCCTCTGTATGAGAGGTCAGGAGCTCGATTACGTGACTGCATACGCACATTGTCCGATCTTTCAGTCACATATCCCGAAGTGCGTTTTTTCTTATATCTTCAAGATACATTTTAACATTATGGGTTAGATCATGACAATGATTCAAGAACATATTTGGGCCGAGGTTGCGAAACTGGATTCTAATATTGTAGATATCATTCTCGACGAGTTGGTCAGGACAGCCACCGATAGTGGAGTTGGCACTCAGAGATGCGAAACAATCTCTCACATTGTGGCAGCGTTGTCTTCGATCAACGTTCGAGGGAGAATATACTCGAAACTGCGAAAGGTGCGTCATATTCACTAGATAGTTGAAGCATTCAATAACACTCGATGAGTATTTTAGGCATTGAGTAAAGTCTCCCCTAGGCCACCAAACACTCTTCCAGAGTACCAGAACTGGAACGAAATTTCGACATTGATCCGTCTTGCCCTTGTTGTCGGGTCTCAATCCAACCACTCTGGACAATGTTATCTCTTTGTTCCAGAGATCATCCATCTCGTTTCGTTGGTTGCTGGAGACGGTCCTTCGCTCGTCCGCAAGTCAGTTTACGGGATCATCATGAATCTGCTACAATCTTTGTATATCTCTCGACCCGATGACGGGACTGAAACTGAACTGATGCGGCTAATCAATGATTGCATTCTGCCAGAAAATCTCCGACTATTTGGATTGCGACGCGAAACGCCAACGGGCGAATACTCTAACACTGAGTTGAGTGGCGAAAAGGCATTCCTCGATACACAAGAAAAGCTGGCGCAATTGTCACTTCGTATCATGACTGTAACGGCGGGATCGACAGGTATGTTTTATCCCATAGAATTCGCGACGATGTGCCAATTTTCTTTCTAGGTTTGCTGAATGTTTGGAGAGCTCGGTGGATGAGTTTGATCACTGCAACGGCGTTCCAGCAATCTCCGGCAGTTCAAACACGGTCATTTGTTGCTCTAGCAACGTTAGCCGTCTCTCAAGTGGACGATGATTACATCTATCAAATTCTGGTAGCATTCAAGAGTGTGCTCGCCAGAGCGAACGAATCCAACACAGCGCCAATAACCAGCGTGCTGCGCTGTATATGCAAGATCCTCCCAGCCATTGCCGGCACATCTCGGTATATCCGCGGCCTCTTTTGGCTCGCCGTCGCTCTCCTTCAAGGAAGCCATGCTTCGTACTATGCCGAAGCATCATCGCTTTTGCAAGTTACCTTGAAGATTATGGAGGAACAAGGCCTGTTCAAGAACAACTCTGTTCAGAGCGTTCTCTTAGAGGCTCGGGAACCCTTGGAGGAAGTTACCTCGCAGCTTGATGAAATGCTCAGACTTTCTTTCGAGACGAGTTTTTCCTTCTCATTGGCTGCTATCATCTTCAAGGGCTTGCGACATTCGGCCTTGAAGGAGTCAGCTGAGGCTGCGTTGAGGACTCTTTTACAGGTGACTGTGGCAGCTCATGATCCTAACGTTTCGACTGGGCCTACGGACCTCACCACCCATGACGCTTTGGGCTATTTCATCGCCCTTCTCACAGTTTCTACCAGACCAAAAACTTTCAATCGCCTTTTAAAGGAAAGCAAGGTTGATAATGCTTGCGATACAGATATTGGGATTCCGGATGCTGATGACGATGATGGTGGCGCCCCTCGCCTCACAGCTGAGTTTCTGAGTATCCGCGATTCAACCACAGCATTACTCGTTGCTTCGTTTGTTGGAAGCATTCTCTCCACAGCTCAGGGTGACGATGCTGAAACGGAGATTTTATATGGTTTACTCTCCAGCCTTTGTTTCTCGTACCCTGATATTATCTCGATGACGTACGTATTAATTCTTCCTTTACACGTTGATAACCTGGTTCAACTGTTGCATTTTCATAGATGCGAGAGCATGCAAGATCGAATCAAGGATATCTTTGCCAACTCATCAAATCCATCCATTATTAGATCGGTCTCGAATATATTCCGGGTTGCATTGCAAGATACTCCTAGATTCAGTAATTCAATCCTCACTCAGGGCTCGACGTCTAGCCTTAGTACGGTGGATGAGAATTCAATTAGTTCCCGCACGTATTCTAGCGCGCTTGAAGAGCTTGGGATGCAAGGTTTGGCGGACAGCTTCCAATTTTTACCCCCGAACCGTGGCCATACGACCAAACTGCTCCAATGGATACCTACTTTAGTGACACTTGTGATATCACAGGAACCATAGGTTACTGGAATTATACAGTTACATGTCATCATGTCATCTCTGATATCTTCCCTATGATATCGAATCCTCCATTGCTCAATCCATCATATTTTCAATCATCTCATATATTCACATCTAATATATAGCTAGCAGCCTCACAAAATCATATTTCTCTTCAAAATTACATCATCTAGAAAGCCTGCGATATCTCCAGCCCCAAGTTATCAAAACCGTGCGCGAACGATATTGAATTTTGTGTGGTAGAACGCCTCATCATCCCCTGTTTCCTTTTGATTAGAAATGTATGGTTCATTTCCAACTGTCCAATTGATTTTGACCAACTCCGAGCAATATCATTTGCATTAAATAACACAGATTTGAACAACCAATTTTGCAAAAATATTCTCTCAATGGATGGGCCTTAATTTTAGGTTAGTTATACTAGATTGCGTGACACAGCGTGAGTGCCAACACTATGATGAATGTTGGGTATAGGCATTCAACGGTTTCAACAGTCACGTTCGACGGTCAACATGCAACAAGTCTGCCTTTACCACTGGGACCCCATTGGACCTACTGTTGATGTTTTGAGAAACGTCATTATCCACGGCAAGTCCGAACCTGCCTTCCACTAACTCCTGACAGGCGACAGGATGAATCGAAGACTTGAATTTCTTTACCACGGCCAAGGAATGACGCCGAGCATGCGTCAATAAACTTATCTACAGCCTCCGTACTTGGACAGGGAAACGTAGTCCATGGGAAATATTAATCTAAAAAAAAATGTCAGAACATACTATTCCAGCACCTGCGAGTCTAACAAAAGAAGGCGAGATTTTCGTTAAAAGGAAGTTTATTAATGCCACCACAACAGCGCTGGAGGTCGTTGGCAGGTTTCTCTCTGGTTGTCCAAGGGGTGATAGAGGAAGCTGGTGTAAGTCGACACCGCAAAAACGAGGTTGAAGGGCAGTGGATACGGTTCAAGAAGACAATGATCCGAGCTTCTTTATTTAACATGGTCACGTGTTGGTCAGAAATATAGGGCTTGAAGTCTGACAGGACTTAAAGCACTCAGCTAATGATTTAAACTACGGTATAACCGAACGACTGCTATTTGACCATGAATCCTTTGGATCCTAACCGACCAGTCACTCCAGAATCCCCTTTGGCAAGCAGCCTTTACCATGCGACGAGCACAATCGACGACCTGACAGCGGCCTTGGCCAACTGTTCTCGTGTTCCTTCGCCAGAACCGCCCACTGCTGTAGTCTGCTGCTGTGGCAATGCAACTTGCGAGAATTTGAAATCTTGGTTGGCGTTAAAATCTCGTTTGGGAAGTAGGTTGATTCTTAGTGCAGGTGGGTAACATTTTCACCTGCCTAGAAGCCCATCTGAAATATTCACTTAGAAGTGGGGCAGGCGTTGTTGCAACGGCACGAAGCATATGTGCGTCGACATGAGGTACATGACTCAAGTCCAACGACAGCTTCTCGTAATCTAATCTTGAATTCTGATTCAGAGGCAATGGAACATCAAAGCCTCCCGTTACTCGCAGCAGCAAGAGAATCCGACTACGCATGCTCAAGCAACCAACGAGGATCTTAATCTTGAACTTGAAATACTTACACAGGAGAAGGTTCAACTAGAGAAGGTTAGTATTGTTATTAATGCGGGTAGCCTGTGTTACTATAGACCCCTATTTATAGCAATTAAATCAAGCATTGGTCAACTCCGAAGTCACAGAGGTATCTAACAAGGCTATTCTTCAAGAACTCCAAGACGCTCGAGCTACAATCACTCGCTTGACAGCACACCATGCTCGTTCCATTGGCTGGGATACTCGCTTGTCGGCTGCACTGAAAGAAAGAGATGACATGCAACAGGAAAGAGATGCAGAAACTCATCGAGCGCGCCTAGCCGAGTCCCGATTTGCAGTTCTGAAGGATAAAACCGGTACTATCTTCTATGTTTTCCTTTCATTTTTCAACAACTCAATGGTTGATGTCAGCCAAACTGCAGACAGAAGTACGGCGGCTTCAAGAAAGCTTGGAAGAAAAACGATTATCCCGTCTTGAATCTTCAGAAACCATTCTTCAAGATGCACGTTCACGAATCCAGTCCTTCCGCGGTTCGGTATTTGATTTTGATTGTTTGCCGTCTTCATTATCTGAATTCATTATAGCAACTTGGCCTTGCTGCAAAGGCCGAAGAAGACGAGTTGACCAACGTTCTGGAATCTTTGGTCAACGATAGTGAAATTTTAAAGGGGGATAATGCAGAGCTTCAACATCTTCTTGCTGAATCCCGAGAGGATTTACATGCTTTACAGGAGACACTTGAGGAGCAACGGGCAAATATTGCCTCTCCATCATTTTGTGAGCTGACTATTTCTTTTAATTATACGCCAAGTAAGATCTAACAATACCTTAGCGGAAACATCATACAAAAGATATCACCAGCGACTTCCTTCATGCCCCCTAAAAGACCATACAGATTCAAAGCCACGGCGAAGACCGCTTTCCCAGCAATTCGATTCTCGCTTGAATCATGTTGTCCAGGAGTTTTCGATCCCTGATACGCCACGTTCTCTACTCCTTCCAACAAGCCCGGTCACACCCGGTCAAATCTCTCCACTCTACCCTCCCTCACACGTCAGCTATGAAGTAGATGAATATCCGGGAAATGATGCTGACCGTTCTGGAATTGAGAGACGAAGGGCCCACAGACCTTTACTTCTTTTAACTCGATCACGAGGAACACAAACCGAAACGTGGCCAACTAGTTTATTACCTCCATCTCCTTTACCATCTCAATTGTCGTCTATATCTCCCCATGATCCACGGTCAGAATCATCATCTTTCACCGACTCCCCTACGTCTCATGTTTCCACTATTCTGGACCGTGTCCTCGCTTTGCTTAATCGCATAAGCCAAGCCGATGCTTTTACCTTGACGAATCGGTTGAAACGACAGCATCTCAAAGGAGCAGATGTTGGACATCTATCACGCAGCACCGTTAGCAACATACTTTCTGAAGCAACAGGCCTCCGTACTCAGTTTCGATCATTGTTGGAAGACGACAAAGTGGTGTCAACGTGTACACGCAAGGATATGCGTCTACTTTTTAAATTCGTCAAGGATGTGTTCGCGGAAATGGGTCAGATGCGAGTGACTCTTAACGATATCATTCTCGACCCATCTACCGCTAACCGGGTCAGCGAATTGGCCTTGAATCCTGGAAAGGCTGAAACGGAAACAAAGGAGCGTGAAATTTCGCCTCAAGCCGGGGCTGCAGGGTGGATGGCTCCAATATCCAAGCTTTTTTTGCCTGCAGGACGCACTGATCATGGGCCAGTTGATCGTCAGGCAACACTGATACCCCCAACAAGTACGAGAGGAACCACTCGTCCGCCGCGCTTCATTCCCAAACTCGGGCCTGCCCTGGCAGCCTCAGCGACAACTGTCAATGTCGAATTTTCTGGCACTGGCCGTTCAGTGACCAGCACCTTCTCTGGTCAACCCCTTCCCCAGGCAGATCTGCACCCCGATACTGCGCCAAGTGTGATGGGCATCTTTGCCGGTGCACCTCGCAGTAAAGCCGAACCCGATCCATGGATTGTGCTTCCTCCTTCTCAACCTCGACAGGTTCTTGGTAGATCTCGGTCGTTCAGACAGAGAACAGATGCGTCTACTGCGACCATTGGTCTGTCTACCGGACGCAAGAACACTAGAAGACTATCTCGCAATGTTGATGCTGTTATAGATATAGATAGATCTCGAGATGTGGACGGAGAATCCGATTTCGTCCCGCCTCTATTGGAACGTACGCTACGACGGCGTGGGCTGTCTGATTCCTCAATTCATTCCACGTTCACGAGTCAAGCGGATACGTCACCTTCCCCGCATACACCTGCAAGCAACCATCGCCCGAGCATATCATCTTCCAGATTACCTGCTTGGCCCGATCGGAGTTACGTCTTTCAAGCCTTCAGTCGGACAGTGCAGAACATACGTGCAACAGCAGCAGGGACCATGACGCCTTTGATAGGGCCACTAGGACTTGAAGTTGGTGCAGAAACGTTGATATCTTCTCATCGACAGAACGCTGTCACCCATATTGATGCTGCTCCTGCTGCTGATTCTCCATCCAAAGATGATCATGCAGATCTGCCGTCTCGGCCTGAAATGCCAAGTACTATGAAGACCGCTCAACCCAAACCTATCCGTATCGTCAGTTCAAACGATGAAGGAGGAGGGAATGTACTATCACACCTTTCTACCTGGGCAAATTCCAATGTGTTATTTGACCCTGTGTCCAGTTCAGATCCTTACATCGTGAGTAGTTTGCGTGATGAGTCGTATATTCAGAGGATATCTCATGGTCGGGATAGGGATGAGAGGGGTCTTGATCGGGAGTTCTATTGAGCAAAGTCATACTAGAGTTCTCATTTTATTTTATTTATTTTTGGGTTGACTTGTGTAATCTCTTATCTCTACATAACCATCGGAGAAAAACAATGTGTAACCTATCATATCATATCGTACTTTCACTTCTTTCTCTTCTTTTTTTGGTTGTTTACAATTCTACGTTAGACTTTATCGTCCTACTCCAAGTTTATCGATTGTGTTAATTTTTTTATACGTATTATTTTCTCATTGGCCAAATTGTTTTCTTAGTGGTCGTTTTCAAAAAGTTACCGCATCGGTGTTATGTAACGACGACGACCTGTCACGCTCTGCACGCGCTCAGCACTCAAGTGCTTCTTGAATGTTAGCCGCCAGCCTGCCAGCACAATAATGTCTCGTCTATCGCGTGCTAATGTGAAGGCCCGAGAATCGATATTTACTAGTGGACCAGAACAGTATATCGGCGACATACAAGCCAGATGTCCTCCAGCTCTCGCAGAGTGTGTTATGGCTTTGGAAGATTGTTGCCATGAGGTAATTTTAATCATCAACTACATATGACTCAGACTCAAGTCTTTCAATCTGAAAATGTATGCTCAGGCATATGAAGCACAAGTTTTACTTCGCAGAAGCACTGAGGATTTACCAAGAATGACGAAGATATTAGAGAATGAACGAGTGAGAGATCTAAACTACCTTTTTTTTCTTTTTTTTTTGGTTGGTGTAATGAAACGATATGAATTTCTTACCTTCTTTTTTTTTTTTTTTTTTTTTTTTTTTTTTTTTTTTTTTTTTTTTTTTTTTTGTTTTGGGTGGTGGTCAGGTATTTTTACTTGTAAACGAGGACACCGTAAAGCGCTACAAATCTGCCTTGGCAGACGAGATTGAGCCTGTAATAGCCGAACTTATTGAACGTGCCCAACAAGGCCTCTCAATATTGGAAAAGAAGGAACATACATTGCAGACTAAAGTAATTTTATTTTTCAACATATTTGTGCGCACGTCTTATTACATCTTTAGGTTGAAAATACTCAATCCCGCCCTCAAAATACTGGTCCCGCCCCAAAACATGAAACTCGCCGTCTTCAGCAATTAATTAAACAACGAGAACGACTGGAAGTTGAAGTACGAGCTGCAGAAGAAGAAATAGTGTACCTCGTCAGTAATGTTATACACTTTTAGACTGTTATTACCTGATGGCTGTTTTGCAGGAGCGGAAGAATCGGGGTTGAAATAAGAGTGTTGCATGATTATTAAAAAAAGAAAAAGAAAAAGAAAGCCCTGTTAACATAACTGTATTACACTTAAGTTTTATAGAAATATTTGCAACTCTCGAGAGGTGGTGAAAACCTAGTGGGATCTGAGACCCATCGTTCTTATTATCGTTCTAAGTCATGAATTTATTTATATATCATTTTCAAACCACTATGCTCAGAACCAACTTCAAGAGACAAATACAAGAGAGCATACTGCATAGCGAAAACAAGGCGATAGCAAGGGTTCATTCAATAAAGGGAATTTGTTGACGAAGAATGCAGCCAGCCAGCATTCCAGAGGCTTGTTCATTCAAGCATTACTGGTCATATTACATAAGTTGACAACGTAGGTTTTCGACCAAAACTAAGTTTCCTTACCATGAAATACATGACACCAGCCTGTTTAGGATTGAGGGGCATGTATGCTTTCTTGTAGGTCTCGAGTTGTTGGTCCGCCTGCGAGCTGGTGTGAGTTGCTGTTTCCGACATATCGAAGCCACTACCAGGAGCATAGTGGTTCTTGGCTCGAGAGCACACAATGTCAGCATCTGTTAAAAAAAATATCCATATAAGCGACTTGGAGTGATACCATGTCAAGGTAAACTTACAATAGACAGGCGCCGGAATCGAAACCGATCGCGTTGCCCTAGCGTAAACATGCGTGAGGGAGAAGGAGAGGCTTTGGAGAGCATCGGCCCTAAGATAAAACAAGTGGTCAAATGAAGAAATGAAGAACAGAATAATAGAAAACTCACGAGAATTTGTTATCCTAGAAAACATGGAACGGCCATCAGAGCTACGACATTGTTTACAAAACTCTTTTTGGAAACTTACATCGTAAATGACCTAAAATAAGTCAAATAGGAATTGAGCAAGTCAAAGATGACATCAATCAACATGCTCGTACCGAATAATGTGCGGGCCTGCTGGTACCAAGCAATCCACCGTGTGTTAATTGGTAGTAATCATTCTCGACCGGATGTCCAAGACCTTCATCTATCGTTGTACCTGCTGGAGCATTGCCAGATCGGTCGGCATCTTGTTGCTGAGGGAACATACTATCGTGAACGACAGTAAGTTATTGTGCTAGTCAAAACACACAAAACACATACCGGATATGATGTCGTTTGCCCACGATAATCAAAGTGATCTTGGGTGTGATCTTATTGGCCAGACAAGCATCTATAGTAAATCATGTTATACAATGTTTCGCGGCATTTGCTTTGAAATGGAAGCCTACTCTTAATCTTGGGCAACTCTTTAGAAAAAATAAAATCCATTAGCCATCGTCAATTCTGGAGTGGTTGACAATAAACCTCACCATCGGCGAGAACTTGCGCAAATTGTCCTTCAGAAACACCGTCTTAAAATACGATCAGTAACTACACTTCATGGAAACAAATTGATGAAAGTTACCGCGATAGAATATTAATCGGGTCGGCGGAGCTTTACGTTTCTCAACAAAGCTCTGGTATTTCTGGACCTTGCTCAAGGCCTCCTATATATCAAATCGTTAATCAAAGACAATCAACTCAACCTAAAGGTTAAACCGAACCGTGCACATCTCCTCAAGATCATCGATAAGTTCTTGACGGCCTGTTTGGACACGACTGATCGCAATGTATTTGGAAGTCGTCGAATCGATACTAGACACAAGCGTCGTGAAAGAGGGGCGACCTTCGGCACCAGGAGCAGGGTGTATAACATCGGCACCTATATCATCCCTCATCTTTAGGCAGGAGAACTACAACGAAAATCACTTGCTTACCCATGACGACGGTGGGGTTGGCTAGGTCATGAATAGGTGAGTCGTTTAAGACGCAATTAATTCCATCCAACTTGACGTTGACCCTGTACTTTGTAAGTACAAGTGAAAATAAATATCGTTGGAATAAAGAACTCACTTGAGCATAACATTAGCCCAATATTGCATTTTCGCCCTGAAACATTTGCCCGACTTCAGGCACTGAGTGGCAACTCCCATCTATCCCCTGATATAAGAGCAAAGAAAGAAAAAACAGGGATTGTACCGACCGATACATCTCCGAAACTAAACGATAGGTGAGGTGGGAGGAAATACAAGCTGAAGGCGTACTCACCGTTTAACAGCTGTATAGATGTCATTACCGCCTTCAGGAAGAACAACCACGATCAAGTTCGGCGGACTCCCTTTCTGGTCGACACAGGCCTTCCCAGCTTTCCTAAGTTGCTGAGGGGAGGGGGAGCAGAAGTAAGATCAAGTCTTGAAAACTTCGAGAAACATACATCTGCAATATTTCCTTGACCATTCTCCCAAAGGATCAACGGTTGAGTATCGGCTACCGTCATTCCTGCGTTGGAACAATCAGTTTTACTGCAGAAATGAGATGTAATAATTATACTTGCCCACGCTCTTAGCACCTTCAATGAATCCAGAGGCCATTTCGCGGGCGGTGTCTGGCCGGAAGCGACCTTGACCCTCGTATATCACAATAGCCCAGACTTTGATAGTCGCAGGCCTGTAAAGCTTCTTGTCCCGCCTATATCGTCGTCGTTAGCATCTTGTTATTAACCTTCAGTAACTAGAGTACTGACATATTCCACTGGCCATTGGCGGGTCTCTGTCAAACAAAGGTCGTCATCAGGAACCCAGTACACGACGGCAACGAGACCTACGATGGTAGCTTCCGCGCTTCCTGCTCCATAACGCAGCGTTGGAGGTGGAAGCACTCTTGCAGTGACAGAAATGGGGGTTTGAGCAATATTCATCCCAAAAGCTCGAACGTATTCGCTTTGTCCGTATTCAAGGACCTGAAAGCATCATGAGGAACATACAATAGTATCAGAGATTTCACCAACCCTAAGGCCAGCTTGAATAGCTTGGAGGCGCTGAGCTGGGCCCATTTTCGAAAACTCGACAACATCAGTTGTCTTGTCAGCAGGGATCTGCTTTCTCATGATTTGACCAGGCGTCACTGCGCATAGTTCAACAGGGATCAATGCCCCAGTCGCAGTCTAACGAGAAAATATGAAATGAGGTTGAGACAATAGATCGAAAAACAAAATATACCTCGATACAGATGTTGTCAGGGTATTTTAGCGGTATGTTAGCATGTTTCTTGAAATAGTCAGCTACCGAGATGGGCCTGCTGCTATCACGCATAGTGAACATCGTGTCGCTGGCACCGGTGTTGCTCAGCTTCTTGATGACAATCATACGGTCCTGACCAGTATGTTTAGTCATGACTCGCATATTGCTGATAAACTTCTGTAAGCGAAGCCTATCTCGATCAGGAAAACCGCGCTTGGGCGAGAATGCAGAGGGAGAATTCTGCTTGAAAAACTCCATAAACAGCTCGATCAGTGGCCCCGATCGGTACATGATTCCCGTGGCTATGTCGATGTTGACGTACATCCGGTTCTTAGAAGGACGGATGGACTGGAAATATCCCCTCCATAGCTCCATGCCCCCACCAATATTCCTCCTTCCTTCAGGCGTGAAGAAAGAACGAGTATTGAATGGAAACTTCTGGTTGGGTCCCATACGAATGACGACATTCAAAGCCTTCAATGTTACAATACAAGTCAACGAAAGGTCGTCTTTTAAAACAACCAGGAAAGCTTACCATGATCGCAGTGAGGACAGCGTTGTCCTGAGATTGCTGCCCGGCGATGAAACGATGCAATAATCTGAAGAAACAATGGTCAGTCATTCGGCCATGCCTCGAGATAAGGAGATCGTACTCGGTGTTGATGACCGCTACCTTTGTCAATTTGATTTTGTATATCTTGGGTGGACGGGCCCCAGGAGCGGGGGGCCCTTTACGTGGGAGTGAAACACCGAACTGGATGAATAAATGGTGAGGAGGGGGAGGGATATGGCTAAAATAAATCAAAGCACGTACCTCCGTGCTATTTGTAGGACCGAGTGAAAGTTCATACATGGTATAGACATTTTTACGACCATCGTAAGATGCTGGCGCAGAAAAGATGGACGCGGCAACATCTTCTTGCAACGACTTAAACAACTCCATATTGAGACGAGCCGGAAGCTTTTCCGGAGTGATAGCTAAAAGGAATATTTAAGATGAAAGACTTGATGTTCCTTATCGTAGACCAACCCACCAACTGTTGGGTTAATCTGTTCAGAATGATAACTAACATCGAGGTAACCTTACACACTGACCATCGTAATGATAAATATAACCTTCAGGAATTGCGATAGGGTAGGCATTGACGGTCAAGTTAATTTGCTTGCCCCCAGAACCAAAACCAGTACGTGCTACTCCAACCGTTTGGATATGGGAAGCTTTCAAATAAAATTTGTACGATTTCAACTACCATGATATTTACAGATGCATAGAGGTATCACTCACCAGCAATGCCTTGAGCGGCAACGGGGCCGCCTCGACCCGCTCCTCCTCCGCGGCCACGCCCACCTCCTCGAGGTGGATTTGCGCCGCGACTGCCAGGAGCGATTCGTGGAGGCATGGTTGACGATTAGCAGAGCGCGAAGTTTGAAAAAGTGCTAAGTAAGTGTAGGTGGGAGTCCTGGTTCAAAAGTGAAGGAGGGACAACAGTCTTTTATACAAGTTCAACACTAAGATTCCGGAAAGATCCGAATTTCACATTTGTCACACGACGTCGCATCTTCGTGACCACATCATGCCAACACGCAGCAGAGAAGGCCATGTGTACCATGAGAACCATACGCGATTCGTTGGGAATAAAGCGTGTTTGATGTGTCATTTAATACAGATCTGACATGGAAGAGTAAGAAAGAACATGTACAAAGGTTCGGATCTTCAATTCATTACAATCTCGCCAATAACCATGGCCTCAACAAACTCCCCGACCTCCATCCTATTCTTCCTCTCAGATTGAGAATCAGCCTTGGCCAATGGAGGGAGAACCACCAATCCATTTGCCTCACATAAGCTTGCAGCACGACTTGAGCGCTGGCCACCCGTGCTAGACGCCTTCAGGACCATTTCGGTCCTATTAGGCTTATCAGCCGTTGCTTCTGGGGTGCTGCGGATAACGACACGATGGAACTCGGTACGAGGATCCAAAGGCATCGAATTTTGGATCTGAAAGCGATACGATGAGGGAATATTTGTCAATCGAAAGGGCGAAAACCACGTACCTGAACCATAACTCTTGGTAGCTCGCACATCCTCTCAGGCCATCCTCCCATTATCCTCAATGCAGGAATGACGAAAACATAAAAAGTCACTAATGCTGAGGCTGGGTTACCAGGAAGTGCAAAAACCGGCTTCGAAACAACGCCATCCTGTTCATGGACTGGAATACTAGCGAAAGTAGTCGGTTTGCCCGGCTTGACGCTGACCCTACCGAAATGCACGACACCCCCAAGATGCCGCTCGATGATGGGCTTGAGTAAATCTGTTGGACCCATCGACGTTCCTCCTGTGGTAAGGAGGAGGTCCGCACTTTGTAAACCTTTTTGAAGCGCTGCGACATGCGCAGGGACTCTAAGTTAAGTAATATGATCAAAGAAAGCAATTTGCGAGGAGATGCAACATACAAATCCGGGACAATCCCTAGATCAACAACTTCGTATCCAAAGCTCTCCAATGCTGCTCGAAGAGATGGTCTATTCGTATCAAAAATCCCGCCCCAGCCACCATTCAAGTTGGAACCAGTGCTAGCAACATCAGAATGCAGGTCGACGATCTCATTCCCAGTACTCAGGATCGCGACAACTGGTTTCTTATATACGTTAACCTGGGGAAAATTATTAGCATTAAGTTCTGTAATATTTGGAGGAATATACCAACCTCTTTCCTTCCAACAAAAGCCAATGTACCCACTTCACCTCCGCCTCTCGATATCCTATCACCATGACACATCACTAGATCCCCTTTTCTAACATCAGAACCAGGCGAACGCACGTTGTCCCCTGGCGGCACCTGGACAAGAGTCTCCACTTGCTTCTCCTCTCCAAGAAGTAATGGTGTTGAACTATGCTCGAAAGTCGACACCAAACGCGTATCTTCGACCATGATGATCGTATCTGCACCCACAGGTAATGGCGCACCAGTGTTGATGCGGAAAATTGAGTTTTCAGGTATGGCTGTGGATAAAGAATGTATTTCAGACGTTAAAACATTGTATATTCCTGGCGGGTCGCTGGCTATATTGTATAGCACAATAAATCAATTCAATTCAAGAATCATGAAAAAGAATTATACTTGCATCGGAGGGCGTATCCATCGACACTTGTAGTTGCTGACAAAGGCACATCCCGTGGGGCAAACACATCTTCAGCTAAGACATGCCCTCCTAATTTATGGTTGACCTAGACGTCAGATTATTAAAAGACTACCAGAAGCCCAAAACAAATTGCGTGCCGGTAACACTTTTATTGGCAGCCGTCGTATATTATCCCGGATTAAGCCAAGAGCCTTTTCTAAAGATATCTGCGGGTAGGGTGATTGTCGATGACGGGCTGAAGCTTAAAATAAGAATATATGAGATTCATTGTCATTGCATAGACTATAGGCCTTGAATGTACCAGGAGCTGAGGGGTCATGCGAAAGAGCAGCGGCAGACCTTGGTTGTGGAGCACGATGACCCCCATGATGATGGTGATGGTGATGGTCGTGGTCGTGGTGGCTGGTTTCGTGATTTTCTGGCTTTGCACCTGGCTCTAGGATGCTCGTGCCTTCAGCAGCCAAGGTTGCATGAACGTGTTGTCCTGAGCCTCCTTTGATCAATTCAACTGCATGCTGCACGACACCTCCCTGGAATAAAGCTGACAATATTTCCTTGACAGCCTTGACACTCCCCGGAAGTGTGGTGATGAGACTGTTCTTGATCGTGCCTGCGATAGGCCGCGATAAAGCAGCCAGAGGCGTGTGCCGAAGCGATGAGGATAACATAAGATGAACCAGGCCTGATGCCTGTCGTTCGATGAGGGGGAAAATGGCCTGAGATTTCTATATGAGCCCCAAATCAAAGAAATCGCGCGGGCAAGTTCAGCCTTTACCTCAGGCGTAACATCTCGTTGACCGAATCCCGTTCCTCCTGTGGTTATGATCCAGTCTACAGAATCCGAATCGCGCCACTCTCTAATCACCTTGCGTATACTGTCAATATCATCTGGGACGATACGAGAGTGGTTTTGCTGCTGGACGTTACAAGCATTGTGTAAGACAATGTCCTTGATTGTTGGCCCTGATTTGTCGGCGCTGGGATTAACACTTGCTGTGTCGCTTACTGTTCGAGATCAGATGTGAGGTTTGGCATAGAACTGATTATAAATGTCACCGGTGAGAACAGCAACTCGGATGACCATTGTAACGTTGTAGGGTTGTCGATGATGATCATCGCCTTTCCTGGCTAAAAGTTACGTAAACCTCTATTTGAAATTTGTATTTTATTCAAGTGCGATGATATGAATACATGGTTGACAACATTGTAGACATATACAATGAAAATGATGGTTATATAGAACCATTCAAATGGAAAACCCAGACGCAAATTATTCAGAGTTCCAGGTTTGACGGTTGACCATCCCCAGTGAAATCTCCCGAGCCCCCTGAAGGCCCTGAAAATCCAGGAACAGAGCCAGGTTGCGAGTAGAAAACTTGTTGAGCGCTATCGTAGACGAAGTCTTGCGAAGAAATAAGATCAAAAAGTTCTTGATTAGTGAGGTTAGCCACGTTGAAATCTCCGTTGGCGTCAAATTCCATATGACTCGGCTGGGGTTGATTATGACCGCTCAGTTCAGGAGCAGGCGCCGCAATGTCGGCTTCACGTGGACTTGCTTGTCCTTGTCCCAATGGATCCTGATTGCCAACTTGCTGACAGCCAAACTGCGCCTGTTCGTATCCAGAAACGTCCGGATAGGATGCTTGAGCAAGTACTTGAGGCTCATCTGTGAAGGCTGCCAAAAACTGAGCCCAATCTGTGGCATCAACGTCAACCTGGTCCGATGGCTGGGAGACCGAAGTCTGGTTTGTCATTGCGCCTCCAGTCTCATATCCTGCTACGATATTCGGGAAGCCAACCTGATTGGTTGTATAGACGTCAGCGGTCGGGTCAGCATATCCAGTCTGATCTGAAGTATCAGGGATGGAGGATTGCGCCGTATTGGCGGTACTAAGCTGATCATACCCTCCAAAGATATCTGTGGATGCAACTTGAGAGTTTTGGTCCGTCGTCTCGGCGTTGAGTGAATCATAATACCCTCCACCAAGGGTATCTGCAGACTCAAACGAGTTTTGGTTAGTTGTCGCGGCGTTGAGTGGATCATAACACTCGTTCTGGTCCGTCGTCTCGGGGTTGAGTGAATCATAATACCCTCCACCAAAGGTATCTGCAGACTCAAACGAGTTTTGGTTAGTTGTCGCGGCGTTGAGTGGATCATAACACTCGTTTTGGTCCGTCGTCCCGGCGTTGAGTGAATCATAATACCCTCCACCAAGGGTATCTGCAGACCCAAACGAGATTTGGTTAGTTGTCGTGGCGTTGAGTGGATCATAACACTCGTTTTGGTCCGTCGTCCCGGCGTTGAGTGAATCATAATACCCTCCACCAAGGGTATCTGCAGACCCAAACGAGATTTGATTAGTTGTCGCGGCGTTGAGTGGATCATAACACTCTCTACCAAAGGTATCCGCAGACCCAAACTGGTTCATTTCATGAGAGACCAAAGACTGGTTTGTCATCG
>Ga0193743_1000752_pt1 | contig 25282 bp, 32 predicted proteins | sample L2c2metaG_FD_143038 | JGI IMG/M metagenome (GOLD analysis project Ga0193743, IMG submission 143038) | Soil microbial communities from a riparian zone of the East river system, Colorado, United States - L2c2 | ecosystem: Environmental > Terrestrial > Soil > Riparian zone | place: USA: East River...
AATACGGGGTCTGTGGCGGAGTGCCGCATACCCGGGACTGCCCGTCCTACGTCGATCAGAGCGCCAGCACGCCGGGTCTGGGCATCCACCCGCGTGACCCGGGGAGCCGATGATGCGCCGCCGGGCGCTCACCCCGGCCGAGGTCGGCATGGTGCTGGCCGTGGTGCTGATCGTGGTGGCCTGCTGCTGCGGGCTGGGCATCGTCTCCACGTTCCACCAGCCAAAGCCGGTGCCGGTCTACCCGGTGCCGACCGGCACGTACTGAGATTGAGGGCCCGTCGCTCCCCGGAGAGGCGGGCCTCTTCCGTTTGACACTTCACAGGCGCGACTGATAGGTTTGAGGTCCGACGAGTAGAAGGGCACGACGATGACGGCCAACCTGGAGACCATGCGAGTGGTCCGGACCTACGCGATAGATCTGGCCATCGGCGACACGGTGGTGGACAGCGACTATGAGCACGTGGGCACCGTAGACAGCGTGCCGACGATCGAAAACGGCATGGTGATCTTCAATTTTTACGACGGTGAGCAGACGACCCTTGGCAAGAGCTGGCCGGGCACCAAGGTCGTCCGCATCAAGATCGCTCGGCGTACGTCATGAGCGCCGGGTACCTCGGTAAGTGCGGGACCAAGAAGCGGCACGTGACCCAGCAGGAGGCCGAGGGACAGCGCTGGGCGCTGATCGCCAAGGGCAAGTGGCGGCCCGGGACCTCGAACACCTACCACTGCACAGCGTGCGGGCACTACCACGCCGGTCGGATGGGCGCGGCGAACCGGGGCAAGAGCCGAAAGATCAAGACGAGAGAGGTGTTCCACACCCAATGACCGCATACCGGAACGGACTGATCACCAGCACAACGCCGGAGTCGGCGGTCAACGGCTGGGGTGTAAGGACCGGTACCCCTGACAGGTCGGAAACCGGTCCTTACGGGGGGACTGACGACACGTCCCCTGAGCAGGGGAAAGCCAAGCGGGGTACGACCAACCGCAACGAGCGGGGCTCGGTCACCGACCGGCTCAGGCGCCGGGAGTGGCTGGTCTCGACGTATCGGGCGGACCAGGACGTGTTCGTGATCGAGCTGTTCCACGGGCCGTTGACCGTGGCTGTGCTGCGGGGCGCCGGTGAGGCCGCCTGCCGGTGCTACCGGTGCGGCCAGCTGCTGACCGTGGACACCGTGACGGTGGACCGGATCAAGCCGGGCTGTCTCGGTGGCACCTATAAGAGGGAGAACATCCGGCCGAGCTGCCAGCCGTGCGCCTCGATCACCGGCGCGATGATCGGTGTCGAGCGTAAGAGGGGAGGCGGGAAGCGATGAGGAAGAGCTGGAAGAGCCCTCGCGCCCAGGTGGTGGACGGCCGGTCCTTCGGCCAGCTGCCGGACAAGCTGGCCAAGCCGTGCTCCAAGTGCGGGGCCAGGCCCGGATGGCGCTGCACGCGCAAGGTCGGTGAGCAGTACAAGGCGCTCAAGCACAACCACCGGGAGAGGGGTCACGATGGATGAGCTGATCACGGATCACGTGTTCCGGCCCGCCCAGAACGCAGGTGCGCCGACCGAGAATGCGGGGATGAGAGGCACCGGCCGGGTACCCCGGGGCACCTGTGTCTGGCTCGGTACGTGCGCGAAGCTCCCGGCCGAGCACGTCAGCCCGGCGGAGTTCCAGGCCGGTAGAAGGCGATGAGCCGGTATCAGGTGTCGATCTGGGGCTGTGCGGGCAGTGTGACCGGGCACGGGCGCACTGATGTCTACGGGCGCTGCCCGTGGTGCTCGAGGCAGGTCGATGCGCCTACGCCCCGGCCGAACCTGTCTGGGTGGCGTAGCGAGGATGACGTGGAGTACCGGCGCTTCTATGACCCGGACTTCGGCCTGGACCCGAAGGATTACTGAGCCTGCTCTGACCTCTGTGCCCTCCTAGCCTCCACCCGACCTCGCTGAGATCGACAGGCAGCCTGGCGAACCGCATGGTTCACGAACGAAACCCAGCCTCTTGGAAAACGGACGGTGGGTCCGTTTACCGAAATCATCCTAGGATGGGGGGAGCTTACCCCCCTAGCGCACTCTTACAGCCTACACATGTATGGAGAAAACTTTCTTTATAGGCCGCGCGACGGGGCGCGCGTGATACGCGCGGGGGTCGCTGGGCTGTAAGAGTGCGCTAGGGGGGTAAGCTCCCCCCATGGCTACCCCTATCCTCATCCCCGATGCTGATATGCGGGCCTCTCTGGCAGCCTTTCAACCGGGACGAGTAGTGCCATTTACGGATCTATACGCCCAATACGAGAGGGTGATGCGAGGGGTTGGGCAGGCACCGGCCAGCCGCCAGGCTCTAGGTAGGGCACTCACCCGAGTCGGCTGTGAGCGAAAGAAGGTTCGCAAGAGCAGGGGAGGGCGAGGCAACCAGCGGGTTCACGACACCTACTGCTGGATCATTCCCGGTGCGCCAACCATCCCTGAGGAAGACGTTCGGATGACGACCGCTCTGCGGTTCCTGCTGGACGGCCGGGAGCAGGCCGACATCCACGACAATCTGATCTTGGAGGGATACCGGACGATGGGCCGTAGACATGGCTGGCGCTGGCTGATGGGTCCCGCTCAGGTCACAGAGTGGTTGAACCTCAAGGGGTTTGCCAAGGTGACTGAGGGGGGCCAGAGAGGGCCCAACGGTTGGCGCGGCACGCCGAGCCGCTACGTGCACGTATCTATGCTCGATTGGATCTATCCCGAACCAAAGTCATGACACGTGAGCGTCAAGGATTCCTCCCCGGTGGGCGCTGGAGCCGAGATGCCCTCTTGTCCCGTAGCATGAGGCCATGACCGACCCGGTGCTCCTCGTCATCTACGCGCTGGCCGTGGCGCGGCTGACCGGCCTGGTGGTCAGCGACTCGATCACCGAGGGCGCACGGGACACCCTGATCGGCTGGCTCGACGACCGGCCGCGCACGCTCGGCTCATTCGTCACCGGCGTGATCGAGTGCCCGTGGTGCGCCGGGATGTGGATCAGCCTGGCCGCCAGCCCCCTGGTCTGGTTCTGGGGCGGTACACCCGTCATGCTCATCGTGGCCATAGCGCTGGCGTTCAGCCAGGTCGTCGGCATGATCTCGAACCTGGGGAGGTAGCCCGTGGCCCTGAAGCGACCCAAGCTGTCCGACGAGACGCACCCACTCAAGCGCATCCCCGCCAGCCTCTCCGCCGCGACCGCCATCGTGGATCTCGCCGGAGGCAGCTCCTGGCGGACCTGGAAGTTCGGGAACAAGGACTGGCAGGCCGAGGGGTGGCGGCTTTACGACATCATCGGTGAGCTGCACAAGCTGAGCGGCCGGGTCGGTGACAGCGTGTCCCAGGCGCGGCTCTACGTGACCGAGGTGGACGACACCGGCGAGGAGACCGGCGAGGTCGAGGACGAAACGATTCAGCGCCTGGCCGCCATCCCGCTCGGCACCGGCTCCCAGCGCGACGACAACCTCCGCCTGAGCGGCATCGACCTCGCGGTGGGTGGCGAGTGCTGGATTGTGGGCGAGGGCGCCGCCACCTCCCCGGAGAACGCCGAGGGCTCCTGGTTCGTGGTGACCGGATCCGCGCTGTCCCGGGTGGGCGACGACGTGACCGTCAAGCGGCCCCAGCAGCGCGGCGGCTCCAAGCTCGTGCTCAAGGACGGTACGGACATCCTGATCCGCTGCTGGCGCCCGCACCCGAACGACACGGACCAGCCTGACTCGTTCACCCGCTCGGCGATCGTGCCGCTGCGCGAGATCGAGCTGCTGACCAAGCGCGAGTTCTCCGAGCTGGACTCCCGGCTGACCGGTGCGGGCATCATGTTCCTGCCCGAGGGCATCGACTTTCCTCGCGACGAGGAGGACCCCGAGGGCCTGGCCGGGTTCATGGCCTACATCCAGCGCGCCGCCGCCGCGAGCATGCGGGACCAGAGCAACGCCAGCGCCATGGTGCCGATCATGGCCACCCTGCCGGACGCGATGTTCGAGCACCTGGACAAGATCAAGCCCATTAATTTCTGGTCCGAACTCTCGGCCGAGATCACGCCGATGAAGGACAAGGCCATCAGCCGGGTGGCGAGCATGGCCGAGATCCCGGCCGAGGTGCTGACCGGCATCGGCGACGCTAACCACTGGACCGCCTGGCTGATCAGCGAGGAGGGCATCCGCTGGATCAAGGGCTACCTGGGCCTGATCGCGGACGCGCTCACCCGGGGCTTCCTGCGGCCCGCGCTGGCCTCGATGGGCAACCCGACCCCCGAGCGCTACGCGTTCGCGTTCGACACGTCCACCCTGGCCGCCAAGCCGAATCGGCTGGAGGACGCGCTCACCCTGCATGACCGGTTCCTGCTCAGCGACGAGGAGGCCGTCAAGGCGGGCGCGTTCGACCCGGAGCAGATGCCCTCGATCCCGGAGCGCGTAGTCCAGATCTTGCTCAAGGTCGTTCAGACCCAGCCGGGCCTACTGCTCGACCCGGCCATTCAGGCGGCGCTCGGGCTGCCTCAGATCACCGTGGACGGCGCGGCACCTGCCGCCCTGCCCTCGGGGGCTGATGAGCCGGACGAGGACGACACGGGCGACCAGGGGCCGCCCAATGACGGCAATCCGCAGGAGCCCGCCGACGACGGGACCGCCTCCGCGCGCGCCATCACGGCCGGGCTCGACCGGCGGATCAACGCGCTCGGACTGTCCGGGGGGACCCTGCTCGCTCCCCCCAGCCCGGAGGCGGTGTTCAACGCCAGCTCCAAGCTGATGGTCTACCGCGCGCTGGAGCTGGCCGGTGGCCGCCTGAGCACGCCAGCCGAACGGCGGGGCCGCTGGGCCGAGGTACCGCGCCATGAGCTGCACGCCCGGGTCGGCCCGATCACTCCGGACAAGGCTGAGAAGGTGCTGGCCGGTGCGTTCAACCACTGTGGCGCGGTGGCCGCCGATCTCGGCGTGGACGCGGACGACCTCGAGCGGCTGCTCCGGGGCTACGTGACCGAGCTGCTGACCCGGGGCATGGCGCACCATGACGACCTGTTGTACGCCGCGCTGAACATCGCCAACCGTGGCGCTGGCCTGGTGGCGGCATGACAGGTAAGTGTCAACGAACAAAGGGAGATCAGATGCACCTGACCAAGAGACGGATCGTCGCGCTGTTCGCGACGGCCGCCATGACCCTCGGGCTCTGTGCGGCCGGGGCCGGTCCCGCCCAGGCCGACCCGGCGCCCAAGCCCGTCCAGACCTCCGTTACTCCACCGACCCCGCAGCTCGACAGGGCCAACAAGCCCGCCGGGGTCAAGGCGCCCAAGGGCCTGCCCGGCATGCCCTCGGTGGACAGCCTCACCCCGTGCGCCGGTGGCGTCTGTTACAAGTACGCGACCGGCCGCCAGATCTTCAGCGCCGGTCAGGAGCCGGACGGTATCAGCATCCGGGGCACCATCGCCAAGCCCTACCTGGCGACCGTCCAGGGTGACTACCACACGCTGATCGAGCTGTCGATCCAGAACGTGGATCCGGTCAGCGGCCTGCGCAACGTGGTCGAGATCGGCTCCAGCGTCGATCCGACCGTGAACGGTGGCAGCAACGACCCGCACCTGTTCGTGTTCTCCTGGGTCGAGAACGCGCCGGGCAGCTACAACGGCGGTAACGGCTGGGCCGACGCGCTCGGCTGCGATCCGTGTGCCGGAGATTCGCTGGCCGGTGACATCGGCACGGCCAAGGCTTTCACCTGGCAGCACATCGGGACCGACTGGTGGGCCAGCGTCAACGGCACCTATGTGGGCGCCTTCCCAGACGCGACCTGGGGTGGCGACTTCACCGACGCGCAGACCGTCCAGGTCTTCGCTGAGGGAGCGGTGGCCAACCAGGAGAGCTGCACGGACACCGGCACCGGCGGTCACGCGGGCACGGCGTCGAGCACCAACCTGGACCAGTACACGCTGAGCGGCACGGTGGCCACCCCGGTCCTATCCCAGGGCACGACCACCGACCCCAGCATCTGGGCGTTCACCCAACCCTCCAGCACCTGGATCCGGGTGGGTGGCGAGGGCTATAACTCGGTCGGTGAGGCGCTCGGTGTCAAGGGCTCCTGTGCTCCGGCGGCTGAGGGCACCCCGGCCGCCAGCTCGCTCCAGGTCTGGAAGGAGCAGTGCCCGGACGGCGCGGCGGTCACCGGCTGTAATTCGGCGTGGTCTCAGCCGTGGTCCGGCCAGACGATCAACCAGTGCCACGCGCTGAGTGCGCCGGACGACAAGTGGCGCCGGGTCTGGGGCAACTACCTGTCGTCGGGCAAGTCGATCTACGTGTACGCCGGTAGCACCTGTGGTGCGACCCGTCAGCTCGTGACCAACGCGAGCAAGCTCGTGACCCCGTGGGACATCCACGCCTGGGCGCGCGCCGCGTAACAAACCACCAGGTCGGGGGACCTTTAGCCGAGGTCCCCCCGGCCGTGGTGCGAGGAGGCACCGATGATCTACCACGAGCCGGATCCGCCGACCTGGCCCAAGCCGAGCCCGGGGCTGGCATGACCGGCCCGGTCTGGGATGGCACCGGCGTCGATCCGTGGCTGCCCGCCCGGCTCCAGGCCCGCGCCCAGACCGCCGAGGTGGAGCGTGACATCCGGGCCGCCGTGTGGGCAGCGCTCTCGGCCTGGCTGGTGACGCTGGCGCGCCGGGTGCTGCGCACCGGCGAGCGGCCCGACCCGTACGCCGTGCACGCGCTGGCCCCGGCGTGGCGCACGGCGGTCGAGCACATCGTGCGCGGCGAGATCCGGCACGCCTTCGGCCTGGCGTTCGCCAGCCTGATGGGTGAGGACTACGACTTCTCGAGCCGGGTGGCCGCCAGCCGCTATCTGGCCGAGGTGACCAACCGCCTGGTCAAGGTGCCGGACGAGGTGTTCGACCTGGTGGCCGGTCAGATCAGCCAGGGTGTGAATCTGGGCGAGGGCATCCCGAAGCTGGCTGCCCGGGTTGACACCGTGCTGTCAACCGAGGATCAGGCGCGCTGGCCGAACCGGGCCACGGTCATCGCCCGGACCGAGACGATCGGCGCGCTGAACGCCGGGCGCAATGACGCCTTCAGCGCGTTCGAGGATGAGCGCGAGGACGATGAGCCGGAGCTGGAGAAGTTCTGGCTCGCGACCGATGACAGCCGCACCCGACCGACTCACGCCCTGGCCGAGGGTCAGCGGGTGCCGGTCGGTCAGCCCTTCATCGTCGGCGGCTTCGAGCTGATGTTCCCGGGTGACCCGACCGGTCCTCCCCAGGAGGTGATCCAGTGCCGGTGCGTACCGTTGCTGGTCGAGGTGGGTGAGGACGTGGACATGAGCGATCGACAGACCCGGCGCGGCCGGTAACCTGAGCAGGGGAGGACACAAGCCATGGGTACCAAGTTCCGCACCATGCTCGCGCCGATCGGCCTGAGCACCGGAGACGGCCGCCGGTTCCAGTCGGGAGCCATCTCGCTCGACGCGCTCCCGATGCCGTTCGAGTGGGTGCGCTCCCGCGAGGGCGGCCACGACGGGGCCGTCAGCGTGGGCGCCGTGCAGACCGCCACCGTCGCCACGGTCAAGGAGGCCATCGCGGCGGGCTACGTCTCGGCTGAGGCGGCCAAGGGCCTGGACGCCAAGATGGAGGCGGTCTGGGCCACCGGTGAGATGTTCGACGATGCCGACCGCGAGACCATGCCGACGCTGGCCGAGGACGTGGCCACGGCCATGCACCTGATGACGGAGGGCACGCTCGGCCCTTCGGTCGATCTCGACTCGTTCGTGGGTGTGCCGGTGTTCGAGGGCACCGACGAACCGATCACCTATGACGACTACGAGGACTACATCATCGAGCACGACGGGGAGGAGCCGAAGATCGAGCTTCTCGTGACGGAGGGCCGGGTGCGCGCTGGCACGCTGGTCAGCATCCCCGCCTTCGCCGAGACCGCCCGTCCGCTCGAGCTGATCGTCGAGGATGCCGAGGACGCCGAGCTGGAGGGCGACACCCAGGCCGCCGCGCTGATCGAGGCGGACCCGGCCGCTGAGCCAGTGCTGGACGTGGCCGCGCTGATCGCGAGCGTGGCCCAGGCGACCCGGCCGCTGGCTGGCCACTTCTCGCTCCCCGCACTGACCGGCCCGACGCCGCCGATCTTCGATTGGGACAACGGCACCGTGTACGGCCACATCGCCACCTGGCAGACGTGCCACGTCGGCTATGCGGACGTGTGCGTAACGGCTCCGAAGGATGAGGCCGGTGACTACGCCTGGTTCAACCGGTTCCCGGTCGAGACCGAGGACGGCGGCACCGTGTGGGCCGGTCGGATCACTGTCGGCGGCCGTCACGCCGGGCTGGAGCTGAGCGCCTCGGCCGCGATGAGCGCGTACGACACCAAGGTCGTGGCCGCGCATGTGCGCGCCTACGAGGACGAATACGGCATCGTGGTGGCCGGAGTGATCGATCGGCTGGCGTACGATCCCGGCACCCGGGCGATCCTCGATCGGCGCAAGGTGTCCGGTGACTGGCGTGAGACCCCGAACGGGCTGAGCCTGGTCGAGGTGCTGGCCCTCTCCCCGGGCCCGCGTGCGCACTCGGAGCCGGGCTTCCCGGTGCCAGGCACCTTCTCGGTCAACGGGCGTCAGACCGCGCTCACGGCCGCGCTGGGGCCGGACGCGGGCACGTTGCCGGTCACTCGCTTCGCGACCGGCACGCTCGACATCGCGGGCGCTGTCCAGGCCGCGCTTCGCGAGGACCGCAAGGCTGAGGCCGCGCGTGCCGAGCTGGCGGCTGATCTCAAGCGACTGGCAGACAATGAGCGTGCGGTCCTGGCCGCCGCGCTCGGGCAGAGTGACTGATGGGCGGGGAATGATGAGCTGCGCGTGCAAAGGCAAGAAGACCTTCAAGGTCAGGCTGCCTGGGGGGTTGGAGATCAGCAAGAGCACCGAGGCCGCCGCTGTGGCGTTCTCGGCCAAACACCCGGGCAGTAAGGTGATCAAGCCGTCTTCCTGAACCAAAGCACCCGCAGATACCCATTGGAGCCTCGTTCAGGAAGATGGACTGTCTAGTCTGAAGACCCGATGAAGGGGTGGACACATGGACATCGACCTGGGCGATGTGGTTGCCTCGTTCAACCTCCGGGTCAAGGGACACCGGCACTTCCGGCTGGTCTGGCGGATCGGCCGGGTGACCGGCACCGTCCCGGCTGACCGGATCGTCAAACCCCCTCCGTACGCAGAGCACACAGGAAGGCGAGACGCAATCATGGACCTGATGGCAGACCAGCAGGTGGCGCTGAGCATCGCGTTCACCGACGAGGTAGGCAACCCGGTAGCGACCCCCGAGGGCGCGACGGCCTCGTTCACCGTGGACGACCCGACCGTGATCAACCTGACCGACAACGGCGACCTCACCGCCGTGGCCGCCGCCGTGGGCGCGCTCGGCACCGCGACCGTGCACGTGGTCTCGACCCTGGACGGTAAGACGGTGACCGGCGATCTCGCCATCGTCGTGGTCGCCGGTCTGGCCGAGCGGATCACGATCGTGCCGGGCGAGGTCTCCGAGGTCACTCCGGACGAGTAGCCCTCCACGAACGGAAAAGAACCCCGGGCCATCGGCCCGGGGTTCTTTGACGCTTAAGTGTCAGAGTTTGTTCACCACCTGGACCTCCAGCGGGGTCATGACGCCACCAGGATTTTGCCCTTGCCGTACCGGCCGCCGTCGAGTGAAACGGTCATGTCATCCAGGTCTACCGACACTTGGAAATCGCGCGAGAGCAGGTGTCGGCGGCAGTGCGTCCAGAGCAGCTGTGCCACCTTGTCCGGGTCGTCGGCCAGGTTCTCCGGCACGTGCACGGTGAGCGCGGCTTCCGGCGTGGTGCCCGTTCGGCCGATTCGCTCGAACTTGACAATCAAATCGGCCATTACGCGTCCACCACCGGGAGGTGCACCCAGACCCAGCCGTCCGCCGGGATGACGGCGGTCTCCACACTCGTCCCGTCCACCCGGCCCACGCGCCACTGCCGCCACTCGGCGGGCTCCGGCTTGTCCTCCACGATCACGTGCTCGGTCACGGCGCCGATCCAGCGCGACGGCCGGGGACCGTTCTCGCCGATCGGGCTGGACACCAGCATGTCTCCGATGGCGACCAGTGCCGCGCTCACGCGTGCCGGTCGGATCTTCAGTACTTCCATGTCCTGCTCCCCTGTTCGGTGGTTAGAAGATGTCGTTCTGATCCGGGGTGAGGATCTTCCACTCAGACCCTCGGGGCCGTTCCCGCTGGGCGTCCATCTTGGCCTGACCCTCAGCGCGCTTCTTGCTCGATCGGCGCGACGAACCATGATCCATCTGGGCGGGCACACCCTTGCCCGTCCGGCCCTTGTGAGGCAGCGCCTCGTTACCGATGCGCTTCTGAGCCTCACGCTGCGCCGCGCGCTTGGCCGCACGCTTCACGGGGTCACGTCCTGGGGAATCTCTCACGGTTGCTCCTCTCATGGGCTGTGAGGGGACCTCAAACCGAGGTCCCCTCACCTGGTGTTTCTCTACCGTCCGGCGCAGATGGGGCCAATCCCGGCGGCCCGGCTCTCGGGGTCGGTAAGCGTTCTGCCACAGTGGCCGCACTCGCCCAGCTCCTGGCCGTAGCGGATCATCGCGGCTTTGGCGTCCTGGGCGATCAGAGCCAGCACGGTGCGGATCCGGCCCAGGTTGCGAATCGAGTGCCACTCGTCGCTGGCCTGGATGTCCAGGAACACGAAGCCAGCTTTGCGACCGTTCTTGACCTTGAAGAATCGGAGCGTGCCCTCCTCTTCTACCGCGTAGCGGCCGTCCGCGACCTGGACCGCCGGGGTGGCGGTCTTCGGGGCCGGAGCCGCCGCGCGCAGCTCGCGGACCTTGGCGATCAGGTTGCCGATCCAGCGGCTGGTGTTCTCCTGGGTCCAGCCGTTCGCGTAGTCCATCCGGATGTTGTATTCGACAGCCTGACGGTGGGCGGTACCGTCCAGGTCCGCCAGCTCGGAGACCAGCTTGGAGATCAGCAGTTGCTGAGCGGTGCTCGGGGTGAATCCCTGGCCGACCGGCACGCTGTCCAGGAGGTCTTCCTCGGCTGCGTGCGCCTCGGCGGTGTTGTTCGCGCCGTTCGCGCTGTGGAAGACCTGGAGGAAGTGCGCCGTGTGGGGGTTCTTCTTGAAGTTCCGTTCGCGGGTCTGGGTGCTCATCGCCGGTGTTCCCTTCGCTCGGCCTCGCTGACAAGGATCACATTACCGTCATGACTGTTAGGTGTCAACACTCCAGTCGGACGGACATTTGGATCGAGCCGTCCTTACCGGTGCTAAGCTGCTGGCCAGACGCACCGGTGTCGCGTTTCGGACCGGCCGGAGTCATAGACCTACACAAAAGGACGAAGCGCATGTATACGTTCCCGTTCGAGGTCCCGGCTGACCTGACCGCGCTCAGCGCGGAAGAGTTCGCGACGTTCGCGGCGCTGGTCCGGACCCATGCCCAGAGCGTCATGGCCGACGAGGCCGCGACCCCCGATGCGCTGACCGCGACTCGCGACCTGTTCAACAGCGTCGGCGCCGAGCAGACCCGGCGCACCGACGAGGCCGCCGCCGCGACCGCAGCGCGCGCCGAGCTGGCAACCGGCCTGGCGCCGGTCGAGACCCCCCCGGCCGTCGTGCCTCCGGTCGAGACCCCTCCCGCTACCGTGCCTCCGGTCACGCCCCCGGCTGAGACCCCTCCGGTCGAGACGGCCAGCACCATCGACCCGCCGCCCGAGGTCGAGCCCGAGCGGTTCGCCACGATGGTGGCCAGCTCCGATGCGCACAGCGCGGGCACCGAACTCGCCTCGTTCGCGGACGCCGGTGTCCTGATCGAGCGGCGCCTGGCCAGCTACTCCACCGGTAGCGGCAACAAGGTGCTCGCCGAGGGCCGCCAGATGGGCCACGGCCGGTTCAAGATCGGTAGCCGCACGCTCAACCGGCACAGCAACGTGGCGTTCCAGCGCCAGTTCCCGGACAACCTGCGGATCCGGGACACCAAGGACGCGACCACGGTCCTGGACTACGCGGCCAACGAGTCCCGCCTGGTCGGCGGCTCCCTCACGGCCGCGATGACCGCCCAGGTGGCGGCCGGTAAGTCGCTCACGGCGGCAGTCGGCTGGTGTGCACCGTCCGAGACGATCTACGACCTCTGCGCGCTCGAGACGCTCGACGGCATGCTCGATATCGCCGAGGTCCAGGCGACCCGGGGCGGTTTCTTCGTCCCCGAGAACGGCGGCCCGAACTTCTCGGTCATCTTCGACTCCATCGGCGACGACGGGGACGTGATCCTGACCGAGTACGACGTGGAGAACGGCGCCGACAAGGTGTGCGTCGAGATCCCCTGCCCGGACTTCGTGGAGGTCCGGCTGGACGTGGCCTACGTCTGCATCACCGGCTCGCTGCTCCAGCGCCGGGGATACCCGGAGGCGGTCACCCGGTTCAGCCAGGGCGCCATGGTCGCGCTGGCCCACAAGGTCAACGAGTCGGTCATCGCGCGCATCGTCGCCGGTTCCGGCGCGCCGGTCGTCATCGCGGCTGACGCCTCGGGCGACGACGCGGCGTCGGCCCTGCTCTCGGCCGTCGAGCTGGCGATCGAGGACATGAAGTACCGCAACCGGATGGCCCGCAACGCGACCATCGAGGTCGTGCTCCCCGCCTGGGTCATCGCGCCCATCCGGGCCGCGCTGTCCCGGCGCCAGGGCGTGGCCGAGATCAACGTCTCGGACGCGGACATCCTGGCCGCCTTCACCACCCGGCACGCGGTCCCGCGCTTCGTGTACGACTGGCAGGACGCCTACTCCGGCCTGTCCGGCGGCCCCGGCGCGCAGACCGCCATCACGGCGTTCCCGACGACCGTCCAGTTCCTGGTCTACCCGGCCGGTACCTGGGTCAAGCCGGTGCGTGACGTGGTGTCGCTGGACACGGTGTACGACAACGCGCTTCTGACCCAGAACCAGTACACCGCGCTCTTCGTGGAGGACGGGTTCAACGTCATCAAGATGTGCGCGGACTCGCGCCTCTACCAGGCGACCATGGACGTTTCCGGCGTCACCGGATGCTGCCCGTAACCACCTCTCGGTCTCCCCGGCTGGGGCTGTCCGGTCAACCGACCAACGGCCCGGGAAACAGCCCAGCCGGGGAGCTACTCACCTGAGGAGGTGATCACTGATGGCATTGACTCCCGCACCAATCGTCGTCGCGCCGGAACCGCTCCGGCGCCGTTACGGCCTGTTCGACGCGGCGGCCGGTCCGCTCGACCTTCCTCCCCACGGGGAGGGCGGAGGCGTCCGCTACGTGCCGGTGACCTGTGGCGATTCCATCGCCTACGGTGTCGCCTGTTACAACGCCGAGAACCCGGCACCGGACAAGCCGCTGGACACCGACAACGCCGAGGTCAGTACGGGCGTGTTCCTCGCGGTCTCCACGCTCAACTGTGGAGCCGTGGGCTACACGGGTCCCGAGCTGGACCAGAAGGTCCGGCGCCGCCTGGAGACCAGCGAGCAGGCGACCGTCGAGGGCGCCTTCTGGACCGGTCTCGATTTCGAGGGCAACCCGCTCGACATCCTCAACCTGAACGCCGAGGCCGAGGACATCCCGGCAGGTTATGACCCGGGCCTGGTCACCGACGTGATCGGCGCGCTCGAGCGGTACGCCTACACGACCCAGGGCTACGGCTACCAGGCGTACATCCATGCGCCGGTGGAGGTGGCCGCATTCGCGTTCGAGTCCGGCCTGGTGCTCCAGGACGGGCCGCGCAAGGTCACGCCGATGGGCTCGATCTGGGCCTTCGGCGCCTACCCGGCCGGGTCGGTCATCGTCACCGGCCAGACCACGCTCTGGCGCGCGCCCGCGATCGAGGTTTACAGCTCGTTCGAGACGACCACGAACGAGATGCTCCTGGTGGCCGAGCGCGCCTACTCGGTCGCGTTCGACTGTTTCGCCGGTAGGGCCGAGTTCGATCCCCTGGAGGTCACTTCACCATGACGAACCTTGTCTGTGCCCGCCCGCTTCAGGGGGAAACGCTCCGCGTGACCCGCCTGGACGAGTGCGGCAACCCCGAGTTCGGGGAGTGCGCGTACGCGGTCTCGGACGGCTATGTCGAGGCCGTGCTGACGCCGAACGTGGAGGAAGGCGAGCGATTCCTCCAGCGCAACGCCAACGGCCGGGCGATCGTGAACCAGCGGTCCGCCCCGAGCCTCAATTGGTACGACGTGTCCATTCAGTTCCAGGAGGTGGACCCGGAGCTGTTCACGATCATCACCGGGCTTCAGCCGTACATGGACGACCAGGACAACGTGATCGGCTTCCCGGTCACCGAGTCCGATTTCGCCACGGCCAACTTCAGTCTCGAGATCTGGATGGGCAACGCCGAGGAGGAGTGCCTCCCCGGTGACCCGCTCCCGTTCTTCGGGTACAACCTGCTCCCGTGGGTGGTCGAGGGTGCGCTGTCCGAGGACATCACCATCACCAACGACCTGATCACCTTCACGGTGGTCGGCCGTACCCGCAAGGGCACTCCGTGGGCGGTCGGCCCGTATGACGTGGTGGTGGATGCCGGTGGCGATCCCTCGCCGCTGTTCACCGCGATCCCGACCGACACGCACCACCTGCCGATCTGGACGCAGCTCGCGCCGCCGGTGGCGGAGTGCGGTTGCCTGTCGCTGAGTTCCTGAGGTCTTCACCGGACCCTCAGCAGGAAGCCCCGGCCGATTCGGCCGGGGCTTCCTGTGCGCGCTCAGCGCGCCGAGCGCGCTGAGTAAGGCTGGCGCGCCCAGTACACGACAGCGCTCAGGTTAGAGGCGTCGGCACTGACGTGGGTGGCAAGCCGCTCTACGATCTCGGCAGGCATCTGCTCGATGAGCGCACGAGCCGCCGCCTCGGTGCCCTGACGCAGGTGGTTTTCGGCGGCCAGGATGTCACGGCCGGTGAAGAGGGTGGTGGCGATCGCGGCGGCCATGAGAAACCTCCAGAGGTTGGTGGAGCGGGGCTGTCCCGCTCACATGAACTACCTTACCGGCTTGACTGTGAAGTGTCAACTTCGGCCGGGGCTTCCTGTCTTTTAAATATCGGTTCATACGGGCACGTGCTCAAACGGTGCGTACGCGAAAGCTCGGGGGCCGAGGACTGTTTCCGTTGTGAAAGTGATCTGGGTCCGGCCAACTGTAATAGCAACGATCTTGCGACCTTGGACCGTGTCACCAATCTTTAAAGTGTTTGCGTATCGGCTCATGGCGTAAACATAACAGTCGTGACGGCTAAGTGTCAATAGCCGCCTTGATCAGGGCTTCGGCCATGGTTGGGGGGACCGCATTGCCGATCTGGAGTCGCTGAGAGATCAGGCCACCTGTAAATTTCATCCCGTCGGGGAAGGTCTGGACGGCGGCCATATCGGCAACGGTCATCTTGGTGATCGAGCCGTCCGGGTGGACCCATTGGGCTGCCTTGCGCGTCATGGTCACGCTGAGCTGGTCCATCGTGCGCATCGTCCGGCCGCGCTCCTGGGCGGTCTGCCCGACGTAGGCCGAGGGCGCCGAGTAGTTGCTCCGCTGAACCCAGCCGTGCCGATCGGGGAAGACGTCACGCATTATGCGCTTGTCCATCTCACCGGGGATCCTGGCCGCGTGATCGCGTCGCGCCAGCAGGATTGATCGGCGTCGATCCTGAGGCACGCCGTACCATGAGGCGTTGACCGTCTTGACGCTCACGGACCAGCCCCAATCAGCGAGCTTCTTTCCGATGGCCTGCCAGATGGGCAGCACCGGCGGCACCTGCTCCCAGACAGCCGCGCGCGCGTAAGGGTTCTCCAGAAGCACGCGGAAGGGCTCCAGAACCAGACCGATCTTCTCGTGATGTCGGTCCAGATCGATGATCGCTCGATAGATGTCGGCAGGCTCTTTCATTGCCAGGACGATTCGGACGATTTCGTCTCGTGCCTGGGTTCCGTCACCGTGACCTGATGAAGTGAACCGTTCGCACGGGGGCGATCCGATCTCCAGGTCGTATCTGCCTACCGCCCCGTAGACCTCCCGAACGTCCCGTCCCATGGTGATGAACCCGTTGACTGTCCTGGTCCGGACCACATCCTCATCCCAGTCCCAGCCGTGCTCCTGGAGCCTGAGTGATTTGGCCGCCACCGCCCAGCCGATACCGGCGAACAGATCCCGAGCCCTGGTCAATGTGACCGCCTTTCGATCGATGCTTAGCAGTGACATTACAGGCATGGCGTTTAAGTGTCAACAGGTCTGCCGGGAAAGTTTCCACGTGCCGTACGCTGGACCGCGACGACAGGAGGCGCGATGCCCGCACCGTGTGACTGGGACGTGGACCCCGAGGCTCTCGGCGTGTGCTCGACCTGGGACGACTACCCGCCCGAGCTTCAGGCGACCGCGCTCAACCTCGCGACGCTGTTCCTCTGGGCCGCGACCGGTCGCCGGTTCGGCGTCTGCCTGCTGACCGTCCGGCCGAACCAGACCCACCGAGGGGATCTGGCTTACCAGACGTTCGAGGTCATTCCGGGCACTCAGGTGGGGCTCGGCGTGCCGGGGGGACCGTTCCTGTTCGGCGGGCGCTGGTTCAACGCCGGGTGCGCCTCGGCGTGCTGCGGAAACCGGGCGTGCGCCATCGTGCTGCGCGGGCCGGTCGCCTCGGTGGACGAGGTGATGATCGGCGACGAGGAGGTCCCCTCGAGCGCGTACCGGGTGGACGTGACCGATGGGACCTACCTGCTGGTCCGCATCGATGGTGAATGCTGGCCGACGTGCCAGAACTTCACGGCCTCCCCGGGTGAGGACGGCGCGTTCGAGGTCACCTACGGCATCGGGCGCGCGCTGCCGCCTGCGCTCGCGGTCGCTGCCGCACTGCTGGCCTGTGAGTACGCCAGCGGCCTGAGTGGTGGCGCTTGTCGCCTCCCGGCCAAGATGACCCGGCTGAGCCGCCAGGGCGTGGAGGTCGAGGTGGCCTCACCCGACCCGGACGACGGGACCACCGGCATCCGCGAGGTGGACGACGTGATCACCGCGCTCAACCCGAGTAGGCGCCAGCGCCCGCCGGTGCTGCTCTCGCCCGATCTGCCCGAGAACTGCGACCGGGTGACCGTCATCGCGGCCGGAGGATCCTGATGCAGACCCAATCATGCCAGGTCTGCGGGGCGATGGTCCCTTCTCAGATGGTCCAGCAGCACGAGGAGTGGCACGAGCGGATCAGCCAGGTGGCGATCGAGAGCACCCAGCGGATCGACGCTCTGACCCAGCGACTGAACGAGGTTCTCAATGCCCATCTCTGACCCGATGGTCATGCCGCTCGCGCGCGAACTGCTGGAGTGCCTGGACCAGGAGATGGAGAAAGTGGAGTCTCCTCCCCGGTACGTCCAGCTTCGACCGGGCACCGTGGTTGATCACTTACTGTCAACATCTCAGGACGAGTGCTGCGACGGCCTGGCCTGGGTCCGGCCGGACGGGTTCTTCCCCAGCTCGGCTGTGTTCCCGAATCCCGATGAGGCGCCGCTCCCTAAAGGCATCCTGGCCTGGGCGATCACCCTGGAGATGGGTGCGGTCCGCTGCGCGCCGACGCCGGATGCCAGGAGCATCCCGACCGGGGAGCAATGGGACGCTGTGACCCAGGCCGTGATGGACGATGCGGCGGCTATGCGGCGCGCACTGTGCTGTTTCATCGACGCGAGGCCGGGCAGGGCCAAGAACGTGCTCCCGGGCCTCTGGCAACCAATCAGCGTGCAGGGCGGCTGTGTCGGTGGCGTCCTGCCCATCACGATCAAGGGACCGGTCTGCGATTGCGCCGAGGCCGGGCCGATATCATCCTGACCAGCAGGAAGCCCCAGGGGTCTGAGCCCTGGGGCCTCCACTCTATCTGCCTCTGACCTTACAGGCGTATGCCACAAGATCGCTATAGGTCAGACGATTGAATGTGAACGATCTTCAGGCTGAAGAACTGGCCGGGTCTGGTGTTAGACCGTCCGGTACTCCCAGGGTCCAGCTCGGGCTCTCCCCTCGCCTGACCAGCTCCTCAACCCGTCGCAAGAGCCGTCGCGCCCGTCCTGGGTCGGCGCACGGCTCGGTGAAGAGGGCAGCTCCAGCGTCCCGGCTACAGGCAAGATCCCGTAGTGCCGCTCCTCATCGGTCGCGTGGGCGGAGTCGAACCGCCGACTTCCCCCTGAGCTTCCCGGTTGATCAAATCGGGCCGTGTCGTCGCATTGCGTCACGGTAGGCGGGTCTCTGTCCTCTGAGATACACACGACGGGCAAAACCTTACAGGCTCCCCGGGGAGGTGGCAACCCGGTACGCTCGGTGCATGGCCCAGTACACGCTCAACCTCAAGCGGGACAAGCTCCAGGGCGTGGGCCAGCGCCGCGCCAAGAGCCTGGTCACCCGGTTCACCCGGCGTACGTTCAACTACTCCCAGACCTTGTGCCCGGTGGACACCGGCAATCTGCGGGCCTCCGGCTCGATGTCGGTCAATCTAGGAACTACCGGCGTGGTCGGCCAGATCATCTACACAGCTGAGTATGCCGCTGCCGTGCACAACGGCCGTCGCGCGCTGACCATCCGGCCAACCAAGCCCGGTGGATACCTCTGGTTTACCGTGGGCGGTAAGAAGGTCCGTGCACGCGAGGTCCACCAGCCTGCCCGCGCCGGGCGCCCGTTCCTGGCCAACGCGCTCAGCAAAGCCGCTGGCTCGGCCGCTGACTTCCGGGTGCGCATCGGGCCGGGCGCGCCGCTGTGACGATCCTGCGTGTAGCCGCCGTCTGCATCCTGGTCGGGCTGATCCTGCTGACCTTCATCTTGACGGTGGACTACATCTACTGGCCCTGAGATGCCCTGCCATCCTGGAGTAGGGTGGCCCCCATGACCGAGCAGGAAGCCGCGCCGGAGACCCAGGTCCCCGAGCGCGAGATCGAGTTCATGGGACGCATGATCTGGGTGAAGATGCCCAGACCCGAACAGATTCTCGTCTGGCAGCGCACGCTGAAACAGCTCCAGGCTCCTGACGTAGCTTGGAACGGCGAGAAGGTGCTGGCCGCACTAGAACGCCTTCGCAAGATCATCGACTCGGTATTGCTCAACCGGGTGGACGTGGACTGGCTGGATGACGAGATGCTGGCCGGGACCATCGGGCTGGAGCAGACGACGAGCCTGGTCCCGGCCAGCATGGAGGCATTCGCCACTGACGGCAACCGCGCCACGCGGCGCGCCGCCAAGAAGACCGCGCCCGCCAAGAAGGCGGTCAGGAAGCGAGCGACGACATGAGCGAAATGCCGATCGGCGGCAAGACCCCGGCGGACGTCCTGGGCACGCGCGAGAATGCCCTCCGGGTCACCGAGGGCCGCCATCCGGGCGTGCGTGACGCGCTGCAATGGATGGCGTTCTCGCACCTCCCCGAGGTGCTCCAGAACTTCTCACGGCCGTTCTACCAGACCGCTGTTGAGATGGTCATGACCATCTCAGACTCGCCCGAGCTGACCACCACACTCAACCGGCTGGTCGAAGCTAAGGACTGGGCGGTCCGCGCCGGGATCAAGAGCGACACTGGCCGCGCCGGTCCGGTGCCGCGCCCGGCCACCGTGGTCAACCCGCCGATCTTCCCCTCGCGGACCGACTGATGACGACCAGCTATGAGGTCCAGGACCAGACCGGCGAGATCATCCAACTGATCGAGATCCCGGAAGACAGCCAGATCAGCGACGGCTACCACACGTTCGGGGAACTCTACGATCACCGGCGCGCACTGACTGCCATGCTGGCTGCTGCGGCGGCCACCGAGAACGACTCCTGGCGAAGCAAGGCGCACCATCCGGATGACGATCCGATGTTTGAAGGCGGCTACTTCATCGTCGGGATCGAGCTGCCCACGGGCACGATCACCTACCACTACAAGCTCTCGCACTGGGACGACTTCGCGACCGTGCCCGAGCTGGAGCACGCGCCCAAATGGGACAGTGCGACACCGGCTGACACGGTGATCCGGCTGTTCGAGCTGGTCCGGATGCTGGCCGAGCCAGAATGAACGTTGACCCAGCCGCCTCCATGCGCTGCTGGGCCATCGAGCTGGAGGTGGGGGGACGCACGTTCGAGGTCCCCCCGCTACCGGCTGCCGACTGGTGGCCCGTGCTGGTTGCGGGAGATCCGTCACTTATTCTTGACTTCTTAAAGTCAGACCCGACCAACGAGGACAGCCTGGACGAGATGCTGTTGAGCGGGGAGCTGGACGGCGCCGAACTCAGCCAGGCGTTGATCGACGCCATCGAGGAGATGGCCGGGCGTTCGTTCCATTGCGCGTTCGTGCTCGCTACCGTGGCCGTTCAGTCATGGCCAATCGTTGGTGGCGCTCTGGCCGGGCGCGGCTTCCGCTGGGACGTGATGCCGCTCGGCGCCGCGCTGGACGCCATCTATCCGCTGATCCTCAGCAACATTCCCAAGGAAGAGGACCGTAAGAAGTTCCTCCGCCTGCTGGACAACGAGACACTGACCGGTGGCAAGAGCCGGGCCCGCGATAAGCAGGCCGTGGTGACCGAGTTCGAGACTCTGGCCGGGCCGAAACCTACTGGCGGCCGGAAAGCCACCGGCGCGCCGTCCGATAGTGCACGCCCCAGAACTCGGACACGGCCCCGGCCGCCCCGCCAGGACGGCCTGTAGCGCGCGCCCACGCGCCCACGCGCGCGACCCGGAGGAAGTGATCGGGCGGCCAGCTACGTGAGCCCTGAGGGCGCGGCCGGGCGAGCATCCGGTACTGGGCCTCCCCTTCCCCCCGCAGCGCGCTGGCGGCCACACTGGCGAGCTGGCGGACCGGAATCTGAGCGAGGACCGAACTTGTGATGGCCTGGCCCTCGCGCGACCAGATGTAGATGCCCAGCACTACCGGCCGGTCGGCATCCTCGGACAGCTCGACCCGGACCGTCCAGGGCCAGGCCGGATCTACCAGCTCGACTTCAGTCCCGAGGTTAGATAGCTGAGCGCGAGAAACATCCACACGGCCACCCTAGCCCAGATGCCCCCTACACTCTGGGTGACCGGACACCTGGCCACCCGTACGCTGGTCGCGTGGCAACTGATGTCGGCTCCGCCCGCGTACTGATCACGGGGGACGTGAAGGACTTCGCCAAGAAGGCGGAGGTCGAGATCAATGCCGCACTCGCCCGAATCCGGATCGACCCGATCAAGGTCCCGGTCGAGATCGACAACGCCGATCTGGCCAAGACCGTGGTCGCGGCGAAAGCGGCGGGCAAGACGATCGGCAAGGCGCTGAACGACTCGGCCAACGACTCGGGCAACGGGTTCTCCAAGACCCTGGAGAATCAGGGCAAAACCGCCGTCAAGCTGTTCGCCAAGAGCCTGACCGGTGGCCTGGCGCTGCTGCCCAAGCTGTTGCTCCCGACCCTCATCGTGGTCGGTCTCGGCATCGTGGCCGGGCTTGTGGCGGTCATCGGGCCCGCGCTGGGTGCCGCCATCGCGGGATCGATTCTGCTGGCGGCCGGGGCCGGTCTGATCGGTCTCGGGGCGGTACTGCTCAAGGCTGAGCCCGCCCTCATATCCGCCGCCAAGTCGCTGACCGACTCGCTCAAGAAGACCTTCACCGACGCGGCCCAGCCGATCCTCAAGCCGCTGGTCGAGTCGCTGGGTATCTTCCAGAAGCTGATCGTGGGCATCGGCCCCCAGGTCAAGGACGCCTTCAAGGACATAGCTCCGGCTATCGTCCCGTTCGCCCAGGGCATCGCCGATCTGGTCAAGAACGCGCTGCCCGGATTCAACGGGCTGATCGCGGCGGCGGCTCCGTTCCTCAAGGGAATGGCGGCCGTCCTTCCCCAGCTCGGCAATGACTTCGCATCCTTCTTGACCTCGATCGCGGACTCCGGTCCTGACGCCACGATCTTCTTTCAGGACTTCATCAAAGGTCTCGGCAACCTGATCGTCGGGCTGGGCCACGGCATCGAATGGCTGACGCATGCCTACGTCTCGGTGCGTACTTTCCTGACCAGCTTCGATTCCTGGGGGGAGGCATTCACTTTTGCCACCGGCCTCATTCAGAAGCTGGTGAGCCAGGGCCTGCAATTCCTGGTGAACAACCTCCCGAGCATCATCCAGAGCATCATCGCCTTCAAGACCCAGGTCACCGACGCCATGATCAAGATCGTGGAGGGCATCGCCGACGCGCTTCCGACGATCATCCCCCAGGTGGTCTCGGGCGTGATCGGCCTGGTGACTGCGATCGTCAACAGCCTGGCGCAGACCGCTCCCAAGATCGTGGCCGCCGCCGGTCTGCTGATCAACGGGCTGGTGGACGGGATCGTGAAGGCGCTCCCGATCCTGCTCCCGGCCGTGGTCCAGATCATCACCACGCTGGTCACCGGCATCATCGGCCTGATCCCGATCATCATCTCGGCCGGGCTCCGGCTGGTTCAGGGCCTGATCGAGGGCATCATGGGCGCGCTGCCCTCGCTTTACCTGGCGCTGATCTCGGCCGTGCCGCAGATCATCAGCGCACTGATCTCGGCTGTTCCACAGTTGTTGCTGCTGGGGACCAACCTGCTCCTGGCCATCGTCCGGGGCATCGGCAACGCGCTGCCCGCGCTGATCAGCGCCATGCAGACCCAGGTCATCCCGACCCTGCTGAACACGCTCCAGACCCAGGGCCCGGCGCTGATCCAGCAGGGTGTGCTCGCGATCCAGCAGTTCATGCAGGGCTGGGTGACCAACATCGGCGTGATCGTCAACGTGATCACGACCCAGATCATCCCGGCGCTGACTGCGTTGTTCCGGGACAACCCGCAATTCCTCCAGGCCGGGCTCGACGTATTCCAGACCCTGCTCAATGCCTGGGCGCAGAACATGGGATTGCTGACCACCTTCATTACCGCTGTCCTGATTCCGCAGATAACCACGTTCCTCCGGGACAACCCCCAGGTGATCGACGCGGCGATCAACATCATCGTGACGATCATCCAGGCGATGTCGGACAGCATGGGGATGATCATCAGCTTTGTGGCTGGTGTGCTTATTCCGGCCATCGCCAACGGGATATCCCAGAACAGTCCGCAGATCGCCCAGGCCGGTATCAAGCTGATGATCGCGCTACTGGGCGCGCTGATCCGGTCCATCCCCTCGATCGTGAGCGGGATCTTACAGATCAACAACGCCATGATCGTGGGCCTGCTCGGCGCCGTGGGCCGGATGGCCGCCGCCGGTATCACCCTGGCGGCCGGGTTCGCCAATTCGCTCACCCAGGCCGGGGTGAGCCGGGCACGGTCTGCCGCCAACGCCGTGCGCAACGCCATTACCGGCGCGTTCGCGGGAGCAGGTAGCTGGCTGGTCAGCGCGGGCTCGCAGATCATCAACGGCCTGATCTCCGGCATCCAGGCCGGATTCGACCGGGTGCGCGGCCTGCTCTCACGGCTCACCGGTCTCCTGCCGGACTGGAAAGGACCAGCCCAGGTGGACCGCAAGATCCTGGAGCGGTCCGGCGAGCTGGTCATGCAGGGTTTCACGCGCGGCATGACCAGCGAGATGGCCACCATCCGCAAGAGCCTGGGCGATTTCACCGGCGACCTCCCCGGGTTCACCGGCGGTCCGGTCCGAGGTGGCGACGGGGCAACGTCCGGGTCCACCACGACGGTCACCATCGCGCCCGGTGCCATCGTGATCCAGGGCCAGGGTAAGCAGGCGGGCGAGGACGCCGCTGAGGCTGTCCTGGAGCGGCTGGCTCAGGCCGGGCTGGTGAGGTAGGGACATGGCCACCACGACGATCCTGCGGCCGTCCGCGACCTCTTCCGGGATGGGCTGGACCGCGACGCCGAGCGGCACCCTGCACGGGGTCACCTCGGACGACAACGACACGACGTATGCCATCTGGTCGGGTGGCGGCTCATCGATGGTGCTCGCCACCCCGGCCGATTCCCCGCCCGCCGGTGAGCGCCGCCACCGGGTACGCATGCGCGCGCGAGGGGAGGAGGGTGACGCCGGGTGGTCCGTACAGCTCAGCAACGGCGTGCTGGTAGCCAGCGCGGCGGCTCAGTTCACCGTCTCCCCCGGGACCGTGACCGGATCATGGGGATTCGGCCTGCCGCCGGACGGCTCGACCGTGCTCTCCGCGTACGTGACCGGCCAGTCCGCCGGGGTCAAGATCAATGAGCTGTACATCGACATGGACAGCCGGGAGGCGCCGACCTTCACCCCGCAGATTCTGGACGGTTCCGGCACGGCCACCGTCACGATCACCGATACCAACCAGCCGACCATCCGGGCTGATCACCCGGCGCTGGACGGGCTGGCCGCGCGCCAGTACCGGTACTGGGTGACGCTCGACGGCGCCGTGGTCTGGGACACCGGCATCGTCTCGGGCGCCTCGGTCAACCGGCAGACCAGCCCACTGGGCAACGGCGCCTATGAGGCCCATCTCCAGATCTGGACCACACTGGGCGCCAACACGCCCTACGCCTCCGACGAGGGGACGCTGAACTTCAGCATCCTGGTCGGCCTGGTCCCAGCGCCGGACAACCCAACCGTGGACCAGGTGGACGGGACCCCGTTCTACACGGTCTCGGCGTGCGCGCCGTACACCGGTGACTTCGACGGCGGGGTCGGCTACATCGAGGTTCAGCGGGTGGACTGCCCGGTCGGCGGGTACCTCTCACTGCTCGGCTCGGATGAGGCGTATGCCTCCACCCCGGACCCGGGTCCGGCCCTCACAGATCTCGAGATCACGATCAAGGCGGGCCGCGACGACGGGTGGCTACCGGCGACCGAGGAGACGCTGATCGCCCACTACGACACGGGGGGCAACCAGCTCTCCTGGCGGCTCAGCCTCAACCCCGGCATCGGCGTCCCGTTCCTGGCCTGGTCCGACGACGGATCGACCGAGGACTACATCGCGGCCACCGAGCGCCCGCCCATCGATGCGTTCGGGATTGTCCGGCTCCGGCTGCTGTTCGACGTGAACAACGGGGCCGGGGGCTGGACCGCCACCTGGCAGACCCGCGAGACCGATGACGAGGACTGGGCCCAGCTCGGGGAGCTGGTGACCGCTACCCCGGCTACCAGCCTGTTCGATAGCTCGGCGCCGCACACCGTGGGCGCCTACCTGTTCGCGGGCGCTCCGGTCAACCTGTTCACCGGCCGCTTCTACTCGGCCCAGGTGCGCGACGGCGCGGCCGGGACCATCGTGGTCAACCCGGACTTCACCGGCCACCTGGACGGGACGACCGAGTTCACCGATGGCCAGGGCAACGTCTGGACGGTGCACAGCCCGGCCGCCATCGTGAGCCCGGCCAGCACGGTCACGATCGCGA
>Ga0193743_1000753_pt1 | contig 25277 bp, 29 predicted proteins | sample L2c2metaG_FD_143038 | JGI IMG/M metagenome (GOLD analysis project Ga0193743, IMG submission 143038) | Soil microbial communities from a riparian zone of the East river system, Colorado, United States - L2c2 | ecosystem: Environmental > Terrestrial > Soil > Riparian zone | place: USA: East River...
TGAGTTATAGCAAGTTATAGTAAGTAATAGCATGGGTCCCTATCTCTGTAGCACTACAGAGATAGGGACCCATGCTATTACTTACTATAACTTGCTATAACTCACTATGTCAAAATTCAGAGTTTGCTGATGTTGTCTTTGCTCTCCACTACTTTATTTGTCTTTTTTACTACATTCAGCTTTAACTCTACCCCACTTACCTTCTCTATTGCTTTGTATCGCCTTCAGCTTGTTCACTCTCCTTTAATTTAGGGTCTGCCAAATTGGCATACTGCTTGTCTGCTATTTATTGCTTAAGCTGTCATGCTTAGGTGTTAATTTTAGTGAGCCATGCTGATTCATGACCAAGCCCATTAAATTTAACATCGAACTTATGCTTAGGATATAGATATACCACATATTGTCAATTCATCTACTTACGAAATAGTAAATACAATTGTACGACGAAGGGGCTCACGTGATATGTGAGCACAAACTCAGGTACACACCCCCACCGCTCCCTGAAGTCTCCCTGACCAGCCTGACCAGTTAGAATCTCAGATTGCCGGAATTTCCAGTGGTCATTTACACTTCATCTATGCTTGATCATGCCTGTATCTGTATGACCTTTCCCTGCCAAAATGTGACCGACCGAAAGGTGGGTCATGTTGGTAACCTCTGGCGGGTCTGAACTGACCCTTTTGTCAGCCCTCGCGCAGATCAGTTAACCGTTTTCGCCTACACTTTGTTAGGACGTCAGTCTATCATTCAGACTATCACGCGCGTCCATCATGTAATCACTCGCGTACCTTCTGACACTGAGACGTACATTGTTCTATATACAGTCGAACCTCTCTTAACCCATAGCCCTTGGTGGACGCCTGAGGCTATGTGTTATTGGAGTTTATGGGTTATGAGGGGCAACTTTTGGTGCAAAATGACAATTTTGGTAGCCCCAAAAGTTATGGGATATAAGGGGTTATGGGTTGTCAGAGGTATGGGTTCGACTGTATTGTATTATCTTATTCATATGTCCCTGTCGTGTCTAGGTCGTAGATATTTGAACTTTGATCCAAAGATAACTCGGAAGATGGGCCATGACCCCGTGCAGTGACGAACCACAACCTTTTTTTTTTGTAACGTAGTCAGTCTAGTGTCCATTCTACCGCAGTGCATCACCCTCCCCCCAGACTCCGCAGAAGACTCTGGAAACCTGGTTAAACCTTATCCTACCTCATTATGCAATTTGCTGACTTTCCATAGAATAAAAGAACCGTACTGCTTTCATGATTAGGTCGCTTTCCCGACTTTCCAGGCTTTGCAACAACCAGCTTGCGGTACTTTAGTAAAGCTTGAAATCGCGCGAACGGCCTCGGGGATTTGGAGATTTCAGATATCGATGGAAAGATCACCGCATACATTTCCAAATACATGGGACGGCTGGGCCCAGAACACGGAAGACTTCCTGCCCTCGGTTTTGCTTGGTTTTATGGTACAGTGGCACTTAGGCATACCAATCTTACGAGCTAAAATTTCAACATACGCACGCAACAGGTTGAATCTCTTCTCTACGGCAGGCGTTATGTTAGACTAAAACAACGCGTCTTCTTACGAATTTGAGATAGGAATACACGCTATACTGTTCTTTATCTGTGCATACATTCTGCTGCGGCGCCGGCGGAAACTGCAGATGGTAATGTTAGGGGCGATTGTAGTTATGTTCGTTCTGGCAACGGTCGACATTGGAATTTCATGGAATATCATGTTCCAGCATACTTCATCACTCTATATGGGGGCCAGCATCAAACTACTGGATAGGATGTATCCCAAATTTCTGCTCTATATTGTGAATAAGTCAGTATGGTTCAAAATCTGCAATTGGATCCTTACTCATCTTTTGACCATGGACAAGTTTTATTGCTGATGTGCTTCTTGTAAGTTTATTCGGGCCCTATATCCGACTCACAAGTCTTTGAAATTATTGTTTTCCTCGCAAACTTAGGTGCTGCGATGCTATATAGTTTGGGACCGTCGAAAGTTTATTCTCCTGCCATCCAGCCTCGCACTTGTGATTGGGACAGGTCAATCTCTATTTCTGGGTTCAAGATTGAAAAACATACTCAAATTCACGTTTATAGTATTTGGCTTCATCGGTGAATGCAGTATGTCTGCCTCATTGAAGAAGTTCGTTGGGGTTTACGTCTTGATGACCGTATTCTTCAATCTATTCCTCACGCTCCTCACTGGTCAGTACCCCTGATAATGAACATTATCTGATCGTATTAAATAGACAGCTGGAAGAATTTTTTGGATTGCGAGAGAAGTCAAGTCCATCATGGGCCATGAAATGAATTCTCGATATCATTTTGCTATTGCTATTGTGTGAGTTGCTCTAATGTCATTGATTCGGCTGTGACTTACTCAAAGTAGCGTAGAATCTGGCCTCATTTATACTCTGGCAACTATCTTGGTGGTGTCCTTGTCTGGCACTAGATTTATGGTGAGTACTCTGCCTGGATCCAGCGGATTGAAGTCATAAATTTTTGATTGACCATGATTCAAAGCTAACGGTGTCTGCCCTTGCGATTAGAATTGTGGTTCGCATGATAATCTTGTTTGCGAAATCGCTGGCGTTACTGACAAGACTGATAGTGTATCATGCCAATTTCGATCATCGTTCAAGCAATACTCGGGCAATCAATGAGCTTGAAGGACGCTAGAATGACCGCACATCAAACAGGGACACCGACACCCATCGTTCTTGATACAATCGTCAGCAGTGATCGATATGATTCAGAAGCACAACCGAATACTTACGTCGAGAGTGCCAAGGACGACCCCGAAGGTGAATCTGTCAGAAGGGACGTTGTCCTTGAACGAAGGGCAGAAGAGATATAGATGTCGCGTTGTGCTATGACACCTACCATAATGGTGTTTCAATCTTCAGGTCATGCTCTGTTCAACGCTTGAGTAATTTAGTACGCGTTTCATGCTTTCGGTAGGGGTGAATCACGAGAAAAGAAATGGGCACAGGCGACAGGAAGTAAATGTTTATTCATTGAATGTATCATGGATTCAATAGTTGTCCCACTCTGGTCTCCACTTCCGCTGCAGACAAGTTGTCTAACTCAACATGCTTCTCAACTCCACGTTCTAGGACGAAAGCTTAGGTGAGTAGCTTGCGGTGGCCATGTAATACGCACCAAATCTAGCAAACACCCTCGCTGGTGTTCCAATCGCCTCCCTTATCAGAATTGGTAAATCTGGGTTGTGTTTTTTAATGACTGGGTATTTCGAAATGATAAATTGCCTGGCAGAAGAACAAAGTCAACGAGTCTGAGTGACTTCCATTGAAACATTAAGATGACCTCGTTCCTGCTGACTGTGGCCCCGTCTGTGAGCACAAGATACGAATTTCTCGTAGAGCAGGAGAGAGCACTTTTGTAAATATCATGGTGGTGGAAACACGGGATGGTTTTTTACGTAATGTTTGCTTGTAATCGTTGAATTTGAACCCACGCTCTTGTTTACCTTCTACGACGACGAGCGCACCCCCCTTGCCAACGACGAGCAGCCTACTTGCGATGGACGACGAAAAGCGACAATTGGATGACTGGGCTAACAGCCGCAAGAACAGGCTACCATCTTTTACGGAAGTTCTCTCAAGAAGAACAAGGCCACCTGTGGACCTATTCATGTTCTAGTGCGTAAAAATACTCTTTTACTGTCTTTTGATTTGGGTTCTCATTTGTCTGGATCAGTCTCTTTTTGCAGCGGGAAGGAGCAGAAGATATTCTGGATTTCTGGCTCGACGTGCAACAACATGAGAACCTCTGCCGAGCTTACTTTAAGGACGTTCGCAAGTCTGGTCGTACCATCAAAGAAGATTGGCCTCATTATTGGGACTATGCTCGAAGGAGGGGTTCCATCTACGGTACCGTCGTTGGACTCGCTACCGATGGAGGAGGAACGAAAAGGAGCACAGCAAGCACAGGGGAAATGTTGTCCGAAGCCGATAAACGCAACCTTGCAGCAGCCGACCCAGGTAGTGAGGAAAAGCCTTCTGGCGGCCGCTCAACGAGTCCTTATCGGGCAGCAATAGCCGGGCAATCAGATCACACCCGCGTAGCTTCCGCATCCCCAAATAATGACTTGGACAACCCTCCGCGGTCCTCGACACCTTTTTCACTCTCTGGCCGCACACCCACGCTCTTTAACCTCAGACGCGCGTCTCGTGCTCCCACGGTAATTCCTCGCTCAGCTGCCATCACTCGATTAGACCTCATTGCCTCTGCTGAGCGCATCTTCTATCGTTATTTATCCCCCGCCGGCAACACCGTCAACTCTCCAGAGAATCATGAGATTTATCTTCCACCCGCCCTCCGTATACACAGTTTCCCTCTGAGCAGCTCTCAAGAACCAAAGTCACAGACAGAACTAGCCTTGATGGCTCAAATACCCGACATCTTTCACGCTCAGAAGGAGTACTGCTTCCGCGCTATGGAACAAGACGCTTTCCCCCGATTCCTTCGTTCAAAGGCCTTCGGCAATCTGACACCAATATCTGCATTGGTTCGTCTGGTCCTTGGCCTGATCACCTTGTGGATAGGCCTTGCAGCGGCTTTCTCTCTTGTATTCTTGGATGTAAAACCAAAATCAAAACGATTCTTCGTAAGTATCCATTAACTCTATATTCTTCTAATGTCTATCTCTAAGATGCCTTTGCAGCTATTCATTCCATTTTCACTCGCTGTACTTTTTCTTGTTTCTCATCAATACGAACTTGACCCGATCCTTGTTTTCTTCGGCCAATCCGAGACAACACCCTTCCGTACCCTTACTATTCGCGAGCCTTATGTCAAGAAGCTTTTAATGGGTCGTGCTATATGGGTCAGCGTGCTCGTGACGGCCTTCGTGACAGCCCTAACTCTTATCTTCTGGGCCGTCCCTGGTCACCGACTATAGGATTTCACCCCCCCTCCTGCTTTCTTTTTCTGTGTTTAACTATTAAGGTAAATAGAGACTGTTCATTTCACCGCCCTTTCCTTCTTACCTTACACCGCATACACATTTATGCCGGACACATTTTATTATCAGGCAACGATTTTACGAGCTACTAGTTATCCTTTTTAGTTTAATCTTTCCTTCATCTTTTACTTATTCTCGCATTTTTTGTCGGTCTGTTGTTGTCCCCCTCCTCCCTGGATACCCTGTCGGTGACTTCAAACAAAGCAATTCATTGTTCCTTCACCTTCCTTTTCTAACCCTCGTTTCTCTCTACCTTTTTTATCTTGAACAGTCATCTGTTCTACCACACAATTGAGATTTGAAATCGAACATCGTTTCCTATCTTTCAGCTCTCCGCTGCCCAGGCTCAAGTCCAGCGACGAACAAATCGTTTTCTACATGTACAACAACTGTACACCGCGGTGCACTACAAGCTTTAAGTTTTTATGTCACACTGACACTATTTTTGACTATTATAACCTTCATGAACCCTTTTGTTCACCAACTCTTTTGGGCACGACCTCCCGGTCCAGAGTTGGAATTGTTCACACCCTTGCTGTAATAAAACTTCGAGGCCAGGAACTAACGCCCAATGACCATCAGCCGCCTTGGCCAACTTCAACAATGGAGTTTCAGCAGGCCTGTAAGCCATATCGACGACCACACCCAAGCCTTCACGATAAGCAAAAATTTTCTCAGAAAGAAGTATAGGACCGGTCTCCTTCTCATTCGTTGTCGTAGCAGCAGCGGGTACTGTTGACACGATGATATTAGGCGGACCAGTGTTGCTAGGCCAGTGTCCGAGTTGTTTCACAACCTTGATATGTGCTTCTGGGAAAGCACGCGCGAGTCCTTCCGCTTTGCCGGTCGTCCGATTGAACAAATAAATGACTTGGACGTTTAGGGCTTGCAGAGCATAGATCGCTGCACGAGCTGTACCGCCAGCACCGATAACGAGGGCTGCGTGAATGGGAGCTGTGCCCAAACGATCACTGATAGAAGCCTTAATCCCAAGCCAATCAGTGTTATCGCCAACTAGAACGCGATCGGATTCCTGTCCTCGAGGAATGATTGTGTTGACGGCACCAATGGCCCTCGCAGCCGGAGTCAACTTGTCGAGAAGTGGGATGATGTCAAGTTTGTGGGGTATCGTAACAGATGCACCTCCGAAGTCGGGCGCGGTGATCGCTGCTTTGACTTCCTGACCCACCTCCTGCGTTTCTAGCAGATGGTATTGGTGTGGTAATCCGAGAATGTCAAACCCGGTGTTGTGAAGGGTTGGTGACATGGATTGAGAGATCGGAGTACCGAAAAGATAGAATTGGCGCGGAGGAAGGCATCCTATGAGATGTAATGCCTGTTGAATCTGTCGGAAGGAAAGCTGACCAGGAGCAGCTTTGTTGGGCAAAAGGGGATGAGAGACAGGGCTAAAAGTGGGATTAAGAATACGGGACATCTGGCCCTCTAGTCCCATGTTGATGGCAATAATAGGCTTGGCATTTGGCTGGGCATTGAAAGTATTGACGAATTTGTTCAATACAAAGTTGTCCTCGATACTGGATGCTTTTGACACGATTTTGATGATATCTCCAAGCCTGCTAGCCGTATCGTACCTTTCATTCATCAAAGGGCTGTCCCATCTCACGCTGCCGCTCCAGTCGTGCCATGACGCAATAATTTTGGAGAACCCTTTCTGTGAATTGAGTTCCTTGATCGTTTTTTCTGGAAGTGTTATCTCCACATCGAGGTACTCGACGCCCAATTGCAGACCGAGCTGCAAGAGTTTAACAGCCTCTACCACTGCCGCGTCAGGGAAAGCGCCACCTTGGGACTTGGTCCGAACCGTAAATACGATCGGTAAAGAAGATACGCATCGAAGAGCAGCAACTTGTTGTTGAACGTAAGCCAAAGAAGGAACGGACGTTCCAATGGCGCCATTATCCTTTGGTGAGCGGAGAAGATCAACGCGTAACTCGAGTGCATCCACGCCTTGCGTCAATTCTTCAATATGGGGGAACGCTTTTGTTATATCAGGGTATGTAAGGGAAAGGAAGTAGGAACGAGATTTTGGTGACAAGTTGGGTGCAAGATTGGGCTGTTGTCCTGTGATGTGCTTGAAGAAGCGAGACACCTCCGTGGCTGTACCTCTTCGAGATGACGCAGAGGTAGCAGCCGCCCCAAAGTGATTGTCGAAGATATAGTTGCTACATTGAGCGAACCACGGTTCACGACGACGGAAAACATCTCCAATAGACTCTTCGTACGCAGGTCTCGCAGTTTCAGCATTGAGATAAGCGATAATTTCATCGATTGGCCGCATGACATGAACGACAGGTCCCTTGGTGAGAGAATATTCCTTCAAGATCTTCCTCGCCGACGGCGTTTCAACAATGCCACCTCCCAGACTAATGATATGTCCCAATGGCAGTTCCTGTATCAACTCAGAGAGAGCAATGGTTTCTGCTTCACGGAAAGCTGGCCACCCATGTTGATGAACGAACTCGCGCACTCCTATCTTGTGCTTTTGTTCGAAATAAGTGTCGGCATCGACGCATGACCAAGAAAGAATGGAAGCAGCCATAGTTCCGACAAAGGTCTTCCCAGTGCCTCGCATCCCGATCAAGATAACCGATGCACCAGGTTCAAACCTGTGTGTTCCACTGGCAGATGCTTGTTCCGTCGCTGCAGCCACATCAACGCCTTCGACCTTGATGCCGATCTATTGAAAAAGTAGAATATCAAGAGCGAGATCCCAATTGAAAGAGTTGATTTATTCACTTTGTTCTCAAGATCATCCCACCAGTTTGGCCAGGTTTTCTCAACACATCTCTTCTCCTCGATGATAGTATCGGCAACAACGACGCCCAGAACGCTGAAGGCCATGGCTACACGGTGGTCGTCATAGCAGTAGACGCTGACGCCACGCTTGAGCTCAGACACAGGCTTTCCGATGATCTCAAGCCCGTCGTCTAATTCGACGGTTTCCACTCCAAACTTGGCTATAGCAAAGACTGTCAGAGCTGAACACAGCTCAAGGGATGTCGATACTTACCAAGCTCATCAATCATAGCCTTGATCCTATTGCATTCCTTTACTCGCTGATTGGCGATACCCAAAATCCTCGTCTTGCCATTCGCAACTGCGGCGAGCACTGTCGCAGTCAAGAAAGCATCCGTCATCTCCTCCATATCAATTTCTTCCACCGCCTTGAGTTGACCGATGGGTGGGCCTTGGACAGTAGTCTCCTGTGCAGTCTGTACAACATGACACCCCATCCTCTCCAAGACTTCTTTAGCAAACTTGGCATCTCCTTGCAAAGAGGCCGATCCGATGTTCTGGATCGTGCATGAAGTACCAGTTATGGCGGCGATCGCTAATGGATAAGTGGCACTACTGGCATCCGATTCTATGTTGTACTCGGCCGGATTCTGATATGAGCTTTTAGGAATATCATAGATATCCAACAACTTATTGCTATCCTTGTCTTTCCTCCGGATTACATCCACCCCAAACGTCTTCATCATGGCGATAGTCATATCAATGTATGGCTGAGATATGACCTGTCCTCCAGTAAGTTCAAGGGTAACCGGTTCGGCTGCGTAGGGTGCACAAAGGAGTATGGAAGAAACATATTGACTCGAGACGCTAGCTGCCAGCTGAATCAGTCCACCTTTCAAACCCTGAGGAGCGATGGCCAGAGGGAGGCAGCCCTGTGACTCCAAAAACTCGATCTTGCTACCATTGGCTTGGAGAGCAGTAACCAGAGGACCAATTGGGCGTTGTTTCATCCTCGCATTACCGGTTACAACTGTATGTTCTGCACCGGAACTTGGCGTTGATTGAACGAGGGTGCAGACCGTGGTAAGGAAACGGGCAGCAGTACCAGCGTTACCAAGGTAAAGTTCCTTGCCTTTGACAGGGACAGACAGAGATCCCTGACCACCTGTGACGACAAGGGTCTCCCCGCCATCTTCCCAAGAAAAGCTAGCACCCTACAAAAAGATAAATACCCAGATATATGCGCTCCCAAAAACAAGTTCTGACCTTCAACTCGTTCAAGGCAGCCATCATGACCTGCGTATCATCCGAGTGCAGAAGGTTTCTCAATCTGCAAGTACCTTGCCCAAGCGCGGCCAAGACCAAGACGCGGTTTGAGATGCTTTTAGAACCTGGCGTCTGCATCTTGACAGGATGGTTTTTGGGAAGACTTGGAATGACTTTTGCTGCTTCCGAAAGGGTTTTGGCAATGATAGCGTCTCGAACTACAGTCGCTTTCTGCTCATAAGTCGCACCAATCTTGGAAAGGATGACAATCTTCTTCTCGGGCCCGCTATTTTTCTTGTCAATTCGCATAATATCAAGCAAACGATCAACAGTAAGCAACTTGGATGCCGACAAGGTCGAGATTCGAGGATCCGTCAAAGTGACAGGGAGATTGTAGGCTTTCAAGCAACGATTAAGTCGTCCGACGCCGACTTGCGAAAGAATGCCCATTTGCCGGGAGATCTCAGCTTCGAGAATCATGCCAATACTGACGCACTCTCCATGTAGAATAGTAGGCGTCAATACAGCCTCTATAGCATGACCGATAGTATGCCCAAAGTTGACGAGGTTTCTCAATCCCGTTTCACGCTCATCGATGGTCACAATATGCGCTTTGACAGAGATAGAGCCGACAATGACCGAAAGGAGAAGTTCTTGAGCTGCCGATCGTGTGGATTTAGTACGACCAGCAAAATTTGTGGAGGGCGTTTGAATGGCGGTAAAGATTTCTGTAGGACGTGATTCCAACGAAATAAACTCCTTCTCATCCCAAATGGCCGCAGTCTAATAGCGATGGCACATTGATGAGAAGAGAAGATATTCATGGAAATAACAAAAAGAGCTAACTGACCTTGACTACTTCGGCCATACCGTTGGAAAACTCGCGAGGAGGGAGAGTTTCCAAAAAGGCGGCATCGATGAATATATATTCTGGTTGCCAGAATGCACCGATAAGATTTTTCCCATGGGGAGTATCAATGGCTGTTTTGCCACCAACACTAGAATCAACCATGGCCAACAAAGTGGTAGGTATTTGAACGAAGCGTACACCTCGCATACTAAAACAAGACAGACGGCTGAATTTCAACACAGATCCAAAAAGAATATTGAGAACATACAAGGTAGCAGCGACGAAACCAACCAAATCGCCAATGACACCTCCGCCGAGGGCTAGAATAACGCTATCTCTTGTGCATCTATTGAGCAACAAGAAATCCTCGATGTGAGCCTTGCCCTCTCGACTCTTGGACGTTTCTCCAGGTGCGATGACGAGACTCAAAAAGCGCGATTGCGTGCGAGATGTGTGTATTAAGGAAGAAAACTCGTCCTGGAAAGCCTTCAGATGAAATTTTGCGACATTAACGTCGGTGATGAGGATATAGTTCGACGACGGCAATGTGCTGAGCACAGTCCGAGCGATGTGCGGGATCAAATGGAATCCGCAATGTATGGACTCTTTACCGAGGATGGAGACTCTGAGGAAATCTGTGTCTGAAGCCATGGAGAAGAGGATGTAGTTCGGAGTATACCACTGTGGTAATTACTTATATCATGAGTGTCCCTACCCCAGGCTGGTTAATCACAGATATCACACCAATTTCTACCCTTGGTTTGACCGAGGTGGGGCACCCGGTAGACGGGTCCTGAGGGTTATGCGAGACTCGGGAACGATGGGTGACTCCGACAGAATTTAATGCATTCCTTCATTACTCTAAAAACAAACTAACCCGCTTGATCTGCAGATACTTGTTGCACTACTCCATCATTCCATCTGATTGTCACCGAACCATCCTGAACGATAATCATTGGACTTGGGTAAAAGGTACCCCAGGCATTATTGAATTCACCCACCTTATTTCCGAAATATGCTGCTTTTGCCATATGACAGAAGAGACCAACCTCAACTACCCCAGTTAACATTTTGATCTGCGACATTATCTGGGTAACGCATTCAACACTTGGGATAATACTGGAACAAGAGAAATTTTGCTTACAACGTATGGATCAATCATTTTCTCGCGATCGAAGGGAGCATCGATAACAAAGTTTCCATTATCTGTCACAACTGGTCCAGCTAGGAACAATTTGACTGTCAAGCATGAAACAAGGGTCACTAATATTAACTTACCCTTTTTAACGCCCACCCGTAATGTTGCCTTCGGAGATCCTAGGACATGGTGCAGATTTTGAAGTACCTTGGTATAAGCAAATGGCACGACTTCGACAGGCACCTTGAGGAAAGAAGAAATTAATAAGTTTCGAGAGTCAGTAATATCTCAATAAATACATTGGTGCCAAGGTATTGGACGTTTTTGCGATAATCTGCAACGAGGATGAAACTTGTGAAATGGGTTTAGGAGGAATTTTTGAAAATAAAAAGGGATAAAGAGACGCACGTTTTGGCTGCTTCAGCCAAAACCTTTTCTCGCAGATGACATGCTCCTCCACCTTTGATGCAGTTTAGTTGATGATCCACCCTGCAGGAGGAAAGTGAGATCAGCAAGATTTTATGATAGAAGTAAAGAGAAGATGCAAGTTACTCGTCTGCGCCATCAAGCGTAACATCTATCGTTAGGTGTTCGTCAACATCACCAAGACTCAGACCTGCTTCCACAATCAATTGCTTCGACTGGAACCCTATAAGAGTGGTTGAGAAGTCGACCAGACCGGTAGATGAGGAAAAACTGCGTACCGGACGGGATGAAAACACGACCCTTGTTGACTTCAAAACCTTGTTGAATAATTCTTTCCACAACATAAGGAACAGTTGAGCCTTATCGATGGTTCAGTATTCAGCGAACACTCGCAGTACTTGTTATCGTACCAGAACCAATTCCAATAACCTGGAACGGATTATCAAAAAACCAGATTGCGAAGATCGGTAATAGAAACTGCGCACCCTATGTTCTGGCCTCACATGGTGGTCTACAGCATTGTAGGCAGCAAGCTTCTTTGACTGTTCGATAGCATTCATTGGAACTAGTGGAAAAAATTGATGATATAAAGGGTTGTGTGGCTTTCCACCTCCGTTACAGACCTTGTTTGACGCGACTAGGGGTCTCTGGAAGTCCAATCACTGGGCGTACTTGAGGAATGGCAGGTGTAGACCTGAGAGAAAGAACAGGTTCATTAAAGTGTAGATTCCGGGCCCTATTAGGCTCTGGCTCATTGATAAAGCGAGTAGAAGCGCGGAGAATTTCAAATTTTGATATGGATCACGCCCAAATCCGATATTTTGTAAAAACTTACGGGACATCTGAGTTTACTTGGGACGGCAAAGGCATATTGTGGGCAGTTGTGAAAGAGCGAGGAGAAAGACGCAAGAATCTGATCATGAGTTTGACCTTGCAAAAATAATATTCGCAACCAGCCTCTCACCCGCGCTCTCACCCTGGGCCCCTCATTTGTCGTTTCCCAAACCGTTCCCAGCGACTAAGCAGCAGGAATGAGAGCCGTCAAAGGTAATGTTTTCTCATACCCCATTTTCTGCGCTTACACACCGTTTCCTAGGTGTTCTTTTCACTTGGTCAGAATATTATTCTTCTTGTATAATATAAATTGTTCAATTCGAACCCTTGGCAGTGATCCTGCAGTAAAACAAATTCTTCTAATGATGAATGAGAAGAAAAGCTTCATCATCGAAGACCTTGACGATCATCATCTTGTCATAAAAGCTGACGAGGAATACAGAGTCAAAGAGGAGTTGAGCCAGGAGGTATGTTCTCGTCCTTTCCCTCTCGAAATCTCAACTAACCCCCCCCCTCTTTAATCTTACTCTAGCTGGAGAAAAACACTTACAGTCTGGAATCATGACGTTTGGTCCAACTCTCATCGTAATTAGACGTCTTGTTATTCCGTCAAGAAAAGCCTTCTGCCTTGTAGGGATGCTCAGGATTTCAAACCAAGACTTCTTCGCCTCTTCGGTGTCAGTCCAGTTGCCGAGTATGTCGAACAATCACAGTTGACGACTCGGTTACGACTCCAATTGGAATTTATCAGCAGCGGTTTTGAAACATGAATCGTATTTCCTAGCCGTAAATTGTGATCCAACCAGCTACTAGTAAGCAGTTTTGTTCTCGACTTGTAAATCTCTTGTACTCTAAAATACAGCAATTGTCTGTGATAAAAACCCCAATCATTTAAAATGGACAGTCGAATGTCTCTCTAGTCACCCTTTCCTTCTGTTGTTTCCGTACCCATCCTTTCGGAGGAGACCTGAACCGACTGAGAAGAAAAGACTTTCTCGATATCCGGGCAATGGCCATTGCCCTGATGAAGATCAGCCAGTGATGCTGAATCGGGTGCTTCAAGTCCGTTTTGTTTACGTTCCTTTCCCTCGATTTCCGCTTCTATCCACGTCTTGAATTTCGCCACAGCTTCAACAGGGTCGCTTTTATACATCAACAGATACTGTTGCAATGAAGCAGAAGAAATAACATGTTCTCGGAAGTCTTCCACAAACTGATCAGCAAGCCGACCGAACTCCAAGTCATGATCGGGATTGAGATCCTTGTCTTCAAAATATTTTTCTCCAAGGGCGGATCCATCTTTGCCCTGGTCCGATGTTGAGATACAACTTTTGGACTTGGTCAAAGTAATTCCAGTCTCCTTTTTTTTCGTGATAATCCGAGGAACATAAAACTGGAGAAACTGTTCTCTGGTCTGATACTTGCTGGCCAACTCGAACTTGACTTGGAGATCGATACGTCCAGGGCGTCGCAGAGCTTCGTCGAGACGATCATAATAGTTGGTGGTCGCCACCAAAATACGACCTTCGCCAGCACCCACACCATCCAGAACATTCAATAGTCCACTCAATGTGATACTGTAAATCAAAGATATAAGATTGAGAGAGGAAACATGACAAACAAGTAGGAAGCATAAACGTACCCTGCTGCTTTTTTCTCATTAAGGTTAAGACCCTCTCTTTTCTCGTTTAAATCTTGGTTTTTTTGCTGGTCGCCTCGGTTGATGCTAGAATCAACGAATGCAGCGTCGATATCCTCCATCAACAATAATGCCTTGTCCGGTATTTGATTGACAAGATCAGCAAGTGTGCCGTCATCGATCCCACTTGTCGAGGGTGACACATTATAGATGTCGAGTCCAAGTTCTCCAGCCAAAGCGTTGATGAAGCTTGTTTTCCCAGTTCCGGGTTTACCATGCTAAAAGAAAATAAAAAACTGGTTAGGCAAAGGAGTTTCCTTTTGTTGGATAGGTCACTACTTACGAATAAATATCCCCGACGATATGGAATTCCTCGATCTGTATACCAGCTTCTGCTCTTGAGGAATTCTTGGGCGTCCGAAACAACCTTTTCTTTGAGGGATTTTTCCAATATGACAGATGAAAGAGGGCGTTTAGTGCAAGTAGAATAACATTTCCATCGATTAACACGTCTATAAGGGGGTTAGGTGGATCTGACTCTCTTCCGCAAGGTCTCGTGGCAGCTCAACTGGTCTGGACTGAACACACGAATTTTTCCCCCTTGAGCCTCAACATGGATTTCACGGGCTTCATGAATCAAGTCGTAAAGCACATCCGCATCCTTCATGGTCATGATCCTTGATAATGAAAAAAGACCATTATATTTCCATTCATATCATCCTCTTCCATAAACATGAAAAGCTCACCGAAGGTGCAGGACGTATTCCATGTTAGAAACCATAAAATTCCCTCTATAACACACCCGTTGGCCATGCAATACCGGGAGCAAAAAAGAATAAAGGCAAAACTCACGCTGCTTCCTGTCGTTTGCGAGTCACAGAAACCCAATATCCACGACTCGTTTGCAGCCAATAAGTTTTGTTGACTTCAGGAACCGTATATATCGTTTGAGGTAAATTAATATTACTTGTTATAGTCGGAGCTGCCATAAATCTCAGAGGGTGTACGCCAGCGACGTTTCCGCCCACAACCGTACTGATAGAAGCAGTGCGTATGGTCTCTACAAGGATATCAATGTGGGATGAACATTGGAAAAAAAAAGAAAGTTACTCCAATCTGGTTGCTTGGATAGCCAAGCGAGGACCCACTCTAATTTGACATCGCCAGTTATATAACAAAGAAGAATTGATTCAAATTTTAATCAGGGCATACCATAACATGGATCACGTTCATTAAAAGACACTGTGATCAAGAATCGCTCTGATAAATAGGCAAGAACTTCCTGGGTATTACGCCTCACAACCTCGGCGATCAATCCGATGATGATGATATTCAAAAGAGACCAGGCTGTAGATGCACCTGGATTTGAATGACCTGGGAATCGGATAAGAGACTGCAAGTTGAAGACTTGGAATAAGGAATGTAACGCATTAAACATAAGTGCGAAGGGAGAGTCATTTGTTTGAACTGCGAATGATGAAACAGGATCTGGTGCCACCGCTGCTTGTGAAGAAGCCGAGGATGCGATTGACATTGGGTGTAGAAGGCTAGAAGGTAGGAACTGAGCAGTGTGATCTCCTGAAGGTGTACGCGTGTATAGATGCAAGGTTAGCCGGATCTTTATAGAATTTTCAATAGGCGCCCTATGAGTCAAGACCTATTGAATGTCGGACGCGGCAAGCATGTGTTTTGATAACTATTATTAGACGCCCAATGCCCATGAGGTCTGTTTGGTCGTCCTCCTGTGCCGAGAGTCTGTTGGCTCTAAAGATTGAGTTCTGCTGTACATGAATAAGTACTGGCAGGTGTTGGTTGTATGATTTTGAAAATGATGTGCACGGCCCCCAAGTTGCTCAGCGGTCTTCACAAGGAGTCATCAACCTGACTCGAGTCAGTTTCAAGTGCAGTCCCACACGGTCAATCCATCTGTACCTCAGCCAAATTGAAAATACAGGATACAGGCAAGTTCATGATGTCCAAGCTGACTTCAACCTGCCCCTTCAGTTATACGGTGACAAGAATATAACTTTAACCCTAATGTTGTACTGTATGAAAAAAAATGGCTAAGGAGGAGTAGGGGGCTGTATGTAGAGTTTCTGGGAGGCGACAAGATGTAAAATGTTCTCCATATGCATGAACAGAAGATCAAGGCGATTCTTTATATCCCAGCCCTGGAACAGGGCCGCACCCTGCGTCCGCATGATCTCATTAATAAAGAAGCTATGCTCACCAGTAGCCCTGTCACGGCACACCGAAACATCCAGCCTACAGAAGATCCGCAGCCCGGACATCCTCCCTGTTTGCCTTTCTTCTTGGAGAATGATCTTCCCCAGCATACTAAGAATGTAGACTTCAAAGAGGGATCCCTTGTCGTCAAAGTCACACATACTGACACCCTCACCGGTAAGGTAGGTGTAAGGGGGATCCCGGCCTGGATCGTAGCTTGATACTACTTGGTTAGACAGTAAATAAAGAAAATATCACTAAATACTCACGAGCGGGCATGAATTGGGCGTATAAGGTCAGTGTCGGTAGTCTTCCATTCACCTGCATGATTTGGGGAAGGCGTTGTGGTCATTTTGAAGACGAGGCGTCCATCGACTAGGAACGCCCGAACTTCACCTATAAGGAGACTATGGGCAATGAAAGGTAGGACAAACCAACGCGGCTGTCCAAAAAAACCCTTCACCATATTCCATGTCCTTTCTTGCTTCTCCATCGCCCTCTGGATCTTCCCCACTAGATCTTCAGTCTTAGGAGTGATGATTTGTTCGTTCCTCGTACAGTAATCCCGTTTCAGAACCCCCTGGACTTCTCCCCGCTCCAACTGCTTCAGGAAAGCCAAATCATGAACATCCATATCCACTGTCACATAGCAAGGGACGGAACAAGCCAAGGAGAGTGAGGCGAGGCGGAGGGTTTCGTAACCCTTTATCTTGCAACCAGAGATTAATAGCTCCTCCGGATGGGGCCAGATGGTTGTCTTCTTGGCCAATTACCCAATATGGTGAAAGAAGTGACAAGTCTGGAGGGGAGTCATTTGGTACCCAGACCTGAATAAATCCTAGTCAGCAATTGAGCAACAAAGAACAAAAAAAGGTTACATGAAATCGATGGAGAAATCCATACCACCAATCACAAGATCCCCATCTTCCATCTCTCTCCATAACTCGCCCTCCCGCTCCAAGATAGCTGTTCGAAATTCCCTCCATGCCACATACCTCAGGTCCCAACGGTCGCTGTGCTTCTTCATCTTGATAGCCAGGTTAATCTATGATTGCGTTAATTGATGACAAATTATGATACTGGGGACGTACCCAGCTGTTGTAAGCACACCGGACTTTTTCTTTGTTTTTCAACGCCCGTTGGTTTTTGCACTGTATAATGTGATCCTGGGATGTCTCTTTGATGTCCCGTAAGTTGCTCTCGTCAATTTCTGCCTCTGAAACATAGGAGGAATGCTTGTAATCTAGACCTACGGCGTATTGAGGGCAAAGGACAAAGAATGCCCTGAGGCGTTTCCTGGGTTGCTTGTCATACTCAGGCCATTGAGGAAAAAGACCCTCCAGGCGCGGAAAAGGGAGGCTCAAGTTTATGTTGAAGCTGAGGGACTTGAGGTAATTGACTTGCCTCTCAGTTAGAGATTCCGTCGCCGGCTGAGGAGTGGGGGTTTGGTGGTGGAACGGCGCATGGAAACACTGAGAGGTAGAGGCAGTGGAGGCACAGGAGGATGAAGCGGCGGCAGGCTGGGAGGATGTAGAAGCGATAGGGGCATGAGAGGTTGAGAAGGCGTCAGGCTGCTGGGCGAGCATAGATGCCCTACAGATTGACCTAACCCGAAAAATTAATGACTTTTTGAACAAAGATGCAAATCAAACTGTCACCTGAATGATTTTGCATGTCGGTAAAATCTTTGAGCCAAGGGATCTCGGGGCAGGGGTAGTTGGGGTCGCAGGAAAAGTCAACAGGATTGCCATCGGAGGTCAGGGGGACGTCTCGATTGGGGAAAACTTGTTTCCAGGCTTCCTTGTACCTTGCCAGTGTCATGTTGTGGATCACACCTGTTCTGTTAGCCATCAAACGACTGGCGAACTTGATGTACTCTTCGTCTGTGGTGGGCCACGAAGCCTGGGAGTTGTCAGTTGGGCATCCTTGGGCCAGACGCGTCTCTAGAGTGCAATGGTGCCGCTTCTCATAATTTATTTGTCCACTGGTAGTTCTGGGTACAGAAATAAAAATGACATCTGAATAACCGTACGTGTCTTACGTGTTGAAGATGTGAAGATTGCGCATTGCTGGTGTAACCCGGGATTTCCTGTCCCTCAGGACGTGGCAGTTATGGCCACAAGTCTTGAAGCCAGGTTCTTTGTCGTCGGGTTTAGACATGCAGGATTTGGGCATTGTGCAACATAGACAAGTGATGGAAAGAGACTAGGTCTTATTATGTACCATCATTTGCTTAATTAGGTTAGGGTTATGTATGGAATGTGGGATGCGAGCAAGCGTCGTCCTCCTGCGCTGCGAGTCTGTCGGGATCTTTTGGACTTGCCCGTCGTGACCGTGAATCGCGTCGGTTGCAATTGTAGACCTCGGTGAAAAGAAGTGCTGTGGACCGTGCACGGTCCTCCTCAGTTTCTCTAATTCTCAAGTCACTAGTGCTCAGCACCCAGCATGATCTCCGACACCCAGAGTTCCGAGTTAGAACCTCCGAGGATAGATCAAGTGCAGCAGATCGTCCGTGCTCATCTTGCAGGACACGGTCAATCCGTCGTAAAGTCCCTCAGCCAAATTGAAAATACAGGATACAGGCAAGTTACATCTGGATGTCGATTTTCAAGAGAAATGACTTCAACTTGGCCCTTCAGTTACACCCCTGGCTATAGGACCTATATCTTGGATTTGGACTCGATTGTTGCCCCAGGCCATTCAAAGCGATCATGTTCTTGTTTCCTGATGATATCGTCTCAAGTCACAGTTGTCAATGATGAGACATATCAACCTAATTCTCTCCAGCTGATCCATCAGATCATTGGTCGCATTCGCGCCCAAACAGATATCCCAATACAGAATTCCATTCTGGATACATCCCTCCAACTCGTTCCATTCCACTACCTCCTTTCCCCTGCCTGTCCTATCAGTTCTTCCAACATCGTCTCACTTTCAACAGCCCGACAATCAGGTCTGCTCAGTGCAAAAGACGCTCTCCTAATTGACCTTCAGATTGGCAAATGCCTTGGACAATTGCACAGCGGTGTTCAAAATGATTGGTATGGCTTGCCCCAACTCGAAGCACCAGAAGACCCTTCCTACAGCTGGCAAGAATCCTTTACACTCCTATTCGAAACTCTCCTTGGCGAATTGGAAGCTGCAAGCGTGCAGCTTCCTTACAAAGAGATTCGACGCTACCTATCTCGGGCTATCGGGTCATTTTTGTTTGACGACGTCGAGGTGCCATCTCTAATTTGGTTCACTGGTTCAGATCACGATGTCTATATCTCATTACCCTCAGATCGGGTAGCTGGAGTTCGCGGAATTGTCGCAATTCTGCCCAATGTCACTCATGCGCTCTGGGGAGATCCTCTACTCGAAACTTTCTTCTTGCCGCCAAATCCATCCACTGCCATGCTTGAAGGTTACTCAGAATCTGGGGGAGGCCCATTAACAGTCTTCCCACGACAGAAGACGAAAAGAACCTGGTATACCTTGTTCTTGGCCTTAGTTGTCTTAAGGCAGCGGGCCTACACCATTGATATCGGTGCTGAAGGAAGTGAGGCCGTCTCCACGATCGACGTAAATCAAGCATGGGTCACAGACACGGTATCGAAATCAATCAAATTCTTGAGAGATGCACCAACATATTGATGATTAAATTATCGGTGCGAGACACAATCACTAGTACATTCATAAATACCCAATGTAGGCTCGGAAAACCAAAAAATTAATTGCGACCACGATCCCAACGAGAATCAGGTATAGTGATTGCGTTGATGGAGGCAAATCATATTTGATGGACAACGTCTGCCCCCTTTCCTTGTTTATATCGTAGTCTTAACCGTTTTCTTGCCATGTTTTGCCTCCCGCTTCATTCTCTCCAAATCCTTCTTCGCTTTCTGCTTTCGTTTCAACGCCGTCCCCTTCTCCTTTTTTGCGTGCGCGGCAGCTGCCTTCTTTAGCTTGGCCTGCTCTGCCTTCTTCTTGGCCTGCTCGTTCAGCTTATTGGCCTTTTCCTTCGCTTTCTTCTCCTCCGCCTCTGTCTTCAGCTTAGCTTCCCTCATTACTTGCCTTTCATGTTGTGCCGCTCTCGCGACCCTGACACCAAATGGAGTTTCAGCAGCGCGTTTCGCATAATCCTGTATAACAACAACATGGTTGAATCGGCAAGAATTTATCCTGAAATTGAATAAAAATTCAACTGACTGCTTTTGCTTCACTCGAAAGCTCTTTCCAGACTCTAGCACAGTCTTTCACTTTCTCTACGAAGTTATCGCCTACAGCTTCTTTGAATGTTTCTGAAATGAATCTATATGAACAATAATCAGATAAACAAACAGAAAAGTTAAAAGATTTATACAATGAATGTCCCGTTCCTTTTTCCCTCCTTCGGCGAAGCTTCAGAGCTCTCTTAGCTTCAACGCTCAGACTGTCTCGCCAGTTCTTAAGAGAAACTCTATACTCTTCAATCGCCTCACGTGAGGGTGCATATGCCTTAGCGGATAACATCTTTGATAAGTGGCCTCCAGTATGATACGACAGCTCGATACACACCTGCTTTTCCGCTTCAGATAAATGAGCCCAGGCAGCAGCAGCGCCACGCAGAGTATCCGCGAGCGCGATGGTTGTTGTTGTATCCGCATCTTGCTGTTGCTTCGCTCGGTATTCTACAGCGAATGCCGCAAAAGACGACATAGGCCTTTTTAAAGGAGGTGTAAGGTCCTTCTTTGTAACTTTTTAGAGAAAAAATAAGTTCAGTCTATAAGATATGACGCTTGATTGATTGATACTTACTCCTCTTAGGTTTGACAGGTTTAATCGGCGCTTTGACATCAGCAGGCTGTTTCTTCGACTTGGCGTCTTCCTTTCCATCAGGTTTGTCCGCAGTTGAAGATTTGGAGTTGGCCTCTTCAACTGCTTTCCGAGCGGGCGAATGGCCGGGACTTGTTGTCAAGAAGTGACGCGTCGCAACATATGATAGCGGTAAAACTGAAGGTCTAAGCTTGAAAGTCGCCACTAAAGCATGGCCATGATGATTCCTGAGTAGCGACAACATCGCCATGTGGTTGCAGCAATATAGGTTTAAGTTCTTATGTAAACAGGAGAGAATAAAAAAAGTCAGACTTCTTGAAGTTTAGAACCAAGAAACAGAAGGCTTTTTGTGGTTAAACCAAATCTTCACAAACAACGCGTCCTTCGATCATCCTCTATTCTGATTTCAACTTATACTCGCTGAGAAGTCGCTGGTACACAGACTTCGAGGCGAAGCTAGATATTTCAATCAAAATTTCAAGCCTCATGCTTGACGTAGTGCCACCAGAATGAATATCATCATCGACTTGTTGGTACCATTCTTGAATGTAGGGTAAAAAATTTCAACTTGTACAAACGATATAGGGAATTAAATTTTATCCAAAGCATCAGCTGAGGACTTGGAAGATAAAGCTGAGGTCAAGGAAGAGGAGTAGGGGATTTCAAGAGTTTTTTCGAGTACATACTTTTTGTTTTTATGTGGATCTTTTCTAAACGGCCAAAAAAGGGTATTTATGTAAAATTCATCCGGACCAAAGTGCCAAAAAAACGGTCATTTTTTGGATCGAACATCTAAAGAGGGGTCCTGGGTAAGTGCTGCGCCTCATGATACCTCTCTATTAGTTACGACACAACTTGGCAAGAGGATGTCTTTGGCGAAGCTCACAACAGTATCAACAAAGACTTTGTCCCTCCTTCTAGAAAGACAACGTCTACAGAGCTTACCTTCTTTTTCTGAGACCTCAACGAATAATGGGACTTCCTTACACTTCCCACAAATCAAACGGAACATGTCCCAACTGGGGGAAGGAATTCTAGAACTGGAGGCAAAGGAAGGTCAATTGGAGGCTGCGAGACTGCTGCGTAACCAGTATGATCGTATGAGAGGCATGCTTGGAGTGGAGGAACAGTCAGAGATACCAAAGTTAGTGCACACACCTAACCCACCTACAATACCTACAACAACCATTGGACGGGATGCTTTACTATCCCAACCTTCGCTCGCGCCATACACTGATGACCCAGAGCAAGGTCTCGGTGTTGAACAACCAGAACCAGCAACAATGTTGCAAACTCAACGGCTTCTCATGGACGGTGCGTTCCCTCCTTTCCAATGTCCTGCCTCGCTGATAAACAGGCCCTACAGAACAAGATCAACACCTTGATGTACTATCCCATTCTATCACCCGCCAACATCACATCTCATTACAAATAAACGAAGAGTTGGATGTCCATTCAGGTCTACTGCAAGAACTTGATACACAACTTGACCGGACGGAGGGTCGACTAAGTAGAGCGCGTAGAAGCCTCGACAAAGTTGCACGTGGAGTGAAAAACAATGGTCTGTTTGCTGATCGTTTTGTGCACATGAGCTGACATGAAACTTTAGGCTCGGTGGTCGCGATAGGCTTATTGATATTCGTGCTGCTAATTCTCATCATTCGTTTCAAGACTTAGGCTTTTCTGCGTGCTTCCCTGTATAATCTTCAATCCCTTATCACCATTTTTTTTCCTGCGGTTGGCGGAACCGTCTGTCATCGAGACATGCGCATCTTGGCAAGGCACAGACCAGTTACCAATCTATTATTTTGCATTGTAAAGGCCAAAATTGACAACCCTGATGGAGAGTTTTAGATTATTTTAATGGGCACCAACAGACTAGAACTTCTAGAAGAGCTTTTTGGCATTCTTTGAATAATGGTCGGAAATGATGCCAACCTCATTCCGTGGATGCAATGAAGTTGCAATCCTAACCATCAATCTTTTGCCATTAATTAGAGCCTCAGCATTATGACAGCATACCATTTTGAAATGTAGGGTAATATTTTCAACATGAAGTACTGTAGTATTTTAATCAATTTGTCTGTCCCATGTCCTGGGCCTTATGGACATGGATGAAATTAGTTGGCTCAACTTGCTTGTCCCATGTCCCTGCTTCAGTGGTTGATGGTTCAAACTGTTCAAAAAAACCCTTGAATTTGGGCTGCTATCTGGTGGCAGATACCGGATAGCGGATACTGAGAATTACATAAATAATTTTATGTAATCGTGTGTCATTTGAGACGGTCCTTCTATAATAATAACAAGCCACGAACCCGTGCCTACGGCACGGCTCCGCTCCGCTTCGCCTGCCTACAGCACGGATTCGAGGCTTGCTGGGGGCTCCGCCCCCAGACCCCTGGCTGCATCACAACAGTGAACACAGTCTCTAATCCTAACAGGAGACACAGTCTTTAATCCTAATAGGAAGCACTGTCATAGATCCTAATCAATAATTACTTCAGGGTATACTATGTTTTTAGTTACAGGCAAATCTAATCTACTGTCCCAGATAGCCTTGATATTATGTACAGAAGTAACTCGAGAAATAGCAACATATAATTGACCATGTGTGAATACAGCATTCCTAAGATCCAACCCCACATAGTCAACAGACTGGCCTTGAGATTTGTTGATCGACATAGCAAAGCACACTTTTACTGGAAATTGTCGTCTGCAAAATTCAAATGGGACTTGACTTGATGATGGAGTGATGCTTAAACATGGAATAAATGTCATCTTTCCAGCATGTTCTCCTGTCAACAGTCGCACCTCCAACACTCGGTTGCTCATCCTAGTCACAATTCCTCGAGATCCATTGCAAACTCCTTCTCCTGCATTGAGATTTCGCAAAATCATTACTGGGCATCCAATTTTCAACTTCAACCTGTGCAAAGGCAGCCCAGAACAGTTGATTGAGTTCAAATACTCCACAGGATACATCAACTCTCCTTCACCATTTTCCCCATTCCCCTTGATCAAGTCAGCACTCAGGAATTCCTTCTCCTCTCCAGGAAAATCTGACAGCATCTTCTCATTGATATCATCCACATCATCATTCCTACTTGTGAGGATTGTACGTGAAGCAAAGTAGTCATCAGGAGGATGAGGAAGTTCATTGATGCCAGGATAGATGGCTGAAATGAGGGAAGCAATTGTGTTTTCAGGGCATTTCAAATGATCAGGGAGTGTTGTTGTTCCAGTCTCATCTGTGTGTTTGCCATAACCAATGTCCAACTGCCATTTAGCAAAGTTCCTTTCTGCCTCCTCCAAAGTGTTTAATCGCATATTCTGTGTCAGCTTGAGCAGTTTGACAGAGCCCCACAGGTGAGATCTTTGAATGCAGGCACCAACAATTTGAGCACGTGAACCTTTGACAATCACTGGAAGTATTTGCTTGAAATCTCCTCCAAAGACAATAGACAGTCCTCCAAAAGGTTTATCAGAGTGTCGGATATCTTGGAGGGTCCTATCAACTGCTTCATGGATATGACGATGTTGCATGGGTGCTTCATCCCAGATCACCAAATCAGTCACACGAATCAACTCAGCCAGGTCAGAATTTCTTGGGATAGCACAGGTAGATGATTCATGGATTTCAATGGGGATTTTCAATGTAGAATGGGATGTATGGCCATCAATCAGGAGAAGGGATGCAATTCCAGAAGAAGCCACACAGAGAACAATTTTACCCTGTCCACGTAAGAAGTGGCATAAGGTGTTGTAGACATAGGTCTTTCCAGTTCCTCCAGGACCATGTAAAAAGAAGATCTGTCCAGATTGAGTGGCAGTAGCATTGGAAATAGCATCAAATGCAGAACGTTGGCCAGGATTAAGGGTAGGGATAAGTTGGACAGCCATCTGAGTTTGCTCATCTATGTCATAAGACCTCTGCTCTGCTATTAACCTGTTTCCCACTGCTGCAGCCCAATCATTCTGAGGGAGAGGCATGGTAGGGTAATCCCTGAGAGACTTGTTGTTGCCACCCAAGATGTGATCAATGAGGTAAAGGCCATAGTCAAAGACTTGCTCCTCAGTAGGATCACGGACAATGTTTCTGGAATGGAGAGCATGCCAAAGATCATCACAAACATGAACTCTGAACTCTAACCATAGTGCCAAAGGATCTGATGGAGAACAATCCCGAAGAATAGTGACAAAGAGATTCCTGAGTTGGTGACCACTGGCCATGTGAGAAGCCTCCTGCAAACATTGTCTCCATTCATTATCATCCTCCAATAAGCCCCTTGCCAGACATGCCTGATGGAAAGTTGGAAGAGGATCCCCACCATTCACTG
>Ga0193743_1000754_pt1 | contig 25269 bp, 23 predicted proteins | sample L2c2metaG_FD_143038 | JGI IMG/M metagenome (GOLD analysis project Ga0193743, IMG submission 143038) | Soil microbial communities from a riparian zone of the East river system, Colorado, United States - L2c2 | ecosystem: Environmental > Terrestrial > Soil > Riparian zone | place: USA: East River...
GCCGGCCGGCGAGGTGGTCACCCGGATGTGGCGAGATGCCTCCGCGCTACTGGCCACTGACTGAACCGCCGGTCGGTGGACCGGCCCAGCCAGCTCAGCGGGCCGGGTCACCTGGCAGCGTCAGCCGGCGGGATCGGCGGGTTTGGTCGGCGCGGTGCTCAGCGGTTCGTCCAGGTCCAGGACGTTGAGGACCCGGTTGCCCAGCTTCTGGGACACCTTCAGCCGGTGTGCGGCGTAGGTCCCCAGGCTGACGCCGAGCAAGACCGCGGCCACGCCGAATCCTGGAATCCGCGAGCGTTGAATTGTTGCCATTCTTTCCAGCCTCAACATCGTGTTGATTCAGCAGTCGATTTTGTGCACATCGCCAAAGTCCGTACGGCCACCCGGGCATGACGCCGAGCGGCGGCGAAGGTGGGCCGAGGCGGACGCTCAGCCAGCTGGTCTCGGGGGACTCAGGTCCGAGCTACGCCGATCGCCAACAATATCGACCGACCCGAAGGCGCCGCCGACGCGCTGTACGGCATGCCGGCGTAATTCCGCGCGGGCCGGGTGGCATCGGGCGTGACAATCGCATCCGGCTCGGACGTGCCTTTCGCCGACGGCGCGGCGGAGGGTCGACCCTGCGTCCACACGAGCTTGGCGCCGGAGAGCTGGTGGCACGACGCGCTGTGCTCGGGCTCCCAGGATGCCGCCGGGACGCTCGACGTCCCGGCCGTTCCACGGTGACCCGCCGGGCAGCCGGCAGGCTGGGTGACCAGCACCACCAGCACGGCCAGTAGGAGCAGCGCGGGCGCGCACCAACGCCACGCCCGTCGGGGCACGAGACCTCGCCCGGTTCCGCCGTTCACGACCAGGTCACGGTAGCACCGGGCGGTATCCGCGATCGGGCTCCACACGGCCTCTGACACTGCGCCATCCAGGGCAAAACCGGCGAGCCTACATATTACCTCTTTTGCAGAGGTAATATGGAACGCGTGCGGACCACCGACCAGACCCCCAGCTCGGCCGACACCTCGACCGACACCTCGGCCCCAGCCCCCGCCGGCACCTCGGCCAGCGCCTCCGCCGCCTCTGCCGACGAGGTGGTCGGCATCGTCGCCGCGATACGCCGGATCTCCCGACGCCGGCTGCGCGGCACCGTGCCGGGCCCGATGCTGCGCGGCACCCAGCTGGAGCTGCTGCGGCTGGTGGAAACCGAGCCGGGGATCGGAGTGGCCGCCGCCGCGCGGGCCCTACACCTGGCCGGCAACTCGGTGAGCACCCTGGTGAATCAGCTCGTGGAGCGGGATCTCCTGCACCGGGAGACCGACCCGAACGACCGCAGGGCCGCGCGGCTGCGGCTCACCGAGCAGGCCACCACCCGGCTGCTCGACTGGCGGCGTGCCCGAAGCCAGCTGATCACCGTCGCGCTGGACCGACTGCCGCCCGCCGACCGGGAAGCCGTGGCTGCCGCGCTGCCCGCGTTCAGACGCCTAATTACCGAACTCGAGGTGACCCCTTGATCAGAGATCTGAGCAATCGCACAGCGGGCGATCCGCCCGAAGCGACCGAGCCGGCCAGCAACAGCGGAAGCCCCGTGTGGATTCCCGCCGTGCGCTGTACCGGCCTGACCCAGCGGTTCGGGGACACCGTCGCGGTGGACAACCTGGACCTCGATGTGGCCCCTGGCGAGGTGTTCGGCCTGCTCGGGCCGAACGGCGCGGGCAAGACCACCACCATCCGCATGATCACCACGTTGCTCAAGGCACCGAAGGGCAGCATCAGCGTGTTCGGCGTGGACGTGGCCAGCCGGCGCACCGCGGTACGCCGGTTGATCGGATACGTCCCTCAGCAACTGTCCGCCGACGCCACGCTGACCGGCAGGGAGAACGTCGCACTGTTCGCCCGCCTCTACGACGTGCCCCGCCGCACCCGCACCGAGCGGGTCGCCGAGGTGCTGGCCGAGGTGGACCTGGCCGACGTCGCGGACCGGCCGGCGAAGACCTACTCCGGCGGCATGGTCCGCCGCCTGGAGCTGGCCCAGGCCCTGGTCAGCGCGCCGCACCTGCTGATACTGGACGAGCCGACGGTCGGCCTGGACCCGGTCGCCAGGGACGGCGTGTGGGCCCGGATCGAGGAGATCAAGGCGGCCACCGGAATGACCGTGCTGGTCACCACGCACCTGATGCAGGAGGCCGACCAGCGCTGCGACCGGGTGGCGTTGATGCACCGCGGCCAGATCCGCGCGCTGGGCACGCCGGCCGAGCTGCGTGGCTCACTCGGCCCGGACGCCACCCTGGACGACGTGTTCCGGGCCTACACCGGGGACCGCCTCGGGGAGCACGCCGGGACCATGCGAGACGTGCGCTCCACCCGGCGCACCGCCGGGAGGGTGTCATGAGCACGCCGACCTACCCCGTGCAGATCCCGGCCGACCCGGGACCGCTGACCCAGCTGCGCACCGCGTTCTCCCGGATCAACGCGATGTGCCTGGTCGAGCTGCAGAAGCTCAGGCACGACCGCACCGAGCTGATCACCAGGGCGGTGCAGCCGACGCTCTGGCTGCTGGTGTTCGGGCAGGTGTTCACCCGGATCCACGCCATCCCCACCGGCAACACCCCGTACCTGGATTTCCTGGCGCCCGGGATCCTGGCGCAGTCCGCGCTGTTCATCGCGATCTTCTACGGCATCCAGATCATCTGGGAGCGGGACTCCGGGGTGCTCTCCAAGCTCATGGTCACCCCCACGCCGAGGGTCGCGCTGATCGCCGCCAAGGCGTTCGCCTCGGGCCTGCGCGCCGTGGTGCAGGCACTGGCCGTGATGGTCGTCGCCGCGCTGCTCGGGGTGCACCTGGACCTCAACCCGCTGCACTTCCTGGGCGTGATCGTGGCACTGGTGCTGGGCTCCGCGTGCTTCTGCTGCCTGTCCATCACCATCGCCGGGCTGGTGCTGTCCAGGGATCGGCTGATGGGCATCGGGCAGGCCATCACCATGCCGCTGTTCTTCGCCTCCAACGCGCTCTACCCGGTGGAGCTGATGCCCACGTGGCTACAGGTGATCAACCACATCAACCCGCTGAGCTACGAGGTCGAGGCGCTGCGCGGGCTGTTGGTGGGCACTCCGGCGCGGCTCGCGCTGGACTTCGGCGTGCTGGTCGTCGCGGCCGCCGTGATGATCAGCCTGTCCGCCGCGCTGCTCCCCCGGCTGACCCGGGGGTGAGGTAAATGGGCAGCCGCGCCCGATCGGCCGGGCAAAGATGGACCAGTGGCTCGAGATCTTCACGCGCTGCCCAAGGCGCACCTGCACGTACACCTGGAGAGCACGGTGCGGCCGGACACCCTGCGGGAGCTGGCCGAGGCGAACGGCGTGACACCGCCGACCCTGGCGGACGGCTTCGCCGGGTTCCGCGCGTTCGCCGACCACAACGCGCTGATCAGGGCGAGTCCACGGCGGCCGGAGGACTTCGAGCGGATCGCCCGGGAGTTCTGCGAGGACGAGGTGGCCCAGGGCGTGGGGTACGTGGAGGTCACCTTCACCGCCGCGTCGCACGGCGAGCGGCTGGGCGAGCTGGACATGCCACTGGCGGCGGTGCTGCGCGGGCTGGCCGCTGGGTCCGCCGCGACCGGGCTGGAGTACCGGGTGCTGCTGGACCACTCCCGGCGGCAGTCGGTGGACCGGGCCTGGCGCACGCTGGAGCTGGCCCTGCAGCACGCCGACCAGGGCGTGATCGGGATCGGCATGGCCGGCGACGAGAGCTACCCGCTGGCGCCGTTCGCCGAGGTATGCGCGGCCGCCCAGCGGGAGGGGCTGCACCGGGTGCACCACGCGGGCGAGGCGGCCGGCCCGGAGAGCATCCGGGAGGCGCTCACCCTCGGGCGCACCGAGCGGTTGGGCCACGGCATCCGAATCCTGGACGACCCGGAGTTGGTCACCGAGGTGGCCGCGCGCGGAGTGCCGCTGGAGGTGTGCCCGTCCTCCAACGTGGCGCTCGGCCTCGCGCCGTCCTGGTCCGAGCACCCACTGCCCCGGCTGCGCGACGCCGGCCTGGTGGTCACCCTGAACACCGACATCCCGATCAGTTGCGGAGCCACCCTCACCGGGGAGTACGAGATGGCCGGCAAGTCGTTCGGCTACTCCGACGAGGTGCTCGCCGAGTTGGCGCTGGCCTCGGTCGACGGGTCGTTCGCGCCCGAGCAGACCAAGCGTCGGCTGCGGGCCGGGATCGCCCAGTGGCTGGCCACCGACCCGTGAGCGCGGCGGCCGCACAACCGCGCGCGGCACCACCGGATTCACCCCGCGCAATCCGGGCGAATTACACGCATCGGAAACGTTGTCGAAAATACTGAGAAACAACTGAAAGAGCTGCTGGCTATGGGGCAGCTGTGAGTTCGCTAGGGATGCTTCAGCTTCATTGCCGGGGCTCAGCCGCGAATGCTACCAAGGAGTTAATCGGGGAGCCGGCGTCAGTGAGGACACCACTTCGCTACGCCGCCACAGAGAAAGATCAAATCGTGATTCTGCGTGAGACACTGGTTATTGCCCTTCGTGGCCTGCGCTCGCACAAGATGCGGTCGTCGCTGACGATGCTCGGGCTGATCATCGGTGTCGCCGCGGTCATCCTGTTGACCGCCTTCGGCCAGGGCGTGGCCGCCTCGGCCAACTCGGCCGTCTCGACAGTCGCTAACAGCATCACCGTTATACCCAAGCTATCCCCGATCCCCGGCGGCCCACCGGCCAAGCCGCTCACCGACACCGACTCCGAGGCGATCTCCAAGCTCTCCAACGTCGGCATGCTCGTGCCGTCGGTGACCGGCGCCACCATCGGGGCCGCCGGCCAGCAGAGCGTGGCGGTGGTCGCGTCGTACAAGGGCAACCAGTACATGTCCGCGTCGGTTACCGGCACCACCAACAACTATCCAGCGGTTCGGCAGATCACCCTCGCCGCCGGGAAGTTCTTCGACGCCGAGCAGAGCCGCAACGGCGCCAAGGTCGCGGTGCTGGGCCCGCTGGTTGCCCAGGCGCTCTACGGACCGGATCCGAGCGCGGCGATCGGCAAGCCGCTGCGGCTGGTGCACGCGAACTTCACCGTCATCGGCGTGCTGCAGTCCTACGGGGCGTCCAGCGACAACATCATCGTGATGCCCATCGGCGCCGCTCGGTCGTCCGTCTTCGGCTACGGCATCGGTGGCAACGAGCTCAGCTCGATCGTCGTGCAGGCCACCTCCACCCAGACGGTGAAGGCCGCCGAGGCTCAGATCACCCAGGTGCTGACCACCAACCACCACATCACCGACCCGCAGTACGACGACTTCCAGGTGCAGGACATCGGGAGCCGGGTCGCCACGTTCACCTCGCTGATCACGTTGATCACCAACTTCGTGCCGGCGATCGCGGCGATCTCGCTGCTGGTGGGCGGTATCGGGGTGCTCAACATCATGCTGGTCTCGGTCACCGACCGGACCAGGGAGATCGGCACCCGCAAAGCGATCGGCGCGAGCGACAGCGCGATCCTGAGCCAGTTCGTGCTGGAAGCGATCACGCTGGCCGGGCTGGGCGGGCTGCTCGGTGCGGGCCTCGGTGTCGGGCTGATCTTGCTTACCAAGGTGCTCATCCCGCTGCTCGGCAGCACCAGGGGGTTCCTCGCCACGTTCAGTCCGGTGCTTTCCGCCCCGCCGGTCCTGGTGGCGTTCGTGATCAGCCTTGCCATCGGCCTGGTCGCCGGCGGCTATCCGGCCTGGCGGGCCGCCCAGCTCAACCCCATCGAGGCCCTGCGCTACGAGTGAGCGAGGTCCCCGAGGGATCCCTCACACCGCGCGCAGCGTGGGCGGTGGCCCTGGGCGCCTGCCGGTCCGCACGTCACTCACCACACGACCTTCGCTGAGCCGCACCACACGGTGGGCCTGCGCGGCCGTTTCCTCCCGGTGGGTGGCGAACACGACGGTTCGCCCGGCGGCGTTGAGCTCGCCGAGCAGCTCCAGGATCTGTCGGCTGGAGTCGGGGTCCAGGTCACCGGTGGGCTCGTCGTCGAGCAGGATCGCCGGGTCGTTGATCAGTGCTCTGGCGATCAGCACCTTCTGCCGCTGGGCCGCGAACAGCTCGATCGGCATGTCCTGCTCGTGCCCGCCCAGGCCGACCCGCTCCAGCGCCCGGCGAGCTCGCGCCCGCCGCACCCTGGCCCGGGTGTAGATCATCGGAAGCTCCACGTTGCGCTGCACGGTGATGTCCGGGATCAGGTCGAAGGACTGGAACACAAAGCCGATGCTGCGGCCACGAAGCTTGGCCAGCCGACGCTTGGACAGCCGGCCGACGTCCGTGCCGTCCAGCCGGTAGCGCCCCTCACTGGGCAGGTCCAGGCAGCTCAGCAGGTTCATCAGGGTGCTGGTGCCGGACCCGGATGGGCCCATCAACGCGACCATCTCGCCGTCGTTGATGGTCAGGCTCACCTCGTGCAGCGCGGGCACGTCGACCCGATCGCTGTTCCGGTAGGCCTTGCTGACTGCCTCGAACTCGATCACCGCCACTCCTGTACTGAACCTCACGCGCTCAGCTGAGCGCGCTCCCGCACCGGCTCGTCGCTGCTGATCACACCATCGCGCAGCCGCACCACCCGCTTGGCGAACTCGGCGACCTCCTCCTCGTGCGTGATCACCACGATGGTCGTGCCGGCGTTGTTGAGCTCGACCAGCAGCTCCATGATCTCCTCGGTGGACTTGCTGTCCAGCGCCCCGGTCGGCTCGTCGGCCAGCACGATCGACGGCTCGTTGATCAGCGCCCTGGCGATCGCCACCCGCTGCTTCTGGCCACCGGAGAGCTCGCTTGGCACATGCCGCAGCCGGTCGCCCAGCCCGACCCGCTCCAGGGCGGCGCGCGCCCGGCGCGCCCGGCCCCGGATGCCGGTGTAGACCAGCGGCAGCTCCACGTTGCGCAATGCGTCGGTGCGCGGGATGAGGTTGAACGACTGGAACACGAACCCGATCTTGGTGCCCCGGATCCTGGCCAGCTCGCGCTTGCTCAGCTTGCTCACGTCGGTGCCGTCCAGCCGGTAGCTGCCCGCGCTTGGCACGTCCAGGCAGCCCAGGATGTTCATCAGCGTGCTCTTGCCGGAGCCGGACGGGCCCATGATCGCGACCATGTCACCGGCGGCAACGGACAGATCGATGCCATGCAGGACGGGCATGTCCACGTCGCCCATCCGGTAGGACTTCTTGATCCCCTCGAGCTCGATCATCGCACTCCTCGGCCGGTGGCTACGGCTCTCCAGTCTGGATTTTATGGCACGCACGCTGAGAGAACCCCTTGACGAGGATCACAGCACAGTGCTCCCAGCCGGACAGAAATCTCATACTCAATGGTTGCGGAACCTTTTCCGGCGCGCAGCGAAATAACGAAACTCACAGTCAGATCACATTTTCCTGAGGGTCGGAGCCCGACCGGTCCGAAGGTGAAATGTTGGACAAGCGACAAGTGGATAAATCGGTTGTCGTTCGCCGCCCAATGTTGGTACAGCAATTGCATCCCGTTGCGCTGAACGTCGCCGGGACGGCCCGGGCTGCCCGGGTGTGAGCTCAGCCTCCGCCGTTGACCTGCGCGGACGGGCGAACATACGCTGCGCTGGTCCGACGGCGGGCGAGGGAATCCGGTGAGAAACCGGAGCGGTCGCGCCACTGTGACCGGGCCACCCGCCCGGGAGCCAGTCCTCTCCCCGCCGTGTCGCCGCCGAGGGGCCGCGCAAGCCCGAGGAGGTCTCTCCCTGATGATCCCACCGCACGCCACCCCGCCCGGCTCGCCGACCCGCGCCTAGCCGGTGCGGCGCCCCGCGCGCACCCCCGTCGTACTGCTCCTGCTCGGGCTGCTGCTGGCCGTCAGCGTCGTACTGTCCACCGGGTTCGGCGCCGAGCAGCTGGCCCCTGGCGTCGTGCTGGACGTGCTGCGGGCCCGTCTGCTCGGCGGCCCGACCGACGCGGTGTACGACAGCATCGTCTGGGACCTGCGGGTACCGCGCACCCTGCTCGCGCTCGTGGTCGGCGCCGGGCTGGCCATCGCCGGCACCGGTATCCAGACCCTGGTGCGCAACCCGCTCGCCGACCCGTACCTGCTCGGGGTGTCCTCCGGGGCCAGCGTCGGCGCGGTCGCGGTGATCACCTCCGGGGTGTTTGCCGGCGCCGGTATCTGGGCGCTGTCCACCGGGGCGCTGCTCGGCGCGCTGGCCGCGGCGCTGCTGGTGTTCGCGGTGGCGATCGGCCAGGGCGGGCTGACTCCGCTGCGGCTGGTGCTCACCGGCACTGTGCTCGGCTCGGCGTTCTCCGCGATCGCCAGCTACCTGGTGTTCCGCGGCGCGAGCAGCCAGGCCGCCGAATCGGTGCTGTTCTGGCTGCTCGGCAGCCTGTCCGGGGCGGACTGGAGCAGGCTGGCGCTGCCGTCGGTGACCGTCGGCGTGCTCGGTGTGCTGTTGCTGGCCGGCAGCGGCTGGCTGGACGCGCTGGCCGCCGGCCCGGACACGGCGGCTTCGCTGGGCGTTCCGGTGCGCGCGCTGCGCAACGCGCTGTTCGTGGTGTTCGCGGTGCTGGTCGGCGTGCTCGTCGCGGTGGCCGGCGGCATCGGGTTCGTCGGGTTGATCTTGCCGCACGTGGCCCGGCTGCTGGTCGGCGCGCGACACCGGCGGGTGCTGCCGGTCGCGGCCGGCGCCGGCGCGGTGTTCCTGGTCTGGGTGGACGTGGCCGCCCGGGTGGCGGTGCGGCCGGTGGAGATCCCGCTCAGCGTGGTGACCGGGCTGATCGGCGCCCCGGTGTTCCTGCTGCTGATGGGCCGGCGGCGGTATCGCTTCAGCGGTGGCGCATGAGCATTTCGCTGAGCGTGCCGGGCAGCCCCCACCTGTGCGCGGACGGGATCGACTGCGCGATGGGCGGACGCCGCGTGCTCACCGACGTGCGGCTGAGCATCGCCCAGGGCGAGACGGTCGGCGTGGTCGGGCCGAACGGGTCCGGCAAGTCCACCCTGCTGCGGGTGCTGGCCGGGATCCGCCCGCCGGCGGCCGGGCGGGTGTACCTGGGCGGCACCCCGCTGGATCGGATCCCGGCCCGGCGCCGCGCCCGGTTGATCGCGCTGGTCGGTCAGGAGGAGCAGCTGCCGGCCGACCTGCGGGTGGGCGAGCTGGTCGCGCTGGGCCGGGTGCCGCACCAGGCTCCCTGGTCCGGGCCGGAGTCGGGCGAGCGGGAGGCGGTCCACCGGGCGCTGGCCCAGGTCGACCTGTTGTACGCGACGGACCGGCCGGTGGACGAGCTTTCCGGCGGCGAGCGGCGGCGCGCGCTGCTGGCCAGGGGCCTGGCCCAGGAGGCCCCGCTGCTCATGCTGGACGAGCCCACCAACCACCTCGACGTCCGGCACCAACTCGCGCTGCTGACGCTGATCCGGGGGCTGGGGCGGACCGTGCTGGTGGCCATGCACGACCTCAATCTGGCCGCCAGCGCCTGCGACCGGCTGGTCGTGCTGCACGACGGGCGAGCCCGACCGGCCCTGCCTCCGTCCGAGGCGCTGGCGCCGGACGCGGTGCTGGACGTGTTCGGGGTGGAGGCCGTCCCGGTGACGCACCCGTTCACCGGTCAGACCCATCTGCTGTTCAGCGCCCGTCCACAGGAGCTTCCGTGATCCGTCCGCCCAGCCGGGTGCCTACGCTGATCCTGGCGTGCTCGGCCGCCGCGCTGGCCGGCTGCGCCACGCCGCGCCCGGTCGCCCCGCCTCCCCCGGCGGCCACGGTGACCGTGACCAACTGCGGGGTGTCCGCCACCTTCCCCTCCCCGGCCAAGCGGATGTTCGTCAACGACGGGAACATGATCTCCATCGCGTTGGCGCTGGGCGCGACCGACCAGGTGGCGGCGATCTCCAGCCTGGAGGCGGACGCGCCGATGTTGCGCCGGCACTACGGCCCCGGGCTGGACCGGCTGACCGTCGCCGCGCCAAGGCAACCGGCCAGGGAGACTGTGCTGGCCGCCCGCCCCGATGTGATGGTGGCCGGCTGGAACTACGGCTACAACGAGGCCACCGGGTTGACCCCGGACTCGCTGCGCGCGGACGGCATCGCGCCGTACATCCTGACCGAGAGCTGCCGGCAACGCGCCGGCCAGCGGGCCAGGGGGATCGTCGAGCCGTGGACCGCGGTGCGCGACGACCTGACCAACCTGGGCGCGATCACCGGGCGCCAGCAGCGGGCCGCCGAGCTCAACGCCGACATCGACCGCCGGCGCCGGGCACTCCGCGAGGCACCCGCGCCGACCAGGCCGGTCACCGTCTTCCTGTTCGACAGCGGCACCGACACCGTGTTCACCAGTGGCCGGTTCGGCGGACCCGAGGCGATCATCACCGCCGCCGGGGCGCACAGCGCCACCACAGACATCGCCGACACCTGGACCCGGGTGTCCTGGGAGCGGGTGGTCGCCAGCCGGCCGGACGCGTTCGCCTTCGTCGACTACCCGCCGCAGAGCTTCGCGGACAAGGTGGCGCTGCTGCGCTCGCGGGACGGGGTGAAGGACCTGCCGGCGATCACCCAGGGCCGCTTCCTCAACCTGTCCTACTCGATGTGGACCTCCGGGCCGCTGAACATCGACGCCGCCGAGCAGCTGCGCAAGGCGCTGGAGTCCTGGGGGCTGGCGCCGCCGTCCGCCATCACCCCGCCGTTCGACGACCGCCTCAACCGCTGACCGGGTCCTTCACCGCCTGCAGGGTGTAGCTGGCCGCCAACCGCTCCGGCAGCCTGCTCAGCCGCCACTCCCCCATGTCGTCCACGGTCATCTGGCCGGGCAATGCCAACCAGGGCACGCTGTCGTGCTCGACCAACTGGGTAATCCGCAGCCCGGCGCCCATCACCGCGGTGACGATCTCGCCGAGCCCGTGGTTCCAGCTGTGCGTGATGCTGTTGGTCAGCACCGCGTCGGGGTCGGCATAGGTCTTCGGTTCGTCGAAGACCAGCGGTTCGTCGTGCTCGAAGTAGGGGTAGCGCAGGGTGGCCGGGTCGGCGGTCTCGTCCAGCGCCCACAGCATCGGGTGTCCCTCCCGGATGAACAGCCGCCCGCCCGGCCGGAGCAGCTCGGCCACCACGGCCGCCCACCGGGCCACGCTGGGCAGCCAGCACAGCGCCCCGACCCCGGTGTAGACCAGGTCGAACCGGCCAGCGCCGAGCACCTCGGCGGCCCGGTAGACATCAGCGTGATGGAAGTCGACGTCGGTGCCGGTGTCCTTGGCCAGCCGCCGCGCCTGCTCCAACGAGGCCTCGGACAGGTCCAGCCCGGTCATCCGCGCGCCCAACCTGGCCAGCGAGACGGTGTCGGTGCCGATGTGGCACTGCAGGTGCACGCCGCGCAGGCCGGTGATATCGCCGAGCCGGGGCCGGTCGAACCGCACCACGCCGCTGAGGAAGCCCGGGTCGGCGGCGAACCGGTCGAACGCGTAGTCGGCGGACGCGGCGTGGATCGGTGCCCGCTCGTCCCAGTTGCGCCGGTTCACGGACAGGTAATCGGCCATGCCGCCATCCTGACCGTCGCCGCCCACCCCGGCACCTCAGTTTCCGCTGGTAGACACCCGTGAGTGGTATTGGTCGCCAGAGCGACCAATACCACTCACAGGGGTGGGGGCAGGATGGCGCGGTGAGCGTGCACTTCATCGGCGCCGGGCCTGGCGCGGCCGACCTGATCACCGTCCGAGGCCGCGACCTGCTGGAGCGCTGCACGGTGTGCCTGTACGCGGGCAGCCTGGTGCCGACCGAGCTGCTCGCCGCGTGCCCACCGGGCGCCCGGCTGGTGGACACCAGGGAGCTGAACCTGGACCAGATCGTCGAGGAGCTGATCACCGGCCACCGGGAGGGGCACGAAATCGCCCGGCTCTGCTCCGGCGATCCGGCGGTGTTCAGCGCGGTGGCCGAGCAGACCCGCCGGCTGGACGCGGCCGGGGTGCCCTACGACATCACCCCCGGGGTGCCGGCCTTCGCCGCCGCGGCCGCCTCGCTGCGCCAGGAGCTGACCGTGCCCGGGGTCGGGCAGTCCGTGGTGCTCACCCGCATCTCGGCCATGGCCACCCCGATGCCGCCGGGCGAGGACCTGGCCACCCTCGGCGCCTCCCGGGCCACCCTGGTGCTGCACCTGGCCGTGCAGCGGATCGACGCGGTGGTCGGCGAGCTGCTGCCCAACTACGGGGCGGACTGCCCGGTGGCGGTGGTCGCCAGGGCCAGCCGGGAGGACGAGCTGGTGCTGCGCGGCACCCTGGCCGACATCGCCGCCCAGGTGCACGCCGCCGGCGTCCGACGCACCGCCGTGATCATCGTCGGCCGGGTGCTTGCGGTACCGGGCCGAGACAGCCACCTGTATTCCTCTGCCCGGGAGCGCGGAGCGGGCTGACCCTGCTCACGCTGTGCTCATCTTGTGTCACTGTCCGAAGTGACCTTCCGGCCGACTGATCGTTCTCCTGGACAAACCCCCGGTTCCCCAGGAGCTCCTGTTGAGGCTGCGTACCGCGCACGTGCTGGCGATCGCACTGACCGTGTGCGGCCTGATCGGCGCCCAGCTGGTGACCGGGTTCGACGCCGCGCGGGCGGCCACCGTGCCCGACCCGATCGAGGACGCGATCGCGGCCAGCGGGACCGACGGGGGCTGGTCGCCGGGTCCGGAGCGATACGGGGTCAAGGAGGTCAACGGCGTCGAGGTGCGGATGGCCGACGGCGTGGTGCTGCGCGCCAAGATCGCCTACCCGAGCGACCTGGGCACCGGCCAGATCGCCGCCGGGCGGTTTCCCACGCTGCTGACCATCACGCCGTACGGCGAGGCGTTCGGGGTCAGCGGCAACACCGGCATCAACCCGTACGTGGTCAAGCGCGGTTACCTGGACATCTCGGTGGACGTCCGCGGCACCGGCGCCTCCGGCGGCACCTTCGACCTGTTCGAGCCGAAGCAGACCCAGGACAGCGTGGAGCTGGTGCACTGGGCGGCCGGGCTGCCCCAGTCGGACGGCAAAGTCGGCATGCACGGAGCGTCCTACCTGGGCATCAACCAGCTGTTCGCGGCCGGCGCGGTGGGCAAGGACTCGCCGCTCAAGGCGATCTTCCCGATCGTCGCGGCGAACGACATCTACCGGGACGCCGCCTTCATGGGCGGTATTCCCGACCTGTCCTTCGACACCATCTACCTCGCCGGCGCGCTGCCGGCCACCAACCTGGTCAACCCGCTGCTCAGCGCGATGAAGAGCCCGGCGCACCTGGTCGACGGGGTGACCGGCACGCTGAACCACGCCCTGCAGGTACCCCAGTACAACGTGCAGTTCCTGGCCAGGGCCTACCTGGGCGGGGACAACGCGTACGACAACAGCTACTGGCGGGCCCGCCGACCCGGCGCGGTGCTGAGCCAGATCGTGGACAACGACATCCCTGCCTACCTGGTCGGCGGCGAGTACGACCTGTTCCAGCGCGGCGCGCCGATGAACTACGCCGGGTTGCAGAACGCCTACGCCGACCGCCCGGTGACCGCCCCGATGGACCCCGACCAGGAGGTCACCGGCCGCTACCAGCTGCTGCTGGGCCCGTACACCCACCTCGGCGGGGCGGCCAACCCCAAGCTCGACGAGCTGCAGCTGCGCTGGTTCGACCAGTGGCTGAAGGGCATCGACACCGGGATGGACCGCACCCGGACGCCGCTGCACGTCTACGACCTGGGCACCGGGCACTACGCGCAGACCACCAGCTATCCGTTCACCGGCGCCACACCGAGGACCTACTACTTCGGCGGCGGCCGGGGCGGCAGCGGGATCTCGCTGAACGACGGCACGCTGAGCACGGCGAAGCCCACCGCGCGCACCGGCTCGGACACCGTGTTGTGGTCCCCGGTGGCCGGCACCGTCTGCGGGCGCTCACAGGACCAATGGAGCGCGGGCGCCCTGTCCCTGGTGACCAGCCAGCTGCCGGTCAGCGTGCCGTGCGTGGACGACGACCGGCTGGCCCAGATCGGCCCGACGGCGCTCACCTACACCTCGGCACCGATGGCCGAGCCGGCCACCATCGCCGGGCCGATCGCCGCCACCGTGTACGCCACGGCGACCACCCGGGAGACCGAGTGGGTGGTCGAGATCGAGGACGTGAGCCCGGACGGGGTGTCCAGGCCACTCACCCAGGGCGCGCTGCTCGGCTCCTTGCGCAAGGTGAACCACGACCGTTCCTGGTCCGTAGACGGGAAAATGATCATGCCGTACCACGACCACACCCGGCAGTCCGCGATGCCGGTGGCGCCCGGTCAGGTCACCCGCTACGACATCGAGGTGTTCCCCACCTTCGCCACGATCGCCCCCGGGCACCGCATCCGGTTGAGCCTGGCCACCACCGACCTGCCGCACCTGCTGCCCACCGTTCCGGCGCTGGCCAAGCTGGTCGGCGGCGTCTACCAGGTGCAGCGGAGCGAGGCGGCGGCCTCCTCGGTCACCATCCCGCTGCGCTCGTGATCACGGCGCGAGGCTGACCGGAGCGCGAGGCTGACCCTGCCGGCAAGAGGGGGGTCTGCCTCCCCGGCCTGGGGGCTAGCCCCCTCGATCCAGCGGGGCCACCGCGGCACGGTTTGAGCAAGCGGTGATCCGCCGCATCGCCCGCCGGCCAGATGGGGGACCGCCATGGCGTCGCAGTCGCTTCTACTCGGTGCCCTCGGTCGCACCCGGTGCGCCTCCACCGAGTCACTCGACTTCCAGACCCGACTGGGCCGGCCGCCGGTCGGTGACCCGGGTGGCCCGGCGCCGGGCGTGCTGGTGCTGACCAGGGCGGCCGACCGCGAGGTCGACGAGCTGTCCCTGCGACTGGCCGTGCGGGGGGTGCCCATGCTTCGGCTGGACAGCGACCGCTCCGCCGGCCTCGAGCTGACCTGGGATGTCCTCGACGGCGTGGTGGAGACCCCGGACGTGCGCTTCGCCCCGAGGACGGTGTGGCTGCGGCATTTCTCCGGCGCCTCGGTCCCCTCGCACGGCGTGAACGGGGTGGACGACTACGTCCGCGAGCAGTGGGTGGCCTGGTCCAGGATGGTGCTGGCCGGCGCCCGGTCGGTGGTGGTGAACGGCGCGGCCAACCTCAGCGTGACCGACCGGGTGGCCCAGCTCGCGGCGGCCCGCCAGGTCGGCCTGGGAGTACCGGCAACCGTGGTGACCAGCCGACCAGGCAGCGCCGCCGACCGGATCCCGGGCCACGGTGACCTCGTGGTGAAGAGCCTGGGCGATCCGTTTGTCGAGCCGGTGCCCGGCTGCCTGCGCACAGTGTTCCCCCGGCGGCTGAGCAGGGCGGAGCTGTCCGCGGTCCGCGCCGTGGAACCGGCTCCGGTGATGGTGCAGGAGTTCGTGCCCTCGTCGCGCCGGCTGCGGATGTACGCCGTGGGCGGCGAGCTGATCGGCTTCGAACTGGGCGCGCGCCCGGACGCCCCGCGCGGCAGCGCCGAACAAGGCAGCGCCGAACAAGGCAGCGCCGAACAAGGCAGCGTCACGCCGGTGCCGGTGCCGGACGAGCTGCGTGCGCAGCTCGGCCTGTTGGCCGCCCGCTGGGGCATGGACGTGGCCGCGTTCGACCTGCTGGACACCGCGGCCGGACCGGTCTTCCTCCAGGTCACGGCCGCCTGTCAGTGGCTACGGGTGGAACGCGCCGCCGGGGTCTGCACGGTCACCGAGGCGGTCGCCGGGCTGTTGGAGAAGAACTTCCACTCCGGCTGAATCGTCGGTTCAGCTTGTCGTCGGGGGCGGGGGTCTACCGTCACCGGCGGGTGATGGATGTGAGGGGAACATGACCGAGTTGACCGACCTGCCGCCGAAGCCGCCGGTGCCCGAGGAGGACGGCGCGGCCGATCACCTACCCGGGCTTCGTTGGCTTGGCGCGGCCGACGGTGAGTGACCCGGTCAGCGTGCTGCTCGTATCCGGCAGCACCCGGTCGGCGTCCGCCGGCGCCGCTGCCCTGCGCACCGCGGCGTCGGTCGCCCCCGACGGGGTCCGCACCGAGCTCTACCAGCGGCTGGCCGAGCTGCCGGTGTTCAACCCCGACCACGACGTTGACCCGCTACCACCGCTGGTCGCGGACCTGCGCGGACGGATCGCGGCGGCCGACGCAGTGCTGTTCTGCGCCCCGGAATACGCCGGTTCGCTGCCCGGTGCGTTCAAGAACCTGCTGGACTGGACGGTCGGTGGCGAGGAGATGTACGGCAAGCCGGTGGCCTGGCTGACGGTGGCGCCGGAGGGCCGGGGGGACGGCGCTTCGGCGACCCTGGCCACGGTGCTCGGCTACCTCGGCACCGTGGTCATCGAGCCGGCGCTGGCTCGGCTGCCCCTGCCGAGCACGGCGATCGGCGCCGACGGCACGGCAACCGATGACCAGTTCCGGGCCGGGCTGACCGAGGTGCTCCGGGCCATCCAGCGGCACGTCGCGGCCTCCCGCTGACCCGCTCCGGCTGACCGGCGGTTTGCGGCCATTCCAGTGGCTGGCATCACCCACTCGTGGCGATCAACCGGTGACGCAGTGTATGCATCTAGGAGGGTGCGCGTGACGGCGCCCTGCCGTGTTCGCCCACGGGAGGAGTCGAGAGATCAGCCTCTCGGAGCTCACCTCATCCAGCCCGGACACCTCCGATCCCGGCACACCGGCGCCGGCGCGCTCGGCCGGACACCCGCTGCGCGAGCTGGCGCGGGAGATGCGACGCGGCGCGACGCTGCTCACCCTCGCCGTCTGCCTGTGCCTCGGCGTGCCGGCGGCTATCGTGCTCACCCCGGACCAGGACCTGGTCAGCCTCGGCCAACCGCTGTCCGTCGGTGCGCGCACACCCAGCCTGAGCCTCTCCGGGCCGGCCCAGCTGGTGCAGATCGGCAATACCGCGCTGGATATCCCCCGGCTCTGGGTGTACGGCCCGCTGCGACCGAAGCTGTCGATGGGCCCGGTCCAGCGCAACGCCGAGGCCGCGCTGGCCCTGCGCCCGGACACCGCCAAACAGGCCGGCTCGGATGCCACCGGTGCACTGCTGCGCGGCTTCCTGCGCTGGTACGGCTGGGCCAGCCTGTGCCTGCTCGGGGTGACCCTGGCGATCTGCTCGGTGTCCGGCTACGGCCAGACCCTGCTGTTGCTGCGCCGCCATCGCCGGGCCTCATCGGGAAGCACCGAGGAGAGCTGGCGGCGCGGGTTGGGCTCGTTGGCCAGGCGCACCCTGCTCGCGGTGGTGATCGTGGCGGTGGCCTGGGCGGGCTGTGGGGCGCTGGCCTACCTCGGGGCGCTGCGCGGGCTCCGCTCGGTCGGCTCGCTCGCCGAGCTGGTCGGCACGTATCACGTCTCCCCCGCCCCGGTGGGGCCGAAGCGGTTCGGCTTCGCCGGTGCGGTGATCGGGGACTCCCGCGCATCCCGGCTGGGCGGCCCTCCGGTGACCGACGGCACTCCGGACGATCGAGCCTGCGGACGCAGCAGTGACTCACTGGCCGCCGAGCTGGGCCAGCTCACCGGTCAGCCGGTGCTCAACCTGGCCTGCCCCGGGGCCACCGTGGCCGCCGGGGTGCGCGGCCAGCAGCAGCGCGGCCCCGATCTGGTGCCGCCGCAGCTCGGGTTGCTCAAACAGGCGCAGGGCCTGCGCTTCGTGGCCGTTGTGGTGGGCCCCAACGACATCGGCTGGACCGACTTCCTCGGCTATTGCTACGGGGCCGCGAACTGCTCGGACAACCTCAGCCAGGGCGAGTTCGACTACCGGCTGGCCGCGTTCGACCGCGACTACGGGGACCTGCTGCAGGACCTCGCCGAGCTGCCCGGCCACCCCGCCGTGGCGATCGTGACCTCCTACCGGGTGCTCAACGCGGATGCCCAGTGCCCGGACGCGAAGGGCCCGCCGGCGGCGGTCGGACTGGACCAGGCCAAGATCGAGTTGCTCAACCAGCGCAACGACCGACTCAACGCGCTGCTCACCGGCGGCGCCCAGAAGTACGGCTTCCAGGTGGCCGACCCGGAGCTGACCGCGCTGTGCGACCACTCCGCCGACGGCTTGGGCCCGGATCTGCAGGGACTCACCGACCCGGACCCGTTCCACCCGACCGGGATCGGCTCGCTGCGGATGGCCGCGGCAGTGCTCCCGCTGATCGGTCCGGCCCGGTAGCGGTCGTCGGCCACGTCGGCTCTGGGTGCTCGCTGGACCGGGCGACTCAGCTGGCTACCCTGCGGCTGTGGTGACGCGAAGCGCCGGGGTGCTGCTCACCCGGGTCGGCCCGGACGGCGGGATGGAAGTGCTGCTGGGGCACCCGGGCGGCCCGTTCTTCGCCCGCCGCGACGACGGCGCCTGGTCCATCCCGAAGGGCGAGTACCTCCCGGAGGAGGAGCCCAGGGCGGCCGCCGCCAGGGAGTTCACCGAGGAGCTGGGCGCCCCGCCGCCGCCGGGGCCGGAGTGGGACCTCGGCGAGGTCCGGCTACCCAGCGGCAAGCGGCTCACCGTCTACGCGGTGCGAGCGGACTTCGACGCCTCCGAGGTGCGCGGCAACACCTTCGAGTTGGAATGGCCGCCCAAGTCGGGCCGCCGGCAGAGCTTCCCGGAGATCGACCGGGCCGAGTGGTTCGACCTGGACACCGCGCGGCGCAAACTGGCCAGAGGCCAAGCCGAGTTCCTGGACCGACTCCCTCAGACCCCGTGAGTGGTATTGGTCGCTATCGCGACCAATACCACTCACGGGTCTTGAGCTGGGCTTTTGCCGACGGGCTTGGCTAACGTCGGGCGGTTGCCGGGTCGAGCGCGATGGCGTCGATCTCGATCAGCCAGTCGGGCTGGGCCAGGCCGGCCACCCGCAGCAAGGTGTCGGCCGGGTACGGCTCGGCGAAGTACTCCCCGCGCAGCTTGATGATCACGTCCAGGCTGCTCATGTCGGTGACCATGATGGTCACCTTGACCACGTCGGCCAGGGTGGCGCCGGCTTCGCCCAGCACGGTGGCCAGGTTGGCGAACGCCTGCCTGGCCTGCGCCTCCACGTCACCGGGACCGACGGTCCGCCCGGTCTCGTCGATGCCGGCCTGCCCGGAGACGAAGATCAGGCCATTGGCCCGCACGGCCAGCGAGATGCGGTAGGGCTCATACCAGTCCGGCTCGTGCCTGACGCGCTCGATGGAAGTCATGCGCGAAGTCTGCGGCGTGGCTATACAAGGAGCAAGTACGGTCTTTTCTGTCCCGTACTACCACTATGTATAGCGAGGGGGCGCCGTGCAACCGAGGGCCGATGCACTCGCCGAGGAGTGCACCGTCGAGCTCGCCATGGCAATCCTCGGCGGCAAGTGGAAGCTGGTCATCCTGCGCCACCTGCTCACCGGCACCCTGCGGTTCGGCGAGCTGCACCGGGCGATGCCCGGGATCACGCCGAGGATGCTGACCCGGCAGCTGCGTGAGCTGGAGGTGGACGGCCTGGTCCGGCGCACGGTGTATCCGCTGGTGCCGCCGAAGGTGGAGTACTCGGTCACCGAGCTGGGCGAGAGCCTGCGCGACATCGCCGACCGGCTGGAGCACTGGGGCCAGTGGTACCGCGAACAGACCAAAACCCCTGGTCAGACCCCGTGAGTGGTATTGGTCGCTATAGCGACCAATACCACTCACGGGCCAGGGGGCCCCTCGGGGTAATGGCGGGGGGTGAAGACGACCTGGTCACCGTCGCCGCGTTCAGCGATCCGGGTGCGCGACGAGCCGACCAGCAGCAACGTGCGCATGTCCACGCTCGCCGGGTCCAGGTCCGCCAGGCGTACCACGGTGACCCGCTCCCCCGGCCCGCCCACATCCCGGCCGACCACCACCGGGGTGTCCGGCGAACGGTGCTCCAGCAGCAGGTCGCGGGCGGCGGCCACCTGCCAGGTGCGGTCGCGGGAGGCCGGGTTGTAGATGGCGATCACCAGGTCGGCACCGGCGGCGGCGGACAGCCGGGCGGCGATCACCTCCCACGGCTTGAGCCGGTCGGACAGGGACAGCACGCAGTAGTCGTGTCCCAGCGGCGCACCGACCCGGCTGGCCACCGCCTGGGCCGCGGTCAGCCCGGGCAGCACACGCACCGGGACGTCCTTCCAATCCGGCTCGCAGGCCACCTCGAGCACCGCGCTGGCCATCGCGAACACCCCGGGGTCGCCGGAGGACACCACGGCCACCCGGGCTCCGCGCCGGGCCAGGTCCAGCGCGAACGCGGCCCGCTCGGCCTCCACCCGGTTGTCCGACGGGTGCCGGCGCTGCCGGGGGTTTGGCGGTACCCGATCCAGATACGGGCCGTAGCCGACCAGGTCGCTGGCCGAGGCGAGCGCGTCCTGGACTTCCGGAGTCAGCCACGGCCGGCCGGCCGGTCCGAGCCCGACGACCACCACTTCGCCAGGTCCGGTCCGTTCGCTCGGCACCGAGGAGGACTGTGCGGCCATGGTGGCGGCGGCGATCCGGCTGGGCAGCAACGCCAGGGAGAAGTACGGCACGGTGCCCGGGTCGACCTCGGCCAGCGGGGCGGTGCGCTGCGCGTCGGTGCTGGCCCGCTCCACGTAGTGCAGGTCGGGCAGCACCCCGGCGCGCTCGGCCGCCTCGCGCACCGCCCCGAACGTGCGGCCCAGCTTGACCACGGCGGCGGAGTCGGTGCTGGCCAGGCGACGGGTCAGCTCGTCGGTGGGCAGTGTGCCGGGCAGCACGGTGAGCACCTCGTCCCGTTCCACCAGCGGCCGGCCCAGCGCCGCGGCGGCCGCGCTCATCGAGGTCACCCCGGCGACCACCTCGGCGGGGTACCGGTGCGCCAGCCGCTCGTGCAGGTGCATGTACGAGCCGTAGAAGAACGGGTCGCCCTCGGCCAGCACCACCACGTCCCGGCCGGCGTCCAGGTGCTCGGCCAGGCGGGCGGCGGCGGAGGCGTAGAAGTCGTCCAGCGCGCCGCGGTACCCGCCGGGGTGGTCGGTGGTCTCTACGGTGATCGGATAGACCAGCGGCTCCTCGATCTGGTCGCCGCGCAGGTACGGCTCGGCGCAGCGGCGGGCGTTGCTGCGGCCGTGCCGGGCGGAGTGGTAGGCGATCACGTCCGCCGCGCCGATCAGCCGGGCCGCCTTGACCGTGACCAGCTCCGGGTCACCGGGGCCGACGCCGACGCCGTAGAGCCGGCCGGTCACCGGGTGCCCCGGTTCGGCTGGTCCGGGTGTGCTGAGAGCACCGACTCAGTGTGCTGAGAGCGCCGACTCGCGGGGTTTGGGGCCGGCCGGCGGTGCGGGGGGGTCACCTTTGGGTCCTGGCCTGGGAGGCGGCCGCGCGGACCTCGCCCAGGTCAGTGCCGCTGTACTGGAGATCGCCGTCGAGTTGGACCCGGTAGCCGTGTTCCTCGGCGACCACGTCCACCACCGGGCCTGGCGGGCGGCCGCACCGGCGCGCGCAGCCGGACCAGTGCACCGGCAACCGGGGGCCGCCGCCAGTGTCGACCGGGGGCACGGCGGTCCCGGCCGCACGGCCGGCGGCCACCGAGGCGTCCGCGCGCACGTCGGCCAGCGCCTTGGCACAGCCGGGCCGGCCGGTGCACGCGGAGACCCCGAGCGAAGGGGACGCCGGATCCAGCAGCAGCCCGGCCCCGGCCAGCCGACGGGTGGCCAACGCGGTCGCCGGCGGTGGCAGGTCGGGCAGCACGACGCCACGCCACGGGGTGAGCAGCACCTCCCGCTCGGCCACGGCGGCGAGCACCTGGCAGCGCGCCGGGGTGAGCTCGCCGAGCGGCACCGACACGGCCAGCGCCACCCGGCCGTCGGTCTGCTCGATCCGGCCGATCGGGCCAACCGGGTCACGCTCGGGCACCGCGACCAGCGGGCCGCTGCTGCCCGCGTGCAGGGTGGCGCGCAGCTCGTCGACCAGTTCCAGCGGGCCGCCGGGCAGCTCGGCCAGCCGCCACACCCCCTGGTCAGAGCGGCGGCGTAGGAAGATCGTGGCGGCGGTCAGGAGCCCGGTGACGGCTTCGGGCACTGGCAGCCGCAGCCCGCTGTCCAGGCCGCCGAGCAGCACCGCCACCCGCTGGTTCGGCAGTGCCAGCGCGGCCACGTCCGCGTGCAGCCCGGCCACGTCCCCGCGCCCGTCGTCAAGCGCGAACAGGAACCGGCCAGGCAGCAGGGCCAGCTCCGGCTCGGCGCACAGCCGGCGATCCAGCTCGGCCACCAGCGGACGCACGTCCAGCACGCCCACCCCGTCCCGACCGGCCAGTGGGGAGGCCAGCAGGTTGCGGGCGGTGTCGTGCGGCGCGGAGGGCAGCAGTCCACAGTCGGCGAGCCGGGCGGACAGCTCGGTCTCCGCCCCGGGCGCCAGGCCGCGCAGCTGCAGGTTGCCCCGGGCGGTCAACTCCAGTCGCCCATTGCCCAACTCGACGGCCCAGGCGGCCAGCGAGGCCAGCGTGTCCCTGGGCAGCGCGCCGCCGGGCACCCGGATCCGGGCCAGCCCGCCGTCCTCCGCCTGGTGCACCGCCACAGTCCCTGGGCAGCGGTCCGCACCGACACGGCCGTCGCCTCGACCCGCAACGGAACCAGCCGGGGCTGCGTCGTTGCGGTCGGCACGCGGTGTGACGAGGGACAGGGCCACCGTCCAAGAGTAGACGGCCTCGATCAGTACCCCCTGAGGTGCTCGCGCTGCCGCGCTCCGAAGGCGCAACACCGGCCCACCAGCAACACCGGCCACCCCAACACCGCCCACCAGCAACACCGCCCACACAGACCCACCGGCGCTCGCGCAGACCCCGCACGGTCGGCACGACCGCCACCAGGTCTGCGCCAGCGCTTGCTCCGGGCTGCTTGACCTTGTGACATACAGTGGCCAGGCCAGCCCGCCTTGCCCTTGACCGAGCGCGACCAGCCCGCCGCGCGCCGAACCGGGCCGTCCTTGTCCTCGCCCCCGCCGGAGGTCTCCCTGTGATCCTGCTGCTGTCCACGTCCGACACCGACCTGCTCAGCGCCAAGGCCAGCGACGGCGACTACCGGCTCGGCAACCCGGCCAGGCTGACCGCCGAGGAGCTTCCGGCGCTGGTGGACGGGGCGGATCTGGTGGTGGTGCGGCTGCTGGGTGGCCGTCGGGCGTGGCAGGAGGGGCTGGACGCGCTGCTGGCCGGGCCGCGCCCGGTGGTCGTGGTGGGCGGCGAGCAGGCCCCGGACGCTGAGTTGATGGAGTGCTCCACCGTGCCGGCCGGGGTCTGTGCCGAAGCGCACAGCTACCTGGCCCAGGGTGGACCGGCCAACCTCGGTGAACTGGCCAGGTTCCTGTCCGACACCGTGCTGCTCACCGGGTTCGGCTTCGTCCCGCCGACGCCCACCCCGGTCTGGGGCACCCTGGAGCGGCCCGATGCGGCCACCCCGCCGGAGGACGCCCCGGTGGTCGGGGTGCTCTACTACCGCGCGCACCACGTGGCCGGCAACACCGCGTTCATCGAGGCGCTCTGCCGCGCCGTGGAGGCGCACGGCGGCCGCCCCCTGCCGGTGTTCTGCGCCTCGCTGCGCACCGCTCCGGCGGAGCTGCTCGACACGCTGGGCCAGGTGGACGCGCTGGTGGTCACCGTGCTCGCGGCCGGCGGCGCGACCCCCGCCACAGCCGGGGCCGGCGGCGATGACGGCGCCTGGGACGTGGGCGCGCTGGCCGCGCTGGACGTACCGATCCTGCAGGGTCTGTGCCTGACCAGCGCAAAGGCCACCTGGGAGGAGTCCGACGACGGGCTGTCCCCGCTGGACGCGGCCACCCAGGTGGCCATCCCGGAGTTCGACGGGCGGCTGATCACCGTGCCGTTCTCGTTCAAGGAGATCGACGCGGACGGGCTGACCGTGTACGTGGCCGACCAGGAGCGGGCCGCCCGGGTGGCCGGCATCGCGGTGCGGCACGCGCGGCTGCGGCACATCCCGCCCGCCCAGCGGCGGATCGTGCTGATGCTCTCGGCGTACCCGACGAAGCACTCCCGGATCGGCAACGCCGTCGGGTTGGACACCCCGGCCAGCGTGGTGCGGCTGCTCGCGGCGATGCGCGAGGCCGGCTACGACGTGGGCCCGGAGAGCGGGTCGGAGGCGCTGCCCGGGTTGGCCGCACTGGACGGCGACGCGTTGGTGCACGCGCTGATCGCGGCCGGCGGGCAGGACCAGGACTGGCTGACCGAGGAGCAGGTCACCGGCAACCCGGTGCGCATCAGCGCCCAGCGCTACCAGGCGTTCTACGACACCCTGCCCGCTGAGCTGCGCGAAGCCGTCGAACGGCACTGGGGTCCGGCCCCTGGCGAGCTGTTCGTGGACCGGTCCCGGGACAAGAACGGCGAGATCGTGCTGGCCGCGCTGCGCGCCGGGAATGTGGTGGTGATGGTGCAGCCGCCGCGTGGCTTCGGGGACAACCCGATCGCCATCTACCACGACCCGGACCTGCCGCCCACGCACCACTACCTGGCCGCCTACCGTTGGCTGGCGGACGCCGCGGAGAACGGCGGCTTCGGCGCGGACGCGATGGTGCACGTCGGCAAGCACGGCAACCTGGAGTGGCTGCCGGGCAAGAACTCCGGGATGTCCGCGGCGTGCGGCCCGGACGCGGCGATCGGGGACCTGCCGCTGGTCTACCCGTTCCTGGTGAACGACCCGGGCGAGGGCACCCAGGCCAAGCGGCGGGTGCACGCCACCCTGGTGGACCACCTGATCCCGCCGATGGCCCGGGCGGAGAGCTACGGCGACATCGCCCGGCTGGAGCAGCTGTTGGACGAGCACGCCAACATCGCCGCGCTGGACCCGGCCAAGCTGCCGGCGATCCGCCAGCAGATCTGGACGCTGATGCAGGCCGCCAAGCTGGACCACGACCTGGGCGTCACCGACCGGCCGCACGACGCCGAGTTCGACGAGTTCATCCTGCACGTGGACGGCTGGCTGTGCGAGATCAAGGACGCGCAGATCCGGGACGGGCTGCACATCCTGGGCGCCGCCCCCACCGGCGAGGCCAGGGTGAACCTGGTGCTGGCCATGCTGCGGGCCCGCCAGCTGTGGGGCGGCGAGCGGGCGCTGCCCGGGCTGCGCGAGGCACTCGGCCTGCGCGAGGACGACACCGAAGGCCTGACCCGCACCGACGCGGTGGAACAAACCGCCCGTGACCTGGTCGAGGCCATGGAGTCGCACGCGTGGTCCCCCACCGCCGTCCCCGAGGTCACCGCCCGCACCCTTTCCGCGAGTCGGGGCGCACAGCACACCGAGTCGGGGCTCTCAGCACACACCGACCAGGTCGAGGCCGTGCTGCGGTTCGCCGCCACCGAGGTGGTGCCGAGGCTGGCGCGCACCACGGACGAGCTCACCAACGTGCTGC